>Ga0105091_10001133_pt1 | contig 11505 bp, 10 predicted proteins | sample PPLLak1March2015_FD_87022 | JGI IMG/M metagenome (GOLD analysis project Ga0105091, IMG submission 87022) | Freshwater sediment microbial communities from Prairie Pothole Lake near Jamestown, North Dakota, USA - PPLs Lake P7 Core (1) Depth... | ecosystem: Environmental > Aquatic > Freshwater >... | reverse complement strand
CAGCTCACGAATCAAATTTGATTCTGAGTCGGACAGGTACATTCTGGCAACATGAGAATTACGATCATTTCGTTCGCGATGCCGACGAATTAGAACGCATCATTAAATATGTGCTTCACAATCCAGTCATGGCCGGACTAGTAGACGATTGGTCCAAATGGAAATGGTCTTATTGCAAATATGACATGTAGAGTAAATTGCCAATTTGCTCTACGGATGGAGTCTTATGCCCTACAAATTCTGTCCCCAATGCGCCACCCCCTTAATCACCGCTGAAGTGGACGGCAGTCCGCGCCTGAAATGCCCTGCTTGCAAATTAGTCTATTGGGACAACCCCGTTCCGGTAGTGGCCGCTATAGTAGAACACGAGGGCAAAATCATCCTGACCCGCAGCAAGGGCTGGCCGGAGAAATGGCTCGGCGTGGTGGCGGGATTTCTTGAAAAGGGTGAAACGCCTGAAGCAGGCGTCTTACGTGAAGTCAGGGAAGAGCTCGGCCTGGACGGCGAGATCGTCAGTTTTGTCGGGCATTATCCCTTCGAATTGCGCAACCAGATCATCTTCGCCTATCACGTCTTTGCGGAGGGCGAGATCGAGCTTGGCGAAGAATTGGAATCCATTAAAGCGGTGGCTCCCGAAGAAATCCGACCGTGGGAGGTAGGCACCGGCCCGGCGTTGAAAGACTGGTTGGCAAGCAGAGTAAAGAGCGCAAAATAAGCCCTTGAAAGAAGTAAAATCGTTCTATGTTTCGTTCGAAAGATTGGCCGTTCCAGGTTTTTCTACTTGCGAGTGCTCTTCTCAGCATCCTGCTCACGCGCCACTACGGCGAATCGTGGGACGAGCTTAAGTTCTACAAATACGCGGATTTGTCCCTACAAGCTTACAGTACTTGGCCCTCCACTGGGTCGGTCCCGGAGTTCGGCAACACCTACGACAACTATGGCCCGGCCTATGTCATGCTTGTCAGCCTGGGTGCGCGAGTGTTTCAAACCGTCATCCCCTGGGGCCTTTCCGATTTGCGTCACCTGCTCTACTTTTTCACCTTCCTGGCCGGCATCTGGGCTTTTTACGAGCTCGCCAGGCGCTGGCTGAGTCAAACTGCCGCCCTCGGCGCGACCCTGCTCTTCGCGACACAGCCGCTCTTTTGGGGTCATGCCTTCATCAGCCCCAAGGACATCCCTTTCCTGACCTTTTTCCTGCTCGCTCTTTTATTTGGATTGAGACTCTTTGACAATCCCCGGCCCCTCTCGTTAAACGGACTCGCTCCCCGCTCCAAACGGATTCTGCTCGTTCTGACCGCGCTCTGGCTTGCCTCCGTTTTCGTGCTGTTTCTCGGCGTGGACCTGATCCATGCTGGGATCGACAGCGCAGTCCGTGCAGCCGCCGCGGGACAACCGAATTTGATCTCGCAGATCGCAACTGATATTGGTAAGGTTGAACCTGAAATTTATATACAGCGCTACTTCATGTTTTTCATTCAAGCCCGCATCATTTACTTTTTACTATTTACATTTTTACTTGCTTATCTTTATCACAGACTCACCCCAACCACTCTCCAATCTCTAATCTCTATTCTCTTGCCTGCCATCTTCCTCGGCTTTGCCACCTCCATCCGCATCCTCGGTCCGCTGGCGGGATTGCTCGTTGCCCTTTACGCATTACGAAATATGGGCAAAAAAGCCATCCCCACGCTTATCATCTACGCTGCCTTCGCTCTCGCTGCCATGTATATTACCTGGCCGTACCTGTGGCCGAACCCGGTTGGTCGTTTCGTTGAAAGTATGCGAGTCATGTCGCAATATCCCTGGCCGGGACAGGTGCTCTTCGACGGCGTGGAATACGAATCCACTGGTATCCCGCGTTTGTATCTGCCCGTGCTGCTGGGCATCCAGTTGACGGAGGCGGTCTGGGTATTGTTCTTTGCCGGTTTGACGGTAGCAATCCTCGGCTTCGTGAAGAGGCGGGAATACGTCGATTTGTTGGCCTTGACACTCGTCTGGTTCGCCCTGCCGTTGGCGGGATTCATCCTCTCCCGTACACCGTTGTACGATAATTTTCGCCAGGTTTTTTTCATCCTGCCGCCTGTCTTTTTGATGGCTGGTGTCGTGTTCGAGAAAGTCAAACGGCCCGCTTTGCAAACCGCGCTGATCGCGCTGGTCGTATTGCCCGGATTGATAGGGATCATACGCCTGCATCCATATGAGTATATTTATTACAATATTTTTGCCGGTGGCGAGTCGGGCGCGTTCCGTCGCTTCGAACTCGATTACTGGGGCACAGCGTATCGTGAGGCTGCAAGCTGGCTGAACAAGGGCACGCCGCCGGATGCCAATATCTGGGTGGACGGCCCGGCGCACCTGCTGGATTTGTACCTGCGCGATGATTTAAACCTTTACTCGACTTACGAGGTCGAACGCGCGGAACAGTATGATTATGTCGTGTCTACTACTCGCTATGACCTGGATTTAACATCGTTTCCGGATGCAAAAATCGTTTATAAGGTTGAAAGAAAAGGCGGCCTTTTAGCGGTGATCAAACAGCCTTAACTATCTGACAGTTTGTTGCAAAAGCAAACCGTTGGTTGAGTAGTCCTGAGCGGAGCATAGCGCAGTCGAAGGACGTATCGAAACCAACGGGGCAGTTGGAAAGCTAAAATTCGTGGTTTCGATACTCCGCTTCGCGGTACTCAACCACCGTTGTAATACACTTGCACCGCACTACGTTTGGTGCAGTGCGGTGTCGAAACCCGGGAGAGACCTTATGAGTAACTCAAAATTTCTTGATGCGTTGAATGAAAAAGTTATCCTGGCCGATGGCGCAATGGGGACCATGCTGCACGGGCGCGGCGTGGGCTTCGACAAGTGCTTCGATGAGCTGAATATTACTTCCCCTGCCGTCGTTGCGGAAGTGCATCGCGAATACATCGAAGCGGGTGCGCAGATCATCTTGACCAATACGTTTGGCGCGAACCGCTACAAACTGTCGAAACATGGCTTAGCAGGAAAGTTATCCGAGATCAACCAGGCTGGCGTGGAACTCGCGCGCCGTGTGGTGGCGGCCTCTTTCAAGGATGTCTTTGTTGCCGGCGATGTTGGCCCGCTGGGAGTGCGCATCGCGCCTTATGGACGAGTCTCGCGCGAGGAAGCGCGCGCTGCTTTTGCTGAACAGGTTTCCGCCCTGACTGAAGCAGGCGTGGACCTGATCGTGGTGGAGACCATGAGCGATCTATACGAGATCCGCGAAGCAGTCCGGGCGGTACGCGAGGTTTGTGAGTTGCCGGTGGTTGCCTCGGTCACATTTACGCGCGATGACCGTACTCTGCTGGGCGATGACCCGGCCAAAGTGGCGCATATCTTAGCCGAAGAAGGCGCAGACGTGATCGGTGTCAACTGTTCAGGCGGGCCATCCCAGTTATTGCGCATCCTGCGCCAGATGTGGCAGGCTATGCTCGTGCGGGCCGAGGCAGGTATCCTCCCCGAACGGGAGAACCGCCTGCACTTCTGGGTCAAACCGAACGCGGGTTGGCCGGAGCAGGTTGGCGGGCGCATCATGTATCCCGCCGAAGCCGATTACTTTGGCGATTATGCATTGGCTTTTTGCGAAGCAGGGGCTAGCATTGTCGGTGGCTGTTGCGGGACGACGCCAGCACACATTGCTGCTATGCGCGCCGCATTGGATGCGAACCCGGAAGGCTGTAACGCATCCACGATTGAATTTATTGCGCCTGCTGATGTCGAAGAAGGGGAGTTGGCTGCCGAGCAGCCTTCTCCTTTAGCCCAGCGACTCGCAGATGGAAAATTTTCTGTGGCCGTGGAAATGAGCCCGCCGCGCGGCCTTTCGACCCACAAACTGATTGCCGGCGCTTCGCTCCTGGCCGAAGCCGGCGCGGACGTGATCAACGTGGCCGACAGCCCGATGGCGCGCATGCGCATGTCTGCCTGGGCGGTGTGTGATGTGGTCAGACGCCAGGTTGGCGTGGATACAACCCTGCACTTTCCTACGCGCGGGCGCAACTTGTTGCGCGTGCAAGGCGACCTGCTGGCCGCGCACGCGCTGGGCATCCGTAACGTATTCGTCGTGATGGGCGACCCAACTGCGATCGGTGACTACCCCGAAGCCATGGACAATTACGATCTCGTGCCTTCCGGCCTGATCAAGCTGATCAAACAGGGTTTCAACGCCGGCGTGGACCATTCCGGTACCAGTATCGGCCAGCCGACCAATTTCTACGTGGGGGCGGCGCTCAACCTGTGCCCGCCTGACCCGGAACGTGAGATCAAGAACTTGCACCGCAAGGCGCTCAATGGCGCGGACTTCTTCCTGACCCAGCCCATTTACCGTCCCGAGGATGGGCCGAGGTTACTGGAGCAGTACGAAGCCAGGCACGGCCCGCTGAACAAGCCAATTTTGGCCGGGCTCCTGCCGCTTGTCAGCACGCGTCATGCCAACTTCCTGCATCATGAAGTGCCAGGTATTTTCATCCCGGACGAGGCATTGGCGCGCATCGAGGCGGCCGGGGAAGATGGGGCACGCGTCGGTGTGGAGCTGGCTGTGGAACTCGTTGAGCAAATCAAAGGTTGGGCGAGCGGCGTTTATATCATGCCGCAGTTCTATCGCTATGATATGGTTGCGGAAATTATCGAAATGATATAATCGAAAACCGGGATGCAACAGATTAAAAAAGTAATTCCGTACTTGAAGATCGGTTCGATCTGCCTGTTGGTCGCCTATAGTTTTTGGTCTGTTGTCGGACAGGTCTCGCAAGCCAAGCAGCTTGTAAATACCGACGGAGCTTTCTTCGCAGAGTGGGAAAAACGGTTTGATCCTATTAAAGAAAGCCTTCCCTTTGAATATGGTGTCATTGGCTATGCAGCCGACTGGGATATCCCGGGCAAAAGCTATGATCCGGCGAATACGGAAGCTGAGCATATCCTTACACAATACACGCTGACGCCCATCGTTGTATCCAGGGATACCAACCACGAGTGGATCCTTGCCAACATGACAGCGACGGATTTTGATACCTGGTTTGCATTGCAGAAGGGGAAATTCGAAGTGACCAAGTATAAATACAATTTATATTTAATCCATAGAATAAAATGACGCTGCAAAGTTTTCTCATTTTATTGCCCTCCATTGTTTCCGGAGGAATATTAACCCACTTAATTTGGCCGGATAAAGAGTTCAAATCGATCCTGTTTAAGCTGTTCCTGGGGATAGGGATTGGGTTGGGCGTGAATTCTTTATTAGTATTTATATATCTACTTATTTTCGATCGCCAACCAGGATTATTCGTAGTACAGATTCTTATAATGGTCCTGCTTGTTTCGATGCTCATCATTCGAGGACGACCATGCCGGTTTACCCCAATTGCATTTAAAATACCCGGCCGTACGCAAATGGTTTTTCTGGCACTTGCGGGGGTTATGTTAATTCTTGGTTTGATCGTATATACCAATGTATCGCTGCGAAAACCGCAGGGCGCCTGGGATTCATGGATGATTTACAACCGCACGGCACGCTTTATTTATCGTGGTGGTGATCATTGGAGAGATGCTTTTTCCCCTGAGATGTATTGGTTTTTTCATGCAGATTACCCTCCGATGGTTGCCTTGAATGTCGCCTCTGGATGGGATGCACTGGGCCAGGAAACCGTGCGTGTCCCGATGTTGATCGGAGGGGCTTTTTTATTGGCAAGCGCAGGCATCATGTTTGCCGCTGTGAATGCATACAAAACATTAGGTCAGGCCTCCCTTGCGCTGCTGGTGCTGTTTAGCGTTTCGGACTTTATTGGGTCTGGGGCAACACAGGTTGCCGATGTACCTATTGCATTTTTTATGCTTGGGACAGGTATTCTAATATTTTTGTATTCTTTCAAAGTTCAAAGGGGATTACTGGTCTTGGCGGGTTTGTCTGCCGGGTTGGCTGCCTGGACAAAAAATGAAGGCATCGTTTTTGTGTTAGTCAGCCTGATAGGGTTGGGAGTCGCATATCGGAAGGAACTGAAGCAGATATTTCCCTGGTATGTGGTTGGGCTTGCCCTGCCAGTGGCAATTCTGGTGTATTTTAAGATTGTACTGGCTCCGCCAGGAGACTTGTTTGTGGATCTTCCCAGCCAGGTTGGTCAAATCACCGACTTGAATCGCCATTTTGAAATACTTAAACAAATGCGCCTTGACCTGATGGCGCTTCTCAATTGGACGCTGTTGATTATCTATGCTTTTATTTTAGGAGTAGACAGATCCAGGTTTCACTTTTCTGCATTTTTAGCATGCCTGATTATTATCCTGTTACAATTGGTCGGATATTATAGTATCCTTTTGATCAGCCCCCATCATGTGCTCTGGCATTTATCGGCTCTCTATCGATTGTTACTTCAAATCGCTCCGTTGATCGTTTTTCTTTATTTCAGCGTGGTTAAACCACCGGAAACTGTTTTCCAACGAAAATAAATCACAATGCTTCTTACCATTGATGTCGGTAACACCAACCTGACCCTCGGCCTGTACAATGGCGATAAACTTGGCCGTCACTGGCGGCTGGCAACCGATCAAGCCCGTATGCCGGATGAATACGGTTTGCAGTTCCTCGGTCTGCTCCAAAACGCCGGGCGGACCGTCGGCGACCTGACCGGGATCGTGCTGGCTTCGGTTGTCCCGCAACTGACCGGGCGCGTCCTCCAGGCTTGCCAGGAGTATCTCAAGCAGGAACCACTGGTGGTCGATACAGGAGTCAAGACCGGTATCCGCATCCGCTACGAAGATCCGAGGGCGGTGGGTGCAGATCGCGTGGCCGATGCTGTGGCAGTCATCAACATGTATGGCGGCCCGGCCTGCGTGATCGATTTTGGCACGGCCACCACCTTCAACGCTATCACCAAAGAAGGCGATTATCTTGGTGGTGCGATTACTGCCGGGGTCAACCTGGCTGCTGAAGCGCTCTATACACGCGCTGCCAAACTCCCGCGCATGGACTTGCAGCGCCCGCCCTCTGTCATCGGGCGTAACACGGTCCATGCTATGCAGTCGGGGCTGCTGTTCGGGTACGTGAGCATGGTTGAGGGGATGGTGGCACGCTTTCGGGCCGAGTTGGGAGACGATATGAAGGTCGTCGCTACCGGCGGATTGGCCGAAGTTGTCGCCAAGGAGACGGACGTGATCGACATCATTTCACCCTGGCTCACCCTTGATGGCTTGCGTATTATTTGGGAATTGAACTCATAACCGAATTTACAGGATAAAAATGAAGCAATCGATACTCATCATTTTAGGGGTATCTTTGTTGTTGGCTGCTTGCGGTGGGGCGGCTGTTGCTGCTCCCGAACCGACCGCCACTGAGACAGTACCTCCTTCCCCGACTGAAACTGCAACTGTCACCTCGACATCCACAGCGACCCCCACTATTACTTTCACATCTACCGTTACGCCTACCCCAACGCCGACCTGGGTGGCACAGGGACCCGATGCGGTCGTTATGCCAATTTTGCTTTATCACCGCGTCGGTATTTCTCCCACCAACAACCAGTATTACGTTCCACCTGAGAAGTTCGAACAGCAGATGAAGTTGCTCCGCGATTGGGAGTACACAGTTATCCCTGTCGAGTTGCTGGTCAAAGCCATCAAAGAGGGTGCTAAATTGCCGCCTCGCCCGGTTATCATCACCTTCGATGACGGCGATATCAGCGTCTACACCACGGCTTTTCCCATTATGCAGAAATACGGCTTGACCGGTGTGACGTATATCGTAGGGAATTATATGGGCACCGACGGTTACATGACTGCCGACCAGATCAAAGAGCTGGTTGCTGCCGGCTGGGAGGTAGGCAGTCATAGTCGCAGTCACCGTGACCTGACCAGGCTCGAGCCGGCCGTTCAGCGCATGGAAATCGTGGAAGCGCGCAAAGTCCTGCAACAAGCTACAGGTTCGCCTGTTTTGAGCTTTGCCTATCCCTTCGGCATCATGAGTTCGGGGGTTGGTAATTACGCCCATTTTGCCGGTTACATTGCTGCCATGGGACTCGGCTTCACCAGCGACCAGGGCAAAAGCAACCTGTTTTGGTTGCAGCGCCGGGATATCAAAGGTGAATATGACATCAAGCGATTCGCAAGCTATCTGCCCTGGCAGGGGGACCCCGCCTTGATGCCCGCTGACACTGCTACCCCCACGCCAACAGCCTCGCGTACACCCGTCCCAACCTATACACTTTATCCGACTAGCACGACACAGCCATAGAGTTAGACCCTTGCGAAGGTTGGTTTAAAGATTTGCACCGCTTCTAAGTAACCTTCGCAAGGTTAGAGAGTCGAATTGGACGACTTTTCCAACTTTCTGGACGTTCAGATCAAAACAGCTTGGGGACGGACTCTGGCCGAGTTCGCTTCTTTCTGCAATCCGCAGCCTGCCTCCATTCTTTTAGATGTGGGCTGCGGTCCCGGTCTGCTCCCGGCTCTCTTCGCCGAGCGTGGATGCGAGTGCTTCGGCGTAGACTTTGATTTTAGCTTGCTCACTTCGGGGTTAATCCGAACCCTTACCCAAGCGGATGCTTTCAGCCTGCCTTTTCAGTCAGCAACGTTCAGCCTGGTAACAGCTACGAACCTGCTTTTTCTGCTCGATGACCCTGTACAGGCACTGCATGAATGGAGACGCGTCCTTGTGCCGGGTGGTGAGCTATGCCTGCTCAATCCATCTGAAAACCTGAGCGTCTCCGCTGCTAAGCGCCTGGCGGATGAGCGCGGACTTGAAGGTACAGCCCGCGAGTCTCTCCTGAATTGGGCCTACAATGCCGAGATGCACTTCCACTGGACCGAAGACGAAACGCGCGAACTTTTATCCCGGGCAGGTTTTAGGTTGGAAGATTCTGTGTTGAAAGTCGGCCCCGGCTTCGCCCGTTTCGCTCGCGTCAAATTTCATTGACACACTTACCCTTTAGGGTATAATACCCCGCGCGGCCCCGTAGCTCAATTGGCAGAGCAGGCGACTCTTAATCGTCTGGTTAGGCGTTCGATCCGCCTCGGGGTCACCAGAAGAATGAGACGGATGAATGCCGTCTCTTTTGCGTTAAACGGGGGAAAGCAACTGTGCTTGATTAAAGTCACACCTTCTTGATATAATATGCTATTGATACTTTTTGCAATAAGGAACATATGACCTGCGGTAACCAATACATCCCCCAACTACGCGCGCGAGGCTTTCGCATGACTCCCCAGCGCATGGCTATTCTGCACATCCTGCACCATGCGGACGGGCATATTTCCCCGACCGAAGTATACGAACGCGCCAGCCAGGACATCCCCGGCTTGACCGAAGCGACCGTCTATCGCACGCTGGAATTCCTGGCCCAAAACGGCCTGGCGCGCTCCGCCCATATGGGTAGCGGCCATCTAGTCTATGAGATTGCCAAGCACGACCATCATCACCTGATCTGCCGCAAATGCGGCGCAGAAGTGCAGATCGATCACACGCCGCTGGCACAAGTTTTTGCGGAGTTGGAATCTTCCAGCGGTTATCGCTTTATTGATAGCCACATGACGTTTTTTGGATTGTGCCCGGACTGCCAAAACTTTAATTAGCATCGTAACCATCTAATGCCGTAGGGTAATTTGCCATTTATCAAAGGCTAAAATTCAAAATTGCCCTACAATTTTAGATGGTTGCGGCATAAGTAGGAGTCTAAAATGTTGTATTCCCCCGCCCCCCTTCACATCCCTGACGGCTTCCTCAGCCTGGTGATCGCCCTGATCTTCTGGGCCATCACCATTGTCACGGTTGGGATTGCAATTTCCAAGACCAACAAGTCGCTCGGCGAGAAGCAGGTCCCGCTGATGGGTATTATGGCAGCTTTTATCTTTGCCGCGCAAATGCTCAAATTTCCGGTGGCAGGCGGCACGTCTGGTCACTTTTTGGGCGGCGCGCTGGCAGCCATGGTGCTGGGCCCCTGGGCCGGGATTCTGGTCATGACCGCTGTGATTGCCTTGCAGGCATTGCTCTTCCAGGACGGAGGGCTGCTGGTGATGGGCGCTAACATTTTCAATATGGGCTTGCTGGCCGCAATGATCGGTTTTGGCTTGTATCGTAGTGTGCTGGGCCGCAGCAAAGGCCTGCGATTGAGCGTAGCTGGCGTGGCAGCCTGGTTGGCAGTGGTTGCCTCTGCGCTCCTGGCTGCCATGCAATTGTGGCTCAGTGGCACATCGCGCCTGGAGATCGTCGTCCCGGCCATGTTGAGCGTGCATGTGTTAATTGGACTGGGCGAAGCTGTAATCACTGTGGCGGCGCTCGCCTTTATCGAACGAACTCGCCCTGATTTACTTGATAAGAAAGCCATTGCATCCAAGGGTGGTAGTGGCTGGGTTTATGCCGGGATTGTGATTTCCCTTATAGCTGTGTTACTTTCCCCGCTGGCATCGGCTGATCCTGATGGCCTGGAACGTGTAGCTAAAGACATGGGCTTCCTCCACCTGGGACAGTCAGCACCTTATCAAATCCTGCCTGGATACACCATTCCCTTCTTGGGCGAGACGGCGCTTTCTACGGTTGTAGCCGGCCTGGTCGGCGCGCTGGTTGTCTTGGGGCTGATGATCGTTATCGGGCAGAGTTTGCGGCGTAAGACAAGCTAGCTTCACCTGCTCTGGTAAGAGAGACGCGGTGATGTCCCATCTCTTTTTTATCCGCTAATACCTGTTGGGTACAATGTCTACGCCAATCCCCGCTAATTTTTTTGGAGTCTTTCAAGCCGGCATCTTCTTAAGTGAAGAGTAGTGAAAACCTGTGCCACGCAGTGGTATTCGCGGATAAATTCCTAATAGTATTAATATCTTATGCATGCTGACGCCTTTGATCGCTTTCATGAAGCCGAAAGCCGACTGCACCGCCTCGACCCGCGCGTCAAGGTGGTGGTGACGGTGCTGTTTATCCTGTCCAATGCGCTGCTGCCGGATGGGGCCTGGTCGGCCTTTGGCCTGTCCTGGATCGTACTGTTGTGGGCTACTCACCTGTCCAGCCTGGGCGTGGACTTTACATTCCGGCGTTCGTTCATCGCCCTGCCCTTTGCGCTAGCGGCCGTCTCAGCGATTTTTTCGCCGTTGGGCAAGCCATTAGCGGAATGGTCCCTCGGTCCATTCACGCTTGTCCCCACCGATTACGGCCTGATCAAATTTGGCAGCATCTTGCTGCGCTCGTGGTTATCGGTACAGGCTGCCATCCTGCTGGTCGCTACCACCCGCTTCCCCGACATGATCCACGCCTTCGAGCATCTGCACGTCCCGGCGGTGCTGACCACCATCGTTTCGTTCCTGTACCGTTATTTGTTCGTATTGACGGACGAGGTCATGCGCCTGCTCCGGGCGCGGGAATCGCGCAGTGCAACGGTGGCAGGTTTCAGGTCCGGCCGGAACGTGGTCTGGAGGGCGCGAGTCACCGGCAACATGACTGGCCAACTCTTCCTGCGCAGCTACGAGCGCTCCGACCGCATCTACAATGCCATGCTGGCGCGCGGTTATTCCGGTCAGTTG
>Ga0105091_10001132_pt1 | contig 11510 bp, 10 predicted proteins | sample PPLLak1March2015_FD_87022 | JGI IMG/M metagenome (GOLD analysis project Ga0105091, IMG submission 87022) | Freshwater sediment microbial communities from Prairie Pothole Lake near Jamestown, North Dakota, USA - PPLs Lake P7 Core (1) Depth... | ecosystem: Environmental > Aquatic > Freshwater >... | reverse complement strand
GAGGTCAAGGGTGGTTGAGTACCCAGGGAATGCAGGACCGGGGAGCGCAGGCATCTTGCCTGAACTGGGGCCGCAGGCATCCTGCCTGCTTGTGCCGCATCACCTCTCTTTCGGAGTGAAAGAGATGGTGCCTTTATTGGCAGGTGTTCGAGCGCTACTCCGCAGTCCGGGCAACCCGAAATCCCGAGTTGTTGCACCGATCGTTCGACAGGAAGGGAGCGCGAGAAAACACACGCGCCTCAGAGGCGTCTCCGCCCCAACGTCCTCCCCGTAACGCCTTCTGCGGATGTTCGTCCTGGCTCACGGCATGGGGATTGCGCTGGGCGGCCGAACTGTACGGCGCGTAATCGTCACTGGTCCACTCCCACGCATTTCCGCTCATATCGAACAGGCCCAGCCCATTGGCGAGGAGGCTTCCGGCCGGCAGCGTCTTCTTTCGGTTCAAGCCCGGTTCAAGATAGGAGTAGCTACCAGCGTCCGCACGAAAGACGATTTCAGAGGATTTCGCGACGTTGCTGCCGGTCCCAAAACGGACGTCGCGCCCTTTTTCTCTCGCTGCATATTCCCATTCTGCTTCCGTTGGCAGGCGATATCCTTTGACCTTCCTGGTGTCGGTTGTCGGTTTCCCGTCTCGGTCAAGAAGCTTGCCGCTCTTCAAATCATAGGCAACCGGCAAGCCTTTTTTCTGACTCAGCCAGTTACAGTAGTTCATCGCGTCGTCGCACGACACCGCAACGACAGGGTCCTGATCGCCCTGCTCGAATCCGGGGGACTTCCAGTTGGTATGAGGACGATAGCCGACCCACCGGCTGCGCTCGACGTCCCAGACGGCGGTGCCGTCCGAAGTGGCGAGCACCTGGTAGTGGAGCCGGAGTCTCTCAGCCATAGTTTTGGGCCGTTCCGCTGCAAACTCCTTCTGAAAGCCGTCCGGGTTGTCGGGATGTTCGGCCGAAGTGCGGTAGCTGGTCGCTTCAACGAAGGCGCGGAACTGCGAGACGGTTACCTCCGTCTTCGACAGAAAGAACGAGTCAAGCTGAACTTCGTGCACCGGTTTCTCATTCTCGGCCCCGTCGCCGAAGACGTCTCCCATCTGAAAAGTGCCTCCCGGGATGAGGACGAGTCCTTCATCGGGTGTCCCGCCTGCGCCAATTGCAGCTGCAAAAGCCAGCAGGAAGATAGGAACGAGAGCAGGGCGGATACTGAGCAAGTGCCGGGCGCCGGGTGTCATAGATTCCTCCAGTCAAGTCTATTAGACGTCTATTGAAGCGATTTATTACACGGGGCGGCTCGCTCTGTTCTGATGGTATATTGACGCCGGTTGATTCCGCAGTCTCTGAATGATGTTTCTTCTGCGAGGATCTCCAAATTTCACCGGCTTTCTCTGCTCAACATAGACAACGGAGACGAGGATGAGGAAACTGAAGGGCGTCTGCATCGGAGCGGGCTATTTCAGCCACTTTCAGTACGAGGCGTGGCAACGAATACCTGAGGTGGAGATCACGGCCTTCAGCAATCGGGACGAGACGCGCGCACAGGCCGTCAAGGACCGATTCTCACTCCCTTGCTATGCCGATTACCGGGAGATGTTCGAGCAGGAGCGGCCTGATTTCGTGGATGTCATTACGCCGCCGCCTTCCCACCGGGAGATCTGCGCCGAGGCCGCCGGGCGCGGCATTCACATCATTTGCCAGAAACCCCTCGCTCCAAGCTTCGAAGAAGCCTCTGCCATTGTTGCGAACGCCGGAGACGCGGGCGTCCGATTCATGGTTCACGAAAATTTCCGGTTCCAGCCGTGGCACCGGGAAATCAAACGGCAACTGGAGGCGGGGGCGATCGGAGACCGCCTCTATTCTCTGGCTTTCCGCTGCCGGATGGGCGACGGTTGGGGAGAAAATGCTTACATTCCGCGCCAGCCTTACTTTCGTGACTACCCCAGGCTGCTGGTTTACGAAAACGGAGTACATTTCATCGACACCTTTCGCTTCCTGGTGGGCGAGATTATCCGAGTCACAGCCTGGTTGCGCCGCCTTAACCCCGTGATCAAGGGAGAAGACGCCGGCTTGCTAGTGTTCGAGTTCGCAAACGGCGCTGTCGGCCAATGGGACGCCAATCGCTACAATGAGACCAATTTCGCCGACCCGCGTTACACGTTCGGCGATTTTCTTTTAGAGGGAAACCGCGGTTCCATCCGGCTTTATCCTAACGGGAGGCTGACTCTGCAGCCATTGGGGCGGTCGGAAAGCGAAATTCCTTACCGGCACGAGGCGCGCGGTTTCTGTGCCGATTGTTGTTACCTGACCCAGCGCCACTTTGTCGACAGGATGCTCGACGGCCAGCCGTTTGAGACGAACGGACAGGACTACCTTAAAACACTCGCAGTACAGGAGGCCGTGTATCAGTCGGCCGTGAAACGGGCGCCGGTGGCGGTGCGAGAGGACTAGTGGGCTGCTGCTCCGCCGCTACCTCTCACCCTCCTCCACCACGGCCACGCTGTTGTCCTCCGGGTGGCGGTCGATTAACTTGAGGCAGGGGTCGATTCCCGCGCGGACCGGCTTCTCCCTCACGTCGATGGCAAACCGCAACTTCTCCTGCTCGATTTTTCGACGCTCGAGATGCACCCACTCGCCGCTAGCCGCCTGGGCTCCAATGTCAATCCAATCCGAGAGCACGGCCTTACTTTCCTGGCCGCGACCGTTCGCGTATGACTTGCGGCTCACCACGTCCAGAACGACCCGGTATTTGCCGCCTTGGCGCTTCTGACAAGTCGCGCGCACGGCCCTGTTATCGTAAAGTGTGACCGAATCGAAGAAATCCGAGATCAGATAACGGAATTCAGGAGGGGTAACCTCGCGCAGACGACTAACGAGATCCGCGGCAACGGGGTAGGGAGGCCCTTTGTACCGGTATGCGGCCAGGTAATCGGCCAGCACCCGGTTCACTGTTTCTTCGCCGATGTAGTCTTGGAGCGCGCACATCGCCAGTCTCCCCTTCTGATAGGCGATGTAGTAGTCATCAGAAGCCTGTGACAAAGACACCTCCTCATCGCCGTCATTGGCCCGTCCCCACAAGTAGCCGCCCAGCTCATAGCTAAGCATCTTGCGGATCACGCTTTCCGGAAATTCGCGCTTCAAGACCATGGTTGCCGAGTAGTTCGCCAGTGTTTCGGTCAACATCTGCTCTCCAGCGACGTTCGCGCCGCGAACCTGCTGCCCCCACCATTCATGAGCCAGCTCGTGAGCCGTCACCGCAAATGGAACGTCGACGTTATCGTCGGATGGACGCACCCAGGCGATGAATCCGGCTGATTCGGAGAAGGGGATGAGTCCCGGCTCCGACCTTCCCGGCGGGGTAGATCGGGAGGACTGCCGCAAAAAGACCGCCCAATCCCGCAGCCGAGAAAACGTAGAGCACGAAAACGACACTCCCTGTGAAGCGCGCGGCCAGGTACGCCCTCGGGGAGATCGGCTTGGTGAAGTAGAGCGGGTGTAGCAAGAGGAATTTGTTCCGTGGGGAATGTGATTCTAGGCCCCCTTGGGGTCGAAAACCCCTGGGAGCGCAGCCATCCTGCCTGCCCTTAAGCAGTCGGACGGGTCAGCCGGTCATTTTGTCAGTCGGTCAGTTGGTCAGTCCGTCAGCTGGCTTTAGCGACCGACCAGAGGATGACAGACGCGCGGTTCTTGTCCCGCTGGATCATCTCGGTCAGCTGACGAGACGCATTTGCAAAGGTCGCCTGGTCCTCCCACAGGATTACCCAGTAGACGGGTATTTCCGACCGAGCCGGGGTGTGACTCCCCACCTTGACTTGCCGATTGCGCCTCGGATACGCTCTCGCGCCAGTATGGAGCCGGCCGGTTCTTGGGGGAGGTGTGCATGAGGCTTGCGCTGCTCGCGTTGTCCTGCTTCCTGGCGTTTCTTGTCTTTCCTCACCGCATTTCCGGAGACCCGGGATCCAATAATAAATGGGCAGCGGTTAAGCGGTGGAATCTATGGACGAAGGTCACGTACGAGCATCTCTGGATCAACAAGTCGGAGTGTGGAGGCCACAGCCGAGACGAGGATCACGAAGAGACAATCACGACGGGGCCTCTGGAGTTTTTGGAGCACATATCCGATGACTCAATTGACGTTATCAGCTGGACCTCCAATCTTGGGCGCGCGTCAGGCTCTGAAAGCCAGCACGATGAGAGCGTGGACTGCGACGGGCGAACGATCACGTCGACGCTCAACGGAAGCGGCAGCAACCCGGAGCCATTCTTCATCGGATTGCATATCGACCTGAAGAAGGGGACTTACAGCCTCGGCGCCCACAACGGCGCGAATTACACGCTGCACCGGCGCGTCGTAACACCCGAGGGAACTCAAAGCAGCTCCTGGGATAGCGGCGGCGGGTATGACATAGAAATCGAAGAGCCTCTCCCCGGAGGTTCGACGACGGTATTGTCGGGCATGCGGGTGCTCGACAAACCGCCCCATGCCGGGCACGGCCAGAAGTTGACCGTCAACTGGCGACTGACTCCCGGCGACCGGGAAGACGTCGAGCTGCTTGTCGATCCCGACCAATACGACAAGTGGCTGCCGGAGGGCGGAAAGGACGAGAAGCAGATAGGCAACCAGCTGGCCATCTTCGTGAAGTTGCGGGCGAAGGATGGAAAGGAACCGCAGCAGAAGGCGAAAAGAATTGTCTTTGAGCTGACGGACACGTCCCAGATCCCGGGTGTTTGCGACAATTACCCGCGGGACGCCAAGACCGACCATGACTTTCAGTTTGGCGAGGAGACTAATCCGGAACTGAAAGTCACAGGCAAAGGACAGCAGGCCGAAACCAAGCCGGGAGAGTATACGGAGGCTTATGCCATCCTCGACAGCTACGACTTCGGCGGCTACTCCACTTTGAAAGTCACTGCCTACCTGACAGATGGACAGGAAGTGACTGGCCACCTGAAGAGCGACAAGTCTCAGACCGAAATCCGGATCCCGAAACGAACGCCGGACTCGAAGATCGGTGAGGCTTGGAAAAAGCGTGAGAACGTTGAGTCTCTCTCAGACGGGGACGACGGTGAAGAGACGCCGAAGCTCGACGGGCACAACGGTGACGGACTGACCCTGTACGAGGAGTATCGGGGGTTCATGGAGGACGGCGAGCACTTCCGTGCGAAACCCAAGCGGAAGGAGTTGTTCATCGTTGACAAGGTCGGGGGGCGGAGCAAGGATGGAATTGCCCTCCTGAGAACAGCCACCGATCTCCTGATCTACGACAAGCTCCTCCAGACCGAGGCCGACGAGAACGGGGTGGTCAATGCCAATCACGGCGGCAAGATTCCCCGCCGGGGTAGTAACTGGGCCGTCCGTCTGGAAAACAATCCCGACCCGAAGATCCGGTATGCGGAGGGAGTTGGGAAGACAGGCGGACCGAAAAAGGTCCTGATGGGCTCGGGCTTTGACCCCGGTCCCGGAGGGTGGAATACCGCGTGGGGGAAGCGGATCATCACCGACGACTATGCGGCCACCGTGGCACATGAAATCCTGCACTGCCTGCGCGTGTCGCACCACGGGAACACCGATCCCGGCAGGAAGTGGTGGATTAAGGACATGGGCGACCGCGGCCAGTTGGTGGTCAGGGAATACGACATGCTCGGCGACAACCAGGACGAGGTTGCCAAGGCCGGGCATGTGATTCGGGTTCTAACCGAGAACGGCCGCGAGCTGAGGCCTGATAGCCCGGAGCTTTCGCTGCCCACTTACCATTATGTCGGGGCGGCAAACGGGCAGCACAGCGGCCATGAGGACTGCCTGATGCGCTACAAGTGCGCGGACGTCTACGTTTCACCTTCTGATGGCGATATGAGGTATTTGGCGGGTGACGAAATGACCGGAATCGGTCTGTGCAAGGACGCCCACGGGACCGGAGTCAATGACCCGGGCCGGAAGCCGCGTTCCCGGTACGGGGATGCGTCGGCCGGGAATTGTTTTGAACAGCCATGCGTCAACGATTCGGCTCATTGATGAGGTGCACCCAATGAAGAAATCTTGCTTGATTGTTGCCGGGCTGGTCGTGGTCGTAGTGTTCGCCTGCATCCTGGGAGTCGGCGCATGGTGGGTCTGGAGCAGATACTTGAAGCCTGCCATCACTCCGGTCGCCGAGCGGACGGGATCCACGATGCGCGAAACGGGCACAAGACCGGAACTGCCAAGCGTGGAGATGCAGGTCCATTCGGCCGGGGAAGGCCAGGCGTTTACCGGTTGGCCTCTGCTGGTGCGAGTCTCCGTGCGCTGCCCGCTTTCTTCCGACTCACAGAAACCGAAGCCGGTCCTGATTGCCGGCCCGGGCGGATCCTGGCAGGAATCCCTGCGGCTGGCCGTTCAAGACACGAGCGGCGCGAAGGTTGATTGGCCCTGGCGGCAGCCGAAGGCGGACGGGGGGACGGTCACGCTCGACGGGCGCATGGGAATAGAGTGGGTCTGGTGGCTGACCGGCGATGAAACCCAGGCGATCCGGGCAGGGAAGTATCGGCTGACGGCAGTCCTCGACACCGCTAAGGTCACCGCCCCGGGGGCATGGAAAGGTACCGTCAGCAGTCGATCCGCCGATCTGGACCTGAAGGCGCCGGGGCAGCTTTCCGCCGAACAGGAGGCGCTGAAAGAGATCCAAACGGCACAAGCGGAGGCCCTGGGTGGCAACAGCGCGGCTGCTGTTGCCCGCCTTCAGACGATGCTAGGCCGCTCTCCCAAGGATATCGAGGCGCTGTCTTTCTGCGGGGGATTGCTCGCGGACAGCGGCCGGCTTGAGGAGGCGCTCGGAATGTACAATCGGGCGATCGATGCCTGGTACGAATCGAATCCCGACGCCGAGATCGAGCCGGTTCTGCTGTTGACGGAGCGCCGCCGCCTGCGCACTCGCATGCTCGAGCAGGAGCAGCCGAGCAGCTAGGTGGTACTGAAAGAATCGCGTGTTCCACCCAAACAGCCTGGAGTCGCGTGACAGATCCGCGCACGCAGGGGCTGTTGAATAAGGGTCCGCACCACCCAAGGGGGGCACAAGCGCTCAAATAGGAGCTTTGCCCCCGTAGGGGGCGGATGTTTATAGTAAACCGGGGTGGAAAGTAGGGCGCCCCAGCGGGGCGCGATGTTCCGAGCCGTCACGGAACATCGCGCCCCGCTGGGGCGCCCTACTTTCCACCCCGGTTTACCATAAACATCCGCCCCCTATGGGGGCAAAGCTCCTATTTGAGCGCTCATACCCCAAGGGGGTCCCGTAGTATACCTCAGGGTTGGCCGCGTTTTAAGCGGCCTACCTCTGGGTTACGGGACGCCGCACGTACCCCACCCTGAAAGGTTGCGTATCGGGCATAATACGCAACTCTTTCAGCATGGGCTAAACCCGGGACGGTCGGCCAGTCGGACCAGGGAAGTAGCCATCTGGGCGGCTGTGTTTTCAGGTCGGTAGGGCCGGCACGTCTATAGAAACCGGGCATCAGGCGATCCAGGTTCGTAGGACCGACACGTGCTGAGGATCTTGGCTATAGACGTGCCGGTCCTACGGACCTGAAAACACAGCCGCCCAGATGGCTACTTCCTTGGGAGGGTAGGTTGTCTAGCAGCTGGGCTTTGCTACGCAACGCCTTCGTACAGCCTGCTTGGGTGGAACCGTGCTCTCCCGCCGCCGTCAAAGGCGTAAAATCATCCAATCGACGAACCGTGTAAGGGAACACCTATGCCAGACAAGTCTCAGTCGAACCAAGCGGTCGACAAGGACATCCTGCGGGCAGTTCTGAAGAGCCAGTACTACGCGGCAGCGACCATGCTCCGGGAGGCCGTCGAGCGCTGCCCGGATGACCTGTGGACCACTAGAGCCCACCCTAACCAGTTCTGGCATGTCGCTTACCACACGCTCTTCTACATGCACCTCTATCTGCAACCCTCCGAAGCCGATTTCAAGCCGTGGGAAAAACACCGTCCCGAGTATCAGTACCTGGGACGCCAGGCGCCGCAGATCGGCGATCCGTATTCAAAGACAGACCTGATGGAATACGCAGCGTTATGCATCTCGATGATTGATCCGGCTGTCGACCGGCTGGACCTCGATCAGCCGGAATGTGGCTTCTGGTGGTACAAGATGTCCAAGCTCGAGCACCAGATCGTTAATATCCGGCACATTCAGCATCACGCTGCCCAACTCATCGATCGCCTGGGCGCTGTCGGCAAAGGAGGCTTCGACTGGGCTGACGGCCGCACGGCCGACTGACCTGCATGCAAATCAGCCCGGACATGCAACAAAGTACGGCGGTCGAAAGGCGGAGCGCGGCCACGAAATCTGTTCGGGGTCAATCATTGGAAGTCTCCGAGCACGCAAATCCGCGTTAGTCCCTCGTTTGTTTGACCCCGACCGGATTCCGGGGCCACTTCCTTTGTCCCCAGTTCTTTCGGCACGCGCATTGCCCTGTGACTGCTGCAGGAGGCGGATATGAGTCACACAGGCTATCGTCGGTGCTGCCGAATTTTGGTCCTGATCATTTGGGTGATCGCTGTTATAGCAGCTGTTTACGGTCAGGAACAGAAGACCTGGAACTACAAGGGAGAAGTGATGGGCCAGGTCGGTTGGGGAGGCTTTTACCACGGTGACAGCAAAATCGGCGACGGGACAGAGTGGGGCGGCAGTTTTGGGCTGAAACCTTTCTCGGGCAAGCTCCAGCGACTCGGATTCGAGATCCAAGCCAATCGCCTGGATGTTGCCTATGAGCGGGGTTCGAACATCAACGACGGACAGGTGACCTCCGTCGTCGGCAACGTTCTGTACCACTTCAGCAATTCACCGATCCAGCCTTACGTGGCGGGCGGACTCGGGGTTCTCAAAGCGAGCTACACAGAGAGGATCATCGGGGGCGCCGTCCTTGGGTCCAACGAGGACTACGTCTCGACGGTCGACGCTCAGAAAATGCTGCTCAACATCGGCGCCGGGGTTAAAGCGCGTCTGGTTCGCGGCCTGGCGATTCGTCCCGAAATCCGGTTTTACAACACGACCATCGGCTCCGGTTACAACTTCGGGTCCATTCGGCTGTCGGTCGGGCTCGGTTATTATTGGTGAGCCCCATTCCTCGGCTTATCGCCTACAATAGGCGATGAGCGGCTGGGAGCCGTTGACCCAAGACAGGAAAGGACGTTGCAGCTGATGCCGCCAGCCTCCCGGAGTTTTCAGATCTTCGTTAAACCCGTCGGATCGGCGTGCAACCTGAATTGCCGGTACTGTTACTATCTCTCGAAGGCCGGCGCTCGCGGCGGGCCCTCCCGCATGCCCGACGGTCTTCTCGAGCGGTACATCGAGCAGCAGATTGCGGCGTCACCCGATGAAGTCATCCGGTTCTCCTGGCATGGTGGGGAACCCACTCTCCTCGGCGTCGACTACTTTCGCCTGATCGTCGAGATCCAGCGCCGTTACTGCCCGCCGGGACGGAGGATTGCCAATGGCATCCAGACGAACGGGACGCTGATTGACGAAGAGTGGGCGAGTTTTCTGGCGGCAGAGTCTTTCGCGGTCGGACTCAGCCTGGATGGTCCTCGCGATATGCACGACCGTCATCGAAGCAGCCGAGACGGCAAATCCTCTTTTGATGAGGCGATCCGAGGCTACGAGGCGCTGAGCCGGCATCGCGTGCTGACCGACATTCTTTGCGTTATAAGCTCGCACAACGCCGGTCATCCGGCAGAGGTTTACGGTTTTTTCAAGCGGATTCGTGCCTCTTACGTCAGTTTTCTTCCGCTTGTGGAGCGCCGGCCCGATGAGCCGGACGGAGTCAGTCCGGAGAGCGTGGCTCCGCGGGCTTGGGGCGACTTTCTCTGCGCGGTCTTCGATGAATGGGCGTCTGGAGATATCGGGCGGATCAAAGTCCAGATCATCGAGGAAGCGGCTCGGACCGCGTTCGGGCAGGATCACTCACTTTGTATTTTTCGCCCGACCTGCGGCGACATCCCGGTCGTCGAACGAAATGGCGACTTTTACTCCTGCGATCATTTCGTGGATGCGGAGCATCTGGGCGGCAACATCCTCGACACCCCGCTCGTCGACTTGTTGGAAAGCCCTGCGCAGCGCGCTTTCGGCTCGGCCAAAATTGAATGCCTGCCTCGGGTATGTCATGCCTGCCAAGTGCGCGCAATGTGTCACGGGGAATGCCCAAAGAACCGGTTCGTGCAGGCCGCGGATGGCGGCCCACCCCTCAACTACCTCTGTCCCGGCTACAAGCGGTTCTTCACCCACGTCGCGCCGTTCGTTGAAGCGGTGTCGCAGCAGTGGCGCGCGGCAAACTGATCGGCCTCCGGAGCGATGGTAGTTGCGTCCAGCCCCATCGTGGCCGGACTCTGGAGAGTCCGGCCACGATAGGGCCGGACGCAACTACCATCGCTCCGGAGGCCCAACCCTTGCGGGGGCCGATTTACACGCAAGTCAGCACCCTGGCTCCGGGCGCGGCCCTCACTTCAGCTTTGCTTTGAGAAAATCCACGGTGCGCTTCCAGGCGAGGTCGGCGGCTTCTTTGTTGTACCGCTGGCCGGTGTCATTCATGAACGCGTGTCCTGCGCCCTCGTACATGTGAATTGTGTGCTCGACCCCGGCTTTCTTGAGCGCCTCCTCGAACGCCGGAATCCCGGCGTTAATCCGTTGATCGTCACCCGCATAGTGGATCAGCATCGCGGCCTTGATTTTGGGCACGTCTTCGGCTGCCGGCTGAGCGCCGTAGAACGGTACGGCGGCCGTCAGATCCGGCGCATTCACCGCGACCTGGTTCGTTACCGCGCCTCCCCAGCAGAAGCCCATAGCTGCCACTTTCCCCGTGGCCTGCGGCTGGGTCTTCAGGTACTGGACTGCAGCCGCGAAATTCTTGGTATTGGCATCCCGGTCGAGTTTCTGGAAGAGCGGCCGCGCTTCGTCGGGGTTCTCCGGGGTCCCGCCAAGTGGGGAAAGCGCGTCCGGCGCGATTGCCATGAAACCTTCGAGAGCAACCCGCCGGGCGACATCCTCGATATGAGGATTGAGGCCCCGATTTTCGTGGATCACGATCACGCCCGCGAGCTTTGTGGCGCCTTTCGGCCGGGCGGAATAGGCCCGGATCTCACCATTGGCGCCCGGATATTTGATGTAGCCTGTCTCCAGGCGGGGATCGTCTTTTGGCACGACTTCGCCCCGGGCCTGGTCCCCTTCGAGCCCCCGCACGATAGTGGTTGCCGCTACCGTCCCACCCGTGAACAGTGCGAGGCGTCGCAGCAGCTCACGACGGTCAATCGTCCCGCGCTCATACTCTTCGTACAGCTTGTTGATCTCTTTCGACATGGTTCCCTCCCTCTGGGTGATTTGCTTCCTCACGTGCAGTGGCAACGCTCTCTTTCGGAGTGCGGTGGCACTGCCCTTCACTTTATACGCATCTTGGGACCGCCGTAAGCTTACAGAGCCGCGCACGGAGCGAACGGGCTGCAGCCCGTTCGCTCCGTGCGCGGCTCTGTAAGCTTACGGCGGTCCCAAGATG
>Ga0105091_10001131_pt1 | contig 11511 bp, 9 predicted proteins | sample PPLLak1March2015_FD_87022 | JGI IMG/M metagenome (GOLD analysis project Ga0105091, IMG submission 87022) | Freshwater sediment microbial communities from Prairie Pothole Lake near Jamestown, North Dakota, USA - PPLs Lake P7 Core (1) Depth... | ecosystem: Environmental > Aquatic > Freshwater >... | reverse complement strand
GGGCGCTTGCGCGATAATGGTCGCATCGACATTGCCCACGCGAAAGCCCGCGTTACCCAGCAGACGAGCCACCTCGCGCAACAAGATGCGGCTGTCGATGTTCTTGAATTTCGCGTCGGTATCGGCAAAGTGTTTGCCGATATCGCCCAAGGCTGCCGCACCCAGCAGCGCGTCGCAAATGGCGTGCAACAGCACGTCGGCGTCCGAGTGCCCGAGCAGGCCCTTGTCATGGGCAATCTCCACCCCGCCGACGATCAGCTTGCGTCCTGTCACCAGTTGGTGGACGTCGTATCCGTGTCCGATTCTCATTGTTTTCCTGTTAAGAGCATTACTCTTCTATCAAAAATATTGGCTGCTACGTTGAAGTCCCTCACCCCAACCCTCTCCCGCCTGCGGGAGAGGGAGTTAGTAATGGTGACCTGACAAGCCCCTCGCCCGCAGGCGGGAGAGGGGGGAGCGAAGCGGAGGGTGAGGGATTTTAATATTTCTTCCCCTGTTTAAGTAACAACTCCGCCAGCAGCATATCCTGCGGATAAGTCACCTTGAAATTGCTTGAGTCGCTACTCACCAGCTTGGGGAAGAATCCCAGCGCCTCCACGGCAGAAGCCTCATCGGTGACATTCGGCGCGGTTTCCAGCGCCTCTACCAGCAACCCGGTGCGGAACATCTGCGGCGTTTGTGCCTGCCACAACCCTACCCGGCTTTCTGTGTGTGCGACCCTTTGCATTGCATCTGCGCGCTTCAGTGTATCTGCCACCGGCACCGCCAGCAGGCCGCCCACCGTATCGTCGCGCAGTTCATCCAGCAGGTGCGCCAGTTGCTGCGCACTCAGGCAGGGACGTGCCGCATCGTGCACCAGCACCCAGTCATCCAGTTCCAGTTCGGAGGCCAGCAGTCCATTCAGCACACTTTCCGCGCGCGTCTTGCCGCCACAAAACAAGGGCTGCAATTTGTCGCCGAATTTGCTCCAATCAAAGGTGCGCCACTGCGCATCATCCGGCGCGAGCACAACGAATACCGTGGTAATTTCGGGATTGGCACACAGCGTCGCCAGCGCGTGATAGATCATCGGCCGACCCGCAAGCGCCATGTATTGTTTGGGCAACTCATGGCCCATGCGAGAGCCTGAACCAGCAGCGGGAACGAGTGCGTAGAATAAATCTGTCATAGGCGAATTGTAATTGAAAATCGGAAGCTTGCCATGACTAAGGAACGCGCCGCCTCCGCCATGGCAATAGCTGCACACAGCGAGTTGCGCCAAAAAATTTAAATACGGTTATTCAGTCCTGTAATCTATGCAGCAAGATTCAAATCTCATACACTGAAGAGCAGCAGCCAAGCAGTTTTGATTTGCCAAACCATAAAGAGGCACAAACCCATGGAAAAACGCTTCGAATATTTTGCCCTGCTTGCCGCCATATTAATTCTGGTGACGGGCTGCTTCATGGTGCTGAGGCCGTTTTTGACCGCAACACTGCTCGCCGCCGTGGTGAGTATTACAACTTGGCCGCTTTATGTCAGGCTATTGCAGCTAATGAAAGGCAGGCAAAACATTGCCGCGCTCAGCATGACACTCATGCTGTCTCTCCTGGTTATCCTGCCGCTCGCGTTATTGGCCTACAACCTTGCCGATAGCGTCACAACTTTTGCTGACGGGATAAAGCATGCCATCGAAAACGGGCCGGCAGAGCCACCTGACTGGCTAACGGGGGTTCCCATCATTGGCGAAGCAGCCACTGAATATTGGCACCTTGTCGCCACCAACCAGACAGAGATGGATGCACTGACAAATCGGCTACTTGAACCCTCCAAAAATTTTCTGCTGGAGGGTGGCATCATGCTTGGACAAGGCGTAATTGAAATGAGCCTGGCCGCCTTCATCAGCTTTTTCTTCTATCGTGATGGCATTGCGTTACTGAAATTTCTAAGAGTATCGATGACCTGGGTGATTGGAACCCATGCAGAAAACATCCTAGGCATCATCAACATTACGGTACGGGGAGTCATGTACGGGCTACTGGGCACAGCGCTGGCACAGGGTGTCGTGGCCACCATAGGCTTCGCTATAGCAGGTCTGCCGGCCGCACTGCTGCTTGGCGTGGCCACCTCCCTGTTTTCGCTGATTCCCATCGGGCCACCCCTGATATGGGCTGGCGCTGCCCTGTGGTTATTCTATCAGGGCAACCTGGGCTGGGGGGTTTTCATGCTGCTGTATGGATTTTTTCTGATCAGCAGCGTGGACAATGTGATCAAACCCCTGCTTATTAGCCGTGGCAGCAACTTGCCGTTTATCCTGGGTCTGTTCGGCGTAATGGGAGGCATCTACGCCTTCGGTTTCGTCGGCGTTTTTATCGGTCCGACACTGCTTGCGGTGGGCTACAGCCTGCTACAGGAGTGGACTGCACTCAATGGGAAAAATTAGCTTAATTTAAAATATTTAATATATTCAAGTTGTTACAAAGACATCAATCAAGCCATCGGCAAACCAAATGCAATTCCAAGGAAACTCTGATTAAGTGTGCTTCGCACATGGTTCGACAGGCTCACCACGAACGGAATCAAAAAGTTACCGTTCGTCCTGAGCTTGCCGAAGGACTTGTTCAGAGTTTCCCTAATTAACTCTCTTCGCATCCATGGCGCCAAGCGAATATCAACTTTGCTAACTTTTCGGGCGCGCACTCTGCATAAAGCCATTACCAGCATTCCGGTTTCAGCCGCATTGTAAAGGGCATACAATATCCACACTTACTTCAGTCTTCGTCTCTGACCATGCCCTCGACATTAGACTCCAGCAGACCCGTTGCCGCCAAGACTGAGCGCTCCTGGCCTGCTGTGCTGAAGCTCGCCATTGCGCTCCACTTACCCCTGACACTGGTTTTAATGGGAGCGGGCTATTTCCTGCTCAAGACCGATGCGGATGCACGGCTGCAGAAACTAAAGACACAAGAACTCAGCGAAGTACGCATGGCGGAACAATTGCTGGTTGATGATTTTAAAAATGCAATTTCAGATCTGCGCCTGCTGGCACAAACCCCCTCTGTAAAACGCTACATCAATGATGGCACTCCGTCAGAAAAACAACGCGTCACCGATCAATTCTTGAACATGGTCCAAACCAGGCAGCACTATGACCAGATACGCTATCTGGATCTTGGCGGCATGGAAAAAATTCGCGTGAACCTGGCCAACAACCATGCTGTAGCAACGCCCGAAAGAGAATTGCAAGACGAATCGGAGCGCTATTTTTTCCGCGACACGCTCGACCTGGGTGCTGCTGAAATTTACGTCTCGGCACTCGATCTCAATATTGAACATGGCAAAATCGAACTACCGTATAAACCCACTGTGCGTTTTGGCACTCCCTTGTTCAATCGTGCAGGCAAGAAGCGCGGGATTCTGTTACTCAATTATTATGGGCAGAAGTTACTGGATGATTTCAGGCATGTGATGGGACACCAAACCCATGTCATGCTGCTGAACCAGAATGGCTACTGGCTGAGCAGCCCCGACCCCGCACAAGAGTGGGGCTTCATGTTCGGACGTGACAACACCTTTGGCAAATACCACCCGGATGCATGGAGCAAAATATCCACTGCCCAAAATGGCAGCATGCATACGCCAGAGGGTTTGTACACCTTTGCCACGGTGCAGCCCCTGCTTGCTGCGCGGCAAACAACTGCACCCAGCCAGAGTACCGTTACCCTGTCATTCCAAGACTACAACCTGAAAATTGTGTCCTTTGTTCCTGGCAGCGACCTGCCTTCAGTTTCTCCCGGCCAGTATCCGCGCAGCTACGCCCTGTTCGGCCTGGGTTTGTCACTGCTGGCTTTACTCGCCCTGTCTCTGGCCGAAAACATGCTCAGCCGCAGAAAGTTACGCGCGGGCATCTTTGAAAATGAATCTCACCTGAAAGAAATTACCTCCACGCTGGGCGAGGGCATCTACGTGGTGGATCAGCAGGAACAGACAACTTTCATCAATCCGGAAGCCGAACGCCTGCTGGGCTGGACGCAAGCCGAGCTGCTCGGAAAGAATGCGCACGACATGATCCATTACCGCAGCCTGGATGGCAGCCCCATCCATGCCGCTGACTGCGAAATTTACCGGGTCATGCAAACGGGAAAATCTTACCGCAGCAACACGCAGGTGTTCTGGCGCAAAGATGGCTCACATCTGTATGCCGATGTCAGCGTTGCTCCCATCATGCGCAATGGAAAAATCACGGGGGCAGTGGTTGCATTCAGCGACATCGGCATGCAGAAGCAGAACGAAACGGCCCTGTTAAATAGCTCATTACTGTTAAAGCAGGCGCAGCGGCTGGCACAAGTGGGCAGCTGGGAACTCGATCTCTCTACCCGCTCACTTATATGGTCAGACGAGATTTACCGGATATTCGAAATTTCGCCCGATACCTTCGGTGCGTCCTATGAAGCTTTCCTGAATACCATACACCCGCAAGACCGCGAGCTCGTCAACCGCACCTATAACGAGTCGGTTAAAAATCACATGCCTTACAGCACCGAACATCGCTTGCTGCTCGCGGATGGACGCATTAAACATGTGATTGAGCGCGGCGAAACCATCTACGATGCCGATGACTGCCCGATACGTTCCATCGGCACAGTGCAGGATATCACCGAGCGCAAAATAGTGCAGGAAGCCTTGCGCACCAGCAAGGAAACTGCACGCGCCCTGCTTAATGCAACGACTGAATCGGCCATTCTGATGGATGCGACGGGTATCGTGCTGGCCATCAATCTGGTGGCGGCCAAACGCCTGAACAAACAGCCCGATGAGATCATCGGCAGCAGCGTCTACGAATTTTTGCCTGCAGCTATTGCGGCAAGCAGGAAAAAGCTCGTTGACGAAGTCGTGCGCAGTGGCCAAGCCTGCCATGCTATCGATGAGCGCAACAGCATGCACTTCGATCAAAACATATACCCGATCTTTGACGCCGATGGCAAGGTATACCAGATTGCCATCTATGCCACCGACATCACCGAGCGCATCAGGCTGCAGGCGGAAGAGACGCTGTTGCATCATATCGACCAGCAGGTTTTGCGCAGCCAATCCCTGCCCCTGCTGCTGCAATTTATCTGCGACAAAATCGTGCAATTATTTGGCTACCACTTTGCCTGGCTGGGAAAGAAACAAGCTGGCGGAGAATTCTCCGTCTCTGCCCAATCCGGCCTAGCCTCTGCCTACCTGCAGGAACTGCTGCGTATCGGTGTGCGCTGGGATGATACGCCCCAGGGGCGAGGTCCCGCAGGAAGCTGCGTCCGCAGCGGCCAGATGCAGATATTTAAAACTTCCGACAGCAGCTTTAAACCGTGGCACGACGCAGCCGTTCAGGCTGGCCTGAAGTCTGTCATTGGCATACCACTGGTCGTTCGTGGACAGGTATACGGCTCACTGACACTTTATTCCCAGCATGAGCATGATTTCGACGACAGCGTCACACTTAAACGCCTGTCCAGCTTAGCCAGTCGTATCTGCGTGGCGCTGGAAACCGCCATAGATCAGGAGCAACTGCGACTGCTCAGTACCGCACTCGCTTCCACTCATAACGGCGTATTTATCACTGACGCACTCGGGCGCATTCAATGGATCAACAACGCCTTTACCCGCCTCACCGGCTACAGTAGCAACGAAAGCATCGGCAGAACTCCCTCGCTGCTCAAATCAGGCAAACAAGATGCGGCCTATTACGAAAAGCTTTGGCAGACCATACAACAGGGCAAGGCATGGAACAGCGAAACAGTGGAGCGCCATAAAAATGGCTCTCTGCTTACCGTACAACAAAGCATTACCCCGATCAAAGATGAGGATGGTGTCATCACTCACTTTGTTTCCATTCTGGACGATATCACCTCCCAGAAGAAAATCGCCGAGCGCATTCATTTCATGGCGCACTTCGACGCACTCACCTCGCTGCCAAACCGCGCGCTGTTCCGTGACCGTTTGCGGCAAACATTGGCGCAAGCCAAACGCGACGGCAAGACCTGCGCCCTGATGTTCCTCGATCTGGATCGCTTCAAGGCTGTAAACGACACAATGGGACACCATGTCGGTGACTTGCTGCTACAGGCTGTTGCAGAACGCCTCACGGCCTGTGTGCGTGAATCCGACACCGTATCGCGCCTGTCCGGTGATGAGTTCACCGTGATCTTGCCGAATGTGCATGGCCGCGAAGATGCCGCACTGATCGCTGAAAAAATCACCGCCGCGCTGGCAGCACCTTTCTATCTCGACTTGCAGGAAGTGAATATTGGCAGCAGCACCGGTATCGCGTATTACCCCGCAGATGCACACAGCGATGAGGCTCTGATCAAATGCGCAGACCAGGCCATGTATATGGCCAAGGAGGAAGGGCGCGGCACATTCCGTTTTTACAAAGCCTCTTAATGCGTTGCTGCTTGCGTGAGTCAGTCGCAAGCGATGTCTATCCGGCACACTCCAATTGTAAAAATTTCATTTTTGGCCTGGTTATCTTTTTGTTTTTGCTTCTTCGCGCAAAATCTGGCACAGATGTTTTTCTTTTGGCTCAATTGCTATGCGGGCAACCGCGCTGAATAGCGACTGAATTTCCTCGATACTGAAAGTTGAAAGCAGGCGATTGGCGATATCCGGTTGCAGCGGCACCATGCCCATTTTTCCATCGGGCAGTACGACACTAAAACCTGCAAGACTGTTAAAGCCGCCTTCGGACTCGGCCATCATCCGGGATTGCTCATCCTGCAGCTCCTCATAATGGTTTTCCAGTGCATCCATCAGCTCATCGGCCAGATCATCAGGCACGGCAACAACCATGCCCATATTGTCTTCCTGCAATTTGCAGGGAACCCCCAGAGCTTTGGCCTGCTCTACAAAACTGTCGCGCAGGGTTGCATCAAAAAAAATGTATTCCATCATGGATTATGCGTTCTCGTTCGATTGTTTGCGAAGGGGAGCTGGAGGGGTTAGGCCCCAAAGGATCATCTGGGTTTAAGGGGACTAACGGGAAGTCTGATTGGCAGATGCTGCTTTTTCACACACGCTCTCACACCCCATTGGCTATACCAATGTTTACACCAACTTCATCCTGCCGCATTGCCGCAGAAGCACACCCTCATGAAACAGATTATTTACCCGGATCATCCGGTTTTACGCCCTGCTTCTTCCACAGCTCATAGCATTCCAGGCCGCAAAAATTCGCGACGTAATCCTCTGTTTCAGGGTTGATTGCGTCATCCTTGGGAACCTCCTTCAGGCATATTTCGCATGCAACGAGATCCACTGCAACCGGCTTGTCATTTGTAGTCATAGCATCCTCCTGGGACTCAATTCGCCATCACCCCCTGCGGGATAAATGCCAGCACTCGCATATGGCGATAACAACTCAATTTCCACCACCTGCCATCCTGGCGGTTTATGGACGATACTCCAAGTTGAAACACAAGGGTAGCTCCATAGATATCTTTACAATACCAACATAATGATTATATTTAATAAATATTCAATAACAAACACCATTTCCAATATTTCCTTGCTACACCCAGTGCGCAGAGGGAGTGATGCATTCCAAAGCAGGGGGCACTCAATCCAGCACGTGTGACACCAGACCATCGGCCAGTTTTGGCTCAAACCAGGTGGACTTGGGTGGCATCACCTCGCCCGCATCGGCAACGGCCATCAGATCTTCCATTCGGGTAGCGAACATGGCAAAGGCAGCAGCCATTTCACCGCTGTTTACGCGCTTCTCCAGCTCGCTCAGGCCGCGAATCCCGCCCACAAAATCGATGCGCTTGTCGCGCCGCGGATCGCTGATGCCAAGCACCGGCGTGATCAGGTTATTCTGCAACAGACTGACGTCCAGACGCGCGACAGGGTCGTGAGTCGGGATGAGTTCTTTTTTAATTTCCAGACGATACCATTGCCCGGGCAGATACAGGCCGAACTCGTTGGGCCTGGCCGGTTTAACCTGGGTAGCGCTGGCCTGCACGCTGAAGCTCTCGCCTACACGCTTGAGAAATGCGGCGGCGTCCAGACCATTCAAATCAACCACCACGCGGTTGTAATCCATGATTTTCATCTGGTGATGCGGGAAGATCACCGACAGGAAATAGTTGTAACTCTCCTCGCCGGTATGTTTCGGATTGGCAGCCTTGCGCGTAGCGCAAATACGCGAGGCAGCCGCCGAACGGTGGTGGCCGTCGGCAATGTAAATCGCAGGCATGGCATCGAAGGCCGCGGTTAACTTGGCCAGCGTTGCGCTGTCGCGTATCACCCAGATCGTATGGCGTATACCGTCTTCGGCGGTCACATCCGCATCGGGCGCAGCAGTGCTTGCTGCGGCCAGAATTGCGTCCACTGCCGGTGCGGCAGGATAGGCCAGCAGCACGGGGCCAGTCTGTGCATTGGTGGTGTCGATCTGGCGCACGCGGTCGTCTTCCTTGTCCGGCCGGGTGAACTCATGCTTGCGTATGCGGTGGGTGTCGTAGTCCGCCACCGAAGCCGCCGCAACCAGGCCGGTCTGGCTGTGGCCGTTCATGATCAGGCGGTAAGCGTAATAGCAGGGGGCTGTGTCGCGCGCCAGCACGCCATCGGCCACCATCTTTTTCAGGTTCTCCGCAGCCTTGGCATACACCTCGGCGGCATAAGGATTGGTGCCCGCCGGCAAATCGATCTCAGGCTTGGAAATATGCAGAAAGCTCCATGGTTTTCCCGCAGCACGCACCCGCGCCTCATCGGTGGAAAGCACATCATAGGGCGGCGCGGCAACGTCAGAGGCGCGGTTTGCAGCGGGTCTAAGGCCGGTAAAGGGGCGAATCAGGTGCATGGAAGTTCCTTGATTATTTATGAATATTTGACCGCGATATTTTAACCTATAAAATTGCTGGAACAGGATTTCTATTAACACCAAACCCCTCCCAACCCTTGTCAGGGGAGGAGCTGATTCAACGCGGTTGAGCTTGTTCCATAACAAGCGCTACCAGCTCCTCCGTGCTCGCGAGCACTTGCTCACTTAGCTCGGCTACGAGTTTTGTATTGCTGCGCATTTTCGCGGGATCCCGGCTCACAAGCAGCGCCGCCCTATACGGCTCCCATTCGCGCTGGAGTTTCGCCACAACTTCCCTGATCTTCGCTGTTGCGAGAGGCGAGCTATCGATTTGAATCAGGACAGCGGTGAAGTGCGCGCGGCTGAGGTGCATTTCCATATCCGCCGGTTCGACATAGAGTTCCCATGTGCGGTACAGGAAGAACTTGGCCACGCGCTGCGAGAGCATGCGCTGGCGCCCGGCAAGGTTGACCAGATGATCGAGTGATGCGAGGGAGACATCCTCATAGGCCAAGGTCACATTGTGTGCCGCGCTCTGCAACACTTCATTGGCATCGTAGAGGGTGGTGGCGCCCGCCTTGCTGGGTGCCCCGATGATCAGCGGTTTAAATTTTATCCATTCAGAATCCAGTTTGGCGAGCGCACTCCGCACTGCCGGATTTGGCTGAAATGTTTTTAATGTGGCAAGTTGGGATTCGAATAGATCGATTGATTTTTGCCGGATACTCTGTGCCTCATCTGTTGTGATGCCTTGCCCCAGCATAAGGTAGGCCTTCACCATGCGTTGCGAAAGCATGCGCTGACGCCCGGACAGATTCACCGCAGTCGTGACATTAATCTTTGCAGCAGAAACGATTTGTGACTCCGCATGCACCGCCCAAGGTGTAACAGCAAACACCAAGCCGGCCAGAAGCACCCATGAACTGAATGACAGTCTTTCAATTAACTTCCTGATGGGATCATCGAATGAGACTGCGCGTGACGGCGTATGCGGCGCAATGATTGAATTTATGCAAAGACTGTTCATAACATTCTCCTAAACAAAAGAATCCATGTCACTTTCAAATTACCTCAACCAAAAGACACGAAACGGCTGCTCGCAAAGTCTGGATTTTTGGAATTGACTCTCAGGCTAATCCCACAAATCAACATCTATACCCTGCTCTCGCATCTGCTCTGAACGGTGCGAGATATAGCGCTGGAAATTGGGCTGCTGTTTATAGGCGCCGCTTTGCACATAACCAAAAAAACTCTGGGTGTGGAAGCGCTTGAAAAAAGCCTCGCTGCGTATGATCTCCCTGCCCTCGGTGTCAAACAAAATGATGGTCGGCGCGTATTTCACATCCAGCTGCCGCGCCCAGTCGCGCGCATTGCTGACCTTGCCTTCCGGTGTAATGAGGACTGTCTTTTTATCCCACATATCCAGCTGCACCGCATCAAACTGCGCAATCATCTTGCGTGTTTCGGCATCCTGCAAAACCTTGTGGTGCAACACATCACAATTGGGGCAATCTTTTTGTTCAAAGAACACCGCCATCGGCTTGCGCTTGCCGTCAGTTTTTGGCTTGAAGTTGTAAGGCTGCGCAATATAAAACGGTTCCTTGTTCAGCTTGCCGGCTTTGGGCGGCGGTGCATTCAACTCGACGAAATCGCTGAAACTCAGCGACTCGCTTTTTTCGACCACGTAGTTGAGCGCAATCTTGAACTGGTCCGGCGGCAGATAGCCGTTCAGGCGCAGAATGATTTCGCCCTTCTCGTTAAAAAACAGAATGGTCGGTGTGAACTGCACCTTCAGCGTCGCGGCAAAGGTCTTCTCGGTATAGCCCTTGCCATCCACATCGGTCACCTCGCGGTCGCCCACAATATTCAGCGCCACCACCTCAAACTTGCCGCGCACCAGCTCCTCGATATCCTTTTGCGCCAGATTGCGCTCCACCAGCGCATTGCAATACGGACAGCCATCCTGGGTAAACAATAGCATCAGGCGCTTGCCCGCACTGTTGGCAGTGGCGATATCTTCATTGATATCCATAAAGCCCTCATGAAACCAGCTGGGGTATTCAGTCTCAACCGCACCCAGCGACTTGCCGCGCTGTGCTGCAGGCTTGCTGCCGCCTGTGTCAGCGAGTGCTGGGGCGGGTTGCAGAAACAGTGCACTGGCGGCGATGGCTGCCATGACAGAGAACAGTTGCAGCTTAAACGAGAGTGTTTGCATGAAATACCTCTGGAGATGATTTTCTGCGATTATACCGCTATCATGACAAATAAAATATTTAATATAATCAATATCTTATAAAGATACCCTCTGCGCGGCGCGATCGCATAAAAATTCGCTGCGAAACAGCTTCGGCAGGCGCCGCCAGCGCGCTCAGATCACGCTGAGTCCCAGCGAGCACCAGTCCTGCATGCCGCCGCGATACCATTTCAGCTTGCCGGCCGGGTAGCCGAGCGCAAGCAGGGTGCGGATGTAATTGGGCGTCTGTCCGCACCACGGGCCGTTGCAGAAAATGGCCAGAGTATGCGCGGCACTGAAGTCGTAAATCCCGGCAGTTTCTTTCACACCGAACAAATCGAGCAGCGTCTGTTTTACGCCGGGCAGATCGCTAGCCTGCCCGGCCATGTTCTGCGCGTAGGGAATGTTGACCGCGCCGGGAATAGTGCCCTTCGCATACCAATCCGGCGTGCGCGAATCG
>Ga0105091_10001129_pt1 | contig 11517 bp, 4 predicted proteins | sample PPLLak1March2015_FD_87022 | JGI IMG/M metagenome (GOLD analysis project Ga0105091, IMG submission 87022) | Freshwater sediment microbial communities from Prairie Pothole Lake near Jamestown, North Dakota, USA - PPLs Lake P7 Core (1) Depth... | ecosystem: Environmental > Aquatic > Freshwater >... | reverse complement strand
TAAAGTCGGAACAGGTTCGTGAACTGAGACTGGTTTCAGAACTTGTAAGAGCAGAAGATAAGTCCCTGATCGTGAGGGATGAAGAAGGCAATTATCACTTCAGCGGACACATCCACAACGCAAAGGATATGACCCGTGCTCTTGACGCATTGTCAGATCAATATAGCGAGTTTGTCAAACAGGACGCTGCGAAAATCAAGATTCTATTCGAGAATGTGTTTCATCATAGTGAGTTCACCGGACGTTCCGGAACCTTCTTTGCCTACGAAGGATTGGGCAGTATTTACTGGCATATGGTTTCCAAACTCCTGCTGGCTGCAATGGAAACAACGATACGCACGGAAGGTGAAACATCCACTCCAGCATTGATTGAAAAATACATGGATATTCGCCGTGGGCTAAGTTTCAATAAGACTCCTGAGAATTACGGCGCCTTCCCCACCGACCCCTACTCACACACCCCGGCAGGACACGGCGCCAGACAGCCAGGCATGACAGGCATGGTCAAGGAGGAAATCCTGACCCGGCAAAGGGAGCTCGGCTTCTCCATTGAAAATGGTCAGTTGGTGTTTGATTTCCTGCTGCTGGACAGGGATGAATTTCTTGGCGAGCCTGGAGAATTTTATTACCGGAATGTGCATGGAGAACAGGAACAAATGGAACTGCCGGCAGGTTCCATTGCGTACACGATCTGCCAGGTTTCCATCCTTTTGCAGCTTTCAGACGAACCCTGCATAGAGGTTCATCTCTCCGATGGTAGTACTCAGCAGGTCGATGGTTATGTACTGGATTTGAAGAACAGCAGGCACATCTTCCAGCGGGATGGAATCGTGCATCATCTAATAGTATACATACCACATCCTCGCGGTTAATTGATAAGAAGAACTCTCGTGGCTTCACGAGAGTTCTTCTTATCAATACTTTATTACCACTTCAGGATCATCCTGGTATTTCAGCAAACGCAATCCCTCCAATCGCAGGGCTTCGGGGAAGAGCGCTTTATAGATATTGCAATTCGGCGACTTGACATCATAGCGTCCCATTGCCCGATACGTTTCCAAAGGACAGCCGCCCGCGCACCAGTACTTCCACTGGCAGATCTCGCAGCCTTCTTTCTCCTCAACTGAGAGATTCTGAATTCCAGTTTTATCAATGCGAACAACAGACAGCGGATCTGCCACATTGACATTTGTGATAGGTTTCCGCATCTGCATCTGGCACTTCGCCACCTGTCCATTTTGATCGAAGACCAGATAATTCTGCCCTACTCCACAAGTGTGGGTGTGTGAAAAAGACAAGTTTGCTCGATCCACGATTCCGCCAAGGAAACTTCTACGCGGCAGGCTCTTTTCAAGAACCTTAAAAGCTGCCAACATTCCATTGATAATCTTCCCTTCATCCAATCGCATATCCTCATGAGAAGCAGAAAGATCGTTCTCGCGATAGAAATTCAGACCGAATGGCAGGTCACGCTCCAAAATCCATGCCATGATCTTCGGCAAACCCTCTGCCGTTCGGCTGCTGACGGTAACCGAGACATTCGGGACAATTCCATTGGCAAGTGCAAGATCAATTGCTTCAGATACATCGACAAAGGAACCGCGTCCACCTGCGTAGGGACGATGAGCATCGTGATAGTGACCCAGCCCATCAAGCGAGATCATCAACCGCAAATCAAGCGACTTCAAGGTTTCAATTATTTCAGCAGTAAGTAGCGTACCGTTACCCAAAACAACACCATCTAATCCGAGACTATGTTCTTGAGCCAATGATTGAGCATAACGATGTAACTCTGCGATGAGCGGGAAACGAAGCAGCGGCTCACCACCTGCGTATTTTAATTTCACCTGCCTAAAACCATTCGCCAGTGCCGAGCAGAACGTGGCATCGATCGCCGCGCGGCCGGTTTCGGAAGACATGTCTTCGCTCGTGTGCAACAAGTAACAATATGAGCATCGCAGATTGCAGCGATCTGTCAAATGGAGCCAAGCGGCAAGAGAAGGAGAAGCAGTCTCAACAGAATCACAACTCTCTTCATTTGATGCACAGGCACAATCGTCTTCCGCTGGCACAAGTAGTCCCAGCGCCGCGAGTCGGCACGCCACTTTGAAACAATCTTTTTCCAAAATCTTGTCAATAGTTCTTCGTGAAGAAAATGAATTCAGCACACTCTGGGCAGGTGCATTAAGTATTACCAGTCCATTATTTCGCGGAGAAGCAAATATTGTGTGCTCCGGTGACAGTTCGAGCGAATACAAAGTATCTATCTTTTGCCACAAAGCAGATGATGGCAGTTCAACAAAGGGCTTAGTTGACACAGAAGCACACGCACAGTCACAGTTACAATCACATTGTCCCCCAGAGGTGAGGTTTGTCTGTAATTGACTCTCCGAATCAGTTGCAGAATAGTAAATCGGACTTTTCACAATGGTATCTCCCTATATTGGTGAAGCCAGTATCTCTTCACACATGTTAAATAACGCAACCAACGCTGCATTTTTTGCATAATCTTGATTTGAAAGCTCTTCGATAATACCTTTTGCAAGCTCATCTCTCTGTTCATTAGCAAGTGGATCATCCAAAAGAATATTGTGCAACCTGTCAAAAGCCCTGGTTGTTTCTTGTCCGGTCCGCTTCGCAATGTGAAGCGCCGCTTTTCCAAACTCCTGCCCAGCCTCCAGATACTTGCCACAGCTCATTTCGATACGAGCGCGATTTTCCAAAACGTAACCCATTAATAGCTCATCATCTAGTTCAAAGGCTGCTTTCCAGACATCGCCAAGCAACTGCTTCAACTTATCTTCATTGCACAAATCGGGTTGAAGCATCATAATCAACGCAATTTCAATCTTTGAACGGGCAACCTCCCAAGGATTGTGGGTTTGTTCTGCCAGAATGATGCCTTGCTGCAATGCAATTAAAGCATCCTCGAACAAAACAAATTGATCGGGTTGCTCTTGGTCATTTGTACCCCCCAATAAGTTTTCTTTATTCGTCTTCAAGTAGGTTGCATAATGCCTAACAGAACGGCCATATAACTGGTACAGGCTGGCTAAAAGCGGTAAAGAATTTCTTTTCTCAACCAATAAAATTCCAGTTCGCAAATATCTTAAAGCTTGTTCGAAATTCTGCAAATAACGGGATATATTTGCCAGAGTACGATAAGCTTGTGCTTTCCCTTCAACATCTTCCAACCTACTAAAAATATCCAATGCTTGTCTCGCGTGTCGATCTGCGCTTTGCAGATCGCCTCTATCTCTATCAATATCTGCTTTTGTCAAATAAGCATAGGCCAACGGCCTTTCATGACCATGTTTTCGATTTTCTGCTATAGCGAGGCGGCATAAGGAATCTGCCTCCACCAGATTGCCATCCAATCGATACGTCCAAGCCAGGTTGTTCCGAGCCGTCGATATCATCTCCAAGTTACTGGATCGCTTTGCCAAATCTAAAGTTTGTTTGAAATGATAAATAGATTCATTCAAACGGCTGGTATTTCTATATAAACGTCCCAGATTATTATGAAGAATGGCTTGAACTCGCAAATCATTTGTGTTTGTAGCTAATTCCAACGCTTCTTTAAAATTCTGTTCAGCATCAGATGGACTGATTTCAGATTCGATCAAACCCAGGATAGTATTAACATGGATTCGATCAGCAACGCTCAGGTCCTTTTTATTACGAATGATCGAGCAGATTTGTCTTGCTGCTTCAGTCTGGCCACGCCGCCGCAAGTGATCCGCATCTCGTATTGCAATCTTGTCTTCATCAAATACGCCTGCTCTCTTGAGTTCATCGATTAAGAATTGGTCCCGGATCTTATTTTTTTCCTCATCGTAGTAGAGCTCATCAAAATAGGCATATCCATCTTCTTTGCTAATCTTTAGCCAATAATACAATACCTCTGCTTCCAACAACCAGCGTTCCCAATCACTTTCCTTGGCTTGAACATCTTGCAGAAGGGTGGTTTGTGTGTTCAGCCGCAATATCTCTTGTTTTTTCTGCTTCATTTCAATGATACGGGGTCGATAATACTGGTTGATCGCCTTTCGGGATATTTGCCTTCTCTCCTCGCCAGTCATATCCAGATATCGCCATGCATGCTTATCCACCAATATTCGCATCTCATCGTGCAAAGTGCATTTCTGAGGCTTGGAGCCAATAAACTCTTTTACAAAGGAGAACCTCAGAAATTCCTTTAGAATTTCATCAGCTAGATTATCATCTATATCCAAAAGTATAGACAAGAGCCTGCCATCGATCCTGCGATCAATATGAGCTGCGTAGAGCGTAGCAAGATCAAAAGGTGTTTGCAATTGGCGTACCCGCGATACTAATTCGAATTCGAAACTATCCAGCAGGCCCTTCCGGGTACTCACCGTCTCTACGAGTTGGCGAAGATCCGACAAATTTTTCTCGATCATAATGGGAAGGGGAATATTATTATGAAGCCAATGGACAGCCAAAGAAAGTAAAATGGGCCGCCCATCCGTCAGTAGATGAAGCTTTTCGCGCATCTCCAGTGGAATCATTCGGTGTTCATCGAATTCGGCAAAGAACTCATCCATTTCAAATTGGTTAAATCCAGTTAATGATATGGAAAAAATGTTTTCTTTTCCAAAAGAGTCTATTAATGTGGGGGTTATTTCCTTAATAACATCCATGTCACCTAATTTATCTCTACCCGCAGCAATAAAAACAGTACCTGGGATATCTCTCAATTTTTCGTTGATTCCTCTCGCCCAATCATCTCCATACAGGTTGTATTTTAGGGCGATCTCGAAGGTGTCCGTTATTCGCAAGAGCCTTTTCCCTCGAGTCTGGAGATATATAACGACTTCCTGAATACATGTTTCCACTGCTTCCTTTTGAAGGTCTTTTGATGGGGCATCATCAGAGTTCGTTTGCAATTCTTGAATCTTGCGCACGAATTCTGGAAAATTCTCCAATCCAAGCGAATTCGCCAGATGGACCGCCTGGTTAATCATCGCAGCAGGTTGTTCAGCTAGGTCGAAATATTCGACGACGAACTGATTATTGACGGAATACTCTTCCGCGATTTTTTGCAGAAGCGACGTCTTCCCAATTCCCCCTGCACCTGTTATCAAAATCAATTTACAGTTTGATTTTTCCAACCGGTCTCTGATACTGGCAAGTTCAGTGTCTCTGCCTACAAACCTCTTATCAGTCATAGGATGCTCTCCATGAGAACTCGAACAATGGTGAGAAATCTTCAGAGTCAAAGCGCTCCCGATACAAATACTTGATTTCACTATCCATTTCCAGCTTCTCCCACAAGGCTCTCTTTAAGTCGTCCAGGGAAACAGATGTAAGCTGGATGAAGGACAATAAATCTTTCCATTCCTCGACAATCACATCTTTCGTAATATCCGTTATTTGCAATGTGTGGAACAACCATTCCACAAAGAAATAATGAAAACTATGCTGCTCGCGATAAACACGAATCAACTCATCATAGTGAATTTTCGCACACTTATGCGTCTTCTGAACGTGTTCTTTATCTTCCGCGTTTCGAATGGATAGATCCAGGTACAAGATACGACGAATGATGTCATCATGATAGAAAAGCATTTCTGCACTTGGAGGATTGAGGATTTTATTCTCACACAGTAGCCCCAAGATGTTAATATCCACTTGTGGACTCACTAATTCTTCTGCCACGAGCTTTCTCAGGGTGTTCAAATCAATCAACCGAAAGGCACATATCGTTCTAATATCTCTTTGAGACTGAGGCAACGGAAAGCGGTTGAGTATTTTTTTGGCGACCTTCGTAACATAGCTCCTCACTAAGCGCTCACGATTGTATTTCAAATAATCATCATACCGCCTAAGTCCTATTTCAAACAACTCCGTTAAGATCCCATTGATAACCGCCGGATGGCCTCCACTAAGATAGAATAGTTTCTCAGATATATCCGAGACAGTATGCTGCCCAATGGCAATACTTTTTCTCTCTGCTCTTCGGCTGACCAAATCTTCGACATCCACTCTTTTAAAAGCCGACAAGGCAAGCTCTCTGGGAGCTCGCAGAAAATCCCTAGGGTTTGAAGATTTTTCCCACTTCTTATAACTGGTCCAAAATGATGCCGTATTAGTACCCGATAATATTAAGCGAACAGGGAACGAAACCTGATTCTTTTCATAACTTATATAAGAGCCAGTGATTACTTCATGCAAAACTGGTGACAACCATTCTACACCCGATGGCGTCAATTCTTCGATAGAATCGATGATCAACAAAACGCCACGCGCCGGCTCATCATCAAAAGGCACACTCATTTTGCCAAGAACGTAGTTACAGAGATATTCTCTCGCTGCATTATCGCTATAGCGGCCCATCAGCTTTTCCCTGCAGATTTCCTCCCAAATATAATTCGATACGTTAGCGGGATCCTCACAACTGGCTATATCGATATAACGATAGTTCCACTTTTGCTTTAGATCCTGATTTGTCTCGATACTGCTGATCAGGCGCTCCAGCAATCGGCTTTTGCCATATCCAGGGGGCGCACTTACCAAAGCACATTGCCAATAGGAATCCCAAAATTCAGCAGGGTTCAGTGTAGCAAGTTCGATTTTGCGATTAACAAACTCGAAATCGCTCCTACCCGCAGTGGTTTCATTTCGATGGCTATTTTCAGAAGGTTTTTTTTCGGGTTCGTACTGAAAGGCTGTTAATAAATCCCTGTAACTCTGCTCACTATATGGATCAGCCCGCAAATCAACATAATACTTTCCGGCCAACCAAGAAGGTGAAGCATCTTTCCAATTCCCTCTTCGCAGAATAGGAATAAATTTCCGTTGGTTTCGACTTATAAGGGACTCCCCAACCATAAGGTCTCCTTCATAACCAACTCCCCCGTCACGCTGATTAAACCTATCTTTGTATTTGGGAGTGCAGATACAAAGCACAAAATCACTTTCCCGCACGGCTCGTTCCATAAATTCAGGCAATTGTGTCCCCGGTCCTGCGTACCAGCGATCAAGGATCACACTAATTCCATCGTTGCTTAAACGAGTTGCAAAATTATGGACCCATTCTCGATGATTGTCATCATCCCATGAGTAAGAAATAAACACTTTCGATCCCGTTCTCTTTAAAATTTCCTCTCCGAGCGGCAAGCTGGAAATGGTTCCGAATATCCCAAAGAAAGGACTAGATATTGGAGATGGCTTCGTAGTACTCCTGTCCACAAACTCAATAGTATTCCTTCCCTCAACCAATACAGACTTGATTCCCAAATTCAAGAGCCTTGCTTCTTGTCGGATCGCTATCTCATAAAGGTGATCAGCGGCCACATCAGGCATTTCCAACACAATTTGAATACTACCCCGATCGACTTTAAGAATCTGAATATCATATGGTTTGAGCTGCAATAATACTGCGAGAACATTAACAACATCATCTCTTCGACGCGGTGTAAATTCATTGAAATCGCCTTCCAGTATGATCTGCACCTGCTTGGTGTGCACGGGATCAGAGCCATCCATGACAGGTACTGGACCGCTGCTTAAAAATGCCACTGTGAAGGATGCCGCAGCATCACATGCATATAAGCGCCATTTTTCTACATTACTTGTATCCTTGTTAAGATCGGCCAGGTCTGATATTCCCCGAATTATAAAAAAGCCAGGTCGCTCAGGGGACTGAAATGCTGCCGTCGCGACTCCCGCGGCTTCCATTTCCACTCCAACCAACTTTGGCCAAACATCGCAATACTTAGCTAAAACTTCACCAAAGGCTATTACCTTGTCCCCGGAGGCTATTGGACCCATATGGCGCCTTATTTGTCCGCGAGCGGGTCGTTTCACTTTAATAAGGTTCTGCCAGTTCTCAGCTAGATAATTATTACAGGCCGTTAACAGCCGTGCATCTGCACGTTGAACCTCCCACCGTACTTGCGGCCCGCTTGGAGTGATCTTTTGTAACTCGTAATCCACAATTTGATCGGAAACTAAAATATCCCCAATTTGGACGTTTTGAGCCGCCACTCCACCAGCAATCCCAACCAAAACGATATAGCGAGGATGCCACCGTCGGATTGCGTCAGATGTCGCTGTAACGGCTTGGACCCGACCCATGCCCGAAAGACACATTAAAACAATACTATAACTATCAGTTGAATGATCAGGGAAAATGACAGGCAGCTCGGCTCGAAAATAGGTACGAATGTCATCCGTGGTTGGCGATAACTGTTGATAACCTGTAAGTTTCTCCAGCAATGCATCGCGCTCTTCCGAAAGGGCAGTTATCAAGACGAAATCCACAGCTGGTTGCGAAGATAATGAAGACATTAGTTCTTCCCTATTTACTTTAGGAATGCCACATGTCATTGTGGACGATAAAGCAGCTACACAAAATAACCGTAGCTTAACTAAATTTCACCAATCGCACACCCTCGACCGGTATTTCTTTTCCTGCAATACGCCTTTCCAGCAGACAATACATCAAGTAAAAACTTGCGATATCCCGACTGAACGAGGGATGCTTCGTTTTCCCGGTAAATGCCATGGTCAATAAACTCATTCGAGCGATGGAGCGGAGGAAGTTATAAACATCACCACGATCCTCATTTGCCTGTAACAAATCGGTCCAGAACCTTCCAAGAATTTCGTTGGATACAAGCTGATAAGCTTGCACAACCACATCAAACTTCTTCCCCAACATAGCTCGCATCTGCATTTCACTGTACTGCTTTCCAAAATCCATGATTTCCTTGCCCAGATCGTATCCATATTCAGGTGGGAATGGAAAGACAGGCAGCCAGTCAAAAGACTGGACTTGCTCTTTATTCGTAACATTCACAATGCTGGTGCTATCCAAGAATTGCTCAAAATCCATATTTAGCCTGGCAGCAAACTTACGGAAATTCTGCAACAAGTGCCACTCTCTTAATCTTGTCATTTCCCCTTTCTTTATTTCAGCAATTCGTGCATCACTGGTTAAGTCAAAACTAGCATTTCCCGCAGAGCGACCTTCGATTGGTGGCGCTGCCTCCAATAGTTCACTCATGGGTTTGGCGGTTTTTTCCCGATCTGCAGCGGCACGTATCGCCGTGAATAATTCGGAGTCATCCACGATCTGCTGAATGATCATATCCTTGTAGCGGGGGGAGACATCTCTTTTGGCTCCGCTTATCCTTGTGGTTTCGCCGTCAGACAACCAGTATTGGAAACCATCTACATCACATTTGTGAATAGTAGTTTCCCGTTCCACGGGAATACGATAACGAAATCGCCAAATATCTTGTGGAACCAGCCATTCGCAAAACTTCTCCACGTCAGATATGCGGACTCCCGTCACCGACTCTAGCGCCTTGCCCACCGGGAATCTACATTCCATCCAATGGTCAGGGTGATAGTATCGCCCTTTTTCGACTTCATAATCCAAGAATATTTGATATTCGACATTCGTCACCAAGCTGCTATCAATCAAACGCCGGCCATCGATCCTATCCATAAAACGTAAGCGCTTAAATAAGAGCGCCGTAGCAATCACATTTCTCCACTTGGGATCAGGATGATCAACGCCCTGACAGATAATGTCATTCAACCTGCTACGAACGGCTACTTCAACTCGCAAGGCTTCTTCCAGGCAGCCAATGGCAAGTTCCAATTGCTCCCGGCGGATCGGATCATCTGCAAGACAGGCTTCGATAATTCGGGTTCCGTCCGTTTGTGCACAGAACAGACGAATGGTTTCCCACCACCACGGGTTCTTGATTTCCCGCACTAATGCTTCCGTATTTTGCTCTTCGGCATAATGCACAGAAGCCAGATATTCCTGAAACGTCAAAGAAGCAAAAGAAAACTCGTTTTCAGCAACTTCAAGCAACAGACCACTCTGATCTTGAATCGCCCGTAAGAAGTCCACCGGGCGAATATGTTCTCCGCCAATTTCCGCCAAGTCCTTCCGAATCAGGCTGACTGCATCTACCAGGTTGATTTCCCGCCTGCGGCTTTCCATCATAGAACGAGCAAGAGGCAACAATACGCTTTTGCTCTGCTCTGAGGTGAGAAGATCAACTCCAAGAGCTTCCCGGCGTCTGAAGAATATTTTGAAGATCGCATCATAAAGCTCTACGCGACGACCCGGGAGTTGAGCGTCGAATCGATGTAACGTTGCAATCATGGTTAGCAACAAGGCGTTCCTCGCCAAGGGGTGGAGCGCTTCAGTATTCTGAATACGACTCAACAAATCTTGGGCGCCTTCACTCGCCATCCTTTTGATGCCTACATCTTCAGATTGGGACAACCTCCGTTCTGTCGCCCAATACCAGTCCTCGATGAACTTTTCGATATGCTCGATTTCCAAGGGCAGAATTTGCAATATATTAGCGCCTTCGATAGCCATATTCGCAATGCCATGCGGCCTGGAACTCACGATGAAGTGGTTGTCCGGGTAGGCTGTGAATTGTTTCTCAATCCACAGCGCTACTTTTTCCCGGTAATCGTTCTCCCCGATTTCGTCCAAGCCATCCAGGAGCACCACGCATTGACCCTTTTCTAGCTTACGCTCAAACCACTTTTCATTACACTCCATCCCGCTTCTGGACATATTATCGTGGATTAACTCTGTCAGGCGAATATCCAAACTTCGAACGATTTCCGGCACATGATTTCGGATAAACAAGATAACCGGAACTTTGCCAGGCAGATTATAGCTAGAGCGAAACTTGCAGAATGCCAATACGATTTGCTTAAGAAGTGTAGTCTTTCCACTCCCTGGACTCCCTACCACAATAAGCTTATTACCCTGCTTAACCTGATTGCCTAGATAGTCCCAAATTTTTTGACCGTTCGCATAATTCGTATCTGAAAGCGAAACAACACCCGTTATCAACTCGCCAGTATCCGCGGGTGCCAAATTTACATCTATAAATACTTCCGGCTGTTCTAAGTTAAATACTCCCTGGCTGGTAATACCTTTCATATTCACGAAGCGATACTGATAATATAGGTAATCAAAATACTCTTTCCGATACCCCCGAAGAAAAGAACGAAGTCTCTGCCAGAGAGATTTCTGTTGATCCAACATCGTTTCCTCCTGCAAGCGTTCTACACGTTTTCTGTAACAACCCCTTATTGAGTACGAATTCTATCCAGACCAACTCGGACCTTAGCACACAATTAATGTAATCCCATCCAAATTGTGATTTATCACACAACAATCTTAAGTATAGAATACTTTGGAGGAAAACGCAATGGTTTGAGGAACTGACTATGAAATTTATCCAAAAATAAAATATTCTGCTTTTCCTCCCCAATGTTGATCCCGATCCGTGACCGACATATTCACTTTCCGGAATCATCCCCTCAATCTTGCCGGTCCGGCAAATCCCTCTTCCAAAACATCGGCAGGACAAATAACAGGATCACGCCAAAAATGACTGCTGCCAGCAGCACGGCGTGAGGCGCACCTTCCACACCGCCGAGCCATTCGGCAAACGCCCCGATTCCCATCGCCCCAAGGGAAGGCAAGCCGATCAACGTGAC
>Ga0105091_10001128_pt1 | contig 11517 bp, 10 predicted proteins | sample PPLLak1March2015_FD_87022 | JGI IMG/M metagenome (GOLD analysis project Ga0105091, IMG submission 87022) | Freshwater sediment microbial communities from Prairie Pothole Lake near Jamestown, North Dakota, USA - PPLs Lake P7 Core (1) Depth... | ecosystem: Environmental > Aquatic > Freshwater >... | reverse complement strand
TTTTCAACCCAACGATCGCTCTCTCGGTCATCTAGGAGCCATCGCATAGCGATAGACTACTACCAAGGGAACTGAGGAGACTCAGCGAGGTCTGCGAGCTTCGAAGAGCCGCCTGCCGGGGAGCAGTCTATCCGTGCCGTAACCGGCGCGAATCTCCACCGAGAAGCCCGAGTCGATCAGGAGTTGCTCGACGGCTTCGCGTCGGAACAGCCGAACGAAATGTGTCTCCTCGTTCCGACGATAGTTGTTTCCCGCTCTTCGAAAAGTGATGATTTGTTTCTCGATAAGGTCCGGGTCTGACTGCCTGGCCTCGATGAGCACCGCCCAGTCGGCGCCGGTTCTCCACGTCTTGTACTGAGTGGCGGTGTCGGGCGGCCGAAGGATTGCATCAAACAGGAAGATACCTCCGTTTTGCAGGGCGCCGAAGACCCGGGTGACCAGGCTTGAAAGCCGGTCCAAATTCGACTGTCCGGGTGTTTCATAGTTCAGCGCTTCACCAGTAGCGACCACCGCAAGGCATGGCGGGAGAGCGGAATCGTACACAGACTCGCATCTGAGATCCGCTGTTGGCGCTTTCGCCCGGGCCAGCTCGAGCATTTGCTCAGAAGAGTCAATGCCGACCACCCGATAGCCCGCCTTCAAGAGACTCGCGAGCAGGATCCCGCTGCCACAGCCGAGCTCGACAACGGTGCCGTGGGTCAGACCGCTTGATCGCAGCGTGTCGATGATTGCAGGAGCGGCCCCCCGCGCCAGGTCTCCGAATCCTGCGTCGTGAATGTAGGCCAGGTCTTCCTGATAAATCCGGCTGCTGGAAGAGTGTTGCATGTCAGTGAAACCGGTCGCCGCCTGAACGGATCTCGAGGTGAGAGACGTCGGCCGCCAGGTCGAGGTGCCACCCGCCATCCTGACGGGACAGTTTACAGAGACAGCAATAATGCACTTCTCCGAGGATTCTCGACGTCTCGTCAAAGGTCAACCCGAGGAGCCGCAGGAGCGAGCCGTAAACCGTTGCTCCGTGACCGACAACCAGGACAACGCCGTCGTATTCACGCGCGACTTCCGAAATCGCCGTTCCCGTCCGCTCCAGCACCGCATCGCCGGATTCCGGGTAAGATGGTTGGACACGGGAGGAGTAGGTTCTGTCAATGCTCGGGAACTGTTGCTCCATCTCGTCTCGTCGAAGCAGAACCGGCCGTTGGGGAAACCAATCAGCGTTGAGCCATTCGGAAAATCCAGACTCCACTTTGAGGCTCCCGCCTATCTCGCGAGCCGCAATGTCGGCCGTCATCAGGCATCGGAGAAACGGGGAAGAGAAGATGTGTGAAATGTTCTCTTGCCGTAACCGGGCACCAAGTTGAGCTGCCTGTCCAAGACCATCGGCGGAGATCGGCGGATCATTCCGGCGCTCCGCCGTTTTGTGCCATTCCGGGTCCACAAAATCGAGCCTGCTTCCGTGACGGGCCAGCCAAATTATTTCGACCACAATCCATCTTACCGCGCCGATTCGGCGGCTCATTCACGGGCGGGCGCGTCGATACAGGTATCAGGAACGAGAAGCGGGACGGTCCACGATCGCCTCGGTGCGCCGGTCCCAGTACAACCTGGTTCCCGCGCGGTACGCTTGAGTGGCCATCGCCGCGCCTATGGAGTGAGAGAAACCTGTGCCGATGTTCCCGTTCGTCGCAGTATCTCTGCGGCGCATGCAGTCGATCCAGTTATCGAGGTGATACTTGCTGTCGTCGCTTTGGCCGGTTGGAGGCAGCTGATCGTTGCCATCCACGGTGATAAGTTTGGCGCGTCCGCTCTTGACGAGTTCCGCAAACCCGCCAAACATGTCGATCGGCTTGTTGTTGGCTTCTGGGATAAGGAACCAACGAGGGCTTCCCTCGCCTCCCTGCGCGTAAAGCGTGGCATCGCTCCCCCGAATGCAGGTGTAATCGCCGAAACGGTTAGCATAAGTGGAGGAATACGAGTACATGAATTGCGGATCGTTGTAAGTCGCGAGAGCCTGAAAGGTATCCGGGTTTTCCCGGATGTCATGCCAGTGGAAAATGCCTCCGCTTGCGACCATGCTGTCCGGGAAAGACGTGCCCATGTAGAAGTTGACGAGGTCGATTCCGTGGCTCATCCACTGGCTGGAGATACCCCCGGAGAAATCACGGAAGATGCGAAACTCGAAGTACATCCAAGGGTTAAATGGACGGTCGGGCTTACCGAGAAGCCAGCGCTTCCAGTCGGTGTCCTTTTCCTTGATGGCTGCCACGTCCGGATCCTTGGGATCGTGCCAGCGGTGATTGTTGTCTCCCCAGACCTGCTCGATCTTAGTCACATGCCCTAGTTTTCCTGACTGGATGAGCTCCCGGACTTTGATTTGGTAAGGATCGCTCAGCCACTGAACCCCGTTCTGGACTACCCGTCCGGACTCAAGCACGGCCCCCCGGGCAAGCTTGGCTTCGTCCACATCGAGGGCCATCGGTTTCTCTACGTAACAATCCTTGCCGGCCTTGACAACCTCCGCAAGGATGCGCCCATGCTGGTGATCGCCGGTAGCGATCATGACCGCATCAAGCTCCGGCAGTTCGAGCATTTGTTCGGAGTACTTGAACGTTTTTACATCAGTCTTGAAGCGCTTCCTGCAATCAGCGGCGGCCTTGTCCCGATTCACGGACCAGATATCGCAGACCGCAACCACCCCCAGGTTCCTGTCGGCGACTGACATTGCGACCATGTTCCGGTGCCCGGAGCCTCTGGAGCCACATCCGATGAAGCCGATGTTTATCCGGTCATTGGCTCCTGCCACCCGGCTGTAGGAGGCGGCGGTCATGCGGCTCGTGGTGGCCAGGCCTGCTGCTGCGGTAGCAGTGATGAACTGGCGGCGTGGTATTTTCGATGTCATGCTGGTTCTCCTTTCCCCATCATATACCCGCCACTTCGGGCAACTCCTTTGTTGCTCACAGCTCGAAGGTTGGGGATTACCTGACGGGCAGCTGCACGAGAACCCAACGTTGCGGGCGGGCGGTGGCGGGGCTATACTCCGGGGCGATCACAGCTGTCCGGGCAGGCGCTGAAAGCACGTTTTGCGCAGTCCGGTCCGGCCCTTCCGTGGAGGTTCTTGTGAGAAAGCGTTGGTTCTCGATCATCGTCTCTTTTGCAGCAGTTTCGGTTCTCTTCGGAGGCGCTAGCGGTGCGGCACAGGCGCAGAAGCAACCGGCGGCCAAAACAGCCCCAAAGGCGGCGCCCAAGCCCGCCCCGGCGGCCCCACAACCGAGTCTCGTCTCCTTTTCGGCGGGCGCACTCCTCGTCGAGAAACCGGCCGAGTACGGCGAATCATGGTCGGCATTCTGGATCTTGGACGAAAAACCGAAAACCGGGTGGGCGACGCCGGAAGGCGTGACAGCCCCGCAGGTGATCGTCATCGCTTTGCCCGAGCAGACGGTGCTCAACACGTTAACTTTCGACACCGGGTCAACAGACGGTACCAGCCGCGGCGCGAAAGACATCCTGGTCGAGATGTCCGACACGGGTCCGAAGGCCGGCTTCAAGACGATCGGTACCGTCAGCATCAAGGACAAGGTAAACAACCAGTCATTCCCGGCTCAGGCGGAAGTCCCGGGCCGCTGGGTGAGACTGACGGTCAAGAACAATCACGGGGCGCCCGATTATATTGAGCTCATGGATTTCCGCGCGACAGGCAGACAGCTGACCAGGACCCCGGTCGAGAACATCTCGGGGACCTACGACACCAACTACAACGACTTCCACATCCGGCAGGAGGGAACCTCGCTCACCGGCTGTTACGAATACGCCGAGGGTCGGCTGACCGGCGGGATCGAGGGACGCGTACTCAAATTCAACTGGAGTGAGGGCGAGAAACGCGGCCCCGCCATTATGGTTCTCTCCCCGGATGCGAAGCAGTTGTTCGGGCTCTGGTGGAACGAGGGCAACACCGACGCGCAGGGAGGAGTCTGGAACGGGAAAAAGACGAGCAATGACGTCGGCACCTGCCCGCATTGGTCCGGTGGGGCCGCCGAAGACCTCACCAAGGACCTGGAGGCCGTCGGCCGGGCTCGTATCTATGGGATCAATTTCGACACGAATTCGGCTGTCATTCAGCCTGAATCAAAACCGACCCTCGATCGAATCGCGGGCGTGCTAAAGGCCAAACCGGATTGGCAGATGACCGTGGAAGGGCACACGGATGCAACCGGGACAACGGCTCGCAACCAGACGCTTTCCGAAGAACGGGCGCAGTCCGTCATCGATTTTCTGACCGCCGCCGGTGTTCCCGCCGGTCGCCTCAAAGCGGCGGGATTCGGAGCCTCCAAGCCGGTCGCGTCAAACGACACAGAACTCGGCCGCAGCCAGAACCGGCGCGTGGAATTGGTGAAGCAGTAGAACCGACCGACGAACTCTCAGGACTCCGCGCGACGCGGAGTCCCGCAATTCAGAAAAACGTTGATGGTAAATAGCAGCAGTGCGATCAGGACCAGCGCTGAGCCGATGCCGATTATCGCCTCGAGTGCTGGGCTGCTGCTGTACTGATTCCAAACCAGGCCGGCAAGCATCACCGGCAACCCGAGGTTGTGCAGCCAGAAATGCAGTTTCGACTGAAGCCAACAGGAGTTGTGGTTTTCATCCCTTTCTCCGCCAAAAGGATAGAGTCGAGGTTTTCCGGAGGAGCTGCTGTCTTAAAATCAAGCTACGGCCGTCGGCCGGTGCAAGTCAAATCGGTGATCGTCCGCGTCGAGGCGGTATGGAGATCGACACAGGAACAGGCGATAATCGGAGTTGGTTGCTTCCGGTGAGAATCCGCGCACTCCGCAGAAAACGCTGCGGTTCCGTGCCGCTCGACGACCCAATTGGCGCAGCCGTAGACCTGCAATCCGGACTTCACTGACCTCCGGAGCGCGATGCAGCCGATGGCCAACGCCACGGAGTGCGCGGATTGTACCCGTGAGCGCCGCCAGGCCGCTTAAGTCAGCAGGGAGACATCACAACATGATCAAGGTAGCCATCATTCTGGGAAGCACGCGCCCCGGCCGTAACGGCGAGGCCGTAGCCAAGTGGGTTTACGAGCTCGCGAAGACGCGATCCGAGGCCGAGTTCGAACTTATCGACATCAAAGATTTCAACCTGCCTCTCCTCGATGAGCCGGTTCCGCCATCGATGGGCCGGTACAGCCAAGAGCACACCAAAGCGTGGGCCGCGAAGATCGACACCTTTGACGCGTTTGTCTTCGTTACGCCGGAGTACAACCATGGGACGTCCGGCGCTTTGAAGAACGCGATCGACTTCCTGTACAAGGAATGGAACAACAAGGCGGCCGGATTCGTGGGGTACGGCAGCGCCGGCGGAACCCGGGCGGTGGAACAGCTGCGCCTGGTCATGGGCGAACTGCAGGTAGCCGACGTACGCGCACAGGTCGCGCTTTCCCTCTTCACCGACTTCGAAAACATGACCACTTTCAAGCCGGCCGCCCGCCATGAGCGGTCCCTCAACACAATGTTTGACCAGGTGATTGCCTGGGGCGGCGCCCTGAAGACATTGCGCGATCGCACCTGAAAAGCACCGCTAACAAGGAATTGCGATCTCGTCCAGCCTGTGCTACGCTCTTGTGGGAATCCCAACAGAGCGGAGTGGCATGAAAGAGAAAAACGAAGTCTGGCAGGGCACCCTGGCGATCATGGTGCTCAGGACGCTTGATGTCCTGGGGCCTCAGCATGGTTACGGCATCGCCTGCCGTATCGAGCAGATCAGCCAGGACCTCCTTTCGGTGAATCACGGAACACTCTACCCTGTGCTGCTCAAGCTGGAGCAGGAAGGGTCGATTACTTCGGAGTGGGGCGTTTCGGAGAACAACCGCAGGGCCCGGTTCTACCGGCTGACCCGGGCGGGCAAAAAGGCACTGCAGGCCGAGAAGCTCCACTGGGAGCAGACGACGGAAATCATCGCCCGTTTTCTTGCGCTCGAAAGTGGGTCCGAATGAAAACGCTTCGACGCGCCTGGAACCGCTTTGCCGGTAGTCTGGTGGGCCAGCGACGAGAGGCGGACCTGGCTGAGGAGCTGGAGTCGCACATCCGCATGCTCACAGAGGAAAACGTTCGACGCGGGATGTCAGCGGTCGAGGCGCGTCGAGCCGCTCTGGTCACCTTCGGCGGCGTGGAAGCGACCAAAGAGAGCTACCGCGATCAACGCGGTTTGCCGGCGTTCGCCGCACTCCGGCGGGACATCCGCTACGCACTTCGCGGCATGCGGAGGAACCCGGTTTTTACGGCGGTGGCAGTGCTTTGCCTGGCCCTGGGTATCGGCGCGAACACCGCGATCTTCAGTTTGTTCAACGCGGTAATGCTTCGCTCGCTCCCCGTCAGCCATCCCGAGCAGCTGGTTTTTTTCCATTATGTCCATCCGGATGGAGACCTCAGTGCGGTTCGACGCCTGTCCAGCGGCTACGGGAATACCTCCCTCCCGTACGCCACCTATGAGGCTTTTCGGGACCATGCGCGAATGCTGGCCGGCGTATTCGTCTTCGTTTCGTCGGGAACGGAGGGCAACGGTTTGACGGTCGACATTGGCGGACGGCCGCTGACGGCCGACGGGGAGATGGTGACCGGCGAGTATTTCTCCCTGCTGGGCCTGACACCTGTCTGTGGGCGTGCTATTGCAGATAGCGACCTCACCGCCGGGTCTCCGAACGTGGCCGTCATCAGTCATCGGTTCTGGCTACGCGAATTCGGCGGCGAAACTTCAGCGGTTGGTAGAAGCGTAACAGTCAACGGCGTGCCGTTTTCGATCATCGGCGTCGCTCCGCCCGAGTTCAGCGGCCTGCACGGCACGGTGCCCGACCTCTGGTTTCCGTTGCGTCCAATGCCTGCCCTGAGGCCATGGGGCTCACGTGCTGCGTCAAACGAGTCGGCTTTTGCGGACCGGCGATACTGGTGGTGCGCCATTGGAGGCCGACTGAAGCCGGGCGTCACCCGGTCGCAGCTGTTGTCTGAAACGCAGTACCTGTTCCGACAGAGTATCACTGCGGGTTTGGACAAGGTCCCCCCGAACTTGCCGACGCTGGCGGTGTCGGACGCCAGCCCGGTCTTCGAGCTCCTCCGAAGGCAGTTTTCGGTACCACTTCGCATTCTCATGATCACGGCGGCGCTGGTGCTTCTCATCGCCTGTGCGAACGTGGCCACGCTCCTGGTCGCGCGTGCGAAGTCGCGGCAAAAGGAAATCGGGGTGCGGCTGGCTATCGGCGCTTCGCGTGCCCGGATTATCGGGCAACTGCTTACGGAAAGCGTCCTCCTCTCGCTCTGTGGCGGAGCGCTCGGCCTGCTCTTCGCTCTCTGGGGAGGCTCGGTGCTGTTGCGATTGATCATCGGCACCAGGCATACTACCCCGCTCAACGTGAGCCCGGACGTGACCGTCCTGGCGTTCGCCGCGGTTGTTTCGCTTGCGACAGGTGTGCTTTTCGGACTGGCGCCCGCTTATCGGAGTGCCCGCACGGATCTCGCACGCCAGTTGACCGAGGTCGCCTCCTCCACGACCCCCCGGAGAGGTCTGACGCGGACGCTGGTCGCCTCACAGGTAGCCCTGTCGGTCGTCCTGCTTTTCGGCGCTGGTCTATTCCTGCGCACGTTCCGAAACCTGGACGCCCAGAAACTCGGATTTGAGCGGCAGAATCTGTTGTTGTTCGAAGTCGATCCCGAACGTAGCGGCTATAGCGGGGCACGAGGCATTGCTCTGCATAACCAGCTCCTCGAACGGATCCAGAGACTGCCAGGCGTCCGCTCGGTGACCTTTTCGCAGGTTGCCCTGCTCTCGGGGGATCGCAACACCTCGCCCGGCGCTACGGATCGCGGCGCTCTCACCCCTCCCGGCCAGCCGGACGAGGTGTACTACAACCGGGTAGGCCCACGCTTCTTCGAAACCATGGGAATGCGAGTGCTGCTCGGCCGGGGCGTAACTTCGCACGACACACAGACAGGGCACCCGACGGCAGTGGTCAACCAATCCTGGGCCCGAGCCTACTTTCCGAACGAGAACCCGATCGGGCACCGCATTTCGGTCGGTCAGAAGTTCATACCTCAGCAGGCTTATGAGATTGTCGGAGTCGCCGAAGATGCCAAATATCACGAGATGCGCGGCGCGCCGCCACGGACCGTTTACATATCGTACGGTGCGACGTGGGAGCGAACACGTCGAATGTGTTTCGCGGTGCGTGCCGCTGTTGCCCAGGGTGCGCTGGCCGCGTCGGTCAGCGACGCCATTCGTGATGTCGATCCGAACCTGCCCTTGTTCAACGTGAGAACACAACGCCAGCAGATCGAACAGGCGCTGGGCCAGGAGAGAATGCTGGCGCACTTATCGAGCTTCTTCGGCGCGCTGGCAGTCCTGCTGGTCGCCATCGGAATCTATGGAACTCTCTCCTATGCCGTCACGCAGCGCACTGGGGAGATCGGCATCCGAATGGCGCTCGGCGCGCGCAGGATGGCAGTGGTCTGGATGATTCTGCGTGAATCACTGCTGGTTGCGGGCATCGGCCTCGTGGCCGGGCTGCCTGTTGCGCTTGCATTCTCGCGCCTGGCTGCAAGCACCCTCTTCGGGGTCACCGCGTACGATCGGGCGACAATCGCTGCGACGGTGATCATACTGTGCGCTACCGCCGCCGTTTCCGGGTTCCTGCCCGCCAATCGAGCGTCGCGAGTCGATCCGATCCGGGCCTTGCGCCACGAGTGAGGCGCGTAATCGCGATCAAAGGAGCCGCGCACGAAGCGAGCGAAGCGGCCAGAGTAAGCGGCCCACCGCTCTTGCCGCTTGAGTCACGTTAATGTTAATGTGAACCGCCGCGTAAAACCGCTAGATCCGCATATCGAGCTTGCCGATGTTTTTTTCCAGCCGTGCAAGAGACTGCACATACATAGCCGGGATCAGGCCGTGGCGGTCCGCCGGGACATTCAGCAACAGGTTCGCGTGGCGTGAGCGGGTAACGAGATACATGCCGAGCAGTTCTGCATCGCTGCGCGGAACATCCTTGTCGACATGAAACCACTCGGCGCCGATCGGGTCGCACACCTCTCCGGGCAGGTAGTAGTTTTTGCCCTCGATGGTGCGCCATCGCGTGTGCTTGGTGTGGCTGTTGGGAAGGAATCTCTCGATCGCAATCAGGTCGGTCGGCCAGGCGTAGTTCACGTTGAACTCGGACCCGTCACCGATCCCGTGGTTCATCATGATGACGGTTTCCGGCTGCCACTCGGCGATCTTCCGGTACAGCTTGTTTCTGTAGTCGCGCGGAAGGACGCCTGGAATGTCGATCCAGACTTCGGCGATCCGGCCATATTGCGTCAGGAGCTCCTCAAGCTGCTTCCATTGAAACTCCTGGTACTCGGAGGTGGTGAAAGCCTGACCCCACTTGGTCAGTGTGGGAGTGAGGGAACCGAACAGGTGGTGATTGTCCCAGGAGCAGTAGTAGAAGCCGGGCAGCACTCCTCGCTGCTCACAGGCTTTGACAAAGGCTCCGACCACGTCGGTGCGGTTTCCACTTGTGCCCACATGGTAGTCGGTAAGCTTTGAAGGCCAGAGGCAATGACCCGAGACGTGTTTGGTCGTCAGGACGGCGTACTTCATCCCTGAATCGCGGGCGACGCTGAGCCACTGGCCCACGTCGAGCCGGTCGGGTGAGTAGTGCGAAGAGGGCTTGTCCCCCTTGGAGAACTCGTCCGCATCGAAAGTGCTCATGCCGAAGTGAATGAACATTCCAAAGCCCAGAGCTTCCCAGGCGCGCAGCTGCTCGAGGCTCAGTCTTTGCGCCCCTCTTGCCTCCGGCTGTTTTTCGTCGAGCGACGATGGCCTGACGAAATCACCAAAGCTGACGGCCGCCCCACCTGCGAATCCTACGACCGAGGACTTCATAATGTCTCGCCGATTGATTTTCATCCACCCTCCCTGACCGACAAGTCTAGCGCTTTTTGGTTGAACCAGCCGTGCCGTCTTTTGCCCTGCCGGGTGATGATTCCACTTACTCGGAGCTCCACGCGGCGGCCAGAGAAGTAGATCCGGTGACGGATCGGCTCGTCGTGGCATTGCTGAACGAGGCCGTTGCGGGCGAAGAACAGATGGAGCGATTGCTCGCGGACGACGAGCCCGACATGAGCGGCGGGTGACTCAGCTACCAGCCGCCTCCCGGCAGGCAAAAGAAGAAGATAGAGACGTCGGGTTCGAACATCGAGGGACGCCCGATTTGTGTGGCCACCTTCCAGTCCGCATGTTCTTCCACTGTCCCGTCCGTGTACCTGACCCGGTTGATTCGTGTCTGCAGCCGGTAGGTGCCCGTGTTCACGCCTTTGCACACCCTAGTTACGTACGGTGCGCCGTTGATCATTTCCGACCTGAGCTCGCACTTGTCCTTCGGAAATGGATTGACGAGAGTTGCCGTTTGATTCGGCGGGATTCGGAGGCGGCTGTTTGCCTGGTAGTGAATCAGCTTCTTGCCCTTTTTGATCTGAGGGTAGGTGAATTCCCACTCCACTGACTTGATGGTTTTGGCGCTGTCGTTGCGCAGCATCAACGCGGCTACCGGTCTGACCCTGACCTCGACCCTCTCGGCCGGCTTCTGTTGACGTCCAAAGTTCGTGTCTCTCCATTCTGGATCCCGTGCGGGGTCGACGCGGTGGCCATGCGGAGGGTAGTAATCCCGGTAGTCGGTCCCGGCCTTTGGTTCAGTGCCGAACTCGCCCCGGTAAGGATATTCCCCGCCTGGAAAGACATGGGGCTGTGCGGTGTTGTTTCGGTCTGCACGGTCGGGTATCGTCGTTTCCCGCGAAAGTCCTGTCAGCAGGAATCCAAGGACTTTTGTCTTGGCCTGCGCGGAGGGGGACGGTTCACCGGCGGTCTGCGCCCAGGCAGCTGGCAGAACGAGACAGAGCACAAGGAAAAGACAGAGTAGCGAATACCTCATTGGTGGCCTCGTCTTTTCTCCAGTGTAAACCCGGGAGGGCAAGTCATGCGACTGTCTGTCCTTCGTAGATCCGACTTCAGGTCGGACACCCTGATCGCGCTCGGGGGCACGATGCAGCCGCCCTCAGGGCGCCGCTGCCGAGGGGTACAGAACCGCAAACGGAGCGCTTTTCGCGAAGTGCGCGGATTGTAGCCGTAAGCAGCGCCTGGCCCGGGGCTGGTTGCTTCCGATGACAATCCGCGCACTTCGCGAACAACGCTCCGTTTGCGGTTCTGTTCTGCTCGACGACCCGGATGGGCAGAGTCCAGTAAATCGACTTCCGAGTCTGACGCAATAGGAATGTAAAAACTAGCGCGGACGAGACGTCCGCGCTCTGGAGTTTTTACATTCTTCGGCCTGAAAGGCCGAGACATAATAGCCCGGGGCGGAGCGCTTTTTGCGTAGCCCCGGGTTTCAGACGGGTCGTAGAGCAGAGCCCTGAAGGGGCGTCAGATGCCTGCACGGAGGAGCGACGGGACCATGTCACAGTCATTGTCACAACTGTATGTTCATCTGGTTTTCAGTACCAAGGA
>Ga0105091_10001126_pt1 | contig 11526 bp, 11 predicted proteins | sample PPLLak1March2015_FD_87022 | JGI IMG/M metagenome (GOLD analysis project Ga0105091, IMG submission 87022) | Freshwater sediment microbial communities from Prairie Pothole Lake near Jamestown, North Dakota, USA - PPLs Lake P7 Core (1) Depth... | ecosystem: Environmental > Aquatic > Freshwater >... | reverse complement strand
GAGCCGCCCTTGCCACCAAACAGCCCAGCTATTTTTTTATTGAAGTTACGCAACACTTCATCCAGATCGGGCGGGCCGCCGCTGTTTTTATTGCCCCATTGCGGGTCATTCAATCCCATAGTAAATCTTCCTTTTAAAATATTCAGTCATTAAGGGGATGCCACTGCTGAACTGATACAGTCTGTTTTTGCACGTCACGTACTTCAGCCAATGCGCCACGCAGGTCATCCAGACCCGCACCGGTTTTAGCACTGAGATTTATCGAAACTATTCTACCATATTCATCGCGCTTCACGCCCGCCGGCAAATCCTGCAAATCTATCTTGTTGTATACCAATATTTGAGGAATACTGTGCGCGCCGATTTCGTGCAAGACCTTGTTTACTTCGGCAACCTGATCATGCCGCTCCGGGCTATTGGAATCAACCACATGCAGCAACAAATCCGCCATTGCAGTTTCCTCAAGGGTGCTGCGAAACGCAGCCACCAAGCCATGAGGCAAGTGACGGATAAAACCCACGGTATCCGACAATACCACCTGCCCCTCACCCTCTATAAACACGCGGCGCGCAGTTGTATCCAGAGTGGCAAACAATTGGTCGGCAACATACACGTTGGCATGCGTCAACTTGTTGAATAAAGTAGATTTACCCGCATTGGTATAACCCACAATGGATACCGACAAAACCTCAGAACGATCGCGCGATTTACGCAATACTTGCCGATGTTTACGCAGTTTTTCCAGACGCTCGTTCAATAAAAGTACGCGTCTCTCCAGCTTGCGCTTATCGAGCTCCAGCTGTGTTTCACCTGGTCCGCGAGCGCCCACTGCAAATTTCTGCTGCCCCATGTCCTGGTTCATGCCCGCCAGACGGGATGACAGATATTTAAGCTGCGCCAATTCCACCTGCACCTTGCCCTCATGACTTTGTGCACGCAATGCAAATATATCAAGTATGAGCATGGTGCGATCTATCACCCGGGTATTCAATTTGGCTGACAAATTACGCATCTGCGCGGGCGACAGGTCGTGATTAAAAATCACCAGAGGAACTTCGCGCTCTTCAACCAGGGCGGCGATTTCGTCCACTTTGCCACTACCCGCATATAAAGCCGAATCGGGACGCTGACGCTTTCCCCCAATCAGTGCGATACTCTGCACGCCGGCGCTTTCCACCAGCAGGCGAAATTCTTCCAGGCTTTCAGTATAATCCGGCGCACCAAAATCAAGACTAACCAATACCGCCGTATTAGCAGCAGTTGTAGACTCATGCATTATTCGGTGTCGTACGGGATGGTGACTGCACGTGCGGGAACGATGGTAGAGATGGCATGTTTGTATACCATCTGAATCAGTGTGGCATTTTTCAACAGCACCACATACTGATCAAAAGATTCAACCTGACCTTGCAGCTTGATGCCATTAACCAGGTAGATTGCGACCTGCACATGTTCCTTGCGTAATGCGTTCAGGAACGGGTCTTGTAATTGTTGCCCTTTTGCGCTCATTTTTATTGTTCTCTGTGTTTTATCGGGGGGATAACTCTACTGGATTTTTAGAATCCTGACCAGTTACTTAACGGCTTCGTTTATTAACGCTTTGGCTCGCGCCACGCACGCTTACGCACACGGTCAGCAAGCTTCAGGCCTTCACGCCTTTCACTTTCGGTGATCTTTTTAGGCTTATTGTCGGCAAACGGGTTGGCGCCGGCCCTGAATTCAACCCTGAGCGGCGTACCCTGCAACTTGAATGCGTCACAGAATGTACCTTCCAGATAACGCCTGTAACTTTCAGGCACTTTATCCAGCGCACTGCCATGAATAATAATCAAAGGCGGGTTGCTACCACCCTGGTGGGCGTAGCGCATCTTGGGGCGGAACACACCACCGCGCGGCGGTTGTTGCTTTTCCACCGCGTCCATCAAAACCCGGGTAAGCAAAGGAGTGGGCAGTTTTGCCATCGCTGCGGCATATGCCTCATCCACAGACTTGAACAAAGACTGCACACCATCACCTTTAAGAGCTGAAATAAAGTGGTGCTTGGCAAAACCCAGGAAGTGCAGTTTGCGATCAATATCACGCTTGGCTATATCACGCTGATACGCTTCCAGACCGTCCCATTTATTCACAGCCAGCACCAGCGCGCGTCCGGCTTGCAGCACAAAATCAGCCAGATGGGCATCCTGCTCGGTAATCTGGTCACGGGCATCCACCACCAGTATTACCACGTTGGCATCTTCGATCGCCTGCATGGTTTTGACAACAGAAAACTTTTCAATTGCCTCATCAATCTTGCCGCGTCGACGCACACCAGCAGTGTCAATAATAGTGTATTGCTTGCCGTTTCTCTCAAAATCAATATAGATACTGTCGCGTGTCGTACCAGGCTGATCGAAAGCAATGACCCGCTCCTCGCCCAGTATGGCATTGACCAGCGTAGATTTTCCGACATTGGGGCGGCCAACTATGGCGAGCTTGGGATGATCCGACTTGCTTTCCTCAGTTTCTTCCTGCGGAGGCAATTCTTCAAAAACCAGCTCGATGACTTCGGTGACGTTATCACCGTGTGCGGACGATATAGGTATCGGCTCGCCCAATCCCAGCTCAAAAAATTCGTTGGTAACGCGCGCACGCTGCATACCTTCGGCCTTGTTGACCAATAGCTGTACCGGACGACCGGTTTTACGCAGCAGGTTCGAAATGATTTTATCCTGAGGGGTCAGGCCCTGGCGGCCATCCACCAAAAACAACACCATATCCGCTTCGTCTATGGCCTGCAGAGTCTGCTTGGCCATTTCGTGCATGATGCCATCCTTGACAACGGGTTCGAGTCCGCCTGTATCAACCACCAGATAAGGCCGCTCTCCAACCCGGCCTTTACCGTAATGACGGTCACGCGTTAACCCTGGCAGGTCTGCCACCAATGCGTCACGGCTGCGCGTAAGTCGATTAAACAGCGTAGATTTGCCCACATTCGGACGACCAACTAAAACCAGCGTGGGCAACATATTGAAATTCTCGTTTAATTTATTTCGATGGAATAAACACCGCCATCACGCGTCTGCAGCAGCAAGCCCTTACCCAGTATCACAGGGGCAAACAATATAGGGCTTCCGTCAGTTTTGATCCGTGCAATCAGGCTGCCGTCTTCGCGGCTCAGCGCATGCAGATAGCCTTCATAGTCTCCGGCCAGCACATATTTTTCCATCACATAGGGAGCCGAAATTTGGCGCATAAATAGCTGGTCGTTTTTCCACAAGGTGCTACCGCTGGTTTTATCTAGCGCCAGAATCGTGCCTTCGGCATCGCTGACATAAAGATATTGCTGCATCAGTGCAACACCCTTGTCGCTCGACAAGTCACGGCTCCACAACATCGCACCCTGCTTGATATCAAAACAGGCCAAACGCCCCTGAAAAGCAATGGCACAGACGCTTTCGTTATCGACTGCAGGCAAACTGGTAATATCGCTAATGCGTTCCAGTTCGGTGTTGCCGCGAGGTTGTGAAACAGCGGATTCCCAAATGACCGCACCGTTTGCCAGGCTGATAGCTGCCAGTTTGCCGGCAGCAAAACCGGCGAAGACCACACCGCTCTGAATTACCACGCCAGCATGATTACGTACTATTAACGTGGGGGTTGCGCGTTCATATAACCACTGGCGCTTGCCGTCCTGCGCATCCAGAGCGGCTATGCGACCGTCGCTGCTGCGGACAATTACCATGCCGCTAACGATCTGTGGCGCACTCAATACTTCGCTAGACACTCTGGTTACCCAGCGCAATTTGCCGTTCTCATCAAACGCAGCCAGCTCGCTTTTCAAGCCACCTACCACTACCAAGCCATCCCCGGCGCCAACCGCACCAGAAATTTTAAAGCCGCTATCTACAGTCCACAACTTTTTTCCGCTGACCGGATCCAGACGAAACAATTCGCCATCGGCATTGGCAACATATACGGCATCACGCGTCACGGCCGGCTGCAAGCCGGCGCCAGCTGTTGCCCCAACGTGCCGCTTCCAGCGCACATCCATGCTTGCGCCTGGCTTGAAGTCGCGAAGTTCGGCGGGTTCCTTGCCCGTCAACTTGCCGCCGAAGCATCCTGTCAGCAAAAACAGCAACGGCAGTACCGCAGCACTGCGAATAAATATCACTTTACGCCACCCTGGGTTTCAATTCCCAAACCGTCTAATTTGAGTTGAATCAAATTACGGTAAGCGCTCTTGCCATCCAATTTGTCAAACGCCAACTTGTACGCCGAGCGGGCTTCTTCAGTCTTGCCCTGTGCTGCAAGAACATCTCCCTTAAGGTCTGCAAATAAACCAACAAAAGCATCAGGATGTGTCGCATCAAGCAGCTTCATCGCTTCAGTGTAATTTTTTTCATCCAGCAACATGCTGGACAATTTCAGGCGTGCAGTATCCTGCAGACCACTTTCACTGGCATGTGCGATCACCCACTCCAGTTGGGATTTGGCGCGCGTCAGATCTTTAAACTGGAGATTGGTTTGCACTGCCAGCAATTGGGCACGCGGTGCATACGCTGTGTTGCTGTATTTATCAACCAATGCTGCGACAGAATCATTAATGCGTTTGGGATCATTGCTGGCAACCTGTTTGAGCACCTCTGCATAAAGCGTAGATGCTTCTGCCGCCTGCTTGCCCTGATAGCTTCTCCAGTAAGTCAGTGCAGCGTAAGCAAATAACGCGATAGCCAGCGCGGAAATCAGCCAGTTACGGTTATCTTTCCACCAGGCTTTAAGTGCATCCAGCGATTCCTGCTCTTGCGTGTCAATCATTGCCATTTCATTATCCTTTGTTAATCATTTTATTAATTTGCTGCTTAATCATTTTCGGCAACTCAGCCTGCCCTACACGTATCTGCTCGCTTTCGCCGCGTAATGGCTTTAGTGTAGCCTGCCCTGCTTGCACCTCATCATCACCGATGATGAGCGCACAATATGCTCCGCTGCCATCCGCTTTTTTCATCTGCGACTTGAAGCTGCCGCCACCGCTATGTACGGCCACGCGCAAATCCGCATCACGCAATTGTTCAGCCAATATACTTGCCATTGCATCTGCCAACTCGCCCTGGTGTACCAGATAGACATCAAGCATCGCGACCGGGTTGACCTTGCCATCTTCTTGCAATAACGATAACAGACGTTCCACACCCATTGCAAAACCGCAGGCTGCGGCCGGCTTACCGCCAATTTGTTCGACCAGTCCATCATAGCGGCCTCCCGCGCATATCGTGCCCTGCGCACCGAGGCGGGTGGTAACCCATTCAAATACAGTGCGGTTGTAATAATCCAGGCCGCGCACCAGACGCGGATTAATCTCGTAGGCCACGCCATGCTGCCTGAGAATGCTCTGCACTGCCTCAAAATGCAAAATGGCGTCTTCGTGCAACTCATCCATCAACCTGGGCGCTCCCGCAATCAACTCCTGCATCGCAGGGTTTTTGCTATCCAGAATACGCAGCGGATTAGTATGCAGGCGGCGTGTAGCATCCGCATCCAGCAGGGCCGCATGCTGCTCAAAATACGCAATCAATTTCTCCCGGTGCTGTTTGCGCGCTGCCGCATCGCCCAAGGTGTTGATTTGCAACGTCACGTCACGCAAGCCAAGCTTGCGCCACAGCCGCGCGCACATCAGAATTTGCTCGGCATCAATATCCGGATCTGCATAACCCAGAGCTTCCACGCCAATTTGATGAAACTGCCGGTAACGTCCCTTTTGCGGGCGTTCATGACGGAACATCGGGCCGCTGTAATACAAACGCTGCGGCGCATTGTACAGGAGGTTGTGCTGCAGCACGGCGCGCACACAGGAAGCGGTACCTTCCGGACGCAGCGTCAAGTGATCGCCGTTGAGACTATCTTCAAAACTGTACATTTCTTTCTCAACAATATCGGTAACTTCGCCGATTGCGCGTTTAAACAGCGCGGTTGGCTCCACCAGCGGCATACGGATATTGCGATAAGCGTACGAATCAAGCCAGTCGCGCACGGTATCTTCAAACCATAGCCAGAGCTGCGCTTCGTCAGGCAGGATGTCATTCATGCCGCGAACGGCTTGCAACGGGGGATTGCTCATAAAACCTCTAAATTCAGTGCTCTCAAAAGAACGATCATGGATCACTCCCTATCTTTTTGCATATTTTCTGGCGACGTAGTCATCCACTATTTTTTTGAACTCGCCAGCAATATTATCGCCACGCAGGGTAACGACCTTCTCACCGTCCACATACACCGGAGCGGCTGGAGTTTCGCCCGTGCCCGGCAAACTGATGCCGATATTGGCCATTTTGCTTTCACCGGGGCCATTAACGATGCAGCCCATCACGGCCACGTTCATCTCTTCCACGCCAATATATTTCTCGCGCCATACCTGCATTTCCGAACGCAGGTAAGACTGTATGCTTTGCGCCAACTCCTGAAACACAGTGCTGGTCGTGCGCCCGCAACCTGGGCACGCGGTCACCATCGGTGTAAATGCGCGCAAGCCCATGGTCTGCAAGATCTCCTGCGCCACCACTACCTCTTGCGTGCGGTCACCACCGGGCTCGGGCGTCAGCGATACACGTATGGTGTCGCCTATCCCCTCTTGCAACAACACCGCTAGTGCGGCGGTGGAAGCAACGATCCCTTTGGAGCCCATGCCTGCCTCAGTCAATCCCAGATGTAAGGGAAAGTCGCAGCGCTGCGCCAAATCCCGATACACCATAATCAAATCCTGAACCCCGCTCACCTTGCATGACAATATAATTTTGTCATGCGGCATACCCAAAGCTTCCGCACGTTTTGCACTGTCCATTGCCGACACGATCAGCGCTTCGCGCGTCACTTCGGTAGCCATTTTCGGCTGTGGCAATTTGGCATTCTCATCCATCATGCGCACGATCAATTCCGAATCCAGGCTGCCCCAGTTCACTCCTATACGCACGGGCTTATCATAGCGACAAGCCACTTCGATCATCATGCCAAATTGATCTTCATCCTTGCGGTTGCGTCCCACATTACCTGGGTTGATACGGTATTTGGCCAATGCCTGAGCGCAATCTGGAAAATCGCGCAACAGGCGATGACCGTTATAGTGGAAATCACCCACCAGCGGCACATCACAACCCATGCCATCCAGCAACTCACGTATACGTGGAACTTGTGCCGCGGCTTCTGGGGTATTCACGGTAATGCGCACCAACTCTGATCCGGCTCTGGCCAATTCAAATACCTGACGAGCCGTACCCTGCGCATCTGCCGTGTCTGTATTGGTCATGGACTGCACCACCACCGGCGCATCGCCGCCGATGGCGATTTTTCCCACCATGACAGTCTGCGCAAAACGTCGCGGTATTAAGGATGAATGATTCATGTTTATTTCAGTGTGATATGCGCCACATCCGCAGTGGTGTAACGCTCTAGGTTCAGCTTCTTGCCGTTATCAAACAGGCGCACCGCACGTGCATTACCAATAGTAATAAAAAGCGGGGCTTTTCCAGTAACACGCACCAGACTGCCAGCCGTATGCATTCTGGAAGTCAATATCTTGTCGCTGCCTTCTTTTACCTCTACCCATGAATCCTCATCAAATTCCATGCGCAAGGAATGCTCAGCCGCCGATATCTCAGCGCCAACTTTTGGCTGGTCAACAGCTAAAGTTCCCGGCATCACTGCAGTCGCAGGCTTGGGTGCCTTTAGTGGCGCAGGTACAGTGCTAACTGTGGTTTGCGGAACCGGCTGCTGCACTGCCGGTACTGGAACAATGCGAACAGCCGGTTGTGCTACTGAAGGCTGCGGCACTGCTGCCTGAACCGAACGAGCCGCTGGTTGTAAAGCAGGGGCAGGCGATGGCACCTGCTCGGCTGTCTGATCAACAGCGCTCTCTGCTGTTACATTGGGCAAATCTATCACTTGCACATTAGCGCTAACTACTGCCTCAGTCACTTCTGGCGTACTGTCATTCAAACGCTCAAATATTGCCACCGACAATGCAATCACAAGTCCGACTGCCAGCAGGGCAATATTGTGGCGGCGAGCACTTAATGCCGTAGGCATGGGGATTTCTACCGATTTGACCTCGTGCGCTGCGGAAGCATCCTTGGCATGCGACAACGGCAAACCCGCAATCAGTTTTGCAGGATCAAGTTCCAGTAAACGCGCGTAGCTGCGAACAAACCCTCGTACAAAGGCTGCTTCTGGCAGTAGCGCGTAATCATCCGCTTCCAGCGATTCAATTTGACGGGGTGCAAATTTAATGCGGTTAGCCACATCATTCACGCTCAAATCCATCTGCTCGCGCGCCGCGCGTAAGGTTTTACCTACGCTGAATGATTCTGTCGAACCACTATTTGCATTGGAAATCTGACTGTCTGGCTGAGTATCCATTATTCACCACTTAACATTAATTGAGCTTCCCTTGAATCCGGAAAACGCTTGCGCAATTGCAACTTATAGCTTGCCTCCGCATTCCTGTCCCCAAGTTTGCGTTCAACACGAGCCGCCAGCAAAAGATCACCGGCAGACAACTCGGCACCCAGCCGAGAAAGGCGCAAGAAATACGACTTCGCTCCGGCATAGTCGGCTTTAGAGAAACTAAGTTCCGCCATACCAAGCAACGCTTCGCTCATTCTCGGCTGCAGGAACAAGGCCTTTTTCAAATAGGACTCGGCTTCAATAATTTTGCCAAATTTTTTCGCGCACATGCCCGCATTCAGATAGGCCTTCTCCGGGGTGGCGTAAAGCGGATTTTTCACGGCCTCCATAAATTGCACCATGGACTCTTTTTCGCGCCCACGCTGGCACAAAAACCAGCCATAATTATTGCGCGTACCCGAATCTTTGGCATCAAGATCCAGGCTGTGTTCAAAATCTTCCGCAGCCTTTTTATCCTCCAGCAAGGACATATATACCAGACCACGCACGCCGTAAGCAGGTGCATAGCTGCTGTCCATGCTCAGCGCATATTTCAATTCGTCAAGCGCCAAACCGTATTTCAATTGCCCGTAATAAACCGCAGCCAGCTCAGTGTGTATTCTGGCACTAGCCTGCTTATCCACAGCGGGTTGATCGGTATTACCACCGTTGCTCCCCGATGAAGCACAACCTGCCGACAGCAATAGCAACAGAACAACTGCATATAATTTCATAAACCTGCCCCTGCTGAAACATGTGTTCGTTTGGTTTTATCCTGCACCTGTCCTGCCAACTGACCGCAGGCTCCGGCAATATCATCACCGCGTGTCTTGCGCGTGGTAGTGACAATATCCGCCTGCATAAGCACATCGCGGAAGCGGCGGATCGCCTCGGCGCCCGAACGCTGATATGGCGCCTGCGGGATAGGATTAAACGGTATCAGATTGAATTTACACGGCACGTCGCGCACCAGCGCCACCAGCTCGCGCGCCTGCTTTTCGCTGTCATTCACCCCTGCCAGCATCACATACTCAAACGTAATAAAATCGCGCGGCGCGCGCTCCAGGTATCGATTACACGCTGCCAGCAACTCGCGCAACGGATATTTCTGGTTAACCGGCACCAGCACATCACGCAATGCATCATTAGGCGCATGCAAAGATACCGCCAACGCCACCGGGCACTCTTCACGCAAGCGGTCCATCGCAGGAACAATACCGGAAGTTGATACCGTCACACGGCGACGCGACAGGCCATAGGCATTGTCATCCAGCATCAGGCGCAAGGCACTGACCGTGTTGCTGAAATTCAGCAGCGGCTCACCCATGCCCATAAACACCACATTACTGATCGGCCAGTTGCCATTGGTATCTTTTCCGATCTGGCGATTAGCCCACCACAACTGGCCGACGATTTCTGCCACGCTCAGATTGCGATTAAATCCCTGCTTGCCGGTAGAACAGAAGGAGCAGTCCAGCGCACAGCCGGCCTGGGTAGAAACGCACAGAGTACCGCGCTCAGCCTCGGGGATGTACACGGTTTCGATCGCATTGCCGGTGCCGACATTCAACAGCCACTTGCGTGTGCCATCGGTTGAAATTTCCTCACGCTGCACCACGGGTGCGGTGACGCACGCCTGCTGCTGCAATTTTTCACGCAAGGAAGCGGCGATGTCTGTCATCGCCGCAAAATCGGGCTCCCCCATTTTGTGTATCCAACGCAACACCTGACGGGCGCGAAAAGGCTTTTCGCCCTGCTCCGCGAACCAGTCTGTCAATTGCTGCGCATCAAAATTGAGGAGGTTTTCTGCCATACTCTTGTGACGATTAACGTGAGTAAACGTTCAGGCCAGGGAAGAAGTAAGCGATTTCCACTGTTGCAGTTTCTGCAGCATCAGAACCATGCACTGCATTGGCGTCAATACTGGCAGCAAAATCAGCGCGGATCGTGCCTTTGTCGGCCTTTTTAGGATCAGTTGCACCCATCAATTCACGATTCTTCAGAATCGCGTTTTCACCTTCCAGCGCTTGGATCATTACCGGGCCGGAAATCATGAAATCAACCAAGTCCTTGAAGAATGGACGTGCGCGGTGCACAGCATAGAAGCCTTCGGCTTCCAGACGTGACAATTGCACCATGCGGGCAGCAACTATTTTCAGGCCAGCACCTTCAAAACGGGTGTAAATTTGACCAATTACATTTTTTGCAACTGCATCAGGTTTGATAATCGACAGGGTACGTTCAACAGCCATTGCGCTTCTCCAGACAAAATTAATAAAGTTGATAGAAATTCAGTCTGCCATTTTAACCCAGATTTTCCATTAGCGCTCGTAGCGAGGGTGATCAAGAGGTTGAAGATGTGAGAGAAAAACCAAAAAATGTGCGGAAGGCGTAGTCACGCTACGTTAACAAACAATTTTAAGGATTTCTCGCGCAGATTCAGCCTATTGAGCGGCCGCAGTAGCGGGCTAATGAAAAATCTGGGTTAAACAGGCTTGCTGCCCCTGTCGCTTATCCCGCAAGCACCGCGCTAGGATGGAATGTCATACATCAGATGCGGCAACCACAGCGCAATTTGTGGCACATAGGTCACAAGCATCAGCACTGCCGCCACCACCAGTATCCAGGGTGCCGCAGCGATGGTAACTTCGGTCAGGCCCATTTTTGCCAGGCCGCTGGCGACATACAGGTTTAACCCCACCGGCGGGGTGATCATGCCCAGTTCCATGTTGATGACCATAATGATACCCAGGTGAATGGGGTCGATACCCAGCTTGATCGCCACCGGCAGAAAAATGGGGGCAAGGATCAAAATGATCGAGCTGGGCTCCATAAAGTCACCGGCGAAGAACAGCAGCACATTTACAAACAGCAGGAACATCCACGGCGTAAGGCCCTGGTCGATGATCCACTGTGCGAGTTGCTGCGGAATATTCTCGCTGGTGAGCAGGAAGGAAAACAGGATCGCGTTGGTGATGATATACAGCAGCATCGCGCTCATATTTGCCGATTCACGCAATACGCGCGGCACATCTTTCAGCTTGAGGTCCTTGTAGATAAACACAGCCACCACAAACGCATACACCGCGCTGATCGCCGCCGCCTCGGTGG
>Ga0105091_10001125_pt1 | contig 11527 bp, 9 predicted proteins | sample PPLLak1March2015_FD_87022 | JGI IMG/M metagenome (GOLD analysis project Ga0105091, IMG submission 87022) | Freshwater sediment microbial communities from Prairie Pothole Lake near Jamestown, North Dakota, USA - PPLs Lake P7 Core (1) Depth... | ecosystem: Environmental > Aquatic > Freshwater >... | reverse complement strand
TTCTTTAAAGATAAAATTTACGAAGCTGCCGATAGAAAAATAGAAAGCCTACTGGAAGTGATAACTTTATTTAGCAGAAGACGTTATCATCTACTCTATCTCTTCAGGGAATTTTGAGCATATTTTCGGGAAAAGCCTCTGCCGAACCGAGAAAAGGATCTCAATTCCAAGGAGTGGTTGTGAGTTCTGGAAATGATCGGGTCACCTCCATGAAGGACATTTACTTTTCGAAAAAGTATCGATCTATCAGATTTACTCTGGAAAGCAAAGCATCATCAAAACTCCCACATTATCAGAACTCCTATATTAAAACTATCATTTCGAAGATCTTTTTATCAAAACAATCCAGATTTTATCCCTCGAGAGGACCATTACATGAAAAAAGAACAGCTCTATTCAGGGAAAGCAAAAACTATCTATAAGATGGATGATCCTGATACCCTCATTGCCGAATTCCGAAATAGTCTGACCGCATTTAACGGAGAGAAAAAAGGGGAAATGGAAAAAAAAGGGTATTATAATGCCCAGATCTCAAAAAAGCTCTTTGAGATGCTCGAATCTGAGGGAATTAAAACTCACTATCTTAAAATGCTTTCCGACATTGATATGCTCGTAAAGAAAGTTGAAATCATAAAAATTGAAGTTATTGTCAGGAATATTGCCGCAGGCTCAATTACAAAAAGGTACCCCCTGAAAGAAGGTACTGTTTTCAAGTCGCCTGTGCTAGTTTTTGATTTCAAGAGCGATGAGTACGGAGATCCTATGTTAAACGACGACATAGCTATTGCACTTGGTGTGGCAACACGGGAAGAACTTGCCATACTCCGGAAGCTCGCCCTGAAAATCAATGAACTGCTTGTGCCTTATCTGAATGAAAAAGGTATCATACTTCCGGATTTCAAGCTGGAGTTTGGAAGAATAAGTGGGGAAATTATCCTTGCAGACGAGATTTCCTGTGATACTTGCCGGTTCTGGGACAAGGAAACAGGGCAGTCCATGGATAAAGATGTCTTCAGATTTGATAAAGGCGACATTTCCAAAGCTTACGAAAAAGTTGCCCGGCGCATCGTACCAGAAATATTTGAATGACTTGATAACATTTAGAAGCTTGAATATGCCCAATAAAGGTTTTCAAGAATTTAGAAACTTGAATATGCCTGACAAAGATTTTCAATAATTTAGAAGCTTGAATGTGCCTGATAAGGGCTTTCAAGACTTTCTTTCAGAGGGCACTTTTTTACTAATTTTTGCTTTTAATGTAATTGATCTCTTTTTCTAACGTTCTCGTTTATTTATGCTTTTATTTTTAACTTATTCACGCCTTAAAAAAGAAATCCAGAGTAGTCTGAAAACAAAAGTCAGAAAGCATGGTTGCCTTCTGTATCCATTCTGCTTTTGGCGTGTTTATCCTGCTTGCCAGGTCTAAGATAGCTGCGTCGAGAGACTCAAAATTTGTTGGGGGATTTCGAAGAGCACTTCTCATGCCCTCCCGGACCACCCAGACTCCAAGAGGTGCCCAGTAATCCGGAGTTATTTCCCTGAGTACAAAAACAGAAGCCTGTTTTCTGACCTCCGTAAGATACTCAAGCGCAGCCAGCCTTGCGGCATAATAACCTCCTGCCAGGGGAGAATATCCTTTTTTCCCGGAATGGCCCTCACTATCTTCCCCTATCCAGCTTGTTTCTCCAGACCAGATTGCTTTTGGGAGCCAGATCTCAATCAGTTCGAAGGAATAAGCCCGCGGAAGAATAAGGACCTCAAAACGGTTCCCAAAATGAGTCCCGCTGAAAAGCTGAATATCCGAAACAAGGGGAAAATCCCTTATGCGATCTGCAAGTTCCTTTCCGGCTGTATCGTCCACGGCTGTTATTGACCATCGGGTAGGCACGATCTTTCTTTCTTTCCCGAGCAGGCCAATTGAGAATAGACGTGTAATGTGTTCTGTCGAGACATTACTTTTCAAAAGTTCAGTCACGGCATCTTTTGCCAGAGCATCAGTGTCATAGACAAGGTAATCCACCTTTCTCGGGACAGTAGGGTTTTCTGCGAGCTCGAAGTTTTTTACAAGGCCCGAAGGACCCATAGGTGTAAGCACGGCGTCAAATTTGAGTTCCTGTTTTGGAGCTTTAAAAAACCAGGCTTCGGTATCTACTGGCTTTCTGGAGAGGGCAAGTTCCTGAGCTTTTAAAAGAAGGGGATTTTCTTTACTGCGTGCATCTTTTATATGCAGATTTGTATTTGCCCTGACCATACGGGAACGCATGGAGATTATATCTTCAATTCGCATGTTTGCCCAGGCTGAAGGCTCTTCAAGAAAGGAAGCTTCACTTTCCTTTGCTAGCGGAGGGATCAATGGACCTGCCGAAACTCTCGGATAGCCATAGCTTCCGACAAAAAGAGCAGGGGGAGAGGCCCCAAAAACAGAATCTCCTGAGATCACAGGAGCAATCGATTGTAAGGACTTAAATTTTTCCAGAATTGGACAACGAGGACGCCCGCAAAGTCCTTTTCCTTTACATTTAATACACAATGTGCTATTCACTTTGAATCCATATCCTCACATATGCTGCAGACTTTAGCTTCAGGAGCATTCCTGTACAGCCAGCCGGATTTCTGAACAAAGCTGCAAATACTGCACATGCCTTTTGCTTTTTCTCTGGAAGATAAGTCTCCATTTAATAGTACTAATGCAAACTTTCGAATTTCTTTCTGTGTCTCCTCTGAAAAATCAACTTCAGCCCCGCGCTTCTCGCTTACATACTGAGATACCGCAGCCCTTGAAAGTTCTAGAATATCTGCCACGTCTTGCTGAGTGCACCTATACTCAAAAATCATTGTTCTCGAAAGCTCGGCTCGAATTGCAGGCAAGACTTTCTGTACCATAATTTCACAAGTTGTTTTCATGGGAGACCAATATCCGTAAAGTAAATCAAAATTTACTACACATGCGCATTTATTTTCTAAATAGGAAATATATCTCCCTCTATGCGACATATAGATAGTACATGCTATCAAGGTTGGCAAAATTTAAAAATTCTAAACCTGGAAATGCTATTTTTATTTCTCAGGCTCGATTTTCCCTGTAGGCTGTCAGAGTTTAATTTTTAATTTGTTCAGCAGAGAAGCCCTTTTCCATGAGAACTTCTTTCATGCGGGTCAGGTGATTGCCCTGAAGTTCTACGGTATTTCCTTTTACTGTACCGCCGCATGCGAATTTTGATTTAAGATAAGTGGATAATTCATGTAGATCAATTTCACTGGCGTCGAAGCCTTCTACAACGGTAACTTCTTTTCCGTATCTTCTTCTGTTTACTTTCACAGTAATTCTCTGTTGCTCTTTTGCAACCTCTTCGCATATGCAAAGTTCCTTTGGAAGCCCGCATACCGGGCACATTCCGCTACTCATTTGTTGGTATATCCTCCGAATTTGTCATCATTGTATATGTAATTTACATCCGAAAATAACTAAATAGACATAAATTACTTATCAATGAAGGTATTAAAGCCTGATGGTGTTATTCTGTCACTTTATGCTGAATTTAAGCTTACGGACAAAAATCCTGACAGGATAAAAGGCCATCTAAAGCTTTATTAGTTTTCAATTTTTTTTATATTTAACAGATTATTAGTATGTAGATTGAATTTGATGTCAATATCATTAATATCAATATACTGCATGAAGAATACAGACAGCAAGCGAAAGAGCTGGAATTCTGCTCACATGCCATTAAAAAGCTGAATTTCCCAGAAATCTCAGGCTTAAACTGAAAAGAAAAACCTGGGAATCTTCGCTTTTGCTTGACAGAGTTTTTTTAGCCAGCAAAAAATTAAATATATCTTGAATTCCATCTTTCTATAATTGGTCATATCATTAATATGCACTTCTATTATATAAATATGCTATTATATAAATATACTAGTCCAAAATTATCCGGTATAAAATTATCCATATCCGGAGGTACCTTATGAACGAATTAGTAGGTTTTGTGAACGGGAATAACGTGAGGCAAAAAGTGCTTTCCTTACTTTCTTCAAAAGGAGAAATGGAAGGAAAAAGAATTGCAAAGACTCTAAGAATTGTATATCCAACTGTCGCAAAGACCCTCGAGGAGCTTGAGGAGAAGGAGTTAATCACAAAAAAGGAAGAAATGTACTCCCTGTCCGAAACCGGAGTAAAAGTAGAAAATATGATCCAGCAAATCTAATTTTTTACTCACTTAATTTTCGCATCCTTAAATTTAATCATATCCACTTTTTATTTTATTTGCCTCTTTTGTCCCTTCATGTTTTTAGGAAACAACCTCAGTCTGAATTAAGTGCTCACGCTTAATTAATCTCAGGTTTATGACGGAAACATCGACCAGTTGGGGAAAACTGCTTCAAGTTCTTCTTACTAAGCCGGAAGAGGATATAAATATTGCAAATCTTTAAATTAATCCTCTCGAGCGTAGCGAGAAGGATCTCGTGCTGTTGCACTTACAGTGCAACTCCCAGAAAATCTCAGATTTTCTGTGATCCCGAAGCGAAACTCGGGTGGCGCAACTCGGGTGGCGCAACTCTGCCGGGTGAGAAATATTTATCTAATCCTTATCCCTTTATGTCGGCATACTCTGTTAACGCTATACTAAAATACCCTTAATTTTCAGGGAATAATTATCAGAAAAAGTCGATACCCTTAATTTTAGGGAGTAATTATCAGAAAAAATCGATACCCTTAATTTTAGGGAGTAATTATCAGAAAAAATTGAAGCTTTGGAATTCTCAAAAGAGGCTTAATAATCAGAGGCAAGGCAATGTTACCTGAAGAAGATCTGAAGATCATTAAAAATGAACTGGGGCGAGAGCCTACCTTGGTAGAGCAGGGTTGTTTTTTAAACCTTTGGAGCGAACACTGTTCCTACCGCTCAAGTGCCCCTCTCCTGAAAACCTTCACAACCACGGGCGAAAACGTAATAATCGGCCCCGGAGATGACGCTGCAGTAGTCAAGTTCGAAGACGGATACGTGCTTGCAATAGGCATGGAAAGTCATAACCACCCTTCATATGTGGACCCTTACAACGGAGCAGCAACGGGCGTAGGAGGCATTGTGCGGGATATAATCTCCATGGGAGCCCGTCCTATAGCCCTGATGAACCCTCTCTACTTCGGGCCTCTGGATACCCCAAAAAACCTCTTCCTTTTTGAGCAGATAATTAAAGGAATTGCAGGATACGGGAACTGTATTGGAGTGCCTGTAGTCACAGGTGAGACTTTCTTTGACAAGAGATATAGTGGGAATCCATTGGTAAACGTGGTCGCAGTAGGGCTCTGTCGGGAAGAAAACATTATCACTGCCCGCTCGCAAAAGGCCGAAAATAAGCTTATTCTTGCAGGCTCCAGCACCGGAAAAGACGGACTGGGTGGAGCTTCCTTTGCTTCCAGAGATCTTTCCGAATCAGCCGAAGCCGAAGACCGCCCCAGTGTGCAGGTAGGGGACCCGTATACTGAAAAGCTTCTAATAGAAATGACCCTGGAAGCCATGGACAAAGGCTACGTAAAGTCCTGTAAAGATCTCGGAGCCGCAGGTCTTGGAGGGGCAAGTTCGGAATTGGCCGTAAAGGGAGGTCTCGGAGCCCATATTATCACAGATGCGGTACCTCAGCGCGAGCCCGATATGAACGCTTATGAAATTCTGCTTGCTGAGTCCCAGGAACGCATGCTCTTTGAGGTAACCCCTGAAAACGTAAATGCCTTACTCGCTCTGGCAGAAAAGTACGACCTTAATGGAGCTGTTGTCGGGTATCTGACAGAAGAGCCCAGGTATACAGTCGAGTTCAGAGGGGAGATCGTTGCCGATCTGCCTATAGACTTCCTTACAGGTGGAGCCCCGACCTGTGAGAAGCTTTCCACGTCCCCTGCTCCCCGGATTGAGGAAGAAGGTAAAAAACCTGAAATTCCGGAAGATCTAAAGGCAGCTTTCCTGAAAGTCCTGTCCTCTTATAACATAGCCTCAAAAGAATGGATTTACAGGCAGTATGATCATGAAGTCCAGCTCAGGACAGTAGTTAAGCCCGGGGAAGACTCAGGCGTACTCAGAATTACCAATAAGAAAGGAATTGCACTTTCCTGCGGTTGCCAGCCAAGGGCTACACTTTTAGATCCTTATTCCGGAGGAAAGACTGCAATCATTGAAAATGCTATGAACCTTGCAGTAAAGGGTGCGGAAGGACTGGCTATTGTAAACTGCCTGAATTTTGGAAACCCTGAACGCCCGGAGATTTATTGGCAGTTTAAAAACGCTATACTTGGCCTAGGAGATGGAGCCAGGGAGCTTTCTATTCCCATAGTAGGTGGAAATGTCTCTCTTTATAATGAAAGCGACGAGTTCAAAACTGCAATTCTCCCTACTCCCTCAATAGGGATGATAGGTAAAATAGATCTCGAAACTCCCCTTCCTTCAGGTTTCTTTGCAAAATCCGGAGATACACTTATCCTGGTAGGAGAAACTACTCCGGAGATGGGAGGATCGGAATATCATGCCTGTTTCGGAGCCGAAAACTTTGGAAAAGTGCCGCAAGTCCCGAAAGATTCCCAGGCGATCATAAAAGCCGTAATCGAAGCTGTAAAAAGTGGAAAACTCAGTTCGGCTCATGACCTTTCTCTTGGAGGAATAGGTGCAGGGCTCGCAAGGATGTGCAGAAATGTATGTGCAAAGGTAGACCTGAGTGAATTTGCAGAAATGAAAGCCTATGAGCTTTTGTTCTCGGAAACTCCTGCAAGAGCACTGCTTGCTACAAGCGAGCCCGAATCTGTGAAGGAAATTCTTAAAGATGTACCGCACGTTTTAATCGGCAAGGTGGGAGGTAATTCCCTGGATATCAAAGGAAGAGATTTCGAGCTCTCCTTCTCCCTGAATGAAATCTCGGAAGCATATGGCAGTCTTACAAGGTTTATGATGGGATAATCCATCTTACCTTTTACTCTGCTACTTTTTTTATAAATTTATTATTAGAATATATTTTGAGAAAAGAGATCAACCTTTTCTTAAAAGGAAGGATTATTGATTGAGTTTGTTCTTAAAAGGAAGGATTATTGATTGAATTTGTTCTTAAAAAGGCGTAGGTAAGGTCATAATGAAACGCAACTTAAAGGACTGGAAAGAAAAAAGGGCTGAATTTCTCAAAGGCAAGAAATGCTCCTGGTGCGGCTCCTCTGATTCTCTGTGTATCCATATGCCCAGGGCCTTTTCTCCAGCGCAGATAAGTTCTGAGATTTACAGTGCTGCCTATGCTCGCTTTAAGGAGATCTACAGGCAGGAGTACCAGAAATTCGATATCTTGCCAACTGGCAAGCATCGTCACAAAAGCCACCCTTCCTGGCATAAAGCCTCGACTATACATAAAATTGAGCCTGACCATACTGATCTCGAAGAACAATATCTTGAGGTTCTTGTTGAAGATTTGGGAGAAGGTAATTTCAAAAAACTTTATCATGAATGGCTTGAAGAAGCCGGGATTAAAGATCTGATCGAAGAGGAAATTAAAAAAGCAGAAAAAGAATGCGAATCTTTAACAAATGCAACTGTGCTCTGCAAACGCTGCCATTTTGCAAGTCTCCGAGGTATGGAACTCTGTCCTGTATGCAGGAGTAAGTATAAGTCTTTACGCTACGAGACCTGCTTTAATTGTCTCCCCGAAGAAAAAAGGGAAGAAGTTCTGGCAAGACAAAAGAAAGAAGCGGAACTTCCGAAAGATTCAAGCCAATTTTCAGAGGAAGAATCTTCCGACAATAAAGAATCTTCCGACAAGCTGTAAGTCAGCCTTTCAAGTAATGACATATAAATCGCTGCAAGTAACGAAATACAAATCTTAAACAAAGAATATAACGTTACATTAAGATTGGCAACAATATGTTTCCTTTGAGGATGGAGATTTCTTTATTCAGAGGAGAGACCAGCCGCTTCCTCCGCAGGCCCTGCAAATTCCCATTTCCAGGCTCCCTGATCCGCTGCATAGATAACATATTCTTGCAGGCTGGGCAACGAGCACATCCCCCTGCCCTCCGCAAGCTTCACAGATTCCACATTCAGCATGTCCGGTTCCGTTGCAAAGAGAGCATTTTTCCGGAGAGTACTCAGTATCGATATAAGTATGGAACATTTCATCACCTTCATGTACGTTTACAGGAATGTTGCATGAGTGAAATAATTCTTTTATACATATTTTCGGCTTTCTTGATTAAAAGAGCTTGCAAAAAGATAAAATGGAAAGTGTTATAACCTGATTTACTTCCTCAGTTCTCTTTCAGCATCTGCAGGCTTCATCATTAGTATTTCTAAAATGTTCCTGAGAGTTTGGAGGAATGCAAAAGTTTAATCCTTAACTTAATACAGACTTTTCCTCCGGCTTTCTTGTTCTCAATTGTCAGTCACCTGAAAACATTAAGGCAAAAAGTTATTTTTTATGTATACTTGAGGCTGTTTGTAAGCTCAATATTCACGGTTGTGATAGATAACTTTCGCAGAAATACAATTCTTTTCCTGTCCATTCTTTGCAAAATTTATCTATAACTTTTTACCTAGTAACATAAAATATTACTTTTAACGATTCCGGTAGTTTTAAGTAACATCAAAAAAATAATATCAATCGGGGAGGAGATTTTGAAGTTGTGTCTAGAGCACACGCTTTAAAAGTATGTCTCCTGAATTAAGGGAGTTGGAATTATGGCAGATAGAGATAATCCAGAATTTTTTCCAGATTTTTTGTCAGCAGGCACGATAAAAGGAGAAAAGGTTGTCAACGCAGCTGGAGATAACCTCGGGAAAATTGAAGAATTAATGATTGATCTCCAGGATGGAAGAGCTGCGTATGCAGTCCTATCTTTTGGTGGATTCCTGGGTATGGGAGACAAATTATTTGCTATTCCCTGGAGAGCCTTTTCACTGAGGTTGCAAGAGCACGCTTTCGCCCTTGATATTCCCAGGGACGTTCTGGAAAAGGCAGAAGGATTTGATAAGGACAACTGGCCCATAACTCGTGAGGAACTCTCCAGAAACTACACTTACTATGGATACCAGCCTTACTGGCACACAGGAGTGCCGGCACAAGCTGTAACTTCAACTGTAATGCGGGGGGAAACAGAATCCGAAAGAATAACCCGGATGAGGAGTGCGGCAGATAGGGACAACCCGGATTTTTTGTCAGCAGATTCGATAAAAGGAGATAAGGTTGTCAATAGAGATGGAGAACATCTTGGGAAAATTGAAGAATTGATGATTGACCTTCAGGATGGAAGAGTAGCGTATGCTGTGCTCTCATTTGGTGGGTTCCTGGGCATGGGCAGCAAATTATTTGCTATTCCCTGGAAGGCTCTTACACTGAGAGTGCATGAGCACACCTTCTTACTTGATATTCCCAAGGATGTCCTGAAAAGGGCAGAAGGCTTTGATAAGGACCACTGGCCTACAACTAATCGCGAATGGCTTGCCAATATGTACAAGTTCTACGGATACCAGCCTTACTGGCGGACAGAGGTTATGGAAAATAGACCCGGTAATATCTGAGGTAATATCAGTTTATAACCAGGCAAGCAAGATACAGTTCTCAACCTTACTTGCGGATAATGAGGTTGGGACTAAATGATCGGGGAAAGAATTGGATTTGTGCCGGGGGCACAGGCTTTAAAATTGTATATTTTCGAAAATCTAGGGAGTTGGAAATATGGCAGACAGAAATAATCCGGACTTTTTATCAGCAAGCACAATAACAGGAGACAAAGTCGTCAATGCAGCTGGAGACGACCTTGGGAAGATTGAAGACCTAATGATTGATCTCGATAATGGAAGAGTAGCATACGCCGTGCTCTCCTTTGGCGGTTTACTGGGATTAGGTAACAAATTATTTGCTATTCCCTGGCAAGCTCTTTCACTGAGAGTGCATGAGCATGCTTTCATCCTTAATATTCCCAAGGACATCCTGCAAAAGGCAGAAGGCTTTGATAAGGATAAATGGCCAGTAACTCGTGCGGAACTCTCCAGAAGCTACACTTACTATGGATACCAGCCTTACTGGCAGACAGCAGTAACAGAAAGAACTGGATTGCCTGGAGAGATGGAATCCGGAAGGACAGCCCGGATGGGAAGTAGAGCAAGTAGAGATAAGCCAGAGTTTTTGTCAGCAGACAGCATAAAAACGGATAAGGTTGTCAATGCAGACGGAGATAACATTGGGAAGATTGATGAATTAATGATTGATCTTCAGGATGGAAAAGTAGCATATGCAGTAGTTTCACATGGTGGACTCCTGGGTATTGGCAGCAAACTGTTTGTGATTCCCTGGCAGTCTCTTTCACTGAGAGTGCATGAGCACGCTTTCTTACTAAATATTCCTAAAGAAACCCTTGATAAGGCAAAAGGCATTGACAAAGATAACTGGCCAATAACTCGTGAGGAACTCGCAAAAACCTACACTTACTATGGATACCAGCCTTACTGGCAGACAGGAGCAGTTGCAGGAGCAGCGGCAGCAGCAGGCGTTTCGGCAGGAATGGTAGGTGAGACAGAATCGGAAAGAATGGCCCGGATGGAAAGAGAGAAAGAAACGGGAATGATTAGAGAGATGGAAGCAGAAAGGGTGACCTGGACGGAAACAGAAAGGCGGGAAGTGGTAGAAACAGAAGAGAGAAAGGCGCGGCAGGAAATAGAAAGGCTTGAAGGGTTAAGAGGGACACAGGAAGAGAAAATCTCGCAGCTAGAAAAACAGCGGATGGAAGCACAGAAGAAGGCAGACGCTGAAAGAGATAGGCTGGCGCAGCTGGAAAGAGAACGGATAGAGGCAGAAAGGCAGGCACGAGCCGAGAAAGAGAGGCTGGCACAGCTAGAAAAAGAACTGCAGGAAGCAAGAAGGCAGGAAGAGACAGAAAAAGTAACCAGGATCGAAAAAGAGCTAAGAGAAGTACAGATTAATGAAGAGACCCACAGGGAAAATCTGTCTCAGCTGGAGAGAGCGTGTACAGAAGCACAAATGCAAGCAAAGACCGAGAGGGAAACACTAGCTAAACTGGAAAAAGAACGGATAGAAGCAGAAAGTCTGGCAAAAACACAAAGAGAGAGGATGGCCCAACTGGAAAGAGAGAGGGCTGAAGCAGAGAGGATGCCTGTTACTGAAAGGATGTCAGGCATAGAGATTCCGGAATTTTTGTCAGCAAGCACGATAAAAGCGGACAGAGTCGTCAATACAGCTGGAGAGGATCTTGGAAGGATTGAAGAAATAATGGTTGATCTCGACAATGGTAAGGTAGCATATGCAGTCCTGTCTTTTGGCGGGTTCCTGGGTATGAGTGATAAGTTTTTTGCTATTCCCTGGAATGCTTTTACATTGAGAGCGCATGAGCATGCTTTCACCCTTGATATTCCCAGAGATGTCCTTGAAAAGGCAGAGGGCTTTGATAAGGATCACTGGCCTGTAACTCGTGGTGAGCTCTTGAGTGCCTACACTTACTATGGATACCAGCCCTACTGGCGGACAGAAGTAACTGGACAGGTTAGTA
>Ga0105091_10001124_pt1 | contig 11528 bp, 12 predicted proteins | sample PPLLak1March2015_FD_87022 | JGI IMG/M metagenome (GOLD analysis project Ga0105091, IMG submission 87022) | Freshwater sediment microbial communities from Prairie Pothole Lake near Jamestown, North Dakota, USA - PPLs Lake P7 Core (1) Depth... | ecosystem: Environmental > Aquatic > Freshwater >... | reverse complement strand
ATCTTATATTATTGATCTCAGGAAGAATTTTTTTGAGAATCTCTTTTCTTTTAAGAAGCGGAACGGCGGTTAAATCAAAACCATCGAGATAAATTATATCAAAAACATAGTAGAGCAGGTTACCGTATCCGGTACGCTGGTAGTTCTGAATAAGCTGGAACTTAGCTCTTCCTTCAGGATCAAGAATGACAATTTCCCCATCCAGTATAATATCAGAGCCGATATTTCTCTGAAGTGAATCGGCTATTGCAGAAAATTTTTTATTAAAGCTGTTCCCGTTACGGGAATAAAGGCTGACTTTTCTGTCTTCTCCTCCGGAGGCGGATCCGCCTTTGGCGGAAATTTCTGCAATTGCACGGTAGCCGTCCCATTTAATTTCATAAATCCAATTATCTTTTTTAAATGATTTATCTTTTTCGGTATGCTCTAGCCAGGAAGGATCGGTTAAAGTTGCGAACATAGGTTTTATATTGCGAGGCATTTTCTTTTTTACAGCCTCTTTCAGATCTGTTTTTGAAAGTTTATTTATAAGAGGGACTTTTTTTTTTCACCGCCTCCGTCTACTTCTTCCAAAGTATTCCCGGTGAGGACGGATGCCGAATCCTCAAGGATGTCTTCAGCTGTACTAAACTCATCTTTCTTTTTTATAAGAAGCCATGAATTTTTCTGGGCTGTTTTCATTTTGACCAGCGCAAATTCACCTTTTAATTTTTTGCCGTTTAAAATAAATTTCAGATCTCCTTTTTCAAGTCCCTGCTTCAGAACCTTCTCATTTTCATTTCTGTCTGAAATATTTTTTGGATGGTAGGTCCCATTATCCCAAACGAGTACTTTGCCGGCACCGTATTGCCCTTCGGGAATAACTCCTTCAAAATCCTTATAGTCAAAAGGATGATCTTCAACCATCATGGCAAGCCGCTTCTCGTGCGGATTAAGAGTAGGTCCTTTAGGCACTGCCCAGCTTTTTAAGACGCCTTCAAGTTCAAGCCGGAAATCGTAATGAAGATTGGTTGCATCATGTTTCTGGACGACAAAAATCAATTCGCGCCCTTTTGTTTTCCCGGCGCCTGCCGGTTCTGAGGTTTTTTTAAAATCCCTCTTCTTTTTATATTCCTGCAGTCCCATAAAATAATAACCAGATTTCTTTTAAATTACAAAATTAAAATATCTATTCCGGTTTTGTTCGTTTGTGATTCCTGCAAGAAACCCTCTTATTTTTTAATGTTACATACGGTTATTAATTATATCTATTCCATGGAATTTTATTTATTTTGTTTTCTATTTTCAAAGAAATTTATTAGTTTGCTATTGAAAGAGACAATTATCTTTTATGACTTCAAATAAACTCTATAGTGGGTATTTTATCAAGGACTCCAGGGGATATAATTTTATCCGCAGATTTTATGACAGGTACCAGGATGAGCTGCAGACGATTGCCTATAACAGCTTCGACAGCCTGCTGAACCATATAAGCTTAGTCATCAATACAATTGAATTACCTAAGATCACCAGGAATGAAGAAGTATATATAATCGGACTAATTAAGGTTCAGTGCAGAACACTGATTGATCAAATACTGAAACTAAAAAGCTCCGACAATGAAACGAATAATGATCAGCAGGTAAATAACTCTGCTAAAACCCGTGATGTTTTTAAAAGAATTAGTGAATTTAAATTGCAGCTGGCTCCGAAGGAGCTTACAATTTTTAATTCGATAATAGATGAAGAAACAAGGGAAGATTTGACCGAGGAAGGAATTAATAGCGATTCGTATCAAGGTACGATAAAAAAATTAAACTCGAGATTTGCAACTTATTTAAAGGAACTGGGATATAATTATAATACTTTTTTCACCGAGAAAAAGGTTGAACCGTTAGATGAAAACGGCTGAAAAGAATTTCCTTATAACAAGCAGACCCAGAAGATAGATGGAAGGAAAATTTTTAGGAATATATACAGAAATATTAAGCGGTAAAGCTGAACATTTATCTTTTGAATTAATTTCGACTTATATAAACTTTCACGGTTTATTAAGCAGAAAAGAAAAAAAATTTTTTGAAGATCACCTCCATGAATGCGCAAGCTGCATGGATAAATTCAATGATACTTATGATGAAGAATTTGAATTTGACGATGCAAAAATTTCCACTGTTCTGAACCCTGAAAGCTCTATCTTTAAATCCGATTTTAATTACAGTTCATCCGACGAAACAATAAGAGCAATATTCCGTCCGGAAACCGATATAAATGTAACCGTTTGGGATAAGCAGGAGCCGGGGTTTCAGCAGTATTACCTGGTATTCAACAGAATACAAAAAGAGGGGAAGGATCAGAATTTAAAAATTATTGTTCCGGAATCGGATGTTGTTTTAAGAATCATTTCACCAATTGCAAATAAAAAGTATAAGCTGCCTACCGCCTGGAAGCTTGATATCTCGTCTATAAAAGCCCTGCAAGTTGAAATAATTACTAGACATTATGAAGAACCGGAGAAGAAAGTTGTACACCGCAAAACAAATTTCCTTCCCATAATAAAATATACATCGCTTATCCTAGTTCTTTTCGGAGCAAGTATAGGTTTATATCTGTTGCTCGTCCCGTCGAATGATGTTGATCAATTCATTGAGGAGAGCCGCCGCAAGTCCATCCCGGGAAAAACAGCGGTTTCTTCCGACTCTTTTTCTTCAATGAATAAAGATAAACAGCAGAAGAAAAATCAGACTGCCGCAAAGGATTTAGCCAGCTATAATTCAAACAAACAGCTTGAAAATACAATCGATAGGGATCCTGGGAAAAAGATAAAAATTATTTCACCTCTCACAGGAGATACGGTAAAAAAACATCTTGAGTTTGAATGGACTTCGCTCCCCGGTTTAAATGAATATAAGCTTACAATATTGGATAATAAAAACGAAGAAATATGGAAGCGGACGCTTACAGACACAAAAGTTGATATACTTCAAAAATTGAAACCGGGCCGTTACTACTGGAATATAGAGGTCAACGGGGAAACAGAAGCTACAGGTAAGTTTTATATTAAATAATATTAAAGTTAAAGGTCAGGCCATGCCTGCCCTGAAAAAATTAATTTACGGATATATGGGGTTTGATTTTTTCTTCCAGGTATTTCTTAGGCGTTGCCCCTATTACCGCATCAACCACTTCACCGTCCTTAAAAATACCCAAAGTAGGAATGCTTCTAATGCCGTATTTCATGGCAACCATCTGGTTCTCATCGGTATTCAGCTTTACAACTTTTAATTTACCCTGATATTCCCGGGCAATTTCATCCAAAATCGGAGCAACCATTCTGCAGGGACCGCACCAGGGAGCCCAAAAATCAACCAGTACGGGCACATTGGATTTTAAAACTTCCTGATCAAAATTTATGTCCGTTCCTTCAACTGTATATTTCATATTATTTACTTCCTTATTTTTTATAATATATGATGAGCACATCAAAAAAAGGATTCAAAAAAGTAACGGCGGCTCCTTACCAAAATTGTTTCTCCGCATTAAAAACAATAAAAACTCTGCATAATTTGTTCTTTAAATAATTAAAGTTTAAGGAGTTTAAATGACACTTTTAGATTTAATAATTCTTCTCATTATCGCAGGAATCTGCGGTTCAATTGCACAGGCATTAGTAGGATTTTCACGCGGAGGCTGTTTTCTTTCGATTGCCGTAGGATTTATCGGTGCCCTTCTTGGCTCATGGCTGGCAAAACAATTCGGATTCCCCGATTTCTTTGTAATTGAAATCGGCGGTACTTCTTATCCCGTAGTCTGGTCAATTATCGGTGCCGTAATCTTTGTAGGAATTTTAAATCTTTTAACTCCCCGGCGAGCTGTATAAACCGGCAGTTATTCTTGAATAGAGCTTTTAATAATTTTGACCTTTCATAAATTCTTGATATGATAGTTAAAACTATTTGAAAATTAATTTATTATGGGCACCCGCTATAAAGGAACTAAAAAAGAAATAATTGCGCTTGATACATACATTAAATTAATTAGATCTTCGGAATCCGTAAGGACAAGGATCAGCGGATTCATAATTACAAAAGGATTGACTGAAATCCAATTCAGTGCGCTGGATGCTCTTTACCATTTAGGTCCGTTAAACCAGAAAGAACTGGGAAATAAGCTGTTCAGAAGCGGGGGGAATATAACGCTTATAATAGATAACCTTGAAAAGCAGAAATTAGTTAAAAGAGAACGGGGGGAAGACAGAAGATGCTTTATGCTTAATCTGACAAAACAAGGGAAGAATCTGTTTCAAAAACTTTTTCCCCGTCAGGTTCAGTTGATAAGAGAAGAGATGAATTTTCTGAGTGAAGAGGAGCAGATCAAGATGCAGAAACTTTGTAAAATCCTGGGATTAAAAAAAAGAAGCTAGCCTGGATTATTTTATTTTTTTTATCTCATCAATTATTGAAGGGAGAACCGTCCCGGCTTTTTCAAAAAAAGATTGATCTGATATTGAGGAAACCTCAGTTTCTTCAATATTAATCTCTGCAAGATAAGCACCGTTTTCCTTTGCGGAAAAAATTAATGATGCAGCGGGATAAACAATTGCAGAGGTTCCCACAATAAAAAAAATATCGCTGCCGATTGACGCTGTTTCCGATTTTTTAAATTGATCCTGGGGAAGAAATTCGCCGAACCAAACTACATCAGGCCGAATCATTCCCCCGCAGCTGCATTTAGGTACGCCATCCCTGAAATCCAGCTCCGAATTATATTTTGTTCTGCATTTGATGCAGTAATTTCTTTCAATATTTCCATGAAGCTCGAATACCGTTCTGCTTCCAGCCCTGAAATGAAGGTTGTCTATATTTTGGGTTATTACACTGACGCTTCCGAAATGATTCTGAAACTCGGCTATTGCGAGATGGCCTTTATTAGGTGCAGATTCATGAATAATTTTTTTGCGGTGATTATACCATTCCCAAACCAGCTGCGGATTTTTCAGGAATGCATTGAAATTTGCCAGCTCTTCAGGATTTAGTTTATTCCAGATTCCGTCTTTTCCTCTGAATGTAGGAATACCGCTTTCAGCAGAAATTCCTGCCCCGGTGAAAAACACAATATTCTCTGCTGCAGATAAACGCTCTAAAAAATCTTTTGAAAATGTTAACATCTGTTCTGCTTATTTTAATAATCATCCTTTTTTAATTTCATCCAGAAGCTGTTTTGCTTCTTTTAATAATTCATCATCGTCTTCATCTTTCTTGGGTGCGGATAAAACTTTAGTAAGTGTTTCTTTCGCCTTTGATTCTTCATCTTCATCCAAGTAAATCTTCCCTAAATCCAGGAGGAACATTCTGAAATCGGGGAAAAGCTCGACTGCTTTTTTCAATTCTTTTAGTGCTGTTTCTTTATCTGCCCACCCCAACCCTATAACCGCACGAGCCGGAGCCCATTTTTCACTCACTTTTGCATGAGTTCTTCCAAGGATATAATGGGCGAGAGCCTGAATATAATTTCCGCCGTTATTCAGCTTAATTGCTTTTTCACAATCTTCTTTCACCTTATTTACAATGCCTGCAACAGAAAAAACTCCTTTGAATAAGGCAATTTTACCGTTGGCGGCCGCTCTTCTTATATAAGATATTGACTGATCCGGGGCAAGCTTGACCGTATTTTCCGCATAGCTTAAAGCTTTTTCAAACTCTGCGTACTGTGCATCTTCCTGATCCCCGGTTTCAGCAGGCATATGTTCGGCAATATCAATATAGCTCCTGCTGATCCGCCATAGTATCTGCCAGTTTCCGGGAGAAATTTTATCCGCCTTTAAATAAATATCGAGAGCTTTGTTACTCTTAAATTCTTCAACCGCCTTGTCTCCTTCAGCAAGGAGCTCATCAACTGATTGTGATCTTCCAGTAAAAGGAATAACTACAAAAGATAAGATCAGAAAGAAATCCAAAAGAAATTTTCCGGAAAGCTTTAAAGATATTTTCATGAACTTTCTCCTCTAGTCGAACAAAGTTTTTTTTATTTCATCTTCAATTTCGGAAGTCAGCCCGTGGTTGAAGAGATCGGTTGAAACAATATTTAAAAATTTAGTCCATTTGCCGTCATTTTTTATTTCGGTATTTATTGCATTCTTATAAGCATTTACTTTTGCGCTTAATTCATCCGCCTGGTAAAGTGCAATTGCTTCAACCGTTTTGGGAACAACCGGAGACGCATATTCCAGCTTCCCCTGATGGCTTAAAATCAGGTGGAGCAGGCAGTCTTTTAATTCTTCGGGAAAATCGGGAATTTTTTTTGCTTCTTCATTAACCAGCATAGCGGCAATTACAATATGACCAAGAAGCTTTCCTTTATCCGTATACTCAAAAAAAGTATCATAGTTCAGCTCATCGGTTTTTCCATAATCATGCATCATTGCCCCGCAGATCAGAAGGTCACGGTTCAATTCAGGATGAATGTCGCACATCAGATCGCAGATTTTTATAATTTCCAAAGTATGTTCGATTAATCCATGGATATAGGAATGGTGCCACGATTTTCCGGCAGGAGCAGCCGAGAACTTTTGAATGTTTTCTTCATTAAAGATCAAGTTCATCAGCATGCGAAGTTTATGATCGGAAATTTTTTCAATTCTGCAGGTGAACTCCTTTTTCATTTCGTCCGGATTTCTTTTAGATCTCGGCATCAAGTCTGAGTGCACCACATTATCATCCGGAACAGCCGATCTGATATTTCCAATCTTGATCTGCGGTGTTCCCTGGTAATCATCCATAATCCCATTAATTTTTACTATATCTCCGCATTTAATCCCGGGATATACCTGCTCAAAATTTTCCCACATGTTGCAGTTTACGGCTGCAGATTTATCACCGGCTTCAAGAAGCAGGAACTGCCCCCGGTTATCTTTCCTGCTGCGCAGTTCACATTTTCTGATTACTAAAAAATGATTTACTGCATCGCCTTTTTTCAGCAGTATCAAATCCAGCTGGTTGAGCATTTTAATATTCTATTTATAAATGAAAATTTCACTAAAACATAAGCTGATTAAATTTAATAAAAATATGAAAAAGTTTGGAGAGAAAAGAGATTTTATTATAGCGGAAAAAATACGGGAAGAATTTAGGTTAGTCTTTAACTATTTCAAAAATGCTTTCTTTCGGAAGGTATGCTATTACAGAACGGTTTAAAAGATCAATAGATACTGCAATTGTTTTGCCGTGAACAGCATCCTGGATTTTTCCTGCAACACCGGAAAACGGTCCTTCCTTTATCAGAACCTTTACTCCCGGGGCAAGTCCTTCCTGGATATAAAAATCAGTTTGAGTAAGAAGCATGGTCTTCAAATTATCAATCTGCCATGCTGGAATTTTTGCAGGAGTACCTCTTTCACATACACACCTCACTACCGAATACTGCTCGAGGCAGTTAATGCGCTCCTTCTCATCCGCAAAAATAAAAATATATCCTCTCAGCAGAGGCTCAATAATTTTTTTCTTCCGGTCGCTCCACTGCCTGATTTTTATTACGGTGGGAAGGTAATATTCGACTCCGATTGATTCAATCTGTTCCGCAGCTTTAAATTCGCTTCTAGGCTTGGTATATAATGCAAACCATGCTTTCACCGGATGTATTCTATTAACATTAAATCTTTCCATAGGGCTATCTTGATCTCTGCATTATTTAACTACAGGCGCTCTTCCGACAGAGTAGTAAATAAATTTCATCTCCGCCATTCTCTGCATATCGTAAACATTTCTGCCGTCAAATATAACCGGCTCTTTTAATAAAGATTTAATCTTATCAAAATCCGGATTCCGGAATTCATTCCATTCTGTTATTATAAGTAAAGCATCTGCATTTTTTAAAGCTTCGTAACTATGTTCCGAATAGCATATTTTATCTCCCAGTATTTTTCGGGTTGTACTAACAGCTTCAGGATCATAAGCATTTATAGAAGCCTTATTTTCAATTAGCTTGCTTATAATTTTAATTGAGGGAGCTTCACGTACGTCATCGGTATTAGGCTTAAACGCCAATCCCCAGACCGCAAAATGCTTTCCTGAAATATTTCCGTTAAAATGATTTAGGATTTTTTTTACAAAGAGCTCAGGCTGAAGATTATTAACCGCAATTACGGATTTCAGGATTTTAAAATCATATTTATTTTCGTTGGCAGTATTTACAAGGGCGTATACATCTTTAGGGAAACATGATCCGCCGTAACCTACGCCGGGGAAAAGAAATCTCTTTCCGATCCTGGAATCAGCACCCATTGCGATTCTGACCTTATCTACTTCTGCCCCGGTTAATTCGCAAAGATTTGCTATTTCATTCATGAAGGAAATTTTGGTCGCCAAAAAACAATTGGCAGCATATTTTGTAATCTCGGCAGATTTTTCATCCATAAAGTAAATGGGATTTCCCGATCTGACAAACGGTTCATAAAGCTCTTCAATAATTTGTCTTGTTTTTGGATTGCTTGTCCCGACCACAACTCTTTCAGGCTTCATGAAATCTTCTACCGCTAAACCTTCCCTTAAAAATTCCGGATTAGCAGCCACATCAAAATCGAAATCCGGCGCATATTTTTTTATGGCTTTACGTACTTTGTCGCTGGTGCCGACGGGAACCGTAGATTTGTCGACAATAACTTTAAAGCCGAGTGAAGGTTCATTCTTAAATAATTTTCCAAGGTCTTCCGAAACTCCCAGAACATATTTAAGATCCGCACTGCCGTCCTCATCTTGAGGAGTAGGCAGGCATAGAAAAATAATTTCCGTCTTCCGGACGGCTTCCGGAAGATGATTGGTAAATGTAAGTCTGCCTTCTTTTATATTTCTTTCAAAAAGTGAATCAAGTCCGGGTTCATAGATCGGCACTCTTCCCTTCTGAAGCTTCTCCAGCTTTTCGTTGTCTACATCTACACAAATAACATTATTGCCTGTTTCTGCAAAACAGGTACCTGTAACCAGTCCGACATAGCCGGTTCCAACTATTGAAATATTCAAATTATCCTCCTGAAACTTCTCTCAAAATTTAACAAGATAAAACGAAATTTATACAGATATTTTTAAGAGATAAAAAAATTAATGAAGTTTTTTAAAAATTTGTGATTAACCGAGATTCAACTGCACTTTTTTACAGAATTGTTCCCCCGGAATCGGTTTCTGCAGGATTTCAGTGATCCCCAGCTTTTCATAATCTTTCATGCGTACTTCATCGCATTTCGAAATCATCGCAATAAAAGGTATAGACCTGGTCCTTTCAATATTTTTAACCGACTGGATCAGCTGAATACCGCTCATTAAAGGCATATCGTCATCTGTAATTATAAGTGAAGGAGCTTTTTTCAATATAAAATTTAATGCTTCATAGCCGTTTTCAGTAATAACCAGATCAAAGGCAGGAAAATTTTCCTTAATTAACTGCTCGTATTTATCTCTTTCCTTCTTATTATCTTCAACAAGCAGAATGGTATTTTTTGAAATCGGGATTGTAAAGTGAAATTCGCTTCCTTCATCTTTTTGAGAGTAGAACCATATCTGCCCGTTGTGCTTTTCCACTATTTCTTTTGCAAGCGATAAACCTAAGCCGGTTCCCTTTTCACCCTTAGTACCTTCTGTAGAAAATATCTTGTCAATTTTAAATAAATTCGATTTATTCGGTTCGGGAATTCCCATCCCTTTATCCCTCACTACAAACTCGATAAAGTCATTATTGAACAGGTCCGCAAAGAGATCGATTGTTTTATATTCATTAGAAAATTTTATTGCATTGCTCAGAAGATTGGTGATTACCTGAGTAAGCAGACGCTGGTCAGCTTCAACAAAAAGAGTGTGATTTGCATTAACACTGATCTCAATATTTTTTCTGATTGCATTTCCGGTAAGAGAGGAAACACAGCTGTGAATAAGGCTGTGTACATGTATTCTCTGCAGCTGAATAGTCAGCTTACCGGTCTGCAGCTTCGACCAGTCAAGCAGGTAATTAATCAATTGCAGCTGGTTCTGGGAAGACTGATGAATATAATTCAAATACTCCTGTCTTTCGGCTTCTGAAAGTTCAGGATCATTCAGAAGAATTTCAGAAAACCCGAGTATGCTTGTAAAAGGTGCACGGAGATCATGGGAAAGGATCGAAATGAATTTATCCTTGGATGCATTGATCAAACGGAGATCTTCCTCGGATTTGCGGAGCTTCTCTTCAATATCTTTTTGATCATTAATATTGGAAACAATGCCGTAATAATTCTTAATTTTTCCGTTATGATCCCTCTCGGCAGTAATACTTTCCTTAATCCAGGCAGCTTTCCCGTTTTTCTGCGTTAAACGGTAGATAAATGTAATGCTCTTCCGTGAAGAATCTTTTTTGAAGCTTTCAAACTTTTTTTTAATCTTCAGTCTTTCTTCCTCGGAAATTAAAGACCAGCCGCCTTCCGATAATGAATTAAGATCTTCTCCGGAATAACCTGTGATTTTTTTTACATTGCTGGAATAAAAAATCTCTCTGCTTTTTTTATTTTTAGGATCCGTTGACGACCAAAAAAATTCACCATCCAGGTTATCAATTATTCTGCTAAGCTGGCGTTCAGTCATGCTGGATAAATTTGATCCCTGGAGTTTGGATTCATCTTTATTTTTAGTATTTCCGGTTGATCCCATTCGGAGTAATTAAATTAAGCCCGTAAATTTATGAAAAAGTAATATAGTAATTAAGTAAAATTAAAAAAATGGAATTTCTTTTAATTATTTAAATAATAATATAATAGCGAAGTTAAAATCTACCTTTAATTTTTTTCCTGCATGATAAACTCAATTTTACAAAGGGTTGATTAAACCACAAATACTCTTGCAATATCAATAAGCAAGGATGGATTATTCCAGAGCGCTGTGGCAAATAATTTCCCCAATGATCTTTTATTGTAGGGAATTTTATTAAAAGATTCGGCTATGCCGTCAAATTTTTCATCTTTAAAATTATACACTCCGTTCTTAATTCTGTTATAAATTTCATGCCTTTTTCCAATTCTTTCATGCCATTCTTTGTCATAGGTAAAAATATGATCAGGCTTGTTCATCTTTACCGCTTCCGCTGCAATTCTTCCTGCAATGCTGCCCCCGATCATTCCGCTTGCAATGCCGCCCCCGCTTAAAGGATTAACCTGCCTTGCGGCATCGCCTGCCAGCATAATTCCGGGAGCGCTGATTTTCTCCAAAGTTACAGAACAGGGCACGCCTCCGGCAATTGAAGTAAGAACAGGAGCATCCGGATATTTTTTATCCATGAAGCTGTTTAGGAATGAAAGGGCGGATTTTTTTTTCCCTTCCAATCCTGAAATACCTAATCCTATATTTGCAGTTTCATTTCCTTTTGGGAAAATCCAGAAATAACCACTCGGGGCAAAGTCCTTGCCGAAATAAAAATAACATGTCTTTTTATCGACATTAATATTTCCTGCAGTAATTTGAGCACAGCACTCCATATCTCTGAAATCGATAAAAGTTTTTAATCCGGCCCATCGCCCCACTCTTGATTCAACTCCGTCT
>Ga0105091_10001123_pt1 | contig 11530 bp, 8 predicted proteins | sample PPLLak1March2015_FD_87022 | JGI IMG/M metagenome (GOLD analysis project Ga0105091, IMG submission 87022) | Freshwater sediment microbial communities from Prairie Pothole Lake near Jamestown, North Dakota, USA - PPLs Lake P7 Core (1) Depth... | ecosystem: Environmental > Aquatic > Freshwater >... | reverse complement strand
GTCCATGCCATCTCTGCCGTTTACGACAAGCACATGGCTGCTGCCAAGACGCTGCAGCACGCGCGCCTGAATACCAAACAGATCCGGATGGAATACACCCATCACCTGATTATCTGCGCCGGCAGGGTTGGTCAATGGCCCCAGTACATTGAACAGTGTGCGCACACCCAGCTCACGGCGCACTGGTGCAGCATATTTCATCGCACCATGAAAATTGGGGGCGAACATGAAGCCGATGCCGATTTCATCAATGCTCATTCCCACCTGCTCGGGTGTCAGATTAAGATTGACGCCCAGCGCTTCAAGCACATCCGCAGAGCCGCATGTTGAAGAGACCGAACGACCGCCGTGCTTGGCCACCTGCGCCCCTGCTGCTGCCGCCACCAGCGCGCTTGCCGTTGAGATATTGAAGGTGTGTGCGGCATCACCGCCGGTGCCGCAGGTGTCCACCAGATGCTCGCGCTTTGTTACCGGAACCTTGCTGGCGAATTCTCGCATCACAAACGCGGCAGCAGAGATCTCGCCTATGGTCTCTTTTTTAACGCGCAGACCAACCAGGATGCCTGCGATCTGCGCCGCCGTAACTTCGCCCTTCATGATCTGCCGCATCAGCGACAACATCTCGTCGTAAAATATTTCACGCTGTTCGATTAAACGTAGCAGTGCTTGCTGTGGTGTCATCATTTATCTTGCCCCTGCAAAAAATTCTTCAGCATGTCATGTCCGTGCTCGGTCAGTATCGATTCGGGGTGAAACTGCACGCCTTCTACGGCCAGCGTGCGATGACGCACACCCATAATTTCGCCATCTTCAGTCCACGCAGTAATCTCAAGACAGTCAGGCAGACTCTCTTTTTCGATCACCAGCGAATGGTAACGGGTGGCCGTAAACGGACTGGGCAGGCCGCGAAATACGCTGGTATTGTTGTGAAAAATTGGTGAAGTTTTGCCGTGCATTAGCTGTTTGGCATGGATGATTTTACCGCCGAAGGCCTGCCCTATACTCTGATGGCCAAGGCACACGCCGAGAACGGGAATCTTGCCGGAGAAATGCTTGATAGCAGCTACCGAAATTCCCGCCTCATTGGGCGTGCAAGGGCCGGGCGACACCACGAGATGTTGCGGCTTCAATTTCTCGATCTGCTCAATCGAGATTTCATCATTCCGATACACCGACACTTCGGCACCCAACTCGGCAAAATACTGCACGAGGTTGTAGGTGAATGAGTCGTAATTATCGATCATTAACAACATGTTATATCCTGTTCACAAAGCCTTGCTAAAGCCGGGAATGCGCCGCCCCCATATGCGTTCGCACCCTGCTTCCTAAGGGCACTCCTTGTCGTGGTCCGAATACGCGTCATCCTGTTCTGCCGCACGCCGCTGCGCCGCTTCAGCTTCAAGTCTTTGCGCTTTCTCCTGATAGTTTTCCTTGCGCTTATCAACACCCTCTTTTTTCAATGCTATTGTGTTTTCACCGAACAGAATCTGCTTAAGGAAGCGGAAGCCGAACAGCATCAGCTCGGTATCATCGCTGAGAATTTTCTTCATTTCTTCCGCTTCAATATCATAAATTGCGTTGAAGCCATCGCTTGCCACAAACGAACTAAAGCGATCAATGTCATAGCAGGCCAAGAAGAACAACTCCAGACTGCGCTTTGAAGGCTTGCCTATACTAGGACCGGAAGATTGCTTCTTCAGAATAAGCTGGCGCCAACCGCGTGCTAGCTCGTCGTACTGGGGCAAGCCCTGCTCCTTGCGATAATCTGCAACCGTTATTTCGCGTGGCTCATTGTGACCCAGACAATGTTCTTCTTTTACCATTGCATAAGCCTCGCGATCAACGTATTCGTCCTGTCTGCGCGAGGATAGCAATGCAATCGGGTAATAACGGCAAGATGTAGGTCTGTCTTCATATACGCTACATCCTTCCGGGGTCATGAACTGGCAAGCGGTGCCATTTTCAACCGGGCGCAACTTCACACCCGCGATACTTCCCTTTTCAATCTCATAGGGTACGGTGTATTTCTGCAAAAACAGGCCTGAAACCATATCGAAGCGATTTTTCAGCCGCAGGATGTCATAAGGTGTCAGAGAAATATCGATGTTGCTGCAACATTTATTCCAGCAGGAAATACCCTTGCTGCATTGAAACTGAATCACCTTGGTGTCGTCAAATGTGCGTGGAACGACAGGGCTGCCTTGTGCTTCCATGTCCTGATTCTGAATATCTGCCATCATTACTTACCTTATTGAATCGTCCGCCCGGAATTAAATTACCCGTTCGGACAAAAATTAATCAATTAACGTACTCTTCGCGTTCAAGAATACCAGCCCCGCATAGTAAACCAGCCGGAAATATCCCACAAGAATTATGCTAATTATTCAGTCGCCATGCATAAAAAAAGCCGGGCACCTTTCGGTGCCCGGCTTTAACTACTTGCAACTAATCAATAATGACTTAGTGTGGTACTGCAGGCTTAAACAGTTTTGACTTGTCTACCAGGTCAACGTGCTTACGCTTGAAGCAATTCCACTTATGGGTCTTCTTGTCATAGATCGAGTTAACGAAGCAATGCCAGTTCTTCTCATCGACCAGGTTGAAGTCGGTACGATAGTAGAAGCCAGGATAACGTGACTCTTCACGGAACTGGATGTGCTTCATGTGTGCTTCAGCAGTGATGATGCGATGGTAATTTTCCCAAGCGCGCAGCAATTCATGCAGATCTTTTGCACGCATCTTGAGTGAGTCTTCCTTCAGCATACCCAGCTTCTCTTCAGCTACTTTCAGCATATGAGCGTTTGTGTTGTAGTAAGTGGATGTACCGGCAACATACTCGTCCATCATCTTCTGCAAGCGCATCTGCAGCATTTTTGGTGTGATGTAGTTAGGGTTAACGTCGATCGCAGTTGTGTAATCCTTAAACTCAAGGAAAGTACGTACTGGACGGTAGATATCCTCAACCAATTGCTCAGCTGATGTGTCCAGTTCCGGCTTCCAGTCTTTATTGTCGATTACATACTTAACCATCGCCTTCGCAGCCATACGGCCTTCAGCATGCGAACCTGATGAGAACTTGTGACCAGATGCGCCCACGCCGTCGCCAGCAGTGAACAGACCTTTAACAGTTGTCATCGAACGGTAGCCCCAGTTCCAGCCTTGTGGCAGATGTGCCGGGATCTTGGCTTTGTCTTCGTGATCCTCAGTTGTAGGCGCGCCCACGTCTTCAGGACCCGATACCCAGATACCGCAGCAACCTGAGTGTGAACCCAACAGGTACGGTTCAGTTGGCATCAATTCAGAGTTTTTCTTCTCTGGCTCGATGTTCTCACCAACCCAAATACCGCACTGGCCGATACACATGTCCAGGAAGTCTTCCCAAGCTTCTGCTTCCAGATGCTTAACTTCTTTTGGAGACAATGTCTCACGCAGTCTGGCCAAAGCTGAAACGGTGTCCATCCAGATAGGGCCGCGGCCTTCCTTCATCTCCTTCAGCATCAGGTGGTTACGCAAGCAAGAAGCGGGAACGGCTGCCTGACCATACGGAGGGTAGTCGTTCAGCATTTCCTTGTTCTTGAGCATATAGTCTTCGCCGTAGGCATTGGTAGCCTTCGCTTTGAACAACAGGAACCATGCGCCAACAGGACCGTAACCGTCCTTGAAACGAGCTGGTACGAAACGGTTTTCCATCATGGTCATTTCTGCGCCGGCTTCAGCAGCCATCGCATAGGTAGAACCAGCGTTCCATACTGGATACCATGCACGACCTTGGCCTTCACCTACTGAACGTGGGCGGAAGATGTTTACGCAACCACCAGCTGCCAACAGAATCGCTTTAGCTTTGTAGATATGAATCGTGTTGTTACGTACTGAGAAACCAACTGCACCGGCGATACGCAGAGGATCATTCTTGTCGTTGATCAGCTTAACGATAAAGATACGCTCTTCGATGCGGTCCATACCCATGGCTTTTTTAGCGGCTTCAGCAACGATGTTCTTGTAAGACTCACCGTTGATCATGATCTGCCATTTGCCTGAACGTACTGGCTTGCCGCCGTCTTTCAATGTAGGCAGACCTTCTTTAAGAGAGTCAGCACCGTCGTGACGTACGCCAGCAGCGTCTGTTTTCCAGATTGGCAGGCCCCATTCTTCAAACATGTGCACTGAATCGTCAACGTTACGGCCCACGTCGTAGGCCAAGTCGTCACGGGTAATACCCATCAAGTCGTTGGACACCATACGTGTGTAATCAGCTGGATCCTGTTCTGAACCAATATAGGTATTGATCGCTGACAAACCTTGTGCAACCGCACCTGAGCGGTCAACAGCGGCTTTATCAACCATCTTGATCTTCAGATCAATGCCCTTCTCGGCCTTTGCAACTTCAGCCCAACGCATGATTTCATAACCTGCGCCGCAACATGCCATACCGCCACCGATCAACAGCACATCCAATTCTTCATGGACAATTTCCGGATTTCCAAAAGTTCCTTTTGACATTGCATTTACCTCAATTCGTTATTGTTAATTTATCCACGCAATCCATGCGCGTCTATAAACTTATTTGAAAACTTATTTGCGACGGATCAGTTCAGCAGGGTTGCCGAGACGGAAACCACCCATCACGTCCTTGGTAAAGGAACCGGTATTGCTGATGTCAGCCATCTTAGGCACAGGCTTACCCTTGAACGGATCGATCGAACCTTCAGCAGTCGTACGAGTTGGGAACTTGAAACGCTTCAAAGTGCCATTACGGAACTTGATAGTCCACATAATAGAATCAGAACCGCGCAATGGCTGCACAGAACCGCCCAAAGGCACAATGTCAGCGTAGTGACGTGCTTCGATCGCGTTTTGTGGGCAAATTTTCACGCAGGAATAGCATTCCCAGCACTGCTCTGGCTCCTGGTTGAACGCACGCATGGCGTGTCCAGTTTCAGAACCGTCTTTATCCAGCTTCATCAAGTCATGCGGGCAGATGTACATGCAAGCGGTCTTGTCCTGGCCCTTGCATCCATCGCATTTATCAGTACGTACAAAAGTTGGCATTGTGTTACCTCCATTAAAATTACGTTAAAGAAACTACTACTAAGATTCACCTACAAAAAACAGAGACGGACATACCGCTCCAACACCCACATTGGAGCGCGTCCGTTTTATTAAAACTTACTTACCGTCAAGCGTGGAATAATATTCCTTCAAGATTTTCAACACCTCAGGACGACTGAATTCCACAGGTACCTCTTCGCCCTTGGAAAGCGCATTGCGCAACTGCGTTCCAGAAACCTGCAAGCGGTCAGCGTCATCATGCGGACAAGTCTTGGCCGATGCCATGCCGCCACACTTGTAACACCAGAATGAAATATCAATCTTGAGCGCTTCAGTTTCCAGAGCACCCTTGGGTACCTTATCAAAAATATGATGCGCATCAAACGGACCATAGTAGCTGCCCACGCCCGCATGGTCACGACCAACAATCTGATGTGAACAGCCGTAGTTTTGGCGGAACACTGCGTGCAGCAAGGCTTCGCGTGGACCTGCATAGCGCATATCCAGCGGATAACCAGCCTGCACCACGGTTTTTTTGACAAAGTATTTCTCGGTCAGCGTACCAATTGCCTTGGCGCGCACTTCAGCAGGAATATCGCCAGGCTTGAGATTGCCGAGCAGCGAATGAATCAACACACCATCGCACACTTCAATTGCAATTTTTGCCAGATACTCATGCGAGCGGTGCATAGGATTACGTGTCTGGAAGCAAGCAATTTTTGACCAACCCATTTTGGTGAAAATTTCACGGGTCTGTGCGGGTGTTTTAAACAGTTCTGGATATTTTTCTGGGAAGCCGCCTTGCGACAACACTTTAATCGAGCCAGCCAAGTTAACATCGCCCTGCTCCATCACCATTTTAACGCCAGGGTGCTTTGGATCGGTCGTTGTAAACACCATCGCGCATTCATGCGCCTTGTCGATCACGTATTTCTCGCTGATCATCATGGTTGCCAGCGTTTCACCGTTTTCCGAGTCAACCAGCGCCACCTCTTGACCCGTCTTGAGCGTGTCAGCAGTAGCCTTGGCGACAGAAAGAGTAATGGGTATAGGCCAGAACAGGCCATTAGCTGTTTTCATGCCATCGCAAACACCAGACCAGTCAGCGTGTGTCATAAAACCATTCAGCGGTGTAAAACCACCGATACCAAACATGATTATGTCGCCTTTTTCGCGCGAACTAACCTTGATTTGTGTTAATTTCTTGGCGCGATCCTGCTCATCTTTAAGCGCTTTTCCTTCAAGCAACAACGGATTCAGACCTGCACCACCATGCGGATTTACCAATGCCATATAATACTCCTCTAATATTAACGCCTTATTATATATAGACTTTTTTGTTCATCTACGCTCACTCGGCAGCATATTAGACCTTTAGCCTGCAGCCTACGATAACCCTTAAGGGGTTATGGAAACTACCCATAAGGGTTATAAAGAGCATGCAGAATATACCTACCTTCATCGGTTTTTGATAAGCCAATTAAAGCCTTATCAGCGAATTATGATATGATATCAGGCTAGCTAAAAATTTCGTTCGGAACGATTTATTATTAGTCCTTTATTAACTTAATCATCATATTTATCGATAGTCTATGTCATCAACTCCACTATACGACCCAATAGGGACTCCCCCTGTTAACGCAAAGCTTGAAATGCGTACCACCACCTGTTACATGTGTGCTTGCCGTTGCGGCATTCGCGTTCACTTGCGCGATGGCGAGGTGCGCTACATTGACGGCAACCCCAATCATCCCCTTAACAATGGTGTGATTTGTGCCAAAGGCAGCTCTGGCATTATGAAGCAATATTCGCCCGCCAGACTGACACAGCCGCTTCTGCGCAAGCAAGGTGCCGAGCGTGGTGCTGGTGATTTCGAGGCTATCAGCTGGGAACAGACGTTTTCTATCCTGGCCGAACGCCTGCAAAAAATACGCTCTACCGACCCAAAGAAATTCGCGTTATTTACTGGTCGTGACCAGATGCAAGCCCTCACCGGCTTGTTTGCACGCCAGTTTGGCACGCCCAACTATGCGGCGCACGGTGGCTTCTGCTCGGTGAACATGGCAGCGGGCATGATCTACACCATCGGCGGCTCATTCTGGGAATTTGGCGGTCCCGATCTGGAGCGCGCCAAATTATTTATCATGATCGGCACGGCAGAGGATCACCACTCCAATCCGATGAAGATTGCCCTTTCCAAATTCAAGCGCAATGGTGGCCGCTTCATCTCGATCAATCCAGTGCGCACAGGCTACTCTGCCATTGCCGACGAATGGGTGCCGATCAAACCCGGCACCGACGGTGCACTGATGCTGGCGCTGATACATGAACTGATTGAAATGGGTCTGTATGACCGCGAATTTCTGGCCAGATACACCAACGCCGGTGAACTGGTTAACCTGGATGCCGCACATGACGAATTCGGCATGTTTGTACGCTCCGAGGTACCCAAGGAAGAAGGCTGTTTCGATCCGCAAAATAAACTGTGGTGGGACCGCATCACCAATCATCCGGTCATTACACACGCTGAAGGTGCTGACCCGTTTTTGTTTGGCGAATTTAAACTGGCCGATGGAACTCCGGTTAAACCGTCCTTCCAGCTACTGCAGGAACGCGTTAAAGATTACACCCCCGCTTGGGCTGCCAAAATCACGGGTATCCCGGCTGAGACCATCCACCGCCTGGCCTATGAAATGGGCATTACCGCGCGCGATCAAAAAGTGATTTTACCTATCCCCTGGACCGACTCATGGGGCAAAGAGCACGAAACCATTACCGGTAACCCAGTCGCTTTCCACGCCATGCGCGGACTGGCTGCTCACTCAAATGGCTTTCATACCATACGCTCGCTCGCCATATTGATGTCGATGCTGGGAACAATTGATCGCCCCGGTGGCTTCCGCCACAAGGCGCCATTCCCGCGCCCAATTCCACCTTGCGCAAAAACGCCCAATAACCATAAAGCAGTCCAGCCAGACACGCCTCTCGATGGCATGCCGTTAGGATGGCCTGCCGATCCGGATGATTTGTTTGTGGATGATGACGGCAAACCGGTACGCATCGATAAGGCCTTCTCCTGGGAACATCCTTTATCCGTGCACGGCTTGATGCATAACGTCATCACCAACGCATGGCGCGGTGACCCTTACAAGATCGATACCTTGCTGATTTTCATGGCGAATATGGGCTGGAACTCCGCCATGAACACGGTTGAAGTTCGCAAGATGATGAACGACAAGGACGATAACGGCGAATACAAAATTCCGTTCCTGGTCGTATGCGATGCATTCGAGTCGGAGATGACCTCGTTTGCCGACCTGATTCTGCCCGACACCACCTACCTTGAGCGCCATGACGTGATGTCAATGCTGGATCGTCCAATTTCTGAATTTGACGGCCCGGTAGATTCAATCCGTGTGCCTATATTCCCGCCCAAGGGTGAGTGCAAGCCATTCCAGGAGGTGCTGATTGAGCTAGGTTCACGCCTCAAGCTGCCAGCATTTGCAAACGCTGACGGCTCACGCAAATTCCGCGACTACCCCGACTTCATCGTCAACTACGAAACTGCACCAGGGTCAGGTATTGGTTTCCTGTCGGGCTTCCGCGGCAAGGGTGGTGAAAAATCCATGGTGGGCGAACCCAACCCGCGCCAGCTGGAAATGTATGAAGCCAACAATTGCATGCACCACTACGAGCTGCCGCAATCCTACCAATACATGCGCAACTGGAACAAGGGTTACCTGGAATGGTCGCAACGTAACCGCATCACGCGCTATGCCGACCCGATTCAATTACACATCTACTCCGAAGTATTGCAGACTTTCCGCCTGGCGGCACAGGGCAAGGGAATCTCACGCAAACCGCCCGAGCACCTGAAGAAGCGTGTCGAGACTTACTTTGACCCGCTTCCGTTCTACCATGAGCCGCTGGAATTGCAAATCACCGATTTGCAAAAATACCCGCTCGCCGCCATCACGCAGCGTCCGATGGCCATGTATCACTCATGGGACTCACAGAACGCCTGGTTGCGCCAGATTCATACCCACAACTACCTGATGGTAAACACCGTTACCGCAAAGAGTGCCGGCATTGAAGACGGTGGCTGGATGTGGATAGAATCACCATGGGGCAAGGTGCGTTGCATGTGCCGCCATTCTGAATCGGTTGAGCCCGGCACGGTTTGGACGTGGAATGCCATTGGCAAATCTGCCGGCGCATGGAATCTGTTGCCGAATGCAAATGAATCCCAGCTTGGCTTCCTGTTGAACCATGTGATATCGGAAGAACTGCCGGTAAAAACCGGCGGCACAACTTCTAACTCCGACCCCATTACCGGCCAGGCCGCATGGTTCGATGTGCGTGTGCGCATCTACCCTGCCGAAGCCGGTGAACCGGAGCAGACATCGCCGCAATTTAAACCCCTTAAACCTTATCCCGGAACCAAGCCATTCCTTGGCAAATGGTTGTCCTATTTTGCGGGAGGAAAGAAATAATGACCCAGCTAGCCCTAGTCATCGACCTGAACGTTTGCGTGGGTTGCCACGCCTGCGTCACCAGTTGTAAAGAATGGAACACCTCCGGACCAGCCGGCCCGATGAGTGACAGCGATCCTTACGGTGCCAATCCGTCCGGCACATTTTTCAACCGTGTGCAGACTTTTGAAGTAGGCACCTTTCCGAATACTGCTACAGTGCACTTCCCCAAGTCGTGTCTGCATTGCGAAGAGCCTCCCTGCGTGCCGGTATGCCCTACCGGCGCGTCTTACAAGCGCAAGGAAGACGGCATTGTGCTGGTCGATTACGACAAGTGCATAGGTTGCCAGTATTGCTCCTGGGCCTGCCCGTACGGCGCGCGCGAGTTTGATGAAAAGCAGAAGGTGATGAAAAAGTGCACCTTGTGCGTGGACAGAATTTATAGCACCAGCCTGCCCGAGGCTGATCGCAGACCCTCATGCGTAATGGCCTGCCCCACCAGCGCACGGCTATTTGGCGACGTGCATGATCCCGAATCGATCGTATCGCGCACCATCCGCGAAAACGCCGGCTTTGCGCTGATGCCCGAGTGGGGAACGCAGCCGGCAAACCATTACCTGCCGCGCCGCAAGACCACCATGATGATCCATGAGGATGAACTGATGCGTGCAGACAATCCGCTCAAGATTGACGGCAAGCTGCCCAAACCGTCTAAACAACAACCGACACTCGACGACAGTACGAGCTGGTAACAGGAACACGAATTATGAAACCACCTTTTTCAGTTATTTTTCTAACCACCTTCATTGGCATCGGCCAAGGCCTGTTTCTGGCGCTCTACACCGGCCAGCTTTATTCCTTGTTTGATTTACTGCCAATTCAGGACAGCCGCACTTTTTATGCATTGGGCAGCGCCCTCGCTATGGCGTTTCTGGTAGCCGGCCTGATTGCTTCTTTCTTTCACCTGGGCCACCCTGAGCGAGCATGGCGTTCTGCTGCAATGTGGCGTACTTCGTGGTTGTCACGCGAAGTGATTGTGTTGCCTGCCTTTATGGGAATTGTTTTCCTGTATGGCGTAGCGCATTGGTTTAACTGGCACACGCCCATCGTCGAACTCGCCGGCGGCCGCCAAGTCGATATCACCCTTATTCTCGGCGCCATTGGCACTATATTGAGTTTCACCCTGTTTATCTGCACCGGCATGATCTATGGCTGTTTGCGCTTTATGCAGGAATGGCATACCCCGTTGACACCGATCAACTTCACCCTGTTTGGTGGTGCTTCAGGCTTTCTGCTGGCCAGCGTCTTCTCAACCATAGTTGCCCCTCACCTCGTCGGCTTCTTTGCGGGCTGGGCAATCATCATTACCATGCTTGCCCTGATCGGCCGCAGCGCTTCCCTGTGGCGCAACGCCCGCATCAAACCTAAATCTTCGCTAAGCACGGCGATAGGCATCAAGCATCCGCATATCGTACAAATCTCTCAAGGCTCTATGGGCGGGTCATTTAATACGCGTGCATTTTCCCACGGCAAGAGCGTAAATCTCATCCGTGCGATAAAACCTGCTTTTATCATCATGACCTTTGTACTGCCCATAATCTTGCTTGCAGTCGGCCTATCATCGCCTCAATTGCTAATAACTGCGTTCATTATTCAGTACACCGGATTACTGGCCGAGCGCTGGTTCTTTTTTGCCGAGGCGAATCATCCGCAGAATCTTTATTATCAAAAAGTAGCCTGATAATTAAGATCCTCAAAAGTTAGAAACTGCCTGACATTGGAATGGCTCTGAATTTTAGATTTGATTGACATATTTTTTATATTGCAGATGTTGTTATTTTGCGACGAATGCAAGTAAAAAATCTGATTTTTCTGCCAAACCAATCAGGCAAACCTCCACTAATAACTGATTTATAAACTCAATTATCCATATAACCCCAAAGGGTTATATTTGTTTACTCGTAGTAGCTATAGACGCATAGTGACTAATTCTTCTTAATGGCGGGATC
>Ga0105091_10001120_pt1 | contig 11546 bp, 9 predicted proteins | sample PPLLak1March2015_FD_87022 | JGI IMG/M metagenome (GOLD analysis project Ga0105091, IMG submission 87022) | Freshwater sediment microbial communities from Prairie Pothole Lake near Jamestown, North Dakota, USA - PPLs Lake P7 Core (1) Depth... | ecosystem: Environmental > Aquatic > Freshwater >... | reverse complement strand
TTATCTACCCTATGATCCTGGAAAACAATGCACAGGCAATCTATTCGGCCTGGTTGATATTATTTCCCCACGCATTCTTTGCAGAACCTGCGATCCCAATCAGCAGGCCCTGATTCGGCAAGCCGATAGAATTCGGCAAGCTAATAATATACTGTTGCTTTTATGTGTATTATTGTATACGGATTTACATACTTTAGGGTATTTCAATTAAGATTCTCTATGATTCTTTTTATGAGTTCAGGTTTTACTGCTTTTTGAGGTCGCTTTTCCGCGATTTAAAAAGGCATCTCGCCTATCTTCCCCTGGTTTTACTCCTGTCTTGCCTTCATTTTACTCCTGTCTTGCCTTCATTTTACTCCTGTATTCTCTTGATTTCGCTCTTTGCTTTCACCCGATTCCATCAACCCTGCCAGCCAGCGGGTATCATCGGAACTTTCCAGGATCATTTTAACAACCATTGTAAGAGGTATGGCTATAAGTGCACCTGAGGGACCCAGCACAAAAGCCCAGTAAAATAAAGAAAGAAATACTATCGAGGGGGATAGTTTAAGGCTTTTTCCTGCAAGAGATGGGAGAACAACACTCTCTACGAACTCGTTTATGAGCCAGAGCCCGAAGAGAATTGCGAGTGCTCCAAAAGGTCCGTACTTAAATAGTGCAAGCAACACAGGTGGAAAAGCTGCCAGAATAAAACCAAGAAACGGAATATAACCAAGCACGAAAGTCAGAACACCCCAGAGAATTGCAAAATCGATTCTTCCGATAAGGAGAAGTACGGCCGTTCCAATGCCTGCAATCAGATTGATTTCAGTCCTGATAAGAATAAAACTCACCAGGCTCTTACCAAGTTCGATAACTCGTAAAAATAGCACTGGTTGAGTTTCAGCTTCCCTTTGAATCTTTCTAAGAGCGCCTGCTGCGTCCAGAAGCAAAAAAGTTGTAGTGGTAATAATGAGTGCTGTTGTTGTTCCTGCACTCAAAGCTCCTGTAAGAATTCCTGCAGTCAGACCAAGTACGAATGCCCCTATATCGCGCAGAATTCCTTCAAAGGAAAATTCATCTGATGCAGGTAAATATCGCTCAATATTTTGTATTAAGTCCGAAAATTGAGTCTGATAACCAGGAATCTGGCCGCTGAGCTGGAACAGGGATCCGGCAACAAGAAGAACTGTACCCGTGGCAATAATAATAAAGAAGAAAATTACCAGACCTACACTGACTGGACCGGGCACGCCCTTTCTCTGGAACCAGTTGACCAGAGGGGCAAAGATCAGAAAGGCAAAAATTGAGAAAAAAACAGGCACAAGTATACCTGAAATCTCCCTCATCCCGATTGTCAGGATGACTGCTGCCGTGCCGTAGAGTAATATCCTGGCGGGCACTGAGTAACTATCTTTATTGATTTTATCCGTATTCATTTACGCTCCCGGATACCTTTATACCCATTAATTAGCATCCGGTTAATAGTATAAAAGTTTTTTTAAGAGTTCCGAATTTTTCTTGTCCAGCCGGGCTCTCGGCTTTTCCCTTTTTTAACTATGTTCAAGATCTTCCGCCGGACCCATCAACCTGGCCACCCATTTCGTTTCATCAAACCTTTCAGGTATGGGTTTCAAAATATCGTAAGTGATACCGACAGTAGCACACCTGTCCTTCCCAGTAAGTGGTTTCAGTAGAGCAGGGAAAAATAAGATTGCGGGAGATAAACTGAGCCCCTTTCCTGCGAGTAAGAGAAAACAAGATTTTCTGAAACACACTTATAATCATAATGATGGCGAGAGCAGCTAGGGTGTCCACAATAGCCTGGGCAGGCACCAGCAGGAAGGCATGATCCAGCAGCCAGTCATAATAGGTGTTTGAGGTCTGATCTGCTCTTTCATAGGGATCAGTACGCAGATTGAAGATTTTCGGTACGCGCAGCGGGACAAAAAGTTCAGCCCAGATTGGGACATTGTCGTCACTTTCATCTTATTGCTTGTGGTTTCCATGCTTTGTACCTTCTCTAGCATTGAACTGAAATATCTCAGAACACAGTCTTCCAATCATCCTTCATGCTGACCACGATCCAGCCACGTTCCTTTGCCATCTGTAGCGTCTTCTCGCTTCCCTCATCGTAGGCGTACTCGCGTTTTGCGTCATCATGGCGGAGAAGCAGCGATAGAGAGCGTTGACCGCTTTTCTGTGCCAGCCACAGCATATGCAGATCTCCATCCGAATTGCCGACAGCCAGGATGGGCTTGCGCCCGACATGCAGCTCGATATTAACCGGCTTGCCTGCTCCGTCGTCGATGGGATCGACCAGACCTTTCCTGCGGAAAATTACCGGACCCTCATCAGTCATCCGGGTCTCAAATGCAATGTTGCTGCCGATAACCCGCTCTCTTGGGATGTTGTAGATCTCCTCCGAGACTGTACGCATAAAACTCATGCCGCCGCCAGAAGCCAGGAAGACCTTAAAGCCGTTATCGCCAATATAGCGCACAAGCTCAACCATCGGCTTGTATGTCAGATCTTTGTACAGCATGCCAAAACGGGGATGTTTGGCGGTCTCCAGGAACTCTTTAGCCATAAACATGAAATCGTCCTGAGACATGCCGGCGTGAGAATCAAAGACGATCTGCATCAGCACTTTAATATCGCCGCCAGCATGGGGATCAATCTTGAAAAAGTAGGTCAAGTCGCCCGTTGCCGCTGCCTTAAAGTGTGGCTGGTCCAGAAGCGCAGGGTCTGCCTCAGCCAGCCGTTTCAGCCGGTCTATGACAAAAAAAACCTGAACATAGACAGGCTTCTCCACCCACATTGTTCCATCGTTGTCCAGGATGGCAATTCGCTCGGTTTCTGGCACAAAATCAGCGCTCTCAGGATTTGTGATTATGTTTACGTAATTGATGATTGCTTTCTTAGCTGGTGTTTCGTTCCATAATGAGAGAGTTTCGGACATTATCAATTCCTCTTACTTTCAGATGAAATCATAAAATCCACCGTCTTCGCGGCGGTGGAGGTAACGTGCTGGAATGTGCACCCGCTGGCAAAGGATGAGGCTTACCCTGTTGATTTGACATTCCCCTTATGGAACACCTGCGACGCGATCGCCCACCGCCATCCTGCATGAGCGGTTCACTCCCGTTTCGAATCGACGTTGAATCGGAAGTCGGTTCATTTGGGAAGCTGGCGGAAGAGCGACACCCGCGAGCAATTAATTGCACCAGATTTAATCTTCACACCCGGTTCCCCTTAAAGAAAACGACATCCAGCGAGCAACCAATTGCACCAACTCACAGACTCCGCATCCTATTATCGGGCCATCGGTTGAGTACTTGAGAAGCAGCGCCTCCTCAACTGATAGCCCGCCATCTGTGCAGAAACCGGAGCAAGGCTCAGATTATGAGAGCCTCCCGGGAATCACGGATAGGCACTATCCGGTTTTAATTTCATCCTGAAAATCTGTTTTTAGTTCCACAGAACAGTCTACTCATATTACTGAACATTGCCTTGAAGGAGTAGAATGTTCGATAGAGGACTTCAACCTTCAGGTGCTCCCGATTCCCTGCAAGAGCTTTTCCATAACCTGATCGACGGTAAAGCTGGCCGCTTTCTGGCGCGGAGGGAATTCTTTAAACGTTGCCAAAAAATCACCCACAATAGCTTGGGCAGGCACCAGCAGGAAGGCATGATTCAGCAGCCAGTCATAATAGGTGTTTGAGGTCTGATCTGCCCTTTCATAGGGGTCAGTGCGCAGATTAAAGATTTTTGGTACGCGCAGCGGGACAAAAGGTTCAGCCCAGACCCGTAAGGTACCAATTACGCGCTGCTCCATAAAGACCATTTTCCAGTTATCGTATCTGAGAGCTACCAGATCTCCGTCGTCGGAAAAGTAAAAGAACTCGGTACGTGGGGATTTCTTTTCTTTTCCTGTAAGATAAGGAAACAGGTTATAGCCGTCAAGATGCACCCTGAAAATTTTGTCTCCTGTTTTGTAGCCTTCTTTGAGTTTTTCCTTAATATCCGGCTCTCCAGCTGCTGCAAGGAAAGTGGGCAGCCAGTCAAGATGACTCACGATCTCATTAGAAATTGTACCTGCCTGGATCTTACCAGGCCAGCGCATTACTTCGGGAACGCGGAAAGCTCCTTCCCAGCAGGAGTTTTTCTCGTTGCGGAACGGGGTCATGGCAGCATCGGGCCAGGTATTCATATGGGGCCCATTGTCCGTGCTGTAGACAACTACAGTGTCATCTGCAATTCCAAGTTCATCCAGCAGATTCAACAGCATACCAACCTGCCGATCGTGCTCGATCATTGCATCATGGTATTCCGACTGCCAGCGCCCGGACTGCCCCTTTATTTTCTCCGGGATATGGACCCTGAAGTGCATCCAGGTAGTATTGAACCAGACAAAGAACGGTTTCCCAGCCTCATGCTGGCGCTTAATAAAATCGGCTGCTGCTTCAAGAAATTCCAGATCTACGGTTTCCATGCGTTTTCGGGTTAGCGGGCCTGTATCTTCAATGCGGCCGTCAGAATAGCTCCGGATTACGCCCCTTGGACCATAATTCTTCCGGAAATTTGGAAAGTCTTTTTCAGGTGGATAGTCCGGATTTTCCGGTTCTTCCTCCGCATTAAGGTGGTAAAGGTTGCCAAAAAACTCATCGAAGCCGTGGTTGGTAGGCAAGTGTTCATCCCGGTCTCCAAAATGATTTTTTCCAAACTGGCCTGTGGCATAACCCAGTGGCTTTAATAGTTCGGCTATAGTCGGATCTTCGGATCGGATTCCAAGTTTTGCTCCGGGCATGCCTACTTTACTCAAACCTGTGCGGAAGGCACTCTGCCCCGTGATAAAAGATGCCCTGCCTGCGGTGCAGCTCTGCTCCCCGTAAGAGTCCGTAAACCTTATACCTTCGTTAGCTATTCGGTCAATGTTTGGCGTTCTGTATCCCATCAGACCGTCACTGTAGCAACTGAGGTTACTAATGCCAATGTCATCTCCCCAGATGACCAGTATGTTTGGTTTCTTTTCTGTCATTTTTTTTACCCCCATTATATAGATTAATTGACATTTCGGATTTTGGGCCCCTTTTTCTTGAGGCCGTGACAGCGTTTGAACTTGAGCCCGCTGCCGCAGGGACAGGGATCGTTCCGTCCTGCCCGGGTAAAAGCATCTTCCAGAGCCAGAACTCTCATAACTTCAGAAGCTGGATAATCTCTGCGCATCAGGCCTGCCATGATCTGCATCGGAAAGTCGATATGATGGAAGAAAGCTTTCCAGCCTTCGCACAGGTAGTTCAGGCCGGTTTCTCCGGTAGAAGTGGCAAGAAAGCGGTTTTTAGGGCATTCTCCCCTGCAGGCAAAGAGGACATCGCATTCGCGGCATACCTGCGGGAGAGTGTCACATTTGTCCTGCCCGAACCTGTACTGCTTTTCCGAAGCAGCAAGTTCAGAAATCTCTTTCTCCATAATATTGCCCAGCAGGTAGTCAGGCTCTACAAAATGGTCGCATGAGTAGAGATCTCCGTTGTGCTCCAGAGCAAGCCCAACACCACATGTCTCTTCAAAAACGCACATGCCTGAAGGCATGTCCAGCCACCTGCGTGCAGAAGCCTCAAAAGTCTGCACGAAGACCCTGCCCACATCATTTCTCACCCACTCGTCAAAAATACGGCTCAGGAAGCTTCCAAATTGCTCGGGCTGCACCGAGCGGTCCGAGACCGTGTCCCCGTTCTGGTAAAAGGTACGTCCTCCCTCATTTATCCTCTCTACAACCGGAATGAACTGAATCCAGTCTGTCCCGGCTTCGTCCCGCAGGAAGCGGTAGACTTCCAGCGGATAATCGGCGTTGGTGCGGTTAACTGTGGTCAGGACATTATATTCCACGCCATGTTTTTGTAGCAGGCGAAGCCCCCTCATGACCCTCTCGAAGCTCCCCTCTCCTTTTTTGTCCACCCTGTAGGCGTCGTGCAGTTCACGAGGGCCGTCGATACTGATCCCGATGAGAAAGCCGTTTTCTTTAAAGAACCGGCACCATTCGTCGTCAAGCAGCGTGCCATTTGTCTGCATAGTATTTTCGAACTTCATGCCCGGTTTTCTGTACTTTTCCTGCAGCTCGATTGCACGCCGGTAAAAATCGATTCCCATCAGGGTAGGTTCACCTCCCTGCCAGCCAACGGTTACCTGCGGGCTGCGGTGGGCTTCGATAAGCTGCCGGATGTAATTCTCCAGAACGTCGTCTGACATGCGGAACCTGCTGCCCGGATAGAGAAGTTCCTTATCAAGGAAAAAACAGTATGAACAGGCCAGATTGCAGATAGCTCCTGTTGGTTTTGCCAAAACATGGATTCTGGGTGGAAGATAATTTTGTGTCGTTAACACTTCCTCCCTGTGCAAGAATGACCGGGCCCAATGTGCGCTGTGCTCCTTACAAAGTCGCTTCGAAGTTGTTTATCCTTAATGATTTCTCCCCCTCTGATAGGACTGACAGTCGCCGGGTGCTCGAGGCTGTGTTATCTGTTTAGTTTATACTTCTGCGCCATGACCATGCATGTTTCAGCTTCCTTGTCTTTGATCATTTGTCGCTCACATCCACGGTCACACTGTAGATCTTGCCTGTGCCACATATTCTTTGGCTACCTCTTCAAGGTTAATTCCATCTTCTTGATCTCTGTTGGTGAGCAATGTAGGTTCTCTACTAAAGCAAAATCGAACCATAGATGATTTAATCAGAGAATCGGTCCCCCTCTCCCATTGTCGACATCGCATACAACACAGTACGCTCCAGGCCCTGTTCACGGTCCACCTGAACTCTTAGATATTCTGGATCTTTCGCCATCTCCACAAAGACTTTACGCGAAGGATACTCAACAAGCGCAATGGCATCCCATGTTTCATCGCCCACTACCAATTCGGTCGCCTTGGCGGCATAGATTACGCGTGCGCCACGCTCTTCAAGTATTTTCGAGACGTTTTCCGCGTAGCGGTCGTATGACCTTGTCCCTTCTTTCCCCTTGAACTTCAGAAGGTTCAACATAACAACTTTGCCCTCATCCGGATTAGATTCCAGGGCACGCAATGCTTCATCGGTTGGTAAAACAGAACTCATATAAGGCTCCCCCTATAAATACTTTTAAAGTGTGGAACTGGCCCAAAAAACCCTGAATTGTTTTCATACACCTTAAATGGTAGTTTTATGCCATTTTCAATCTTGTTTCAGGTTTATTTTCACTGTATCCATAAACACTTTGTATCATAGCCTGACAGACGTCAGATGTAAAGGATACCGAATCTGCCAGGCTGTGTCGCTTTCACTGCCGCGCCATGACCATACGCGCTGCAGCTTCCTTGTCCTCGATCAACTGGCCGCTTACATCCACGGTCACGCTGTAGATCTTGCCTGTAAACTCAAAAGGCGGTTGGTATTCGGGCACAACTGGCGCTCCGTGAGCTGCACCGCAACTTAACCCGGATAGCCCGAATGAAAGCGGAGTTGTTACAGGTACCTCAGCCTGGCCGACTAACTTCCCATCTATATAGAGCTGAGCTATTCCAGGTGCGCCCTTGCCCTTAGCAGGATCCGGCTTACCGGTTACCTCGAACTCGAAACCAAGTTGATGCCGCCCTTCAGGAATATTCTCAACGGACTCTACACGATAGAGGGCCTTGGTTACGTAGTTGTGTACCCAATGGAGCTTTCCGCCTTTTACATAGAATATATAGCCAGCCTCAATATCACCCTGAGAGAGCAAGACCCCTTCAGCGCCTCCTGCAGGAATCTCGACGTCAGCTATGATACTATGCGGGCGGTTGAGAACCTTGACTGCTGTGTTTGCGGGAATCGGCTGAGTTCCGGGATAATAAACGTAGCTAGTCCGATCGGCTGTGATCTGTGGCCGCTCTTCGGCAAGGCGCAGCACTCCTCGAGAATCTATGGGCAGTACATTGTATTTTCCGGCTTCTGCATACCAGGCGGAAATCATCGCTATCAGTATGGATCGATTATCTGCAGCCACATTATAGTTCTCTGCCCAATCTTTCTCGACGTGATAAAGCTCCCAGCCTTTTGCATCCAGTTCGGTCAACACATCTGCCGTGATCGGTTCCCCGAATAATTTCCCTGATTCTGTGAACGAAGGACCAGGCCACGGACATACGGCACGCCAGCCATCATGATACAGGGAGCGATGCCCCATCATCTCGAAATACTGGGTGTGGTGCCTGGTAGGTGCACTGGCATCGTCCAGAGTATGTGCAAAACTTATGCCTTCAATAGGTGCTTGGGCTACACCTTTGATAACCGTCGGAGGTTCAATTCCCAGGCACTCCAGGACCGTAGGAACCATATCGATAGCATGGGCATACTGATTTCTGACCTCGCCTCTGGCTTTTATTCCTTTGGGCCAGTGGACTATAAATGGGTCGCTGATACCGCCACGGTAGGTTTCACGTTTCCAGCGGCGGAAGGGTGTATTTCCAGCAAAGGTCCAGCCCCAGGCATAATGGTTGAAAGTCTCCGGACCCCCGAGTTTGTCCAGAGCTGCGAGATTCTCCTCCACAGATTCAGACACATTATTGAAAAACCTCACCTCGTTAGTCGATCCAGTAGGACCACCCTCTGCGCTCGCTCCGTTATCGGAAATTATCATGATCAAGGTATTCTCAAACTCGCCAATGTCTTTCAGGAACTGTAACAGCCTACCAATGTGGTAATCAGTTTGCTCCAGGAACCCGGCAAAGACTTCCATCATACGGGCATATACTTTCTTCTCTTCAGGAGAGCACTGGTCCCAGGGCTTGACATCTGGATCATGTCGAGATAGCTCCGTGTCTTTTGGGACAACACCCAGTTCCTTCTGCCGGGCTAATGTTTTTTCCCTGTAAACATCCCAACCGTCATCGAACTTACCTTTGTATTTGTCTGTCCATTCTTTAGGGACGTGATGTGGAGCATGCATAGCTCCCGGGCAGAAGTACATGAAAAAAGGTTTGCTGGATGCAATCTGCTTGGAGTCAGCAATGAACTGGATGGCTCTGTCCACTATATCCTCATTCAGGGTGTAGCCTTCTTCTGGAGTCTTGGAAGGGTCTACTGAATGATTATCATAGACCAGCTCAGGATAATACTGGTTTGTATCACCTCCTAAAAAACCGTAGAAACGCTCAAAGCCCCGCCCCAGAGGCCAGCGGTCATAAGGTCCGGCTGCCGACGTCTGTTCTGTAGGCGACAGGTGCCATTTGCCTATCGCATAGGTGTTGTAACCATGCTGCTGCAGTATCTCTGACAGAAAGCCGTTCTCAAAAGGTATATAGCCATTATAGCCAGGATAGCCGGTTGAGCCCTCAGTGACGCTGGCCATATTATTCGAATGATGGTTTCGGCCGGTCAATATGCACGAGCGGCTAGGAGAGCACAGCGCAGTCGTATGCATGTTGCTGTAAATAAGGCCTCCAGCAGCCAGGCTATCAAAGTTAGGTGTCTGGATAGGGCTACCATAGCATCCAAGTTGTCCAAATCCTGTGTCGTCCAGCACAATGAACAGTACGTTTGGAGCACCTTCTTTGACGCGCAGTGGTTCCGGCCAGGCTGGTTCCGACTTGTCCACCGTATGCCCGATAACTCCTGGAAAAGTGGTTCCTGGTTTGTATTCTTTCAGTGGCATATCTGTTTCCCCCGATTGTTAGTTGATACTGTTAAAAAGTTCAGGAAGACAACGGAAAATAAAAAACGAACTTTGTTCCTTCCAGCTATTCGTTTTATTTAATATTCGTAATTCTCTTGCCTGATTATTAATTCCGAAAAACTGAAGAGTCTCCAAAAAGTCCCCCTCTCTGGTGAAACCTGATTTGTCTACTGAGTTTATTCTTCAGCAAAGGCTGCTCGAAGCTTGTCTTCCTCTTCCCTGGACAGGTTGGTAGCAATTATCTCAAACTTGAACTGTTTCATGGCTTCGAAGACCTTATCCTGTACTGCATCGCTGGTCATCAGGAAGAGGGCTGACGTACCTGGAGTCACTTTGCTGCGGACGGATCGGATGAACTCATCGTTAATGCCCACATCGGACATGGACCCGGCGATTCCACCCATTGTGGCTCCTACAACAACGCCTAATATAGGAACAAAGAAAAGCAGGCCAAAGAGCATGCCCCAAAAAGCGCCGCTAAGTACCCCCTTATCTGTTTCACTTCTCAACTGCTCGGTTTTTGGCTTCTTCTTATCCGCAGGCCAGGTAACTATGGCTGCATCATGAAGCGTGATCAGACCCTGATTGCTCAGATCTTCAATCACGTGACGTGCCTTTTCAGCACCATCGGTAGTTTCAAACTTCAGAACAGTTAGAGTTGCCATTCCTCAAACCCCCTTTTCTTTTACACCTTAGAATCACTGGTTCATTTTGATTTCAGTTTGATGATTTGTACAAACGTTGTTTCCAGTTGTTCCCTCTTCTCTCAGGATATGGCTTTACCTGATGGGCAGGAGTGTTTTCATTTCCCTTGCATTCGATTCTCTCGGGAAAGGTGATACCGGGTGTGTATTTTCTAATAGCTTTATTCTCTATCGGTGCTGGTTTTCCTAAAAACGCATAAAAATAAAAATGGGTAAAGGAACTGATTTTTCGCTCCTCTACCCGCATTTGTTTTTGTTCAGGAACCTTTGTTCATATCTTCTTTGTTCTTATCTTGCAACCGATTTCCGGAAAATTTGCATTTCCGGAGGGTTGGCTTTCAGGTTAAAATTCAGTATGCTGGAGCTGCTTCTTCTTCGCCAAAGGCAGCGCGCAGTTTGTCTTCTTCTTCTTTGGACAGGTTGGAAGCAACTATCTCAAAATTTAACTGTTTCATGGCTTCGAAGACCCTATCCTTCACGGCATCGCTGGTCATCAGAAAGAGGGCTGATGTACCCGGAGTCACTTTGCTACGGACAGACTGAATAAAGTCATCACTAATTCCAACGTCTGCCATGGAACCGGTGAGTGCACCCAATGCGGCTCCAACAACCATTCCAAATATAGGAACAAAGAAGATAAGACCAAACAGCAAACCCCAGAAAGCGCCGCTCATTGCTCCTACGCCTGATAAATCCGACAATTGTTTGGTTTTTGGCTTTTTCTTGTCCGCAGGCCAGGTAACTATGGCTGCGTCATGCAGATTGATCAGGCCCTGCTTACTCAGATCTTGAATCACATGAAGTGCCCTTTCAGCACCATCAATAGTTTCAAACTTAAGAACTGTTAAAGTTGCTATAACTCGAACCTCCTTTTATGTCAGATATTTTACTGATTCTTCTGTTTTCACGTCAATTCGCCAATGGAGGCGAAACCATCACCTCCACTATCGTTTTGTAAATCTTGAAAAACCTGGGTTAATCACGACTTCTTCCCCTGGTTACACATTTTCTGCGGTCTCAGCATACAGCAACATAGTAGCCGGGAAAAAGCCTTGTTTAAATCCCTCAAGTCACTTGCACCGGGGGTCAGGGAATAGCCAGTTTGTTACAGAAAGCGTGTAGTATGACTCAGTCTGATTTTTATGCAATATGATCTTATATCTCTTGCATATACTGA
>Ga0105091_10001115_pt1 | contig 11588 bp, 10 predicted proteins | sample PPLLak1March2015_FD_87022 | JGI IMG/M metagenome (GOLD analysis project Ga0105091, IMG submission 87022) | Freshwater sediment microbial communities from Prairie Pothole Lake near Jamestown, North Dakota, USA - PPLs Lake P7 Core (1) Depth... | ecosystem: Environmental > Aquatic > Freshwater >... | reverse complement strand
GTCGCAGGCCAGCGCCAAAGACGATCGCCACCCGGTCGGCAGGCACAGCTTCCACAGAAGAGGTCCGGAAGGCGGCATAGACCGCGGTAATGAGGCGGGGCAGGAAAAGGACCAACAGGCCGAGCAGGACGAGGGTCCGTATGACGCGCCAGGTCCATTTGAGTATTTTTTTCCACATAAGCAGGAATTCTACTATAAACAAGGCAGCCCGTTCAAGCGTCTGAACGGGCTGCTCAGGGTGTTTCTTTGATGGCTGTTTAGATGGTTCGCTCGCGTAACACCGATGAAATGTAGTCCATCGAGGCGACAACAACCGCAATCGCCAGCATTTGGGCGCTCGCGCCGCGGTAGTTGAGCAGGTTGATGTTCTGCTGGAGCAGGAAGCCGATGCCGCCGCCGCCCACGAAGCCGATGATCGTGGACATGCGCACGTTGATGTCCCAGCGGTACATTGTGTAGGAAATGTACGGTGGTACGATCTGCGGGATAACAGCGTAGATAATGGTCTGCAAGCGGTTAGCGCCTGTAGCCTCGATCGCTTCTAGAGGGCCAGTCATGATGCTCTCAACCTGTTCTGAGTAAAGTTTGGCCAGGCTGACGATGGTGTGCAGGCCCAACGCCATCACGCCTGCAAAGGGACCAATGCCAACCGCGATCACGAACACGATGGCCATAACCAGCGCTTCCACTGAGCGTAAAGCGTTTAGGAAGGTGCGGGTGACGGAATAAATCACCATCCCTATCGGCAAGGCATCTTTAGCCCCGATCACGATGGCCAGTAAGAGACCGAGAGCCGCCCCCACGATGATAGGACCCCACAGTGTGTAGGCCGGGATGCCGATCTGATATAACCACTCAACCAATTGTCCCAACAAGCCCAGGATGGTAGCGCCAGCGATTGGAGCCAGGATCAAGTTGATGGTTTTTAGTCCAGCCAGGGGCAGTTTCTCAGTACCAAGCTGGCCGAAACGTCCCAGAAAGCTGCTCAACGCACCGCCGGCAGCCAAGGCTCCCAGGGCAGGGGTAATAATGGCGAAAATATCGCCGACCTGGAACAGGAAATATCCCAAGAAACCGAAGGAGCCCAGGGAAGTTTGCAGGGTTCCGCCAGCGGTAATTGTCAGGCTGGCGAGTTGGAAAAGCGCGTAAAAGCCGAGCAATACTATCAGGAATAACATGCCAATACGGGCCAGGCGAATCAGCAAACTTTGGGCAGGGATTTCTTCTTCCGGCAGAGCCCAGCGAATTCCCAGCGAGATGAGCACAGGCACGATCACTACACTTGCCAGGTTGATCCAGATGTTTGAGCCAATTGATGCGCTTATTCCTCCGACCCAATTAACTACGATGAAACCCAAGGCAATCCCAACCGGCCAGCCTAAAACGGACAGGGAAATACTGGCGAGGGAGCTTTTTACTGGCTTCATCAAGTTACGGGCAGCGATGAAACTGAGCGGAATGGCGAGCATTGTTCCGAAGACCGTTGCCAGCAAGGCAAGGAACACAGTTTCGACGATCTTGGCCCAGGTATCTTTGGCCGTCTGGGTGAAGCGGGGCGCTCCAACATTCAAGCGGAGGGTGGCGCGTATGAACTGGACATCCTCGCTCGTCCGGTTCGGGAGCGTCATGGTTAGGAGGAAATGCCCATCGCCGTCAGTTTCCGCATTATCACGGCCCAGGGAGACCACGTTATTTGGGTCATTGCCAGGAATAAAGCGCACAGGGCCAATCGTATTGGGCGCGAAATTGAACCCTTCTACCTGAACTTCTCCGCCAGGGTCGGCGCACGCAGGTGTAACGACCAGGTAAGGCTCAGAAGCACTATGTTCAGATACCTCAATGGTTCTGCCGTCCGTCGGGCAGGGCACGTAGATGGGGTAATTGAAAACTTCTACTTCCTGCTCATACTCAAAGATATCTGGTTTGGCCAGGGCGCGTGTCACGCGGATCAGACTCTGCTGGCGGTTTTCACTGCGAAGTTCTTCCAGGTTGACCTTGGTGATCTGGAAGCCATAGGCGAAAACGACCATGACCAGGAGGGCGGTCAGGCCAACTTTTATGGAGTTCCAGGGGGAGGCTTTTTTATTGTTCTTCATAGTCTCATCACCCTACCCGCTCGGCCTCGCGGCCATAAATCTCTTTGAATTTCTTGTCGTCGATGTCTTTGGGTAACCCCTCAAACACTAGCTTCCCTTCGTTTAAAGCAACAACCCGGTCAGCATAACGGTGTACCAGATCCAGGAAGTGCAGACTGCACAGCACAGTAACCCCATCCTTGTCATTGATATCTTCCAGGTGGGACATAATGCTATGGGCTAAGACCGGGTCGAGGCTGGCGACGGGCTCATCGGCCAGGATCATTTCAGGGTCCTGCATGAGGGCGCGGGCAATGCCAACCCTTTGCTGTTGGCCGCCGCTGAGTTCATCGGCACGCTGGTTGGCTTTATCAGCAATGCCAACACGCTGCAACTGCTGGATGGCTTTTTCCATGTCTTCTTTTGGGAAGCGGTTCATCAAGCTCCAGGCCGGGTTGACGTAGCCTAACCGTCCAGCCAGCACGTTGGTGATCACCTTGGAGCGATGTACCAGGTTGAAATGCTGGAATACCATGCCGATCTTACGGCGGATGCGGCGCATTTCTTCCACTGAAGCTGCGGTGATATCTTCGCCGTTCCAAAGAATCTGACCGCTGGTGGGCTCGATCAGGCGATTGATACAACGCAACAATGTGGACTTGCCCGATCCACTCAGCCCGATGACAGCCAGGAACTGTCCATCTGGTACTTCAAAGCTGACATTTTCGAGCGCCTTTACGCCGCCGTCATAAATTTTGGTCAGATTTTTGATTTGTAGCATAGTTGGGGTATCCTGAAAATGTGATCTTAGCGCAGAATACTATTTACAGTCATTTAAATGAGCTCGGGCCCCTGACGTTCCAAAAAAACGATCATGAAAATACTGCTTCTTGCATAAATTTCTGAACTTACTTGTTTCGTACGGCTCGAAAATAACAGCTTTTTTTAAGATATTTTCGCAGCACTCTGTAAAAGGAGTAATTACAATTTGGGGCAGGGTCGCGAAGCATCCCTGCCCCAAATGTTTGTTACACGAGCGGAATTACGGTTCGATCTCGTAGCCAGTGGCCTCGACCATGGCGCGGACCATATCGTACTCAGCGTCAGTGGCGGGCTCAATACCGGTCCATCCGTAGAAGTCGTTGGAGCCGATCGACTCGTTCCAAGCTTCAGTCTCGGCGAATGCCACCAGGGCGTCTTCGATCTGAGCACGCACCTCGGCGGGGAACTCAGGTCCGAAGGCCAGGGTGTCGTTCGGGATAGCGCCAGAAACCGCCAGGATGCGGACCTTCTGCATTACATCGGGGGCCTCGGTGCGGATGTTAGCCCGAGCGTCGAGCACGCGCCAGCCATCGCACAGGAGTTTTGCGCCTTCAGCATCCGGGGCGCAGTTCGGGATCACTTCTTCGGGCACTTCATACATGTCTTCGGTGACGGTGCCGGCCTGGTAATCAGCCCAACTGAAAACGGGGGCGCCCTCGGGGGTCAGCGGGACGCTGTAGAAAACGGTACCGAAGTCAACTTCGCCATTGTAGACGGCGGTGACGGTCTGGTTGTGACCGCCGGTCTGGACCTGCTCGCCGGGGGTGATGCCAGCCTCAGCCAATTCAACGGTCGGGACCATGTAACCAGAGGTCGAGCCCTGGTCGCCATAACCCCAGGTTGCGCCTTCGAGGTCAGCAAGGGTCTGGAACTCGCTGTCGCGAGCGACAATGTATTCAGCCCAATAGACAGGATAACCAAAGCGGATGGCTTTGAAGGCTACGTCAACGCCGCACAACTGGCTGGCGATGGCATACCCGAGGCCGGGGATAAAAGCCATGGTATCTGTTGGGGAGGCGCACATTTCTTCAATGGTCGCGGCATAGGATGTTGGAACGGTAACTTCGAAGGTTAGACCTGTGGCTTCGTTCAATGCCTGTGCCATCACTTCACCACCCGTTACGATGATGTTTGCATCAACGGACGGGACGAACAAGACCTTGATGGGGTGTTCGGGCGAACCGATTTCGGGCTCGGGCACCTCGGTCGGCTCTGCGGTAGGCTCTGGGGCCGTGGTGGGCGGCGCCTGGGTGGGCTCAGCTGCGGGGGCTTCAGTCGGTTGCGGGCCACAAGCGGAAAGTGCAAGAGCTAACGCAGCCACCAAAGCGAACAACATATATGATAGGCGTGCTTTTTTCATTTCTTCTCCTCTCAGAAGATTTGGATTGGTTGGGGAAGGTTCCCCTTACAGCCTTGATGATATAACAAAACTGCAAGGTGAGCAAGTATATCTTTTAAACGATAACCGACCCTAAACTTAAATTATGGTTCTCCAGGATTTGCCTTGAAAGGGGGCCGGATTTGGGGATGCGAGCGTGCATACGCACGCTCGCACCCCCAAATCCGGGTATCTACCACGGAATTTCCCAAAGAACCTAAATTTTAAGGTTGTTGTTGATCCAATAAAGATTCCAGGTCAACGTTAGATGCATTAATATACAAGCGAAATTCTTCATAAAATGCGTCGGTAATACGTTCCCACTCCTCGATTCCATAAGCCTGTCCCAATACTTGCCTGCCTGCCTGCATACCCGAAATTCGAAACAGAGCATCGCTGATAGCCTGCACGATTTGGGGTGACAGGTTATGGGCGATTGTCAATACTTCATAGGGGATGATCGGAGGAATACGCCAGATTACGACTACTTCATCAATTACATCCGGGTATTCATCCAGCACAGCGGGAAAGCCACGCGCATCGATATAGGTAGCGCCAAAATCACAAATACCGCCCACGTACACCGCCCGTACCACTGTTGGCTGTCCCTGCAAAATGGCAGCGGTCCGCAATGGAATTTCATTGTGCGCGAGAATACCGGCCGGGACGGAATATCCAGACAAAGAAACTTCATCAGGCCAGCAGGGCTTTTTATCACTGAATTGGGACAGGGCTGTGGCCGCATCCGCGGTATTTTCCGCCATATACGCATTAAAATAGGATTTCATGCCTGCATCCTTGCGAGCGATGAACTGCGCCCCGTAGGCTTTTTCCCCCGCCTCCACTCTGGCGAAGGCGGCGTTGGCATAGCCTTCATTGTATGCCAGTACATACGCATAAGCTGACAAAACAGCGACATGCGCATTTCCGTCTCCCAGAGCCTGAACCAGCTTTGCGTAGGAGTCCGGCGCTACAACTACAAATGAATATCCTGTCACTTCGGAAAGCTGCTCGGCAAAAGCTTTGCCCGCCTCTACTCGCGCCGCGTCTGAACCACTGCCCGGTGGCAGGGCGACAACCAGCGGGTTCTCGATCGTGCCTGGTGCTGCGGAAGTCGGGGTGGGGCGAGGATTTTCAGGAGTCTGAGCCGCAAGAGCAAGGGCTGTTTCCATATTGGGAACAGACTCAGGCGTGTTTTCCGAAGCGCGATTGACAGCTATGCTACAAGCTGCTAGCAAAAACAGGATCAAGCTGCATGCAAGGATTTTTCCCAGTTTTTTCATATAATATCTGCCGAATTATATTAATTTTATAATAACTTCGTGAAAATTGTATAATAATTCCTGTGTGCTAGAAAAGATGTTTTATAATGAGAGCATGAAACAAAACTGGTTTTCCTTTATCGTCCTCATCGCCGTGGTTGTTGCTGCTTACTTTATCGTACAAACTGTCCGTGAGAGTACCCAGGCAGCTGCAAACGCGGCTCTGGGGCCATTTAGCCAGGTTCAGCAAGCCAATGAAGGCCTGCAAACCCAGGTAGCGGTATTACTCAACCCTACTCCCACCATCATCCCGGACCCGGTGACCTATATCAGTGAGGTGCGCGCCCTGGCGCGACTGGAGACTATCCAGTATAGCATCGAGAAGGTTATTACGGCTGAGATCGGACAGGGTACTTTCAACTTCCTGTTCGGCGACAAGATGATTTTTGTAGCGCATGGGGTTGTCATCGCTGGCATTGATATGGAAAAGATCGCGCCGGAACACCTGCGCATTGAGAACGGTGTATTGTACGTGACCCTGCCGCCGGCCGAGATTTTCATCGCAACACTCGATAACCAAAAGTCTTATGTTTATGATCGAGAGACAGGTTTCCTGAGCAAGGGCGTGCAAGACCTCGAAACATTAGCCCGCCAATCTGCCGAAGATGAAATCCGCCGGGCTGCGCTGGAAGACGGCATTCTGCAACAGGCGCAGACCAACGCAGAAAACTATCTCTATCGTTTCTTCCAGGCGCTCGGATACGATAATGTGATTTTTGTGGATGGCCTTTAGCCTCTAGTATAGTAACAAAATTACAATACGGCGAACTAATGCTCGCCGTATTTTTGTACTATCTCTTCTTCTATATTTCTTGGTAATTCCGAGATAGATTCTTGCTTTACGGGTGGTGAAGATTTCCTTCCAAACCAGAAAAGCGCAATGGGGTTCTGCTCGAAGAACATTCTGTAAATCCCCAGGCAAATCAAAATGCTGATCACAAAAGCGGACAGGATTGAAAAGGTCTGCTGTTCCGTCACGAAGAAAATCTTTGGCGCCCAGTATTCCTGAATGGGGACATGGAAGATCAGGATGAAAAGGGAGGCCTGGCCGATATACTTCAGTGCAGCCGCAAGGCGGGTGGTTCTTAAGTCGATTTGTTTCGAAACTGCCAGCGTGAACAAGATCCCCAGGATGGCTTCCAAGGTGTTAATCGGAAACGACTCGAAGAGCCGCGTGTTGAAGTCAACGCGAAATGTGAACAGTAATGTTAGCACGATGAGCAAGGAACCTGTGGCAAACAGCACCCACAGGTTTCCAAATCCTTTTTCGGAAGATGCCAGCCGGATTTCATTTCCCAGGATGTAAAAGAAACCGCTCAACAATACAAGATCCAGGCTGAATGGCAGGCCGTATAGTTCATAATGCTTGCCCAATAATGAGATTGAAAATGGATAAAATATGCCGAGGGAATAGATTGCGACAACCTGTAATATGAGCAGGATCAAACACCGTATATAACGATTGTTGATACGGATGAGCACAAGACGGTAAAAAATATAGGCAAACAGGCTGGTGACGAACAGGCTGGGGAGAAACCAGAGCTGCACCCAGTCGATGTAATAGCCTGTGGCATACAGGGATTTGATAATGCGGCCAAATACGGTGGCAAAGCGCATGTCGGTAAAAGAGAGGGATGCGATATAGATCAATAGAATTGTGACCAGATAGGGCTTGAGGACCGTATTGAATCGTTTCTTCACCATGGTCCAGAATGGAGTCTGCGGATTAAAGAAATAGCCTGAAAGAAAGAAGAACAAGGGCATATGAAAGGCGTAAATCAGCCGATGCAGATATGGTGAGAAGAGCGAAACATCCGCGTGCGCCAGGGCGACCAGCAAAATGCCAATGCCCTTGGCAATGTCGATAGATTCGACGCGCTCATTACTCATGCCGCGTTCTCCAATCTGGCGGGGTCAGGCTGTCTCAGTCCAAACCAGCTGGCTAACCTGGGATTGTCTTTCAAGACAAACTGATGGATCAGTACCGGCACGCCCACCGAGGCCAGGAAGGAGATCAATCCCGCAATATATGTGTTGTCAACAAATCGCATGATGCGTCCAAAGGTGATCGTTTCTGCCGGCTGGTGAAAAATCAACAGGATGATCGTGATCTGCCCGAAGTACTTGAGAGCTGCGAACAACCAGTTCTGTTTCAACGCTATCCGGCTGGAAAGGGACAGGATGAATATGCTCCCGGATAATGCTTCCAGTGTATTTACGAAGAAAGAATCGTAGTTGCGGAAAAATAAATCCATGCGATCGGGAAAAACGATGTTCAGGGAAATAAGCACCAGTCCGGATATTGCCAGCGTCCAAAGAGAAGCAAAGAAACGCTCAGAGACTCGATTTCTTAATTCATACCCGACCAGGAAATAAGCGGCGGTGACTAACAATAAGTCCATACTGGCTGGCAGGCCGTCCAGCAAGATCGTCTGCCTGGCGATGGTCACTTCTTTCATGTAATAAACCGGCAGAAAGGCAACCCCGGCCCAAAGCATGCCCGCCAGGAAGAGAATCCGCAACCATAACCACTTGATCCGTCCGTAGACAAGCAGGAACAGCACCCCCGCGAACATATTCAAGAGAAAAAGATGGGGCAGGAACCATAATTGTGCCCATTCGATGTAGTTGCCTGAAGCATACAACGAGCGCACTATACGCCGCAGGAGGGTCATCCATTTGAGATCGGTGTAGAAAAAATATACAGAATACAACAGGATGATCGCCGCGATGTAAGGACGGATTAAAGTAGCAAAGCGGCGCTTGAACAACACCAGCAAAGGATAATCTGGCTTGAAGACCATTCCTGATAGCATGAAGAAAAAAGGCATGTGGAAGGAGAAGATGAATTTCCCCAGGTCGGGCACCGAAATCCTGACATAGTTATGTGCTAGGACTACCAGTAAGATGCCAATCCCTTTGGCAACATCGAGGTAGGCAAGTCTTTTTGGCGGGATTGAATCTTGGTCCACGCCTCTGATTTTACCCGAACTCGAAGGTGGGCGTCCCTTTGACCTTGGTTTTCACACGCATCAGACTGCCCGAATGCCTGTAGGCCGTTAAATCGGCGCTATCCAATCCCACGCGCGCTGAGGTGATGTAGAGCTCGTTCAGGTCATCTCCCCCGAATACGCAGGATGAGACATTTTTTGCTGGCAATCGGATTTGCTCCAACAGCTTCCCGGTTTGCGGGTTCCAACAGGTGACACCCGCGCCACCCCACATCGCGATCCATAGGTTGCTGTCCGTATCGGAGGTCATGCCATCGGGCCAGCCGAGTGTTTCGGGGATACTGATCGCCACACGCGGATTTGCAATCTGACCGGTCCCCAGCTCGTAGTCGAAGGCTTTGACTTCGCGTGTGGGTGTGTCGATATGGTAGAACGTCTTGAAATCGGGGCTCCAGGCCAGGCCATTTGAAATACGGATGCCGTCCAGCAGGCGCATCACTTGCGATCCATCGAACGAGTAGAGCGCACCGCTGGGGATTTTCTCATCCATGTCCATGCTGCCGGCCAGGAAGCGCCCAGCCGGGTCGCATTTGCCGTCGTTGAAGCGGTTGTTGGCGGGTTCGGTTATGGTGGCGAGTACGGTCTGTTTGGCGGTGGCAGGCCTGCCCAGAGTCGATGCGCTGAGCCTGCCTGTCCCCGCCAGGGGGTCGAAGCGTTGATCGAAGAGCTCGAGCTGGAGAATAGAAGCGCGGGCGGCCAGGAGAAGGGCATCGTCTTTACACGGAGCCAGGCAACCGGGCATCTCGTCCAGTTGGATGAATCCGTTTTCGTCTCTACGCTGAAAATGGACCCGTTTCTCCAGGATATCTACCCAGTACAGCGTTCCGGTTTTGGCATCCCAGGCGGGACCTTCACCCAGCGTGGCTTGCGCATCATGAATGATTTCAACCTGCATTAGAACCAGTCACGTTTGTAGAAGACCAACGCGGCAAATCCAGAAAGAACTATAGAAATTCCAAAAACGGTCAGGAAGGCGAGCGGATGGTTTTCACCGGGCAGGGTCACGTTCATACCATAAAAAGCGGCTACGAAGGCGGGAACATTGATGACAATGGTGATAGCAGCCAGCGCTTTCATGACTACGTTCAGATTGTTGGAGATGATCGAGGCGAAGGCATCCATCAGGCCGCTCAAGATCTCGGCGTTGATGTTGGTCACCTGGATGGCTTGCTGGTTCTCAGTGATCACATCTTCGAGCAGTTCTTCGTCTTCATCATATTGATTGAACATGCGCATGCGTTGCAGGCGCTCCATCATCACCTCGTTGGAGTGCAGCGCAGTAGTAAAGTAGACCAGGCTTTTCTGATATTTGAGCAATTCGAGCACTTCGCGGTTGCGCGTCGATTTTTGGAGCTGGTCTTCCACCTGATCCACGGCCTTGTTGATCTCACGCAGGAAGGTCAGGTAACGGGTAGCGGTTTCAAGCAGTACGTAGAGCACGAAACGATAGCGTTTGGCGGTTTTGAAGCCGCGATATTTGCCGTTGGTTAACATATGTGTGATATGACTTTCATAACGGCAAATCGTAGCAATCAGATTGTCTTTGATGATGATGCCCATCGGGACGGTGTTATAGGGAATATCGTGGGTTTCGCCCTGGAAGTGCGGGATACGCAACAGGATAAGAGTGTAACCTTCATCCCGCTCTACACGCGCCATTTCATCCTGGTCCAAGGAGTAGGTGATGAGTTCTGGTTCGATCCCCCAATTTTCCAGTTTTTCGATTTCTTCCTGGTTCGGATCAATTGCTTTGATCCAGCATCCGTTGGTTGGACTTTCGAGGGTTTCCAGCCCTTCAGGGGTGGTTTTGTAGATGGCAAGCATGGCAGCCTCCTGTGCGTGAGATCACATCACGCAGGAATCTGGCTGCCTACATGATGCAAAACCTTGAGTTAAACACGAGCCTTCCGCCTAGCGTGGGACTGGGCGGCTTACTGTCCGCAGGGGAACGATCACTCTCTTCTTTGGGCAACATTACAATATATCCTTGCCAGCTGTAACTGGCTGACTTTATTTTACGCCTGTTGGGGGATTTCTACAACCACTTAAGTTGAGGTTCTTTGGGAAATTCCGTGGTAGATACCCGGATTTGGCAGATTTTGAATAACACCAGGATTAATGTCTATGATGGGATTGTATACAGAACAATTCTTTGCCAAGGGTAAGCGGGGTTTTTTGCAATGAAAAAGTGACTTTAATATCTTGACAAATAGAACAATTGTTCTATAATATAGATACCCTTATCAGTTTTGCATGGCCTATCCAAAAAGGAGGTTGCCATGATCCGCTCGTTCCCCTTCCTGCGTGGTACTGCCATCCGGCGCGGTGCGTTGTTTGGTGGAATCCTGCTCGGAGCGTTGCTGGCCTTCGAGATTTTCAACTACTCAACCACTGATTTTGCTCTTCGCGATATTCTTGGAGACTTGCGTTTTGCAGGGCTACGCTGGTCGACTGTTCTGTCCATAGCCTTCTGCGGTATTGACTTTGCCGGTATTGCCCGTCTCTTCACCCCGGAGAGAGGGCGCGACGAACCTGCCGAAGTTTGGTACTTGTTCGGAGCCTGGCTGCTGGCCGCTGCGATGAACGCCATGCTTACGTGGTGGGGCGTCTCAGTTGCCATCCTCGGCCACACGCCCGCAGGTGGTGTACTGCTTGGTCAGGCCACCATGACCAAGGCTGTGCCGGTCTTTGTGGCGATCATGGTCTGGCTGATCCGCGTTTTGATCATTGGAGCCTTCTCAGTAGCTGGTGAAAACCTGTTCAGCCTGGCAGAAGACCGGCCTCGCTCGCACCGGATCCAACGCCCGGCGGCAGAACCGGTTCGCGGCCCTGCGCCAACTTTTGTGCGCCCAGCCCCCAAGCCGCTCTCTGCAGCACCTAACAATCGCCCTTCACGGGTGGAACCAACTTACCACCCGATTGGTATGAACGCGCAATCCTATGATGAAGGGCAGGGAATGCGCCGACAATAAGATATCTG
>Ga0105091_10001114_pt1 | contig 11592 bp, 19 predicted proteins | sample PPLLak1March2015_FD_87022 | JGI IMG/M metagenome (GOLD analysis project Ga0105091, IMG submission 87022) | Freshwater sediment microbial communities from Prairie Pothole Lake near Jamestown, North Dakota, USA - PPLs Lake P7 Core (1) Depth... | ecosystem: Environmental > Aquatic > Freshwater >... | reverse complement strand
TGAAGTCCATCGCCGAGGCCCTCTCCGATGAGGAACTGGACATCCTCGACGCGGTCTTCGAGGCCATCGGCGATGCCCTGTACGACGAGGTCGGCTACGTCGGCGACACCGACAACGGCTCGGTAGTGGACATGGTGGACGCCTACGCCGACGAACTGGTCGGCCAGTCGGACCTGACCCACGCCGAGGCCGCAGTGGCCATGTACTCGTCTCATCCCGAGGCGTACGAGGCCTACCTGGCTGAGAACGGAAGGTGATCTAGGTGTCCTACGAAGAGTCCCTCCGGTCGATCAGCCTTGTGGCTGACTCGTCCATCGGGGTCTACACGGGTGTCCCTGGCATCCCGGGAAGCGCAGTGCCCAACAGCGGGAAGCAGTACCGCTTCCTGCGGGTGACCGGAGCCGATCAGGCCGGGCTCACCACCACTGCAGGCGCTGCCATCGGGGTGCTGCAGAACAAGCCGCAGAAGGTCGGCGCAGCCGCGACGGTCGGCATTCGGGGAATCTCGAATGTGGTCGTCGATGCCCTGCCAATCGCCGCCGGTGATGGCATTGAGGCGGGAACCAACGCTGGCGCGAGGGTGCTGGCAGCCGGTGTCCGTCTCGGCACCTCTCTGCGTACCGCGTCCACAGTCGGCGAACTCATCCCCGTGCTGCTGGCCTGAGAGAGGATGACTTCAGATGCCGAACCCGACCCAAGCCGATCTCCACGTCAACGTGCCGCTCACCAACGTGAGCATCGCGTACATGCAGAACTCCTCGGAGTTCATCGCCAACAAGGTCTTCCCCCAGGTGCCTGTGAAGAAGCAGTCGGACCTGTACTGGAAGTACTCCAAGTCCGATTGGCGTCGGACGGACGTGAAGAAGCGCGCTCCGTCCACCGAGTCCCCGGGGACCGGCTGGAACGTCACCACCGACTCGTACTTCGCCCATGTGTACGCGGTGCACAAGGACATCGACGATCAGGTGCGCGCCAACCAGGACAGTCCGTTCAACACCGACCGGGATGCCACTGAGTTCGTCACCAACCAGCAACTGCTCAAGCGGGACCTGGAGTGGAACGCGAACTACTTCAAGACCGGCGTGTGGGCCACTGACAAGACTGGAGTGGCAGCAGCCCCCACCGCTGCCCAGTTCCTCCAGTGGAGTGATCCGGCTTCCGATCCGATCTCCGACATGCAGAACATCACCATCGAGTTCCGCCGGGTCTCCGGCTTCGCTCCGAACGTGATGGTCTTCGGCGCTCACACGATGGCCGCGCTGAAGCAGCACCCGGACATCATCGACAGGATCAAGTACACGCAGCGCGGCGTGGTGACCGAGGACCTGATCGCCACCCTGTTCGGCATCAACGAGATCTACACCTCGTACGCGACTGTGGCGTCCGGCCCGCAGATCCCGGATGCGGTGGCCCAGGATGCGGCTGCGACGTACTCCTTCATGACCAACAGCAAGGGCGCGCTGGTCGCGTACTCGCCGAAGTCACCGTCGCTGCTCACCCCGGCTGCCGGGTACACCTTCACGTGGGGTGGCTACCTCGGAGGCAACAGCCAGGGCGTGCGGATCAAGAGGTTCCGGATGGAGCACATCGCCTCGGATCGTGTCGAGGCGGAGGCCACGTGGGACCAGAAGGTTGTCTGCCCCGATCTGGGCATTTACCTCGACGCTGCAGTTGCCTGAGCGGAGTTCCTGATGGCATACAAGCCCCCTACCTCGTACGTGGCCATGAGGCCCCTGACGCTCAAGGGGGTGGCCTATGCCAAGAACGCGAACATCCCGCTTGCGACCATGCAGGCGATCAAGGACGCCAACGCATTGGTGAGTCGGGGTTGGATCAAGCCCAGCCCCGACCCCCATCGTCGTCGCGGCGGTGTCGCTGGCAAGTGGCGTCCCGGTCCCACCACAGTGCATGTCGCACTGCAGAAGTGAGAAGGAGCAGATAGATGACTGACAAGCCCGCCGATCAACCGCAGACGAACACCATCATCCAGGAGACGGACGAGGAGAAGGAAGCCCGCGAGAAGGCTGGTGAGAAGTTCAACAAGGCCGTATCCGAGATGAAGGCCGCTGGTGATCCCAGTGACTTCGTGCAGGAGCGCATCCGCACCACGCCGGATCACAGGTCCGACGCCGCTGCTGATGATGATGCCTACCCGGAGGACAAGAACGACGATGCCAGTCAGCCCGGCTACGAGCCCGGCACTGAGCCGCAGAAGGCCGACCGGGAGAAGGACAAGGGCACTGCGCAGCACCAGCGCGCCACGCATGAGCGTGACGTGAAGGAAGGCAAGACCGCTGAGACCAAGCCCAGTGGCCAGCCCAAGGCATGACCATCGCTGTGGGCTCCACAACGACTCCCCCTCGGTCCCGGAAGCGGCAGCCGAGGGGGAGCAGCCCCCGATCCCAGGCATCGACGACCTCCTCGCCCGACGAGGCGTCCACGCCAGCACCACCAGCCCCAGTGCCTCCGGCTCCGGCTCCGACGCCAGTGCCTCCGGTGAAGGTGTACGTGGCAAGAAAGAGGCTGGAGATCAACGGAAGAGTGCTGCAGCCGGGTGACGAGGCTCCCGAGGCCAACGACCTGCCTCGGGTCGAGTCATGGGTGCGTGCAGGCCTGCTGAACGAGGAGTGGAGATGAGTGAGCGGGACTACCTGATCAGCAAGGCGGGAAGGATGTTGGCTGTGAAGACGGCGTTGAAGAACGCCAGCCTGCCCTCCCACTCCAAAAAGCAATTGGGGATCATCGACCGGAACTCCCGAGCAGCATGGAAAGCGAACCGTCCGCAGATCAAGTACGACGCTCGTGGCAACGTGACCAACCCGTCCCACGAACTCTGGTGATCTGATGAGCGAGCGCGACTACCTCATCAACAAGGGCATTGGTGGGATCGCGCGCGGTCTTGGGAACGCCGGTCGCAATCTGAAGGCAGAGAACGCTGCATATCGCAATCGCAGGCTGGTGGACATGGAGCATCAGCGACATGGCCGCTTGCAGGTGCATCTCCCGGTGGTCGGCAAGCCCATCCGAGCAGTGATGGTTGGTGGCTCCAAGGCTGAGTACGCCGGTCGTAAGGCGTTGCGGTTGCGCACCGCACCGACAGGAACCACTCGTGGTCCGATCTTCGGAAATGGCACCTGGTCGTGAGCGAGCGCGACTACCTAATCGCCAAAGCCTTTCGTGTGCCCAATGCGGGCACGTTGAAGGGCACGGCGAAGAAGTCCTCCAAGGTCTACGAGCATCATCCCCGGTACGCGAAGGCCAAGGGGAAGGCCTCTGAGAGGGCCGGTAGCCTGCTGGAGACGCAGTCCTACCCCGGTCCCACACGCAGCAAGACACAAGCCTTCATGGCGTAGGAGGTGTGATGTGACGTGGACCTATAGCGGTGACCCGGCCACGTCGTACCTCGACCAGGTCCGGTTCTGGATTCAGGATGTCGACGCCACGTTCCCGATGATGCAGGACGAGGAACTGCTGTGGCTGCTGGACTTCGCCGAGAACCAGGTCACGGCTCCTGCCCTGTACGTGGCGTCGGTGGCAGCAGAGGTGCTTGGCAACCGCTACGCCAAGGAGGTCAGCGTCTCCGCCGATGGCGTGAGCGTGCAGATCGGTGACCTCGCCGAGCGGTACAACAAGATGGCTGAGAGCCTGCGAGAGCAGTGGCACACGATCGTCGCGGCCCTCGGTGACTACGACTTCGCCGGGATCGCCCTGGATGTGACCACCTGGGACGAGACGATCCAGCCGCTGGTCTTCGGGGTCGGCTTCATGGACAACGCGGAGGCCGGACAGCAGGACTTCGGGTACTACTCACCGGGCGGTTACCAGAAGGTCTACGTCCCTCCCGACGAGGCTGTTGCGCCGGAGCCCATCCCCTGACCCTGCGGTAGGTTGTCATACATGGACATCACTGAACATGATGCGCTTCCCAGGTCCTTCGATCCGTCGCCTCTGGGATGGGAGGAGGCCAAGTTGGAGCACTCGCCCGTGCTGCTCATGGCCCACCCTCCCGGCAAGTGCGCCGGAGAGCACTGCACCCTGCACAACCGCTCTGACCACCCCATGCGCGCCTTCATGCAGCACTGGCGCGATGACCGTGGCCTGATGGAGCGCATCTGCACCCACGGGGTCGGGCATCCCGACCCGGACCAGTGGGACTATCTGGTCCAGAGGTACGGCGAGCGCAGGGCTCACTCGGAGTTCGTCCACGGCTGTGACGGATGCTGTCGCGTCACTGTAAACGACTAGAACATTGTTACAGCAGAGTAGGAGACCAGGATGACCATGACCGGGTTCTACGTCGTCGGGGTACAGATGCCGGACGGCGAACTGAACCGGCAGAAGACGGCCAAGAAGGTCGTCGCCGACTACATGGCCCTGAGCACCGACGACATCTACATCGTCTGGTTCTGCAAGACCCTGCAGAACTGGAAGGCGCTGCTGTCCACTGATGCCATTGACACCGGGATCTACTTCGAGGTCACCTACAACGGCGACAAGAACGAGTTGTACTTCGATCACTACTCGAAGGTGCTGAACAGGGCGTACACAGTGGTGAGGACGGCTGACGCGGAATGACCACTTTAGGGGCCTGGCTAAAGACACAGGGTTTCACCGTCGACGACAACGATGTGCCTTTGGGTCGGCAGAGCACCTGGAGCAACGTGAAGTACCTGATGGTGCATCACACCGCCAGCCCTGACACCGGCTCCGAGTACGGCATCGCCAAGTACGTGCGCACCGGGGGCACCTACCCTCCGCTGGCGCAGATCATGCTGGGGCAGTCGGGCAAGGTGTGGATGACCTGCCAGGAGCGTGGTGGGCAGAAGGACCCAGGACGGGCCTCGCACGCTGGGAACGGCTCCGGCTTCGGGGTGGCCCGCGACACGATGAACTCGCATGCTCTGGGGATCGAGTGCCAGTGCGACGGCACCCACAAGTTGGCCAAGCACGTCAGGCTGTACAGCGTCCTGATCGACCTGCTGGCTGCACTGAGCCGTCACTACCGGGTGCCGGTGGCCAACATCATCGGGCACAAGGAGTGGTCCAACACCGGCAAGGTGGACCCTCGTGACGACATGAGCGTGATCCGGGCCGCAGTGGCCAAGAAACTGGAGGGCAGCGTGAGCACATCGGATGGGTTCCTGTCGCTGAAGGAGACCGATGTCCGCAAGGTCAAGACCAACACCGATGTCCTGATCGACATCGACGGCAAGACCAGATGGACTCCCGAGACCCCGGGCGGACGCCACACCCTGGCGATGTACGTCAACCTGAACCTGCCTCCTTCCGGTTCGGAGGAGCGCAAGGCGATCAACCGTGGTGGGGTCAGGTACTGGTTCCAGCAGTACGAGGTCGCCGAGGATGACAAGCGTGATGAGACCGGCTACACGGGTCCGCATCCGCCCCCGGTGTTCGGGGACCAGTACTTCCTGTACTCCCACGTCTGGCCGCACACTGCGGACCGGGACTACTGGGAGTTCGCATTCCGGGTGTACGCCTTCGACGCCAACGGCAAGGAGGTCTCCATCGAGTTGGAGTTGCGAACCAGGGAGATCAAGATCATCGCTGACAAGACCTGAGGAGCACCATGAACTACACCACGCTCGGGCTCATCCTGCTGTTCGTCATCATCCTGCTCATCATCCTGTTCGGGACGGGCGTTCTCGGCTGAGGAAAGCGCCCTTTCGGCCAGTAATCTCGGAGGAGTCGAGAGGACGCCCATGAACCAACGACCCGGTAGGAAGTGACCCGTGGCTTCCCTTGACCTGACTCCGCAGATTTTCGACATCAAGGCCTACGGCGGGGACACCCTGACCATCCAGGTCAGTTTCCCGGCTGGTTTCGTCGCAGGCCGGGTGTGGCGGGCTCAGGTCCGGCCCACTGCCACGTCTGCGAAGATCGACGCGGAGTTCCAGATCATCCTGGGAGCCAATGCTGACGCCCCGGTGACGCTGCGGCTGACCTCCGCCGTCACCCGTGCGCTGGTCACTGAAGGGGCTGCCACCTTGCTGCGCACCCCCACCAGGCGCACCGGCCCCAGCCTGTTGGCCGTGGGCGATCCGCTGGCCACCTACAAGGGGGTCTACGACTGTCAGGTCGCCCCGTCCGGTGGCGGTGATCCGACCAACACCGTTGTGCGTGGCAACCTCGAACTGACTCTCGATGTCACCAGGACCACACCATGACGATCCAGATCGAGGTCACCCCCAGCGGCACCGTCGCGGTCGAGGTGGTGCAGGCCGTCATCGACATCAACGTGGCCCAGGTCGAGGTCGACGTGATCGCGAGCGGCCCTCCCGGCCCTCCCGGCACCGGAGGCGGAGGTGGGGGCGGCGGCGTCATCGTCGATCCTGCCTCCCCAATCCCGGACGGCATCGACGTGATCTGGGTCGACATCGACGACACCACAGGAGGGGTCACCACCGACCATGGGTCGCTGTCCGGGCTCAGCGACCCGGACCATCCCATCGCGGCGATACAGGGCCTTCAGGCGGCCCTGGACGGCAAGGCTGCGACGACCCACACCCATCCATCAACCTCGGACTACAGATACGTCTACGACCCGTTGACGACGATGGCCGACCCCGGCACAGGTGATGTGCGGACCAACACTGCGGTCGGCACCCCGGCCACCCAGATCTCCTTCTCCGAGATCACCAACCTGGGGATAGACGCCTCGGACATGTTCTCCTCGCTCACCACTGGCGACATGATCTACTTCCAGCAGTTGGACAACGCCAACAACTGGGGTCGGTACCAGATCAGCGGCTCTCCCACCGACAACGTGACCTGGTGGCTGGTCCCGGTCACCGGCATCGAGCAGCACGGCTCCATCGCCAAGAATCAGACGGTGCTGGTCAGGTTCACCTACGGGACCGGGGGCGGTGGTGGAGGTGGCACCGGGGTCACCGATCACGGCCTGCTCACAGGCTTGACTGACCCGGACCATCCGATCGCCGCCGTGCAGGGTCTGCAGGCCGCTCTGGACGCAAAGGCCGCGACTTCCCACTCCCACGTGCTGGGTGACCTTCCTCTCTCCCTGGCGACCGACGCAGAGGTCTCCACGGCGATCTCGACGCATGCCGCCACCCCTGGGCATGAGGTGCTGTCCACCACGACGCCAGCCGCTCTGGGCACTGCTGCTGTCGGAAACGGCACGACTGTCGCTCGCGCCAACCACGTCCATGCGATGCCCAATCTGAACGACCTCACCGACGTTGCGACAGCAGGGGCGAGCGACGGGCAGTCCCTGGTCTACACGTCTGGCAACTGGGGTCCGGCCACCGTCTCATCGGGTGGCGGTGTCACTGACCACGGGCTGCTCTCCGGCCTCACCGACGACGACCACACCCAGTACTACAACCAGTCCCGGGGCGACGCCAGGTACTCGCAGACCGCCCACACCCACACCCAGGCGCAGTCCCACGGCACTCCGGACACCGACTCATCCACAACCTCGCTGCATCACACACTGGGCGCTGGCTCCACTCAGGCTGCGGCTGGCAATCACCTCCACGCCGGTGTCTACGACCCGGCAGGCACGGCCTCAAGCGCCGTCACGGCACATGTCGCCCTGTCCAACCCGCATGACCAGTACCTGCAACCTTCCGAGATCGTTGCCGGGGCGAACGTGACAGTGGACACATCCACCACTCCTGGCTCCGCGATCATCGCGACAACTGTCGCTGAGGGTCCCGCTGGGCCTGCGGGTCCTCCTGGTGGTGCGTACCTGTGGTCGCAGTGGACGTTCAACCAGACCACCACTGCACCTCCGGCATCCGGTGGGCTGCGGCTGAACAACACCACGTTCGCCACAAGCACGCTGCTCTGGATCTCCGAGACTGATCGCGACGGCCTGGATCGCAGCGCCGGTCTGAGCGTTGCTGTCGTCGGTGACCAGTTGATGCTGCAGTCGCAGCAGGGTCGCGCGGTGTTCAACATCACCAGCGTCACCGACTCCGGGACGTACCGCACGTTCGGAGTCACTCTCGCCGATAGCAGTGGGACACGGCCTGCAGCGTCAGGCATCACAACCGTCTACATCATCTCCGCTGGTGCTGTGGCGAACCTGCCCGCTGGAGGCACCACTGGTCAGGTGCTGTCCAAGAACTCGGCCACCGACTACGACACCGGATGGACCACTCCCGCAACCGGAGGGGTCTCCACCTCGCGCGCCCTGACAGCGGGCAACGGCCTGACCGGCGGCGGGGACCTGTCTGCCGACCGCACCTTCGACGTTGGAGCAGGCACCGGGATCACCGTCACGGCCAACGCTGTGGCAGCGGACATCGGCACGTCATCGACGCAGGTCGCTGCTGGCAACCACCTTCACACCGGCACCTACTGGATCATGTGGTCGGGCACCCAGACGGCCTACAACGCGATAGGCACCAAGGACCCGAACACCCTCTACTGCATAACTGGGGCCTGACATGAGCACCAACTATCTGACCGCGCCTTACCGACCGGCGTACGCCCGCGACGCCAACGGCATGTACTACCGCATCGGAGGAGGCGGAGGCGGGAGCGGCGGGGGAGCGGTGTTCGTCGGTCTGCTCGCCAGTAACCCAAGCCCTGCCGACTTCAGCCAATGGGTGGTGACTGACAACCCAGCCGCGTACGCCCTGCGGGTCTCTGATGGCACCACCTGGTACCCCATCGCCGGTGGTGGAGGTGGCGGGGTCGTTGGAGAACGTCCCACTGCGGCGTTCACCCAGACTCAGCACTGGTCGGATGTGTCGGTGAACGCCACCACATCCAGCGACCCTGACGGGTTCATCACCGCGTACGACTGGGACTGGGGCGACGGCACGACACACGGCACGGGGGCACTGACCAGCCACACTTACGCCACCTCCGGGTCATATCTGATCGCACTGACGGTCACCGACAACGACGACAACGTCGCTCAGACGCAGCGCACTGTCACCGTCACTCGGATGTATGGCCCGGTCACCTTTGTCACCACGATGGCCACCTTCACGCCGAAACTGTGGCAGGCGCTGGACACCCCCAACCAGATCGAGTGGCTGAACAATGGGCCGGTGTCCGATCCGGGCTCAGTGCTTGCCACCGGCTCCAACCCGACCATCACTTTCGGGTCGGTGGCCGACCGGACTGTGAGGATGTACTGCACCCACCCGCAGGACGTGCTCACCCTCAACGTCGGATTCGACATCCTCGATGACTGGAGCGAGTTCAGCCCCGGCGAGTACAACGACACCACCTACAACCACACTCCGCAGCGGGTGAAGTCAGTGACCGGGCTCGGCATCCTGACCAACCTCGTCCACTTCATGGCTGCACGGCAGGAGACTCTCAACTCCGCCCTGGACTTCACCGGCCTGTCGAAACTGACCCACATCGAGTGTGCCTACTCGGATGTGACCAACGTGATCCTCACCGGATGCACCAGCCTGATCCGGTTCTGTCTGGAGGAGAACAGGATCACGAACGGCCAGGTGCTGGACCTGAACCCGGTCGGCGGCACGCTCAGGGATGTTCGCGCGGCTGTGCAGGATCAGAACGTCGGGCTGATCCTCGCCCCGCTCACGCGGAACCTTGACCAACTGGTCCACCTGTGTGTTCGTGACCAGCCGGTGACAAACATGCCCACGCATCTCCAGATGCCAGAACTGCGCGAGTTGTGGATCTGGAACACCCATCAGACCGGGCGTCTGGATGTCGGATCGAAGATGGTCTCACTGAGGGCAGCCGGGTCGGGACATTCGATCCTGGACCTGTCCCGGACCAGCGGGATCGGTGGGGAGTGCATCGCGAACTCCAACCCGTGGACCTCGGTGATCGGGTTGGACACCGGCAGGCACTGGAACGGCATGCAGTTCCAGTACTGCTCGTTCACTCAGTCGGTGGTCAATGGCATCCTCGCCACGGTCAATGCATGGGGCTCCACCAATGGGATGTTGGACCTCAGCGGCAACGCCTCCCCAACCGGCGGCCAGAACAACACGGACAGGCTTGCGCTGGTCTCGCGTGGCTGGCAGGTCTTGGTGGCCTGACATGCCTCTGCTCAGCACTGCCACCGCCATGTACGTGGGGACGACTCCGATCACTGCGGTCTACTCCGGCGCGGTGAAGACGTGGCCAGTCACCACCACCCTCAACTGGATCGACAACTTCGACCGGACCGCAGCGAACCTGACCGCGATGGGCAACGGCTGGAACCAGGCGGGCACCTCGGCCAGCGCCTCGACGAACGGCGCAGACATGCTCTATCTGGCCAACGGCTTCTACGGGCGGGTTGGCACCCCGACCACAGTGACCCTGCCCGCCGACTACGGCATCGAGGTGGTCGCCCCGGCCACCACCTGGGATGACAACTACCTCGGCATCTTCTGCAAATGGAACGGGACGAACGGGGTGAAGTTCTGGACCTACGGCGGTGTTAGCAACTGGCAGATCGGCAGCGCGAACGGTCACGGAGACGGCAACGTCACACTGACCGCCGTCAGTGGCTTCCCCGCCGCATGGACCAACGCAGGTGATCACACCATGCGTCTGGAGATGCGCGCCGCTCGTGCCGATGTCTTCGCTGATAACCAACATGTCGGGTATCGAGCGACAGCCCCGACTCCGAACACAGGAGTGACCGGCACCCAGGTCGGCTTCTGCGGTGACTCCGGCGGCACAGGCCGGGTCTGGCGGAGCATCCGCGTCTACGAGGTCACCGGCGCGACCCCATGAGTCTCTCGGCGAAGTTGCTGCTCATGACGGGCGCACTCGTCTTCGTTGGATGCATCCTGTACATCAACGCCTTGGTGGGCTGGGCTCAGTTGCTCTGGGTGCTCGCCTCCGGGACCGCAGGAGGCTGTGTGATGGCGATCATGGACGACCGATGACGCTCGGACATGCGCTCGTGATCCTTGGGATCATCTTCGGGACGATGGCTGTGGTGGTGGCCCTGGTGCTGGTGCTGAACGTGCGTCTGGCACGGATGCAGCCACGTGACCCGGAGTACTGGACGAAGCAGCCCCCGTGAACGGCGTTGAGGAGAGCGTGTTCTGGGTCGTGCTGCTCCTGTTCCTCGCACTGATGACGCTGGGAGTGGTCATGCTGCTCGACTGGACCGTGAGACGGGCGGACAGGCTGATGGACAGGAGGCGAGATGAGACTTCAGGACGAACCGACTCCGAGTCCGACACCGATCCCAATCGGTGATTCAGGGCCGACGCTGAGCACCTTCTTAGACATCACCACGCCAGGGGCGGTGGTGTTCATCATCGGGGTGACCGTCGTCCTCATCGCCGCTGTGATCATCTCGTTGGCGATCATCCATGCCTCCAAGTCCCCTCCGCCCACGGCTCTGGTGCTGTCACTGAGCCTGTTGACGTTGTTCGCCGTGGCCGGTGGAATCGCCACCAACAACGACCAGGCGTGGACTATCGCGGCTGCTGGTGTGGGCGCTCTCGCTGGCTCGGTGACGGCTATCTTCCGAGAGGGAGCACCCTCACCGGCCACCGTCGAGAAGGCCGTCGCCGTCGTGCAGGAGTTGGAGAAGCAGGAGCGGACCGATGAGTGAGCAGCCTTTCCACGTAGTCGACGATGCCGCCGTCACCAGGTACGCCCGGCGCT
>Ga0105091_10001113_pt1 | contig 11594 bp, 9 predicted proteins | sample PPLLak1March2015_FD_87022 | JGI IMG/M metagenome (GOLD analysis project Ga0105091, IMG submission 87022) | Freshwater sediment microbial communities from Prairie Pothole Lake near Jamestown, North Dakota, USA - PPLs Lake P7 Core (1) Depth... | ecosystem: Environmental > Aquatic > Freshwater >... | reverse complement strand
CTGAAGCATCTGCTGCCTGGCAAAGAAAAGAAGGGAAGAATCCTGAAGGTGGTTTAAATAAAAAAGGAATTGCTTCTTACCGTAGAGAAAATCCAGGTTCCAAACTTTCTATGGCAGTTACTACTCCACCATCAAAATTAAAACCAGGATCAAAATCAGCAAAGCGTAGAAAATCTTTCTGTGCTCGTATGGGAGGGATGCCTGGACCTATGAAAGATGAAAAGGGTCGTCCAACAAGAAAAGCATTATCTTTGAGAAAATGGAATTGTTAATGTGTTATATATTAACTCGTATTGAGAAAAGATAGAAATATGGCAATTGAAGATATTAGACTTAAACAGGGTGATGCATATCTCTCTAATCCAAATCTAAAGAGAGCAAATACATCAATTCAATTTACAGAAGAACAAATTATTGAGTTCTTAAGATGTAAAGAAGATCCTGTTTATTTTGCGAAAAATTATGTAAAAATTGTTAATGTCGATGATGGTCTTGTTGGATTTGATATGTGGCCATTTCAGGAGAGGTTAGTCAATAATTTCCACCAAAATAGATTTAATATATGTAAGATGCCACGCCAAGTTGGTAAGGCATTAGCATTAGACACTCCAATACCAACACCGAAAGGATGGACAACAATTGGAGATATTGAAGTTGGGGACAAAATACTTTCTCCAGATGGAAATCCAGTTTCTGTAACATTTAAAACAGAAACTATGATTAATCACCAGTGTTACAAAATATTTTTTGATAATGGAGAAGAAATTGTTGCTGATGCAGATCATTTGTGGGAAGTAAATAGTTCTTATTGGAGAACTGGAAAAAAAGTTATCAATACTGACGAAATATATTCAAGATATTCAAAGAAAATTAATAATAAAAGAGGTAAAGGGGTAGGAGGATCACTTTATATTGAATTTTCCAATCCAATTAACGGAGAAAATCAGGATTTGCCGATAGATCCATATCTTCTTGGTGTTTGGTTAGGTGACGGATATTCTGCAGATGGTAGAATCATCGCACATAAAGATGATTATGAATTTTACAAAACAAAAATAGATGTTGAACACGAGAGAGTAGAAAATAATTGTATTAGATTTAAGTGTAGAGGATTGAGAGAAAAATTAAAAGAAAATAATTTATTAAAAAATAAACATATTCCACAAATATATCTACGATCATCAGTAGATCAACGGATGGAATTGTTACGGGGATTGATGGATACTGATGGTTCAATTACAAAAACTCAAACATTTGAATTTTACCAAAAAAATTATGAATTTATTCTTCAAGTTGTTGAACTTTTATCTTCGTTAGGAATAAAATCCAGAGTAAGTAGAAAGTTAATCAATCAGTGTTGGTATTATACTGTTCGTTTTCCTAGCAAGGAAAATATTTTCAATCTTCCAAGAAAATCTAAATTAATAAATTTTGACGGAAAAGGTAGACCTCAAAATAAAAGACACTATATACAAAAAATAGAAAAGGTTGATAGTGTCCCAGTTGCATGTATTCAAGTAGATAGTGATGATCATTTATTTTTATGCGGAAAAACATTCATTCCTACACATAACACAACAACTGTAGTATCTTACTTATTGCATTATGTAGTTTTTAACGATAATGTAAATATCGGAATTTTGGCAAATAAAGCTTCCACTTCAAGAGAGATACTTGGTAGATTGCAATTATCTTATGAGAATTTACCAAAATGGATGCAACAGGGAATAGTCTCTTGGAATAAAGGATCATTAGAGTTAGAAAATGGTTCAAAAATTATTGCAGCATCCACATCTGCATCCGCTGTTAGGGGAATGAGTTTTAATATTATTTTCTTGGACGAATTTGCGTTTGTTCCGAACCATATCGCAGATGACTTTTTTGCTTCAGTATATCCAACAATTTCTTCAGGTAAATCTACCAAAGTTATTATTGTATCCACACCAAAAGGTATGAATCACTTCTACCGTATGTGGCACGACGCAGAGCGTGGTAAAAACTCATTTGTGCCCACAGAGGTTCACTGGTCCGAAGTTCCCGGAAGAGACGAAGAATGGAGAATACAAACTATAGCAAATACAAGTGAAGAACAATTCAAGGCAGAACATCTTTGCGAATTTTTGGGGTCAGTAAATACTCTTATTAATTCTGCAAAATTAAAAAATTTAATGTATGATGACCCAGTAAAAAGAAATAAGGGTCTTGATGTTTATGAAGAACCTGGTGAAGATAGAGATTATTTAATTACTGTTGATGTTGCTAGGGGTCTTGGTAATGATTATTCAGCATTTGTAGTTTTTGATATTACAGAATTTCCATATAAGATAGTTGCCAAATATAAAAATAATGAAATTAAACCGATGTTATTTCCCAGTATTATCAATGAAGTAGGAAGAGGTTATAATTATTCTTGGTTACTTGTAGAGGTAAATGATATTGGAGATCAAGTAGCAAATATTCTTCATTATGATCTTGAATATGATAATGTTCTTATGTGTGCAATGCGTGGTAGAGCAGGGCAATTAGTTGGTTCTGGATTTAGTGGAAAGAAATCTCAACTTGGAGTAAGAACAACTTCCGCTGTTAAAAAATTAGGTTGCTCTAACTTAAAATTACTACTTGAGGATGATAAATTATTGGTAAATGATTATGATATTATTAGTGAATTAACAACTTTTGCCCAAAAACATAATTCATTTGAAGCAGAAGAAGGGTGTAATGATGATTTAGTAATGTGTCTGGTTATTTTTTCTTGGTTAGTTGCACAGGAATATTTTAAGGAAATGACGGATAATGATGTCCGTAAAAGAATTTATGAGGAACAAAAAAACCAAATTGATCAAGATATGGCACCATTTGGATTTATTTCCGATGGAATTAATGAAATGACTAGTTTTGTTGATCAAGATGGAGATCGATGGCATTTAGATGAGTATGGAGATACCTCATATATGTGGGACTATATGTAGTAAGGTAGGGCAATTTATAAATACTTTTAGAATAAATTTGGATTGCGAGGGGAATTAAGATGCCACTAAATTTAGCATCTCCTGGAATTGTAGTAAGAGAGGTTGATTTAACGGTAGGTAGAGTTGATCCAGTATCAGCTGCAGTTGGAGCACTAGTTGCACCTTTTGCAAAGGGCCCTGTAGATTCTCCTTCCACTATCGAAACTGAGGCAGACTTACTTAACACTTTTGGGCAGCCATACTCTACAGATAAGCATTATGAGCATTGGATGGTAGCATCGTCTTATCTTGCTTATGGTGGAACTTTACTCGTTTCAAGAGCAGATGATGCGTCACTGAATAATTCATTTGTTGGAACTGCTTCAAGTATTAAAATTAAAAGTGAAGAGAATTATAATCAATTAGGATATGATGAAAACACTATCACTAATGTAACTATTGCGGCAAGAAATCCCGGATCTTGGGCAAATGGAATTAGAGTTGCTATTATTGATGCAAAAGCAGATCAAATTTTAACCGGAATTACAACTACTAATGTTGTGGTTGGTTATGGATTTACTCAAGCAATTTCAACAACATTACCTGGAAATGGAACAACCAGTACTCTTAATGGATATCTGAAAGGTATTATTACCGAAGTTGGATCTGGAACAGTTTCGACAAAGTTGGTAAGTCACGTTTCTGCAGCAGGAACTGAAACTGCAGTAGATTATCAACAATCTGGAGTATATGCATTAGCACAGACCGGTAATGTTGCTATCCACACAACTGGGCAAGCATCATCATTTGCTACAAGAGCATATACTGGAGAACTTGATTGGTTCGAGCAACAATCAATTACTCTTTCGAATGGATCAATTGAATGGGATACAATCGCGGATCGTCCATCAACATCCGCATATGCCGCAGCAAGATCTTCGAGATTTGATGAAGTTCATATCATCATCATTGATGATCAGGGAACAATAACTGGAAATGCTGGAACAATTTTAGAAAAACATCTTTCACTTTCGAAAGCAAAAGATGCAGAGTTTTCGGTAGGAAGTCCATCCTATTGGAGAAAGTATCTTTATAATGCATCTTCTTATATTTTTGGTGGTTCGCAACCAGTAGGAGTTGTAACTCAGGATTCAGTGATAGTGGAAGTGCTCAATTTCAACTTGATAGCGATACGGGTTGGGATCAAGATGCTCAAGATACAATTTTTGCTGCAGCAGGATCAAATAGTTATGCATTATCTGGAGGAAAAAATTATGACGGAGGGACAGATTTAACTTCTGCAGGATCTCTTAGTTCGGGACTTGATGATATTGTAAGTGGATATACATTATTTGAAAACACTGAAAATTACAGAGTTGATTTTGTATTAATGGGTTCTGCTAATTATGCAAAAGAATCTGCACAGGCATTAGCGAATAAAATTATTACTGTTGCAGAAACTAGAAAAGATGCTGTTGCATTCATTTCTCCATATAGACAAGCATTTTTAGTGGATAATACTGTAGGAGCAGTAACCGTTAATGATGATGATACTATTACAAGTAATGTAATTAGTTTCTATTCTCCAGTTACATCTTCAACTTATGCAATCTTTGATAGTGGTTATAAGTATATGTTTGATAGGTTTAACAATACCTTCAGATATGTACCTCTAAATGGTGATATTGCCGGAACTTGTGCGAGAAATGATATTAATCAGTTTCCTTGGTTCTCTCCCGCAGGAACTTCTAGAGGAACAATCTTAAATGCAGTCAAGTTGGCGTATAATCCAAGTAAAGTTCAAAGAGATAAACTTTATTCAAATAGAGTAAATCCAGTTATCTTCTCACCAGGTGCAGGTATTATTCTGTTTGGTGATAAGACAGGATATGGAAAATCTTCCGCATTTGATCGTATTAATGTTCGCAGACTCTTTATCTATCTTGAGAATGCGATCTCATCAGCGGCAAAAGATCAACTCTTTGAATTTAATGATGAAATTACAAGAACTAACTTTGTAAATATAATTGAACCTTTCCTTCGCGATGTTCAATCCAAGAGAGGTATTTTTGATTATGTTGTAATTTGCGATGAAACAAACAATACTGCAGCAATTATTGATGCTAGTGAGTTTGTTGCTGATATCTATATTAAACCAGCAAGATCGATTAACTTTATCGGTCTTACCTTCATCGCCACCAGAACTGGTGTTGCTTTTGAAGAAGTAATCGGATCAGTTTAATTAACTAGAGGTTTTAAAACTATGGCAACCAGAAATCAACTAAATCCACCTCCTTTAAGAAAGATTACCGACTTCAAGAGTAAGCTTACTGGTGGTGGTGCTCGTCCCAATCTATTTGAGGTTGAGCTTTCCTTTCCAGATGCAGTTAATGTTTCTGGATTGAATGATATTCTCCAAAAGGCAAGATTCCTTGTAAAGGCAGCAAATATTCCAGCATCTAATGTTGCTCCAATTGAAGTTCCATTTCGTGGAAGAACTCTGAAAATTGCTGGAGATAGAACATTTGATACCTGGACTATCACTATTATTAACGATACCGATTTTGCTATTCGTTCTGCTTTTGAAAAGTGGATGAATACAATTAATCGTGTTTCAGATAATACAGGTACAACAAATCCTGCATTATATCAAGCAGATGCTTTTGTCTATCAGTTGGATCGTACCGGAGAAACCTTAAGAAAGTATCATTTTTATGATGTTTTCCCAACTCAAGTTGCTCCTATTGAACTATCATATGATTCTCAGGGTATTCAGGAGTTCACGGTAGAACTTCAGGTTCAGTGGTGGGAAGCAGTTAAAGGTAACGGCATTTCTGCTGGCGGTGAGGATATCAACTAAATAGAATATAATACAGAGTTAAAAATTATAATATGGCGAAACTCTTTGGTTTTTCGATTGATAATGGCGAAAACAAATCACCAGGCGTTATTTCCCCCGTTCCTCAAACTAATGAGGACGGGGTTGATAATTATATTGCTAGTGGTTTCTATGGTCAATATATTGATATTGAGGGAGTATATCGTACAGAGCACGATCTAATTAAAAGATATCGTGAGATGGCACTTCATCCAGAGTGTGATGGTGCTATTGAAGATGTTGTAAATGAAGCAATTGTAAGTGATCTTTATGATTCTCCAGTAGAGATTGAACTTTCTAATTTAAACGCATCAGATGCACTCAAAAAAGCAATTAGAAAAGAGTTTAGATATTTAAAGGAAATAATGGACTTCGATAAGAAGTCTCACGAAATTTTTAAAAATTGGTACGTTGATGGGCGACTATACTATCTGAAAGTAATTGATGTAAAGAATCCTCAAACTGGAATTCAGGAATTGAGATATATTGATCCGATGAAGATGAGATTCATCCGTCAAGAAAAAAAGAAGGATGGAAATAATCAAATAAATTTCAATAAAATGACGGAGACACAAAGATTTATGTCTCCAGAAATTGAAGAATACTTTATGTACACTCCAACTCCAAATTATCCAACAGGAATGATTTCTGGTGCTGGTGGACAAAAATCAGTAAAAATTGCTAAAGATGCAATTACTTATGTTACCTCTGGTCTTGTAGATCGCAATAAAGGTACGGTTCTTTCTTATCTCCATAAAGCAATTAAAGCACTCAATCAACTGAGAATGATTGAAGATTCTTTGGTTATCTATCGTCTATCACGGGCACCTGAGCGTAGAATTTTTTATATTGATGTTGGTAATTTGCCGAAAGTAAAAGCAGAGCAATACCTCAAGGAGGTTATGTCTCGCTATAGGAATAAACTTGTTTATGATGCTGCTACTGGAGAAGTAAGAGATGATCGCAAGTTTATGTCTATGATGGAAGATTTCTGGTTGCCTCGTCGTGAAGGTGGAAGAGGAACAGAAATTACTACTCTTCCTGGTGGACAAAATCTTGGAGAACTTGCCGATATTGAATATTTCCAGAAGAAACTTTATAGAGCACTTGGAGTACCTGAGTCCAGAATTGCTTCCGATGGTGGATTTAATCTTGGAAGATCGTCAGAAATTCTAAGAGATGAACTTAAGTTTTCGAAATTTGTAGGAAGATTGAGGAAGCGTTTTGCGAACTTATTTAATGATATGCTTCGCACACAATTGATTCTTAAAAATATCGTTTCTCCGGAAGATTGGAAAAGAATGGAGGATCATATTCAATATGATTTCCTTTATGATAATCAATTCGCAGAACTTAAAGAAAGTGAATTGATTAATAATAGACTTGCAACATTATCAACTATTGAACCTTATATTGGAAAATATTATTCGACAGAGTATGTTCGTAAAAGAATTCTCCGTCAAACCGATCAAGAAATTATTGATAATGATGAGCAGATTGAAGATGAAATCAAGAAAGGAATTATTCCAGATCCATCTCAAGTTGATCCAATTACAGGAGAACCTTTAGCACAACCAGAAGATATGCAACAATCTGGAGCAATGGGAGAAGTTCCATTGGAACCAAATCCAGAACAAGATGCTAATGCTGCAGTAAATGCCGAAAAACAAGCAGCAAAAGATCTCAAGAACGCTGAAATATAAATAGATCATAGACATACATCTTATTTTTATGGAAGAAATTATCGATTTGATTGCTACAGATTCTTCTCCTTCTGAAATTAGTAATAAAATTAAAGAAGTTTTATTCACTAAAGCTTCAGAAAGAGTTGATACTTCTAGACCATTTGTAGCATCTTCATTATTTGGAGAATCTGAAAGTGATGATGAATCAAGCACAGAGGATGCAGAATAATGGCAATTAAAGTAGTTCAAACTGTTAATAGATTTAGTGTTGCTGGAACATCAATTTCTAGCAACCCGATTACATTAAAAAGTGGTTATTTAAGAGTTTCTGTTGCTCAAACTGGTGCTTATATTGCTATCGGAACTGAACCAGTAGCAACTATTAATACTTTTCATATACCAACTTATGGAAATGAAGTTTTGAAAGAAAGACTTGCAAGACAGCAAATTGCAGGTATTACTACTGGTACTAGCACTATCGTAACATTTTCCGAAAATGCAGGAAATCCTTTCAAAATTAATGACTATGTAACTATAGAAGGTGCCCCAACTTCAGGAATTAACACCACATATAATTCAATTCTTGCTATTACAGATTCTACAGTAACTCTAAATTTCAATAGTAGTTCAGTGGTTTCTCCGAATATAACTGGATCAACTCTTGCACGGTGTGTAAAAGTTGCTGCTGTAAGTTCTGATTCTGGATCAGATATAAGCGTAACAGAAGTAGCTCAATTAGTTTCCGAATAAAACAATGAAACTCATCACAGAAGAAGTCCAACAAGTAAAGTTTATTACCGAAGGAAAAGGTAGTGAAAAGAGAATGTTCATTGAAGGCATTTTCCTTCAAGGTGATATTTGTAACCGTAATGGAAGAATGTATCCAATGCAGACTCTTGCCCGTGAGGTAAATAGATATAATGAATCATTTGTCCGTAAAGGTCGTGCTCTTGGAGAACTTGGTCATCCTGAGGGTCCTACCGTTAATCTTGATCGGGTTTCTCATAAGATTGTTTCTCTTGAACAAAAGGGAAATAACTTTATTGGTAAGGCACAACTTCTCGAAACTCCGATGGGTAAGATTGCAAAATCTTTGATTGGTGAGGGAGTTTGTCTGGGTGTTTCTTCTCGTGGTATTGGTTCATTAAAGATGACTAATGAAGGTCATAAAATTGTCGGTGAAGATTTTATGTTAGCAACTGCTGCAGATATCGTTGCCGATCCTTCTGCTCCTGATGCTTTTGTTCATGGAATTATGGAAGGAAAAGAATGGTGTTGGGAGGGAGGAATCCTTCGTGAAAAATTTGCAGAATCTACAAAGCGTAGAATTAATACGCTAGTAGATCAAAAAACACTTGATGAGCATAAAGTTCAGTTATTCCAAGATTTTATCACAAATCTTTGATTTAATAAATAAATATAGATTATATAAAGATCTAAAACAAATGTCCGTTGGTAGAAATTTACAAGAAATGGAAAACGTAGTAACCAAAGGAGCTGCATCTGCCGAGCCAATGCACAACATCACCCAGAATTCATCCGGAGTAACTACTCCTGGTCAAACTGGTAGTTGGGAAGATCTCGGTGGTCCTACTCCAGAAAATTCAAGACCCGATGACGATTCTAACAAACTCGCCACACCAGGAAGAACTCTTGCTCAAGTCAGAGATGTTGTTAATTCAAAGGCTGCCGCTGCAGAACCTATGAAAGGTATGAAGGAAGAATCTGAGGAAGATGAAGATCTCATAGAAGATGATGAACTTGATGGTGAAGAGGAAGTAGTTTCTGAAGCTTCTGAAGAAGAGGAAGGTGAGGAAGAAATGCATCCAAAGACAAAGAAAGCAAAGAAAGGCAAGGGCGAAGATAAAGAAGAAGAGGAAGAAGAAGATGATGATGAAATGAAGGAAGAGTATGATATCGAAGAAGATGTTAATGCACTTCTCTCTGGCGAAGATCTTTCCGAAGAGTTCCAAGAGAAGGCACGTATCATTTTCGAATCTGCAATTAAATCTAAAGTTTCGGAAATCAAAGAAGAACTACAGTCAGCATATGAAGTTGCACTCGTAGAAGAACTTGAGACTATCAAGGTTGGACTCTCCGAAAGAGTTGATTCATACCTTGAGTATGTTGCTGATGAGTGGATTCAAGAAAATGCACTCGCAGTTGAGCACGGTCTCAAGACTGAAATGACTGAATCATTCCTTCAAGGAATGAGAGGTCTTTTTGAAGATCATTATGTAACAATCCCTGAAGATAGATATGATGTAATAGAGAGTATGGTAGATAAACTTGATGAAATGGAAGGAAAACTCAACGAGCAAATTGAAAGAAATGTTGCTCTAAATAGAAGATTAGCGGAATCAGTTGCTGATGTAATTTTTGCAGATGTCGCTGAGGGTCTTGCACTTTCTCAGAAGGACAAACTCGCTTCTCTTGCCGAAAATGTTGAGTTTGGAAGTGAAGCAAACTATCGTGAGAAACTGGTAACACTAAGGGAATCTTATTTCCCATCGAATGCTGGTACTCAAAGAGACGACTCAGAAACGCTTTCTGAAAGCACCGATATGCAACTTCAGCACCCTGAAGTATCTCCAATTATGGAAGCATATTTACAAACTCTGGGTAGAGTTTCTAAAAAGTGATTTTTAAATGATAAAGTTCAAACAACAACAATTTTAACAGAGGTAAAACAAATGCAAATGTTCAATGCAGAACATCTGCAGGAAAAGTGGTCACCTATCCTGGACTATGATGGTCTCGATCCAATCAGAGATTCACACCGTAGAGCAGTTACCGCTATCCTGCTAGAAAACCAAGAAAGAGAACTCCGCGAAGAGCGTTCATTCCTTTCAGAGTCACCAACAGTTAATACTCAGTCAAGCACCGGAACTCCTGGTTTCTCTGCTGGCGCTTCTTCACCTGTTGCTGGTTTCGACCCAGTTCTGATCTCACTGATCAGACGCGCAATGCCTAACCTGGTCGCTTATGACCTCGCTGGCGTTCAACCAATGAACGGTCCTACTGGACTTATCTTCGCAATGCGTTCGAAGTATAAGACCCAGAACGGTTCAGAAGCTCTCTTCGGAGAAGCTGATACCGCATTCTCCGGTCAGGATGACGGACTTAATCTTAATAATGGTTTCACCAACGGCGCAGTTGGTATGGGTACTACTGCTCAACAGGGCAGCAATCCTGGTCTTCTCAATCCAGAATCAGGTCAAACTGCTACTACCTACAATGTAGGTCAGGGTATGAGAACTGATGACGCTGAGAATCTTGGTTCTGGTGCTGGTGATCAGTTCAACGAGATGGCATTCTCAATCGAGAAAGTCACCGTTACTGCAAAGTCACGCGCACTGAAAGCTGAGTATTCACTCGAACTCGCACAAGACCTGAAGGCAATTCACGGTCTGAATGCAGAAGCTGAGTTGGCAAACATTCTCAGCACTGAGATCCTTGCTGAAATCAACCGCGAAGTTATTCGTACCATCTACAGAGTTGCTGAGTCTGGTGCTCAAGCAAACGTTGCTCAGGCAGGTACTTTTGACCTCGACGTTGACTCCAATGGTCGTTGGTCAGTTGAGAAGTTCAAAGGTCTTATTTTCCAAATCGAGCGCGATGCTAACGCAATCGCACAAAGAACTCGTAGAGGAAAGGGTAATATGATCCTTTGTTCCGCTGACGTTGCTTCGGCACTCACAATGGCAGGCGTTCTTGATTACACCCCCGCACTTAATGCTAACTTGAACGTTGATGACACCGGCAATACTTTTGCTGGTATTCTTCAAGGCAAGTACCGCGTATATATTGACCCATATTCGGCAAACGTATCCGCTGATCAGTATTATGTTGTTGGTTATAAGGGTTCTTCCCCTTATGATGCTGGACTGTTCTACTGTCCTTATGTTCCTCTCCAAATGGTTCGTGCCGTTGGTCAGGACACCTTCCAACCCAAGATTGGATTTAAAACCAGATATGGTCTGGTTGCAAACCCATTCGCTGAAGGAACCAACGCTGGTCTTGGCGCTCTTAATGTTAACGCAAACCGTTACTACAGAAGAGTCAAAGTTGCAAATCTCATGT
>Ga0105091_10001110_pt1 | contig 11614 bp, 9 predicted proteins | sample PPLLak1March2015_FD_87022 | JGI IMG/M metagenome (GOLD analysis project Ga0105091, IMG submission 87022) | Freshwater sediment microbial communities from Prairie Pothole Lake near Jamestown, North Dakota, USA - PPLs Lake P7 Core (1) Depth... | ecosystem: Environmental > Aquatic > Freshwater >... | reverse complement strand
CAGTCGCTGGCCGAACCGTTCGCGCCGATCGACGCGCTGGCAAAGGCGGGCGGCGATGTTATCGTCCTGGGGATGGATCCGCCCGCGAACGTCGCCCTGCATCTGGCCGAGCAAAGGACGGGAAGGAAACCCTTCGTTCGCTGGGCCTTAACCCCCCAGGGGGTCGTGGAATGCCCGGGGTTCCCGGGATGCTCGCGGGGATTTGAGGCGATCGAAGAGAAACTGGCGGGCGTAATTCAGCGGGGAATGGTGGGTTCCTTTCCGGTCATCCGGATTCCGCTGCGCGACCTGTTGAACATCGCCGCCGGCTGGATCCGGCAGGATCCGCAGGCGATGTTGTGCACAAATTCCGACTGCCCATTTTGCTCCGCGGCGCGTAGATTTAATCAGGACCATCCGGCCGGATAATCCGGATTCCCCGCCGAATGTTTTCCGGGGCGGGACGGCAAGGAAAATTCCAGAGGTTATCCATGTCTCCAATCATTCAGATCATCCTTGTGGCGGGGGCGGTCCTGGTGGTATTCCTTTTCCTGGCGGCGCTGGTGTGGGGAATTCGCACAAGGCGCGGGGAGGAAGATTTTATTCCTGCGGCGCAATCTCTAAAAAATTACAGCAGCGGGATGTCCGCTGCCGCCTCCGGAGATGAAATCGATACGGATTGGCTGCGGCAACCGGAGCATGATGCGAGCGGATCCGGCGAACCCGAACGGATTCCAATCGACGCCGGGAGGCAGCCGTCCTTCACGGATTTCCTGCGCAACGCCGTTCCTCAAATCTCGACCGTGATGGACTTGAGCAGAGCGATCAAGCAGATGCAGGCGGCCGGCGATTGGACGGATGCGTCGGATGAACGCAAAGCCGCGATCCGCATGGCCTTGGATCAGATGCTGGAACAACAGCCACAAAACGAATTTCTGATCCAGATGAGGGATTCGCTTGAATTCGCCGGAGAATCCGAAGACGAAGCCGACGACGAGGAAGGCATGCAGGTGATCCGGGTTGCCGGCAGAAAAGTCATCCGGGTGGACGGGGTTGACTATTATTCGCTGGCGGAAATTCCGGATCCGGATTTACGGGACGAGGCAAGGCAAATGCTGTTAGACCTGAACGACCAGGAACCTTTGTAAACCATCCTATCCCCCCTCCCAAATCCGGATTCATTCGAATATGATGACTCGTGCTCTCCCTCCCCCCTTCCCGTATAACGGGAAGGGGGGAGGGTATCCACTTCTCCCGTAAAAGGATAAATGAAGAAGGGGAGGGGGGATGGGATGGTGCATAATCGCAGGCCGGATTACCCCGACGTTTTCCAAACGATCGCCCGACTATTTCGTGATTATTTACCGATATCAATGGAACGCGATAATCCGGCACCCGGCCGGACGGTATAATCCCCCTGGTTTCTGGAGGCGGGCGGATCATCCCCTTGAAGATTAAACGAATACTCACCGTGGCGTTGATCGCCATAATCCTGATCGAGACGGCGCTGTTGGCGTACCGGATCCCGGCCGTCAACGACCGGCTGGCCTGGCGGGTGGACGAATTCCGCGGGCAGCTGCGGAGTTATTTCTTCCCGCATCCGGATACGATTGCGACCGCCGATCCGGTGCGGATGGCGATCATGCAGGGAACCCTTACCGCCGCGAAGGACCTCGCGGACGCATCGACCCCGACCGTCACTCCGATCGCCGCTCAAACCGAGAGCGAACTGCCGACCGTCACCCCGACCCCGTCGCGCGCGCCGATCCCGGCTTCCATAACGCTCGCCCCGCTCCGGCACGAATTCCAGGGATATAACAACTGCGGTCCGGCAACCCTTTCGATGCTGCTGAATTTTTGGGGTTGGGACGGCAACCAGACCAAAGCGGCCAATGCCCTCAAACCCAAATGGGAAGACAAGAATGTCATGCCGTACGAGATGGAGCGCTACGTGCTCGAAAATACACCCTATGGCGTATTCAATCGGATGGCTGGAACGCTGGACGACCTGCGCCAGGCGATTGCGGCCGGGTTTCCGATGCTGATCGAGAAGGGGATGATCGTCCCCGGCCGCCCGGATCTGGGATGGATGGGGCATTACACGCTCGTGGTTGGTTACGATGACGCGACGCGCACCTTCCTGACCCAGGATTCCTACTACGGTCCCGATCACACGGTCGATTATGATTCGCTGCTTTACGACTGGCGGGCGTTCAATTACATCTATCTCGTGGTATATCCGCGCGAGCGGGAAAGCGAACTGGCCGGGATTCTCGGCCCGAATGCGGACGCCGCGCTCAATTCCCTCACCGCGCTGGACCTGGCGCAGCGCGAATCCCAGAACCTAACCGGGGAAGCCCTGGCATTCGCCTATTTCAACCTCGGCACGGTCCATGTGGCGCGCAAGGAATATGTGGATGCGGCGTTTGCCTACGATATGGCGCGGTACATGGGGCTGCCGTACCGGTTCCTGTGGTATCAGACCGGGCCGTACTTCGCCTATTTTTATTCCGGGAATTATCAGGACGTGATCGACCTGGCGAATGCCACACTGTATGTGCAGCAGAACCTCGAGGAATCCTGGTATTGGCGCGGCATGGCGCGTTACCAGTTGGGGGACCGCCAGGGGGCGATCGACGACTGGCGCGAGGCGCTCGTCCGGCATCCGGGGTTTGCACCCGCGCTCGAACAGCTGACACAGCTTGGGGAGGTGGGTTGAACAAACGGATCGTTAAATCGTTCCTGCTGGTCGGATTCCTGTTCGCCACCGATAAACTGATCGCGCTGCTGCGGCAGATCCTGGTCGGACAGCGGTTCGGGGTCGGCGCGGAACTGGACGCCTTCAACGCCGCCAACAACCTTCCGGATATGCTGTTTGCGCTGATCTCCGGCGGGGCCATGGCGGTCGCCGTCATCCCGGTGCTGACCGAGACGCTCGACCGCGAAGGAAAGGATGCGGCCTGGGCGCTGTTCTCGCGCCTGGCGAACTGGGCGTTCCTGATCACCGCATCGATGGCCGTCATTCTGGCGGTGTTCGCGGAGCCGTTCATTTCCCATGTGGTGGTGCCGAACCTCGATCCCGAGTATCAGGCGCTTACCACCCGCCTGATGCGGCTTGATCTGCTGGCTCTGCTCATCTTTTCGATCAGCGGATTGGTGATGGGGGCCTTGCAGGCCAACAAACACTTTCTGCTGCCCGGCCTGGCGCCGATCCTCTACAACTTCGGGTTGATCTTCGGAGTGCTCGTCCTTGTGCCGCTTTACGGAATTTTCGGGCTGGCCTATGGAACGATCTTCGGCGCGGCGCTGCATCTTGCGATTCAGATCCCGGCCTTGATCCGTTATGGATTCCGATGGACCCCCTCGCTGGACTGGCGTTCTCCCGGCGTGATCAAGGCCGCCACGCTGATGGGACCGCGGATCCTGACCGTGGCCGCGATCCAGACAATCTTCGTCGCCACCGATAATTTCGCCTCCGGGCTGGGCGAGGGCGCGATCACCGCGCTGGCGTACGGCTGGCTGATCCTGCAGGTGCCGGAAACGATCCTGGGGTCCGCGCTCGGGACGGTTCTCCTCCCGACTCTTTCGGAGCTTTCCGACCGCGGAAAGCTTGACGAATTGCAGCGGATGATCCGCCGCGCCGTGCTGGCGACGCTCGGAATGACTCTGCCGGTCCTCGTGCTTGGGATCCCCTTGATGGGGATCGCCGTGCGGATGGTCTTCGAAGGACGCGCCTTTACGGCGGAGGATTCGGCGATGGTGGCGGCCGCCGCGCGGATCTTCCTGCTCGGGCTGCCCGCCCACGCGCTGATCGAGACCGCCGTGCGTTCGTTTTACGCGCGGCAGGATGCGCGCACGCCGCTCTGGACGGGCCTGGCCACCGCGGCCTTGTTCATCGCGCTGTGTTTCATGCTCACACCCACCGTCGGATACACCGGCGTGGCGATCGCCAACTCATCCGCCTACACCTTCGAGGCGGTGCTGCTCTTGATACTGATGCGAAGAAGGAAGATGATTTGAACCCTTCACCCCGCCGGAAAAACACCGATTGGGGTGAGGGAGGTATGCGACAGCGAGGAAAAGGCGCCATGAATTTTCCCCAATCCGTATCCTTCACCATTACCAATGCCTGCAACCTGCGCTGCCGGATGTGCGGCCAATGGAGCGAAGAAGGATATATCCGGGGCCGGTCCGCCGCCCGGCGCAAGGAGCTTGAACTCGCGGATTGGAAACGGCTGGTCGACGAAATGGCGGAGCACAACCTTAAGAACGTTCTGCTCCGCGGCGGGGAGGTGTTCCTCTTCCCGGATATCATCCCGCTCCTGGAACACCTGCGCGCGAAGGGGATCTTCGCTTCGATAGACACCAACGGCACCCGGCTCGCCCCATTCGCGGCGGACCTCGTCCGGATCGGGAACTTGCATCTTACCGTCTCGGTCGACGGCCCGGAGGAGATACATGACAAAGTGCGGGGGGTGAAAGGCACCTTCCGTTTGCTGCGGGATGGGCTGGCGCGGATTGCGGAAGAAGAAAAGAAACAGGGGGCGGCGCTCTCCAAATCGATCACCTTCACCATCAGCCCGTATTCCTACCGGGCGCTGGGTCAAATCCCCGAAGTGGCCCGAAGCCTGGGGATAGAATCCATTTGCATCGTCGCGTATTATTTCATCCCGCGGGCGGTCGGCGAAAAATACGAAGCGGAGCTGGTGGAAACATTCGGCTGCAAGGCATTCGCCTGGCGCGGATTTCATCATGAGCAGAGCGGGGTGGATGCGGATGCGTTTCTGGGGGAATTACGCGCGTATCGTTCCGGCCTGCGCGGGATAACGGATTACCCGTATTTCCCGATGTCGGAAGACGAATACCGCACCTGGTTCGGCGACGCGGTGACGCCGGTCGGATCCGTTTCCTGCGCCAACGTGGAAAAACTGATCGATATTCAGCCGGCCGGGGAGGCGAATTTCTGCGTGGATTTTCCGGACTATGCGATCGGGAATGTGCGCGGGTCGACGATCGCCGAATTGTGGAACGGCCCGCGGGCCGAAGCCTTCCGCGCCTATCGCCGCAATCAGCCGCTCGCTGTATGTCACCGCTGCGGGGCCAAGTATATGGCGGAGATCAGAGGGAACGTATAGCAAAATACGCGGCAATCATCGAATTGATCAAAACTATATATAATCTTCAGTGTAATCGGATCTCATCGGTGCAACCCATGTACTGAGATCTCCCTGAAATGGGTCCACAAGGAAGCGTGATGATCACCGGACGCCGCGGGGAATATCAGTGGATCGTGTGGAACTCCCAGTTTCTGGGAGAGCTGGTCTCGGCCGTCCCCCGGATCGTCGCCGGCAAGTTCGTGATCATCACCTCTTTCGACAGCGGTCCTTTTATTCCATCGGACGATCTGAAAATTAAAGGTTGGTCTTTGAAATCCGGACTGGCGTACAGCCCGCAGATCACCCAACCGGACGATCTTCCGCGCGATCAATACGACGAGTGGTACATCCTTCCCGCCCGCAGGGAAATCGATCCCCCCGAAGTTTTCATCAACTACGACTGTTTCCAGCTCCGGTATTATGCCGCGGACATTGAACGGCACGGCCTCCTGCAGCGGTTCTGGCTGCAACTGGAACGGCTCCAGCCGGAAAGCTATCTCGCCGAGGGTGGTGCGCTTATCTTTGTGACGCGGGATGCAGGCTTGTATGAAAACGCCCTGGGATGGAAATACCGGCTTCCGGAAAAACCCTGATTAGTTGGAGCCGACGGCATCATCGACCTATCGGCAACCGCATGGAGTTTTTCCAGGCGGTGATTCGTGATTGGAGAAGGCAAGGTCGGCCACAAAGAACACATAGGGCACAAAGACAATTTTTCAGAATTCTTTGTGCCCTTTGTGCTTTTTGTGGCAGCCTTTCTTCCGGCGAATCAGGCCCCGAAGGGCCTATTTTTTATCGCAGCGGGAGAGCGTGATGTCGCCGAAGACGGCGCTGCGCAGGATTGGGTTGCCGTCCTTGTCGTTGGCAACGAACTGGTACTGGAGCCAGGCCTCGGCGAAAGCGTTATAACCCGGGACATCCTCCGACAACAGGGTAAAGGAATAAAATCCCCCGCCGGCCGGGATCATCGCGAACCCGCCGCTCCAAGCGCTGGGGGTGTTGCTGCTTTTTTCCACCGAGCGGACAAAGAGGCCCATGCTGAAAACCTGGGCGGGATCGGAAACGCCGATCTGCAGCGTTACCTGCTCCGGACCGCAGGCCGCGCTGTAATAATAGAAATGATCGGTCGAGAACTTGGGCAGGAGGAAACTCAACCCGGCGGACGCCCCGGTGGATGTCGGGGTGAGGGAAGGCGCGAGGGTCGGGGGAATTGCCGCGGCACGGGTCGGGGTGGAGGTCGCCCGCGGCGTGGGTGCACCTTCGAATTCGTAGGCGCCTCGATCGCATTGCGGGCCTTGCGGGCGGTCCACACCGCGCTGATCGGCCGCGGCGCTGTCGCACAGCTCGGGGTCGGCCGAATCGATCGCCGGGCTCGCCACGCCCAAGGCGTAGGTGGGTGTCGGGCCGCCGTTCATCGCCAGCGGCATAAGCAGAGGATCCGTATTGACCAGGTCGCCGGTTTCGTTAAAGCCGCAGGTATCAGTGCTTTCGATATTGAATCGTTCCAGGACGATCCCGCCATCGCAATCCCCGCCCGCGTTACCGGCCAGGATAGAATTATGGACCGTGGAAGGGAACCAGGAACTCACCCCTACTCCAGTGTTATAGGCGACGGTGCTGAACCCCATCAAGAGACTGCCGGTGTTGATGATCCCATCTCCCCAGTTTCCGCTGACCGTTGAATTTATTACGCTCAAAAAGGCATCCGTACCGGCATTGAAGAGCCCGCCGCCCAGGCCGCGCTCGACCCGGTTATGGACAATGGCGCTTTGAAAGAAGGTCGCATCGCCCTCGCTGTAAACGCCGCCTCCGAAACGGGAAAGGTTATTCTCGATCAGCGAGTGGTACGCGGTCAGATGACCGGCAAAATAATTGTAAATCCCGCCGCCGTAGATGCCGCCGCGATTGCCGTAGATGTGGACATAGTCCAGGTTCAGCAAGGCTCCGTTCCAGATGCCGTTGCCGCGGTCGCTGACGGCGGTGTTATCGCGGATCACCACGTTGGTGAGGGTCACCGTTATCGAGACGTACAGGAACAGGCCGCCGCCGGCGGAAGCGGCGCTGTTCTCGGCAATGACCGTGTCACGGATGTCCACCAGGGAGCGCGGAAGGGATGTGGTTGCGTTGGGATAGGCTGCGATACCGCCGCCCTGGTAGGCGCTGTTGCCGATCACAACGCTCTCTTCCAGAAGCAGGGTGCCGTCCCTTTCGCTCAGGATGGCGCCCCCGCCGCCGGTAGGGCCGGGGGCGGTGGGATCCGCGGGCGACGTGACCACGTTTTCCTGCAGGGTCATTCTGTGCAGGCGCAGGATTCCATGACTGCGGATCCCGCCGCCGTCATCCGATTGGCCGTGCCGGATGGTGAACCCGGTCATGTCCACGGTTGTCCCGGCGAGCACGTCGAAGACCCGGTCGGTGCGGTTGCCGTCCACGGTGGGGCTGCCCGCGCCCAGGATTTGGACGCTGTCGGTGATGTCCAGGTCGCCGGTCGAGGCCGCATCTTCACCCGCTCCGAGACGGGTCAGGGCATAGGTGCCGGCCGGGATGCTGATGGTCTGTATGCCCGCGCAGGAATTGGACATCTGAACGGCTTCCCGCAGCGAGCAATCGTCGGACGTGCACAAGCCGTCGGCCGTGTCGGCCGTGGTGGTCACCACGAAAACCGGGGCGGCACACAGCCGGCCGAGGGCCGCCGCAATGTCATCGAAGAGGGTGCAACCCGAGGTAAATATCGACAGGATGATCAACAAAACAGCTACTTTCGTCGGAATTATGAAAACGCGCTTCATCTTCCTGCCTCCATTGTGCCTGAGCGGGTGGGAACGTGAAATCTGCGCCGGAATATTTTTTCACAATTGCACTCATCAACCGTATCATCCGGGGGGTTTCTCAATCATTTACTGATTTTTAAATGGGGCGCAAAGCCCCTCCCTTGCCTCAACCCCTCTCCCGGCTTATGTTGGGAGAGGGGTTAGGGGTGAGGGAGGGATGTTATTGCGTGAGCCCGCAACGGAACCCGAGGGTGATATCGGTATCCCCGGGGGTGGCCCAGCCGCGGTAAGCCGCCCGGTTGCCGTCTTCGGGGTCGTGCCAGGAGCCGCCGCGCACGACCCGATACTCGCCGGAAGCCGGTCCGCCGGGATTGGCGGAAGGCGAGGTCTTGTAATAAGCCTCATCGACCCAGTCATTCACCCATTCCCATACGTTCCCGACCAGGTCCAATACTCCATACGGGCTGGCGCCCAGAGGATAATTTCCAACCGGCGCGGAAAGCTGAAAACCGTCATCGAAGCTGCTATCGCCCCGGCCCGCTCCCAGATTGACGTCCGCGGAATTAAGGAGTGTCCCATCAAAGTCGCTGCCCCAGGGAAACGTTCTGCCGTCTGTGCCGCGCGCGGCTTTCTCCCATTCGGCTTCGGTCAACAGGCGGCGCCCTGCCCATTCACAATACGCCAGGGCATCGTTCCATGAAACATGCACCACCGGATGTTCCGCAAAACCCGCCAGGCTGGAATCCGGCCCCTGCGGGTGTTCCCAGTCCGCGACCTCGTTTGGCACCGACTTACCGGTGACGGTATCGTAACCGCGGGATGTGCCCTTCTTTTCGGCCTCGGTCTGATAGCCGGTCTGGGTGACAAAGCCCTCGAACATGGAGTTGGTCACTTCGGTCTGGTCCACCCAGTAGGAATCCAGAAAAACCGTGTGGGCCGGCCGCTCATTGGCGTAACTGCTGCTGTCGCTGCCCATCGTGAAATCCCCTTCCGGCACGAAGACCAGGGTCATCCCATCGATCTCAGATACCCGGGTGGAGCCCAGGCCGGGAACTTCCGTGATCGCAGGTACTTCCGTATTCACCGGCTGGTCCGTGTTTGTCGGCAATTCGACGGCAGGCGGCGAGGTGACGGTGGCCGAGCCGCAGGCTATGAGCAGCAGGCCCGGAAGGAACACGGAGCCCAAAGCGATCAAGACGGATTGTCGAACGCTTTTCATCTTATTGCCTCCATTATGCCTGGGCGTATGGGCACGTAATATCCTCGCCGGAATAATATTTGGAGCGATTGCCGTTATCAACGGTATCATCCAGGGGCTTCTTCAATAATTTACTTATATGTGAATGAATCGGATGCTTTCCAATTTTCTGATTATCGGCCCCTTAATTGATAAATGGGGAGCGGGAATCCCGCCTCATCCGCCAACCGCTTCATGCGCTTCCCAAAGTAATTCTCAAACCGCCGCAAGATCCGCCAAACCGCGCTAATAATGTTTCGTGTAGAATATCCGGTAATGCGCATGGCCCGCCGTAAAAAGATAAAATGCGCAATCGGATTCCCCGCGGAGGGAACCCGGCGCCGACCGATCCGCCACCCGATGGACGGCGCAAAATCGAGGTTAATCCATGCGTGATGTGATCGAAACGGAACGGCTGGTATTGCGCAGCTTATTGGAGGAAGATATCGAGCCGCTCCATCGGATCCAAAGCGACCCGATCGCGATGAAATACACCGTTTGCATCCCCTCGGTCGAAGGGACGGAAAAGCGGTTTAAGGCGTATGCTGCGCTGGAAAAACAGACCGGATTTTCACCATGGACGATCCTCCTCCGAAACGATTCGAAAATAATCGGTTGGGGTGGGTTGGGCGTGGATCCGTTCGACCCGGGCTGGGGAGTGGAAGTCGTTTATTTCTTCCACCCCGGACAGTGGGGGAAGGGTTTTGGAACGGAATTGGTTGGCGAGGCCCTCAAGCAGGGATTCGGCAAGTTCGATTTACCTGAAATCAATGCGTTCGCGCATCCCCAGAACGCGGCATCCATCCGGGTATTGGAGAAAAACGGTTTTCAGTTCATGGCTTTCAGGCCAACGCTAAACCGCAATCATTACCGGCTTTACCGCAAAGACCGGCCACGACCTCTTCCTGGTAAAAATCCCCCGGACGGGCGGCAGCCATGAAGATCCTCATTTTGGGCGCCGGGGCCGCCGGACTTGCGGCGGCGCTCTCGCTGCGCGAGGCGGGGCATGCGGTGACGGTTCTTGAGGCACGCTTGCGGCCGGGGGGCCGGATCCACACGTTGCGCGAGCCTTTTTTTGGAGGCCTCTACGCCGAAGCCGGCGCCGGGCGCATCCCGGCAACGCATAAACTCACCCTCGCGTACGCGGAAAAATTCCAACTCGCGCTGGACCCCTTCTGGCCGCGATCCGGCGCGGAGGTCTACCTTTGGCGCGGGACCCGGCAGATCGTTCCCCGCGGCGGCGACCCCGACTTGAACAGACTGCGCGTCGAGTTTACACCGCGCGAGTGCGCGGCCGGCTTCGGCGGCCTTTCGAAATTATATTTCGAAGCCGTACAGGAAGAAGTCCGGGGCTTGGCGGATGGCGGCTGGCCGTTCCCGGAATTCAACCGGTATAAAGACGTCGGCTTCGGCGAATTTCTGCGCCGTCAGGGGGCCTCGAAGGATGCGATCCTGTACCTGGCGCAGGGTTTCGAAGACGATTCGCTGCTCGACTTCGCGCACGACGCCGTCAGCCGCTTTACCCCGGGGATGTGGAAGATCCGCGGCGGCAACGATCTCCTCCCGCGCGCGATGGCGCGGGCGCTCGAGGGCTGCATCCGCTACGGCGCGGAAGTCCGGCGGATCGAACACAACGCGGCCGGGGTGACGGTTGCCTTTACGGCCGGCGGAATCGAGCAATTGGAATCCGGCGATCGCGCCGTCTGCACCATTCCCTTCCCGGTGCTGCGGGATATCGAAGTCCGGCCGGAGTGGACCGGGCCGAAAGCGGCCGCGATCCGGAATCTGTACCTTTCGCCGGTGGCGCGGGTTTTTGTGCAAACCGGGGCGCGCCCGTGGGAGCGGGACGGACTAAGCGGATTTGCAACCGTCGACCAGCCGATGGAGCTGTGGAGCCCGACCCACGATCAGTCCGGCACGCGCGGCATCCTGATGTCGTATATTTACGAGCGCCTGGCGCGCGAATACTCCGCGCAAACGCCGCAAGCCCAGATCGAGCGGTCGATCGGGCTGTTCGATCAGGTGCACCCCGGTGTGCGCGCGGATTTCGAAACCGCCGCAACCTGGTCGTGGTTGAACGAACCGTATTCCCGGGGCGCGTTCACGATCACGCGGGTGGGTGATTACGCCCGGCTCGCGCATGCCGCCGGGTCCGAGGGCCGGATTCATTTCGCCGGCGAGCACACCTCGCCCTGGCCCTGCTGGATACAGGGAGCGCTGCACTCCGGGCTGCGCGCCGCGGACGAAGTTTCACAAGCCGGATAGAATTTGCGGATGGTTTCGGCAAGGCTGTGGGTCCGCCAAAAAGCTGCTCGGGCAGGCGGCACTGGAAAGGAAGCGCTTCTTTTGAAATCGCGTATTGCGATCGTCGCCTTGGGAATTGCCGCCATCCTGGCGTTATCCGCCTGCCGGGCGGAATTCCAATCGATCGAAAGCATCAGCATCGATTTTCCGCATGGGGAGACCCGGCT
>Ga0105091_10001108_pt1 | contig 11636 bp, 11 predicted proteins | sample PPLLak1March2015_FD_87022 | JGI IMG/M metagenome (GOLD analysis project Ga0105091, IMG submission 87022) | Freshwater sediment microbial communities from Prairie Pothole Lake near Jamestown, North Dakota, USA - PPLs Lake P7 Core (1) Depth... | ecosystem: Environmental > Aquatic > Freshwater >... | reverse complement strand
TGAGAAATGCGGGCTACTCTGTCGTGTAGACGCGTTCGACCCGCGGCCCGATCGAGGTGAGCACTTCGTAGGGGATCGTCCCCAGCATTTCCGCGAGGCCGGCCGCGGAGATCGGTGACGCAGTATCGGCCTCGAGCAAAACCGCTTCGTCGCCGGGGGAGACCGATCGTATGTCCGAAACATCGACGGTAGTCAAATCCATGCTGACGCGGCCAACGACCGGGGCGAGCTTGCCGCCGATCCGCACGGATCCGCGGTTGGACAGGGCACGACTGTATCCGTCAGCATATCCGACCGGAAGCACGGCGATCCGGCTGTCCCGACGGCTGACAAAGGTCCCGTTATACCCAATCGGGGTGCCCGGCGGTATCGGGCGGACAGTGAGAATGCGGGTTTTCCATTCCAGGATCGGCTCCACATCGGCTACCTCGGGACACGGGGCAATGCCGTAGAGCGCTAGTCCCGGCCGCACCGCGTCAAGGTGGGCGTCCGGGAATCGCAACCCCGCGCTGTTGCTGATATGAGAGCGGAGATTGAGCCCCCGAGTCGCCTCCTGGAAACGTTCGAGCTGGATGCGAGTAACTTCGTCATCCTCGTCTGCACTCGAGAAGTGGGAGAAGACGCCGACCAGTTTCCCCCTGAAAGCTGTAATGAACTCCCGGGCTTCATCCCAGGGGATTCCGACCCGTGTCATCCCGGTATCGATCTTCACTTCACTGGGGACAACTGCGCTTCTCTGTCGCGAGTCAAATATGGAAGCAGTCAGACGATGTGCGAGAAAACTGCTTTCCTGTCCCGGGCTGCAGCCCATGAGGACGAGGATCCCAGCTTCGGGTAGCGCTTCCCGAACCGCGATCGCCTCGGGCAGGGTCGCCACCGCGAACTCGCGCACGTCGTCTGACCAGAGCTGGGCGGCGATCGCCTCGGCGCCGTGACCGTATGCGTTCGCTTTGATGACCGCTATAATTCCGGTCCGGCTGCCGATTCTCCTTCGGATGGCGCGAACGTTCGCCGAAAGGCGTTTTAGTGAGATTTCTGCCCAGGCTCGTGCCGTCGCTCGTCGTGCAGCAGGTTCTCGAATTTGGTCCACTGTTCTATGAAGGCGAGCTCGACAGTGCCCGTCGGCCCGTTACGTTGCTTGCCAATGATGATTTCGGCGACGCCTTTTCTCGCCTCTTCTTCTTCCTTACTGTACTTGTCTTCCCGATAAATGAACAGGACGACATCCGCGTCCTGTTCAATCGAACCGGACTCCCGAAGATCTGACAACTGCGGCTTGTGGTCGCCCCGGCGTTGCTCGGGCGCCCGACTGAGCTGGGAGATCGCGATCAGTGGAATGTGCAGTTCTTTAGCCAAACCCTTCAGGCTCCGACTGATCGCCGAAATCTCCTGCTGCCGGTTTTCATACCGCATTCTGGAGGAGGAACCCGCCGCCATCAGCTGCAGATAATCGACCACCAGCAGGTCGAGCCCGTGCTCCGCCTTCAGTCGCCGCGCCTTGGATCTCATCTCGGCAATCGTGATCCCCGGCGTGTCGTCAATGAAGATGCTTGCCTTTTCGAGCCGGCTGACGGCGCGGGCAAGCGCCTGCCAGTCTTCTTTGGCAAGCCGGCCGGTGCGGACTCCCTGAGAATCGACCCGGGCTTCGGCGCACAATAGACGAGTGACAAGCTGCGAGGCGCTCATTTCCAAGCTGAAAACGCCAACGGTTTTTGAGAGCAGCGCGACATGTTGAGCCACGTTCAGCCCGAAGCTGGTTTTCCCAAGACCGGGGCGTGCAGCAACAATGACCAGATCGGAGTTCTGAAAGCCACAGGTCATGCGATCCAGATCGACAAAACCGGACGCCAACCCGGTAACGAGCTCCTGGCGCTGGTACAAAGTCTGAATCTGCGAGTAGGTGGTGTGCAGCAATTCCTGGAGGCTCTGGAAGCCTCCGGCCATATTCCGCTGGCTGATCTCGAAGATGGACTTCTCGGCCGATTCAATCAACGTCGAGGCGTCCTCCTCGTTGGAGAAACCGCGGTCCAGGATCTCATTTGCTGCGTAAATCAACCGGCGGACACTCGATTTCTCCTTGATGATTCGCGCGTAGTGTTCGACATTGGAAACGCGGGGAACGCCATCAAGTAACGAGGCGATGAATGAAAGCCCGCCTACCGCTTCCAGTTGGTTATCCCTCTGGATTTCCTCTGCCAGGGTGATCGAGTCAATCGGACGCGATCGGGCGGCGAGCGCCATCATCTTAGCGAAGATTTTCGCATGCCGGTCGACGAAGAAGTCCTCCTCAGTCAGCATCTGGCCCGCCTGGTCGAAGGTGCGATTATCGATCAGGATCGCACCCAGGACCGCGCGCTCGGCGTCCGGGCTGTGAGGTAAACCCTTCTGGAGAGTCACATCAAGAGGCATGGAGTGAGATTGTAAACGAGCGGAAGGGAGGCGGAGGAAAGAAATTCCAAGGGAGGGGCAAAGGGGAAAAGGGGCAGAGGGGCAAAGGGAAAGGCTCGTTCCCGCTTTTCCCTTTGTCCCTCTGCCCCTTTGTCCCTTTGCCCCTGCTTGTTATTCGCTGGCCTTTTCCTCGACCTGCTTGGCCTCTTTGGGTTCCTTGGCTTCCCGCTCGCGCCGGGGATGTCTGCGCTTCGGAGCTTCCTCGCCGGCGGCGACAGGTTCTTCGGGCTTCTTGGCACCGGTGAGCTGTGCTATTTCCCTCACCTTGGCATCCAGGTCGGCAATGATCCGGTCTGTCTCTTCGCTCTTCTTGGTGACTCGCGCGATTTCGGAGTCCCCTTCGGCAACGATTGAGACCGTGAGGTTCGCTTCCACATCGCTATGCGGCCGGACCGGGACGGTGTAATTCCCGATGGCCTTGATCGGCTGTTCCATGAGGATCTTTCGCCGATCGAGCTGAACGCCCTGTGACTCGAGAAGGTCGGTCAGGTCCTTGGTCGTTACCGAACCGAACAGTGCGCCGGTTTCGCCCGCCTTGCGGCTGATCAGGAAATGCAGCTGATTGAGTTCTCCGGCCAGCAGTTCCGCTTCTTCCCGGAATTTGGCCTCTTTCTTGGCCATTGCGATGCGCTGCTGCTCCACCATTTTCAGGTTACCGGGCGTGACGGGCACAGCTAAACGTCTGGGGATCAGGTAATTGCGACCATACCCGTCGGCCACTCTAACGACGTCGCCGCGTTTGCCCAGATCAAAAACGTCATCCGTAAGAATCACTTCCATTGTCTTTATCCTCGTCTTGGAGTCTGGACTGATGCTTAGTCCGCGACATAAGGCAGCAGCGCCAGATGGCGGGCGCGCTTGATCGCTCGGGCCAACTTCCGTTGGTGGGTGGCACAGACCCCCGAAATCCGCCGCGGCAGGATCCTGGCTCTTTCCGGAACGAACTGAGAGAGGATCTTTGTATCCTTGAAATCTATGTAGTCGATTTTTTCAGCGCAAAACTTGCAGAACTTCCTTCTTCTGACCATGCCTACTCCTCCTCCCCTTTTTCGAGAACCGGTTCAGCCGCTCCCAGCTCTTCCATTTCCATTCGCTGTTCAGAGGCTTCGGCCGGCGCCTGAGCGGGTCGCTTCTTCCGTTTTGCCTCCCGGCGTTCTCGGAACTTCTCTGCCCGCTTCAGATCGAGGTCGGTGCGGACGGTCAAGAATCGGATGACCGCGTCGGTGACCTTGAATCGGCGTTCCATTTCGGTTACAGCCGTTGCGCTCTCTTCTTCGAGCGTGACCACGACGTAATAACCTTCGTGATGTTTGCCAACTCGGAAGGCCAACCGGCGTTTCCCCCATTTGTCGACTTCAACTACTTCGGCCCCCTTATCCTTGGCCGTTTTGACAAAGCCCTCGGTCAGGGTTTCGACTTCGTCTTCGGTCAATGTGGGAGCGAGAACGAACACGACTTCGTATCGTCTCATGGACTTATTCTTCTCCTCGTTGAAAAAAGGTCTATTCTAGCACTTGCGGGCGGCCACGTGAAATTTCTTTCTGGCGCTCAGGTAACCAGACGCGCACAGATGAGCGCCAACACCGCTATCAATCGCACCAGCATGTTGATTGAGGGACCGGAAACGTCCTTCAGCGGATCACCTACAAGATCTCCGGTCGCGGCCGCCGCAGCAGCGACCGGACTGGCGGCCGTCTCGCCAGTCTCCACCAGCCGCCGCGCGTTGTTCCACGCCGAGCCGGAATGGATCATGAAAAGGGCCAAAAAGACGCCCGTGAGCAGGGCCCCCGCCAACAGCCCGCCCAGTGCGGCGCGCCCCAGAATCAGGCCGACCGCGATCGGTGAGCCGAGACATACGGCCAGCGGGAACATCATCTCGCGGAGCGTCAGCCACGAAGCTGTAACCACGACCGACAAGTCTGCCTTCGCCGCTCCTTCCCGTCGTCGCCTCAACTCTCGACGACTCTCGTCGATCAGTCTGAAAGCGACCTTTCCCGTGGACGAGACCCCGGTGTCGGTTATCAGGAACGGCAGTACCCCGCCGAGAAGGAGGCCCACCACGACAGTTGGGTTGACCAGATCAAGCGCCGGCAAGCCGGCGACTCGGTTGTAAGCTGAGAAGAGCGCAAGAGCCACGAGAGCCGAGGCCCCGACAGCGAAAGACTTGCCGATCGCCGAAACCGTATTCCCGAAGATGTCCAGTCGATCGGTAACCGAGATCGCCGATTGCGATTGGAATGTCATCCGAGCGACTCCCGACGACGCGTCGGCGATGGCGCTCAGCGATGAAAACGAGAGGCCGGTCGCAGACGTCGCCAACAAAGACAGGGCCGCCACTCCGATGCCGTAGATCCCGGCGTAGTTGTAGGCCACCAGGACCACGCCGCAGATCGTTAGGATCGGCAGGACGGTCGACTGCATCCCTGCAGTGAATCCCGCGAGGATGTTGGTTGGACTTCCGAGTTCGGATGCCTCGATGACGCGTCGAACCGGCGGACCAGACGTGTACCACTCGGTGAGGAGGGATAGCACAGTCCCGCAGACGGCCCCGAACAACACTGAATAAAAAACACCCAGCTCCATCTGCATGGCGTTGACGAGCAGGAATGCACCAACGAGCAGGATAATGTTGCCCAACACGCCGGACAGGCGTAGGACCATCGCTGGCTCCAGACGTGGAAACAGGTACCGTATCAGCAGCGTTATCGTCGAGGCGATCAGCCCGATCGCCATGAGATACAAAGGAAACGACATATAGGCGCTCAACGTCTCCGGCGTGATGTTGACGATGGTTGTGATACCAGAGGACGCGATCAGCATAGTGGCAACCATGGACCCCAAGTGCAGCTCAAAGGCCTCGGCTGCGCTTCCAGCAAGATTCCCCACGTAGTCGCCGGCCTTTTCGAGCAAGCCGGCCGGATTGGCCGGATCGTCTTCTCCTGCCCCGTCACTCAGTCCGGCGACCACATGTGCAGCCAGATCGGCCGCCTTGTGGAAAACCCCGCCGGCCAGCCGGGAGAAAACCGACAGGCAGCTAGCCCCGAGAACAAGCCCAACGAGATCGATCGGCTCGATGATTCCCTTGAGATAGAGCACATACCACAACGAGACAGTAATCAGGCTGATCGAGGGGAGGATCAAGCCTGGAATCGATGCGGCGGACAGGGCAGTGCTGAACGCCTGACTGTGACCGAAAGCCGCGGCTTGCACTGTCCAGCCATTGGCTCTGGCACCTGCCCGGATGGCCAGGAGGTTGGTCCCCACGGCCAGCAGGCACCCGGTGACGAAGGCCCATCCTGTCCAGATCGACAGCCACCGGGATAGCGCCAGAAACGCAGCAAGCGCAACGACGCCCAAGACGAGATGGCTGCGGCAAAGGAAGGCAAATGCCGCGCGACCGATCTCCGACGACGCTGCTCGAACCGTTTCGGGTACAGGTTGCGAACGATCGAGGAACCAGTACGTCAGCCCGGCCGCAACAATTGCGGCGAACCCGACCAGGGGAAGGACCAAAAGGAAAGTTGCCATTTCGTTCCTACCCGTTGTGTCGGGACATTGCGATGCCAATTCCTTGCGTCAGCCAGGTATCCACCGCGGCTACGGCGTTGTCGAGCATCGTCTCGACCTCCTCACGCTGGCGCTTGGGGAAATCACTCAGAACGTAGTCGCGGTAATCGCCAGGGGCTCGATCGTCTCCGACGCCAAGCCTGAGACGCGGCACCTGCTCGGTGCCCAGGGCGGAGATGATGGACTCCATTCCCCGGTGGCCGCCGGAGCTGCCGGATGCCCTCAGACGTATTTTCCCGAGTGGGAGGGCAAAATCGTCGTACGCAACCAGCAGGTGATCCAGATCCAGCGAAAAGTAGTGGAGCAGTTCGAGAACCGCTCCACCGCTTAAGTTCATGAATGTCAGAGGCTTTGCCAGCACCAGCGCCTCGTTGCGCCGGCGCAGCTGGCAGGTCAGAGAACGCTTGAGCGTCCGGGTGAAGGCGTCGCCAGACCCAGCCGCCAGCCGATCCACCAGCATAAAGCCAACGTTATGCCGATGGTGCTGGTATTGGGTTCCAGGGTTGCCAAGCCCGGCGAGCAGATACACCAGGCGCTACTCCTTCTCTGCTTCTTCCTCTTCACCCTTGCCCTTCTTAATAACCTCGGGCTCGACAGCCTCGCCCTCAGCAACAGGGGCAGGCGGCGCCTCTTCAACAACCGGCGCGCTGACCGTCAGAACCACAAGATCAGGCTCGGAGAGGATTTTGACCTTGGTCTCGTCCACTTTCAGTTGACGAACGCGGACGGCATCCCCGATTTGCAGCTCGTCAACCTGGATCGTGAGGCTCTGCGGAACGTCGCCGGGAAGACATTCGACTTCGATAGTCCTCATGACCAGATCGAGCGTCCCACCCGCCGCCTTGACTCCCTTGGCCTCGCCGACCGTTTCGACAGGGACCTGGAAGGTCATCGTCTGATCCATTGCAATCGCCTGGAAGTCAGCGTGCACCAAGCTGTCGCGAACCGGATCAAGCTGGAAGTCGCGAATGAGAACGTCTCTGGCCGTCCCCTCGATATTAAGTTTGAAGATCGTGTTACGACCCGTATCGGAGTGGAGGATTTTTGAAACATCGCGCGGGTCGACGGTGACCGGAACCGGATCCAGCCCGCGTCCATAAATCACCGCCGGGATGCGGCCGGAAGTGCGCAATCTGCGGTTCGAATTCTTTCCGAATTCGTCTCTCCTGGTCGCTTCGACAACAACTGTAGTAGGCATTTTGGTCTAACTCCTGCTTGGTTTCTCGCTCTCTCGAGCAATATCAGATTTCAAACAATCGGCTAACGGACGTCTCCTTGTGGACCGACTTGATCGCCTCCCCGAGGAGCTTCGCCACGCTGAGGACCTGGATTTTCGGGATTGCCTTCTCCGGCCTCAGCGGGATCGTGTTGGTCACGATGACCGATTCAATTTCGGAACTGGCTATTCGTTCAATGGCCGGACCTGACAAGACGGCATGGGTTGCAGCCACGAGGATACGGTTGGCGCCTTCCCGGCGTAAAGCCTCGCCGGCTCTGACGATGCTGCCGGCTGTGTCAATCAGGTCATCGACAACGACCGTGTTCCGGTCTCGCACGTCTCCGACGATGTGCATCACCTCGGCCACGTTGTCGTCCACGCGCCGCTTGTCGATGATCGCCAGAGGCGCATTTAGTCGCTTGGCATATGCCCGGGCGCGTTCCACGCCGCCCGCATCTGGAGAAACAACCGTCAACCGATCCATCTGAGGTTGAGATGCGAGATATTCAAGGATAACCGGGCGCGCGTAAAGGTGGTCAACCGGGATATTGAAAAAACCTTGAATCTGACCGGCGTGAAGATCCAACGTCACCAGCCGATCAGCTCCGGCCGTCATCAGCAGGTCGCCAACCAGCTTGGCCGATATCGGCACTCTCGGCTTTTCTTTTCGGTCCTGGCGGGCATAGCCGTAATACGGAATGACCGCCGTTATTCTGCGCGCAGAGGAACGCTTGAAGGCGTCGATCATCACGAGCAGTTCCATGATGTTCTCGTTGCCCGGCGGGCAGGTCGGCTGGATGATGAAGACATCCTTGCCCCGGACATTCTCGAGAATCTGGAAGTTGACTTCGCCATCCGAGAAGCGCTTGAGCTTTACGTCGCCCAGCGTTTCCCCCATGCAGGTGGCAATCTCGTTGGCCAACTCCTTGTTTGCACTTCCTGAAAACAGCCGCAGATTTGACATCGCTTTCGTCGTCAGTGCCTCACTCAAGACCGGCACGCATCAGGACCTGTGTGTATTCTTGCCGGGAAAGGCTATGGCAGCGAAACACCTCTCCTGTCGCCTCTCGCGAGAGCGACGCGGCGGCGCTCTCCGCCTCCTGTTCCGAACCCAAAACACCGAAGAGCGTCGAGCCGCTGCCACTCAAGAGCACCGAATCACACCCGGCGTTCTTCAGCCGGGTAAATGCCTCGGCGAATGCGGGGTAGTGTGAGAACACTGGCCCCTCGAAATCGTTCTCGAGCAAAGGCCCTACGTCCTCACCTTGAGCCAGGGCCTCGTGGAAACGTTGAATTTTAGTATCCAAACGCTGTGTTGTCAATACGACCGAGCCCGGCTCAATCCGCTTCCACCCACCCAGTTCGTAGGCTTCCCGGGTGGAGACATGGAATCCGGGGAACAGCAGGACCAGTGGATATCGACGCGGTGAGTCGGGCAGGAGCGCCAGCCGCTCGCCGCGACCAGCAGCGCGGGCGGTGCCGCCAAACAGAAAGAAGGGAACGTCGGAGCCCAGCTCCGCGCCGAGCTCTGCCAGTTCCGCTCTGCTGAGTCCCGCTTTCCACAGGTGATTGGCCGCCAGCAGCGTGACTGCAGCGTTCGATGAGCCTCCGCCTAACCCGCCGCCCACAGGGATCCGCTTGTCCAGGTGCACCTTCATGCCGCAAGGGGATTGTAGACGGGACTGGAGCAGACGGCACGCGCGGTACACCAGGTTGGCGTGAAGGGGGCCGGTCGTTCGGCCGGTTACGGAGAGCTCGATCCGGTGGCCGGGAGCCGCCTCGAACTCAAGCTCATCGGCCAGGTCGATTGTCTGGAAGACGGTGTCGATTTCGTGAAAGCCATCTGGCCGACGTCCCAGAACCCTGAGCACCCAGTTGATCTTGGCGTAGGACAGGAGCGAGACTTGGTTCACGCCGGCCTTGGCCTGTTTATTGGCGTTGCTGAGCCAGCAGTTTCTTGACGCCGTTCAGCTTCGATTGGACTCTTTTGCGCTCGTCCGTTTCCTTGGCGTTGCTCACGGATTTTTCGTAATACGCACCGGCTTCGCCGTAACGTTCAAGTTTGCGGTACAGGTCCCCGAGATGCTCGAAGATTGTCGCATCGTCGACAACGATCTGAGCAGCCTGTTTAAGGTGCAGCTCGGCCGGCTCGAACTGATTCAGCTTGAAGTACGCCCAACCGAGGCTGTCCAGGTAAGCTCCGTTGTAAGGTTCTATTTCAACGGCCTTCTTGATGTAGCCGAGTGCCTCTTCCAGTCGGATTCCGCGATCGGCCAGCATGTAGCCGAGGTAATTGAGCACCCCTGCGTGCCCCGGTTCCTTCTCGAGCACCTTCTTGAAATTCGTCTCAGCGTCGGTGTACTCCTCCTGTCGCTCAAGAACGGCGCCCAGCTGAAACAAAAGATTGAGGCTGTCGGGCTTTTGCTCGAGCGCACGCCTGATCGCCTTCTCCGCCTCGTCGTACTTCTTGTGCTCGATGTAGATCTGACTGGCCGCAAGGGCGAAACGCTCCGCATCGCTCTTCTTGGTTGCGTTTTCGGTCAGGACAGCGACACCCTTCTCGAGCTGGCCGTTGGCCGCGAGGACCTGGCTATAGGCGATGATAACGTCGTCCTGGTCTCCCTTGGCCCTCATCATTTCGCCTGCCTGATCCACTGCTTCCTGAGTTTTTCCCGCCTCCTTCAGAGCGTAAACCAGCCGTAACCGGTTCTCGACGCTCTCCGGCTGGAGGTCGACTGCCTGGCGATAGGATTCAATCGCCTTCTCGTGCTGTCCGGAATCCTGGTACACCAGGCCCAGATTTCCGAGGATCAGGGGTCGGAACTCCTCCGATTCCTTCATCTCGAGGGCTTTGCGGAAGTTTTCGATGGCCTCCTGCCGACGGCCCGTCACGGCTTGGATCTGGGCCATCTCAACGGTCGCGTCAAACTCGGCGTCAGTCTCACCCTTGACCAGCTCGCCGAGAATCTCCATCGCCTCCGGGTACTTCTTTGTCTGGCGCAATGCTTTCGCCAGCTCGAGCTTGATCTGCGGATCTCTCGGATCAGTCTCCGAGGCCAGGCGCAGGGTTTCGGCCGCCTTCGCGGGCATCCGGAATTGCAGATAAAGGCTCCCGAGCAGTTTCAGGTGGTCGATCTCGGCCGCTTGTGCCTGGACGGCCGCCTCGAGGACCTTCATGGCCTCCTGGGGATTTCCCAGCCGTAGCTCGGCTACGCCTCGCAGATAGTAGGCGTTTGAATAACCGGGGTTTACTCGGTTCAATTGGCCAAAGACCTGGGAAGCCTTCGCCCAGTTCTCCTTGGCCACATACAGCCGACCGAGTGCGTCCAGTGCGGCCGCATGGTTCTTGTCGAGTTCGATGACACGCTCAAATTCGGCCAGGGCCTTGTCGAGCATGTTCGGTTGACTGCTCTCTTTAAAGGCGACGTAAATCCGGCCAAGCAGATAATGGGGAGCCGGGTCATCGGCGTCCATTTCAATCGCCTTCTGGCACTGCAGGACTGCCTCGCGGATGTTCTGGCTCTCCCAAAGGCTCAAAGCATACTGCACATGGAGCTCCGCGCTGTTCGGGTTCAGCTCGATGGCCTTTTGGTAATGCACGTTGGCGTCGGCGTACTGCTTATCCAGGCTATGCATTTTGGCGAGGGCGAAGTGGTAGTACGATTCGGCGAGGTTCTTGTCTTGGGCAGCAACCGTCCCGGTGAGAAGTACACCGAGAAACAGCGTAGGGAGGAAACTCTTCATACTGGTCATTATGGCACAGCGATCTTGACGGAGAATATCGTTCGGACCTTTAGACGCGGCCAAAAAGCAAAGGTTTCAGCTTCCGCAGGGAAGTGTTCTCTCGTTTTGCGGAAAGCCTTCTCGCTTCTCGCTATGGCCGAATCCTCTGCGCGGGAACCGCGGACAGGATCTCCTGGTTCTCCGTGAAGAACATCTCCACTCCGATAAGCGGCAGACTGGAGGTAACCCTGACGTACCCTCCGATTTGCTCAACCCCCTGGAGTTGCGGGACAAGCTCGGGCAGCAGGCCGATAAGCCGTTGGCCCGCGTTAAGCGTTGGTTCCGCCGAACCCACCTGATTACCATCTTTGTCGAAAACCAGGATTTGAGCGGTCGCCGCCTGATCGTTCGGATTAATCAACGCCAGGCCGGTGGAGTAACCGAGCCCGAGGGCCACGTGCGAAAATGCAAGAACGCCTCCATCGGGGCTCAGCAGCGGCACCGTGGTCATCGCCTTTCCCCCGAACGTTCGGAGCTCGATGTGACCGACAAGCCCTGGACCCTGCGTCTCGACCGAGATCCACCCGGAGACAACCTGGCCGGGGTCGGTCAGCTCAAAAACCTGGGCGACGCTGCGACGGACCAGTTGACCCGGCGCAAGAACCGCCGACTTCGAAAG
>Ga0105091_10001107_pt1 | contig 11636 bp, 13 predicted proteins | sample PPLLak1March2015_FD_87022 | JGI IMG/M metagenome (GOLD analysis project Ga0105091, IMG submission 87022) | Freshwater sediment microbial communities from Prairie Pothole Lake near Jamestown, North Dakota, USA - PPLs Lake P7 Core (1) Depth... | ecosystem: Environmental > Aquatic > Freshwater >... | reverse complement strand
CGGGTTGCGGGTTGCGGGTTGCGGGTTGCGGGTTGCGGGTTGCGGGTTGCGGGTTGCGGGTTGCGGGTTGCGGGTTGCGGGTTGCGGACCTGGAGTCGCGTTCCAGAGCCGCAACCCGCAACCTGCAACTCGCAACCCTCGCCACCTGTTGTATGATTACGCTTTCCATGAAAGACCTGATTGCCGAACACGGGGTTGTGGGCGCAGGGGGAGCCGGTTTTCCGACCGCGGTGAAGCTCGCGTCCCGGGCCGAGACCGTCATCCTCAACGCCGCCGAGTGCGAGCCGCTCCTGCACAAGGACAAAGAACTGCTCATCCATCATTGGCCGGAGGTGCGCCGCGGACTCGAAATCGCAGTCGAGCGCGTCGGCGCATCGCGTGCAGTCATCGGCATCAAGGAAAAGCACGAGAAACTGATTCACCGTCTCGGGAAAGAACTCCCGTCCAACACTACGCTTTGTCCTCTCACTGACACCTATCCCTCCGGCGACGAATTTATCCTGGTCTATGACGTGACCGGCGAAGTCATCCCCCCGGGCGGCCTGCCGATCCACCTTGGAGTCGTCGTTTCAAACGTCGAGACCTTGTTCAACATCGGGTCGGAAGGCTGCGTCACGCACAAGTACCTGACCGTCGCAGGTGCTGTTCGAGAGCCGCTAACACTTCGCGTTCCCGTCGGAACGCCCTTCTCCTCCGTTATTGAGGCGGCCGGCGGCGCAACCGTGCCGGAATTCGGAATCCTGGTTGGAGGCGCGATGATGGGGCGTCTTGCCTTGAGCCCCGAAGAGCCGGTTACAAAGACAACCGGCGGGCTCATCGTCCTGCCGTCCACCCACGCGCTGATCTTTCGCTACGCGCTCGGCTGGCGGGAAGTGGAGCGTAAGGCCAAGTCGGCGTGCGACCAATGCACCTTTTGCACGGAGCTCTGTCCCCGCTACCTGCTCGGTCACCCGATTGAACCGCACAAGGCCATGCGCAGTATCGTGTTCGGGGGACAAGACGTGCGACCCAAGAGTGAAGGACTGTACTGTTGCGAATGCAACCTGTGCAGCCTCTTCTCGTGCCCCGAAGATCTCGACCCAAAAAACGTCTGCGTTTTTAACAAATCGAAGATGAAACGAGAGGCTTCCGCGGGTAACGGCAAGTACCGACCGCATCCGCTAATCAACGCCCGCCGGGTCCCGATCACTCGATTGAAGCGAAAACTCGGGCTGAGCGGCTTTCTCGACAAGGCGCCGCTGTCGTCGCAAGCCCTCGCGCCGGGCCGCGTCATCCTGCCCCTTCGCCAGCACATTGGCCGCCCTTGCGTTCCATCGGTCAAAGTCGGTCAGAGCGTGAGCGAAGGGCAGCTGATAGGCGCACCGCCCTCGGGCGCGCTTGGCGCCAATATCCACGCGAGCATCGCTGGAACCGTGAAAAGCGTAAGCGAAGAACAGATCGTGATCGAGAGGTAACGAGGCTCCCATATGGCTGAACTTGACGCAATAGGGATCATTGAACTGAGCAGCATCGCCATCGGCTTCAAAGTGCAGGATGCGGTTTTAAAGGGTGCGCGCGTGGACCTCCTGGTGGCGCGAACCATCTGCTCGGGCAAGTACTTGATAGCCGTCGGGGGAGACGTCGCCTCGGTCACCGCCGCGGTCGACAATGCTGCCCAGGAAGCGGAAGGGTTTCTGATCGAGTCCCGGGTGATCTCGCGGGTTCACCCTTCGGTTTTCCCCGCGATCGGCGGCAACGTCGAGCTCAAAGACGGACCGACTGGAGCACTTGGCGTGGTTGAGACCTTCTCGGCGACCAGCATTATCGATTGCGCCGACGCCGCCGCCAAAGCTGCTAATGTCCAGCTTCTGCGTGTTCACCTCGCGATGGCCATCGGCGGTAAGGGCTTCGTCCTGATGGGTGGCGATATCGCCAGCGTTCGGGCGGCAGTGGATACCAGCGCGAAGCTGGCCGCGGCTGAAGGAATCCTGGTCGGCAGCGCCGTGATCCCGAGGCCGTCAGAAGAGTTGTTTAGGGAGTGGATTTAGGTTCGGCGTAGATTTCAGCGAGATCCTATCGTGGCCGGACTCTCCAGAGTCCGGTGCCGGGCTCGCCGAGAGCCCGGCAGTGTCTGACCGCAGCAACCAGCGTGCCCCCAGGCGGGCGTTTGGCCGTACGCCGCTTCTAACCTGCGTCCTCCTCTGCCACTTCGTTCGTATGGTGGGCCGGGCTCTCGGCGAGCCCGGCACCGGACTCTGGAGAGTCCGGCCACAATAAAAGCCTTACGCCATTACCAGCTCAATTCCCTTCCCGCGCACCAATTCCTGAAATTCCGGCGCGATTTCGGAATCCGTCACAATCGTGTCCGCTTCTTCGAGCGCGGCCAGGTGTACGAGCGCCTTCCGGCCGAATTTGGTGTGATCGGCCACGATGATGACCTTCCGGGAGGAAGTGATCATCCTACACTCCGAGCTGACGATGAGGGTATTGTTGTTGCTCAAACCTGATTCGGTGATCCCGCCGCTCCCCATGATCAGCACATCGGCGTAGACATTCCCGAGCATCTGCTCGCAGAACGGACCGAGCAGCACACCGAGGCGCGGGTAAAGAAAACCGCCGGTCAAAGTGAGCTCCACCGTGCGCGAGTCAGAGAAGATCTCGGCAATCGGGATCGAGTTGGTGACGATATGCAGGCGCCGGCCCAGCAGGTTGCGCGCGACTTCCGCGACGGTCGACCCACCGTCGAGGATCAAGGTCTGTTCGTCTTCCACCAGTCCGGCGGCGACTTTGCCGATTCGCCGCTTTTCCTCCTGGCACCGCACGCTCTGCCTTTGAAAGTCCAACAAGTCATCGCGCGATTGCTGGATCGACAAGGCGCCGCCGTGGACCCGGCGCAGAAACCCCGTTTTCTCGAGCTCGCTCAGATCCCGGCGCACGGTTGATTCCGAGGCCTCAAGCACCCGGCACAGCGTCTCGACATCCACGAATTCCTGGCTGGAGAAGATTTCCTGAATGCGCAACTGCCGCTCGGCCGCCTTCATAAACGCAAGGGTAGCATGATTCTGACGGAATTTGAACGAAAATGACAGAAACAGCTTGACTTTTCTGTCAATTCGCTCAAAACTCGGTCATCATGTCCTTTGAGCTGTCGCGCTCTGCCATTGAAGAGGTGGTCCGCGGTGTCGTCACCAGCCGGCTTGCAGCTGGCTGCACCAACTGCAGCAAGTGCTCGCGGCTCACGTCTTCCCCGCTGGTTGTCAATGCCTCGGCCCGTCACATGCACCTCAGTCCAGCCGACCTGGAGGTCCTTTTCGGCGCGGGCCATCAGTTGACCCCGATGAAGCCTTTGTACCAGGACGGGCATTTTGCGGCCGAGGAAAGCGTCACCCTCATCGGACCGCGCAGCCGCCTGATCTCCAACCTGCGGATCCTAGGCCCCTGCCGCGGCCACTCTCAGATTGAGCTGGCCTTTACGGACGCGGTCAGCCTCGGGATTGATGATGTGCCGATCCGGCTCTCAGGAGATATCGCCGGCACTCCCGGAGCCGTGGTCATGGGCCCGAAAGGCGTCCTGCAGCTGAAGGAAGGCGTGATTCGTGCCGCCATTCACGTGCACATGAATACGGCGGACGCCGAGTTCTACGGGGTCGCCCATCGGGACATCATGAAGCTCCGGGTGGGAGGCGCGGCCGGCGTGATTTTCGCCACTGTGCATGTGCGGGTCGACCCGGCCTACAAACTGGAAGTCCACATGGATACGGATGAGGCTAACGCCTGCGGTCTACGGTTCACGCGGGACGTGCAGCTGTTCAAATGAAAGGCATGGACTACGATGGACGACATGGACGTTGTGGACGAAGTGGACAGGGCTCAATTCGCGTCTTGTCCACTTCGTCCACAACGTCCATGTCGTCCATCGTAGTCCGTGCCACTACGGGAGAACGTCATGAAACAAGCGCTGGGAATGATTGAGACGCGCGGTTTGTCGCCGCTGATTGGCGCCGTTGACGCGATGCTAAAGGCAGCCAATGTTACTTTCGCGGGCTGGGAACCGGTCGGATCGGGCCTGGTCACGGCCTTTATTGAAGGCGACGTGGCCGCCGTAAAGGCAGCGATCGATGCAGGCGCAGAAGCGGCCGGCCGGCTGGGAGAAGTCGTGAGCGTGCAGGTGATCCCGCGTCCGCATGAAGACCTTGGGGTGTTCACTGGCGGCGGCAAAAACAACGCGCCGAAATCGGGGACAAAACCGGTCAAATGACCCGCTGAGGAGCTGAAATGAATCAAGCAATCGGAATTATCGAGACGAGAGGGCTCGTCGGTCTGGTCGAGGCGACCGATGCCATGTGCAAAGCGGCCAACGTCGAACTGGTCAAAACCATCCAGATCGGCGCCGGCCTGGTGACGACCGTGGTCCGCGGCGACGTCGGAAGTGTCCGGGCAGCGGTTGACGCCGGGGCAGAGGCTGCCAAGGCAGTCGGCGAGTTGGTGGCGGCTCACGTCATTCCCCGGCCGCATGACGGCCTGGTCGAGGCTTTCTTACAGTAGGGAGAAGCGTGAAGATCCTCGTTGCGAACATCGGCAGCACCTCTTTCAAGTTCCAGCTGTTCGACATCGCTTCGCGCTCGGTCCTTGCAAAGGGACGCGTGGAGCGGATCGGACAACCGGGAGGCGCCTGTCCCGACTACGAAAGCGCCATTGACAGCTGCCTCGCAACGATCGCCGGACCGGGCAAACCGCTTTCAAACCTGTCGGATTTAAGCGCCGTCGGCTTTAAAGCGGTTCACGCAGGCCCGGAACGAGGGCTCTGCCTGGTCGACGAAGGAGTGCTTGCCGACATGGAACGCTTTTGTTTCCTGGCCCCGGCACACAACCCTCCCTACCTTCGGGCGATGAAAGCCTTCCGAGACCGGCATCCGGAGCTCCCCCTGGTCGCGCTCTTTGAAACGGCTTTTTTCGACCTGCCGGAAGCCGCCAGGACGTACGCCGTTCCGAATGCATGGAAGGAACAGCTGGGGGTCCAGCGCTACGGCTTTCACGGCGCGAGCCATCGGCACGCGGCCGAGCGGGCCTCGGCATTGCTCGGCCGGTCGGATTTGCGCCAGGTCTCTTGCCACCTCGGAGGGAGCTCGAGCGTGGCAGCCATCCAGGACGGCAAAGGTGTGGATTCGAGTTTCGGGATGTCGCCACAGTCGGGACTCCCGCACAACAATCGAGTCGGCGAGATTGACGCTTTTGGTGTCCTGTTTGCGATGAAGCAGCTGAATCTGGGCATCGACCAGATGGCAGCTGTCCTGGCCCGGGAGTCGGGTTTGGGGGGGATCAGCGGAGTGGGCGGCGACCTGCGCGATTTGTGCGCAGCGGAAGGCAACAAGCGGGCACAACTGGCCCTCGACGTCCTGGTGTATTGGATCCGCCACTACGTCGGCGCGTTCGCGTTTCAGCTTGGCGGGATCGACGTGTTGAGCTTCTCGGGAGGAATCGGCGAGAACAGCGCGGCGATTAGAAACGCGGTCTGCCGCGGATCAAGGCCATTCGGAATCGTGATCGATGAGGATTTGAACCGGGAAGCGACCGGAGAAAAGGATATCGGGGCGGCGGAATCCAGCGTGCGGATCCTCGTGATTCCGGCCGACGAAGAATGGATTGTGGCCCGAGAGGCCGCCGACTTAATTAGGAATATTGATTAGGAGAATGAGATGGCACAGCAGGCGATAGGGATGATTGAGACTCGAGGCTTGGTTGCGCTCGTACAGGCGACCGACGCGATGTTGAAGGCGGCAAACGTCGAGTTCCGCGGCTGGAAGAAAATCGGCAGCGGGCTCTGCACGGCCTTCATTGCCGGCGACGTCGCCGCGGTCAAGGCCGGGGTGGACGCCGGTGCGGCAGCCGCCCGCTCTGTGGGCGAGGTGGTGAGTGTGCACGTAATCCCGCGCCCCCACGACGATGTGGGCCGCATTGTTCCTCAATCCTAGGAAGCGCTTATGTTTCTAGCCAAGGTCATCGGAACAGTGGTTTCGACTCAGAAGAACCCCAAGTTTCAGGGAATGAAGCTTCTTCTGATTCAGCCTTTCATCACCCGCGAAGACACGCTCGTCCAGTCCGGAAGCTCGGTGGTCGCGGTCGACAGCGTGGGCGCGGGCCTGGGAGAGCTTGTAATGTTCACGCAGGGAAGCTCGGCGCGGCTGACGGACATCACTCGGGACTCGCCGACCGACGCCGTGATCGTTGGAATCGTCGACACCGTCGAGCTCGGAGGGAAACGCCTTGCCAAACCTTGACGCTGCAAAGTCGGGACAGATAAAGGCCTCCGAAGAGCTGGTCTCGTCGATCGTTCGCGAAGTACTGCAACGGCTCCCTGGGAGCGCAGGCATCCCGACTGCCTGTGCCGCTCGCCGTATCGATAGTGCCGGCGGCACGAGCAGGCAAGAGGCCTCCGCTCACAGGAAGCCGTCAGCGGGCCACGGCATCTTCCCCACGGTCGATGAGGCGGCGAAGGCTGCCGCGGAGGCCCAGCCGCGCCTGGCCGCGCTGAGTCTCGATCAAAGAAACGAGATCCTGGAAATCATCCGCAGGATCTGCGAGGACCGGGCCCAGGAATTGGCCGAAATGGAGTACGAGGAAACGGCTATCGGCAGGCTCGATCACAAGGTCGATAAGCTGAAGATCATCCGCCGAGTGCTGGGGGTCGAAGCCTTGCGCACCGAGGCACGCAGCGATTCCACGGGTCTGGCGATCATTGAATATGCGCCCTTCGGCGTGATCGGGATGGTTCTGCCTGCCACCCATTCCGTCCCAACCATGGCCAGCAACGCGATCAACGTCCTGGCCGGCGGAAACACGGCCGTCTTCAGTCCGCATCCGGCCGCGGCCAAAGTCGCAGCCTACGCTCTGGACCTTTTCAACCAGGAGATTGAGAAAAAGACCGGGCTTGCGAACCTCATGACGACCGTCGAGGAACCGTCAATCCAGTCTGCCGAAGAGCTGTTTCATCACCCGGAGGTCAACCTGTTATGCGTAACCGGCGGACCTGCCGTTGTTAAAGCGGCCATGAAGGCAGGCAAACGGGTGATCGCCGCAGGGCCGGGCAACCCACCAGTGGTTGTCGATGAGACTGCCGATATCGAAAAAGCAGCCGCCGACGTCATTGCCGGGGCGGCTTTTGATAACAACCTGCTTTGTATCGGGGAAAAGGAAGTCTTCGTCGTCAGTTCAGTGGCGGACCGGTTTATTGCGGCGATGAAGCGCCACGGCGGGTACCTGCTGAATCGAGAACAGATTGAGAAGCTGACTAAAGCGGCTTTCACTTTCCGGGAAGGCGCGGGGAAAGGCTGCGGACGAGCGCACCTGAAGCGAGACTTGATCGGAAAGGATCCATCGTTCCTGGCGAAAGCGATCGGCCTGCAGCTGCCGGCGGACATTGACCTGCTTTTCGGGGAGACCGAGGAAGACCACCCGTTTGTCCAGGAAGAACAGATGATGCCGTTTCTGCCGGTCGTTCGGGTGCCGGACGTCGAAGCCGGAATTAAAGCGGCAGTGCGGGCGGAGCATGGGTACGGCCATACGGCCATGATGCATTCAAACAATGTGGCAAACGTGACGAAGATGGCGAAGGTCATGAACACCACGCTCTTCGTCCACAACGCGCCGTGTTCGGCAAGCCTGGGCCTCGGAGGCCCGGGATTCCTGAGTTACAGCATTGCGACACCGACCGGCGAGGGGGTGACGACCCCGCTGACGTTTACCCGTCAGCGCCAGATCGCCATAGTCGGCGCGCTGAGGATTACGTGAGACAGTTCAGGGTTCAGGGGTTTCACGGTTCAGGGTTTCAGGGTTCGGGGTTCTAAGTCCTAAGTTCTAAGTTCTGAGTTCTGAGTTCTGAGTTCTAAGTTCTGAGTTCTCAGTTCTAAGTTCTAAGTTCTAAGTTCTAAGTTCTAAGTTCTCAGTTCTAAGTTCTAAGTTCTCAGTTCTAAGTTCTAAGTTCTAAGTTCTAAGTTCTAAGTTCTGAGTTCTGAGTTCCGAGAACCGGACTGAGAACCGTGAACCATGACTCGAGACTAGGCACTTGGAACCCAGAACACAGAACACAGAACACAGAACTTAGAACTTAGAACTTAGAACTTAGAACTGAGAACTTAGAACCCCGAACCCTGAACCGGCCGCTTATGTTCATCGCACGCATTGATGGATCGATCACTTCGACGGTGAAGCACAAGAGCTTGGACGGCTGCTCGCTTCTGATCGCCCAGCGGCTCAACGCCGACGGATCGGCGACAGGCGAGCCGCAGATTGTGATCGACCCGATGCGCTCGGGGAGAGGGGCCAGGGTCCTGGTGAGCACGGACGGCGATCTGGCCCGGCAGATGCTCCGGGACAAGACGACGCCAACCCGGCTCGTCGTCATCGGAATCTTGGATTGACCGAGGAGGAAAACAGTTGCGACTCGGAGTTGTCAGGGGAAACGTGGTTCTCAGTCTCGCTGACCCAAGCCTGGCCGGAACACGGCTGCTGATCGTAGAGCCGATCACCGCTGAGCGGCTCAGCTCTGAAAACCCGGGAGGTGGGAAGCAACTGATTGTAGCCGACCGGCTGGGACCCGACGTGGGTGAGCTGATCGCCTTCGTAGAAGGCCGTGAAGGTGCGAATCCCTACTGGCCGGGCCGGGCTCCGGTTGATGCTTACTGCAGCCTGATCGTCGACCAGATTGACTACACTCCTCCGACCGATTGAGGCAAAAGATATATGAACAAGTTGGACTTAACGTCTTTAAAAGTCATAACGGCACGCGATCTGGAACCTGCATTAGCAGCAAAGGCCGAGCAGGTGGAAGTTGCGGCGCGAGCGCTGGTTACTCCTGCCGCCAAGGATTATGCGTACGCCAAACACCTGACCCTCATCCGCGCAGGCGACTCCCAGCCGTGCGCGACTCAATCGCCCATCGTCAATCGTCAATCGTCAATTTCGTCCTACGACGCGCTTTTGAACTCAGCCGAGGCACTACCGATCAAGGAAGAGATTATCCGGAACAGCCGAAAGCTGTGGAACCGGCAGTACGTGGATGGCAACGGCGGGAATCTCTCATACCGGATTGCTGACAATGCCGTGATTTGCACCCCCACGCTGTGCAGCAAGGCCGATGTCACTGTGGAGGATCTCTGCCTGGTCGACATGGAAGGCAATCAGCTGGCCGGAAAGCAGAAGCGAACCAGCGAGATTTTCCTCCACCTGGAAATCTATAAAGCCGTGCCGGAGGCCAAAGCCGTGGTTCATGCTCATCCGCCGCACGCCACGGCGTACGCAGTCGTCGGTCGCGTTCCACCTGGATGCATCATCCCCGAGCACGAGGTTTTTGTCGGAAACGTGGCCGTGACTGATTATGAAACACCGGGCACCAAGCGATTTGCGGAGACCATTCTCCCGTATGTCCGGACTCACAACACAATCCTGCTGGGCAACCACGGCGTGGTCACCTGGGCGGACACGGTCACGCATGCCGAGTGGTATCACGAAATCGTGGATACAACGTGCCGAATCCTGATGCTTACCGCACCGCTGGGCGTTCCCATTAAGCGGATTTCCGAAGAAAAGACGAAAGACCTCCTCGGGATCAAGAAGCGGCTGGGCCTGCCGGATCCGCGCCATGAACTGCGCGAATGCCAACTGTGCGATGCCCCCGAGTTTCCCCAGGGGATCACCGCCTGCCCGGTAGGAAACGGTTGCGGCGAGCACCAGCCGGCCTCTCAGGAGGACGTCGAAAACCTCGTCCGACTGGTGACGGACCAGGTGATGAAAGCACTGGGCGGCAAATAAGAAAACAGAAAACAGAAGTCAGAAGTCAGGAGTCAGAATAAGAAACCTTTGTAGGGAATTCGCTTCTGACTTCTGACTCCTGACTTCTGTCTTCTTCGATATTCTGACTGATCGCGGAGGTTCAACGACAATGCCGAACTTCGTGGCGGTGGATCTGGGGGCGTCAAACGGGCGGGTGCTGGTCGGGAGATGGGACGGCAGGAAATTCCATCTTCAGGAGCTGCATCGCTTTCCCAATGGACCCGTTCACGTTCTCGACCACATGTACACGGACGTCCTCCGTCTCTGGTCGGAAATCAAGACCGGGCTGGCTAAGTACGCCTCGCAGTTTAATGAGCCCCCCGTCTCCCTCGGCATTGACACCTGGGGCGTCGATTACGCCCTGCTCGACCGGCAAGGTCACCTTCTCGGAAACCCCTACCATTACCGGGATCCGCGCACCGACGGGATGCCGGACATGGCCTTCGCGCGTGTGCCCGCCGACGAGATCTTTGAAAAGACCGGCATTCAGTTCATGCAAATCAATACGCTGTTTCAGCTCTTCAGCATGGCCGAAAGCAGGCATCCTCACCTTCAGGCCGCCGACACCTTGCTGATGATCCCGGATCTTTTCCACTACTGGCTGACCGGAAAGCAGACTGGTGAGTATACGATCGCGACAACCAGCCAGATGTTTGATTCGCGCCGCCACGCCTGGTGCACGGACCTGCTCGACCGGCTCGGCATTCCTCCGGCTATCCTTCCCGAGATCGTTCAGCCTGGCTCTGTCCTGGGCCAGCTGTTGCCTGAAGTCGCTGATGAGACCGGGCTTCCTGAAACTGTATCCGTGATCGCAGCCGGCACGCACGATACGGCGAGCGCCGTGGCCGCAATCCCCGGACTCGACGATACGAGCGTGTACATCAGCAGCGGAAGCTGGAGCCTGATGGGGTTTGAGATGTGCAGCCCGGTCATCAATCCGGAAACGCTGCGTCTGAACATCACGAACGAGGGAGGCGTGAGCGGCACCATTCGACTGCTGAAGAACATTGCCGGCCTCTGGCTGGAACAGGAGTGCCGCCGGAAATGGCGGCAAGCGGGCCAGGACTACGGTTGGGATGAGCTCGCAACGCTTGCGCAAGAGGCCGAACCTTTGCGTTCGTTGGCGGACCCGGACAGTCATGACTTTCTTAGCCCGATCGACATGCCGGCGGCGATCCGCTCCTATTGCCGAAAGACCGGCCAACTTGAGCCGGAGACACCCGGCCAGATCATCCGGTGCTGCCTCGATAGTCTCGCGCTTAAATACCGCCATGTTCTTGGCCTGCTGAAGAGCCTGACCGGCCGGGAAGTTCGGACAATCCGGATTGTCGGCGGGGGTTCTCAAAACCGGCTGCTGTCTCAACTGACTGCGGACGCTTGCGGGTGCCGCGTAGTGACTGGACCCGCTGAGGCGACGGCGCTTGGCAACGTCATGGTGCAGGCAATCGCGACGGGCCACCTGGCCGATCTGAAAGCAGGCCGGCAGGCGATTGCCGAGTCGATTAAACAGGAAACCTACGAACCCCGGCCAGGCAAATGGGAACAAGCGTCAAGCCGCTTCGAAGAGCTGATCAGGATGAGCTGAGCCGAGAAAAACAGGGGCAAAGGGGCAAAGGGGCAAAGGGGCGAAGGGGGCATAAGCGCTCAAATAAGGTGCTTTGCCCCCGTAGGGGGCGGATGTTTATAGTAAACCGTTAAGGAAGGTAAGGCGCCCCAGCGGGGTGCGATGTTCCGAGCCATCACGTAACATCGCGCCCCGCTGGGGCGCCCTACCTTCCCAGCCCGCTGGCTATAAACATCCGCCCCCTACGGGGGCAAAGCTCCTTATT
>Ga0105091_10001106_pt1 | contig 11640 bp, 12 predicted proteins | sample PPLLak1March2015_FD_87022 | JGI IMG/M metagenome (GOLD analysis project Ga0105091, IMG submission 87022) | Freshwater sediment microbial communities from Prairie Pothole Lake near Jamestown, North Dakota, USA - PPLs Lake P7 Core (1) Depth... | ecosystem: Environmental > Aquatic > Freshwater >... | reverse complement strand
GGCTTTGCCTCCTTCCATTTGAACACTGCTCTTCCGCTCTGATCGGCCACCCATTCGGCGTGGCCTTTGATGACCGCATGTTCCTTTACCTGTCGCGCTCCGATATGTCCTCCCCAGAGGATGCATGCAGCGGCAACAAGTCCTGCGATTAGTCCGGCTATGATTGGTCTTGAGTCTTTCATTGGTTGTTTCGGTTTCAGCATTCGGTGAAACTGCCTGATTTAGTGAATGTCGCTCACGGCTTGGCCTCCTTGGCTTTGCGCCATTTTGAAACAGTGTACTGCACGGCATTCAACCGCTCATCGCGTAGCCACGCCTCCATCGCATCCCCCGCTGCCTCCAGCCGCTTGATGCGGTCTTGCTGTTCTGCAAGTCGCTGCGCTGCTTCAGCAATCGCTGCGTTTGCCACACCATCGTCGGATTGGATTTCTGTTGCCAATATGTGCATGGCTGCGATCAGTGTTTCGGTTGAGCTTCTCATTGCTTTGACTTCATGGCTGGTAATTCGATCAGAGAATCATCTCCGAAGCAGTCCGAGTAATCATCGGAATGATGGTCACAGAACGTCGCGCATGTTTCGGGGCAACGATGTGTGGCCGGTGCGCCGCATTCGGCAACGATGTCGCCGTGAGTCAGAATCCAACAACATCTCGGAATGCTCGCGCTCACTGCTTGTCCTCCATGGCATCGCTCCAGTTGAGTAAGATCGTGATTGGGGTTTCTCTTTCGATCCATGAATACAGGCCGTCGCCCGCCTCCTCCAGCCGCTTGATGCGGTCTTGAAGCCGCAGGTTTGCTTCATCCAACAATTGCTGCTGCCGGATGATTGAGTTTGCCGCGTTAAGTTCGCGTTCGATCCTCCTGCACAGCATTCCAAGATCGGCTACGTTGTGCGGTGTTGAGTCTGATATTGGGGTGTCGCTCATTTCGCCCCCTTCCATTTTCCAATCGTGCGAAGGAAAGCCTCTGCTCGTTGGGCTGCGGTGGCTGACCACAAAAAATACTCGCAGTTCAGACCTTGCCTTCCATTTCCAACGACAACATCCAGATGATGGTCCATGGAAACCATTTGATCTGCATTCAACGTCATCACTGCATCGTGCATGGCGTTGAGGTCGAACGGGTAGTTCGGGACATCGACACACACATCAAATTCGCTTGGTGTGCCTTTATGTCGTGTCGTAACTCCCCACACCCTTCCGGAACCTGCATCCACATTCTTCCACCCACACGCTTCCGCGATGGCAATCCTTTGCACTTCTGGTGTCACGGCTTGGCCTCCCTCGCTTTGAGCATTGCGTCGGCCACTGCGTATGCATCTTTGGCCGCTTTATTCCATGCATCTTTGCCTTCGTAATAGCCAACATCGACTGATTGTCCTGCTAGATTCCCCTGCAACGCCTTCGCCGCAAAGTAGTCTCTGACAGTGATGCCAGATCTCGAACCGTAATGGGTCATGCAAGGTTGACCGTCTTGGTAGAATCCATGCGTTGTCGCGGTTGCAGCAGTTGGAAACGCCGGTCCTCCGTCGTTGATTGGTGCGCTCATTTCGCCTCCTCCATCACCCCGCACGGGTGCCATGTTTTGCCGCCGTCGGTGCTGTGTTCGTGATCACTAAACCAATCTGAGCGAACAAGCTCATTTGATGTGTAAGTGATCACCCATCGGTTTGCTGGATTTATCAGTGTTCTTATCCACGCACCCAGCGGAACCTCATCAGAGGTCCACGGGCGGAGCTTTGCGGTGGGTTTGATGCGGTATTCTGTGTCATCCCAGCCCCACCTCGGCCCAGGTGTTCTTCTCCATTTTTTGTCGGGAGACAGGGCTTCCACTTCCTTCCCATCCACAAATGCCTGCATGATGCGGATGGCTTCTTTGGTTTGTTCGATGTTCATAGGTATTCTGGAGTTAATGTGACTTAGTGTATAAATGCAACAAGCGGATTAGTTTTATCCATTGGAAAAATTGCCACCAACGTGGAAGTTCTACGTAAAAGTAATTGTTTTCGATGATATGATTTGTGGATACGAGTGAATCATTTAGTATCGCAGTGGGTCTGCAAAATATAAGTCCACCTGATATTCTAACACTTCCGTCTTTACGAATGTGAATGAATGCTTCTGGTTTTTCTGTGTTCATTTCGCTTCCTCCCCTTCGAGGTACTGTGCCACCGCCTCATCGGCGACATACTGAAACTTGTAACCCTTCCTGGCGGCGTATTCCTTGAGGCGCCGATGCGTGTCGTCCGAGACGACAATCACCTTCGCTGTCGGTCGTTTGGGTTTCACAGTCTTCATGGCTTCCCTTCCATGATGATTGACTTCACGAACCGCTTCTTCACGCCGATGGCCTTGGCCACGTAGGCCAGGCTCTGGCCCTCGTTCCATAATTTCCAGGCGCGTTTGGCGTTGAGTGGCGGAGTTTCGATCCGTGCTGGTACCGCAGCTGGATCGGGAAAGCTGATCCATCCACGGGCCACGGCGTTGGAGATCAATTCATTCACGGTTTACCTCCATTGATTAAGTTCCAGATTACGCTGTTCGATCGTTTGAATTTCTTCGCCAACTCGCGATAGGTGTAGGTTGGATTCTGGCGCTTGGCCTCGATGATCGCCTTACACTCGGCATCGGTCATTTGCCTCCAGGTTCCCCTCGGTTGCTCTTCGATGATCGGAACCGGTGGCTGCTTACCGAGCACGCGCTCGATGGCTTCACGGGAGAGTTTCATCTTTGAGGATCCAGGTAGGCGACTGGATGATCTGGGTTGAATCACCGTTGTACCCGGGCCAGCTGTCGGTGTCTTCGCAGACCATCCACTGCCTGAGCCACGACTGCCAGGTGCGTGACCCGACTTCACAGGACTCGGTGTCCAGCTGGTACACAGCGACCGCAAACGGCGCTTGGTCTTCGACGCAGACCCACTGCCAAGCACGCGTCTCACCGGTGATGTCTCGGTACAGGTCCCGGTAGTACGCAGCCTGCACGTCGTAACGCAGCTGGCCAATCTGCCGCCGGAACCCGGCCTTGCTAGCATCGCGGCATTTCTTTAGGTCCACGATCACCGGGGTCGTGTTGGGTAACCAGTCGATCAGGCCTTTGCGCTCGCAGGACTCGAACTCGCCAAACATTCCGACCTGGGCCTTCCCTGGCTCGGCAAACAGCCGGCCGGCTACCGGGTGTTCGCGAACTGCCTCGACCATGCGCTCGACGGTTTCGATCTCCTCCTGCTTGAACACGGTCACGCCGCGCTCCTTGGTATCATCGCGCCATGCACGCGCTTCCTTGGTGCGGAAGTCCTCGTAGGGGGACGTAGTGTAGAGGTACGGCGTGCCGAGAACCTTGTGGTCCAGCAGGCTTCCGATGTTCATGGCCTCGGTAGGCTCGCGTTCTTCCTCGAAGCCGACCTCAGCGTGAGCCGGCGAGCGGCTGAATGCCTTGAGCGCAGAGACGTTGATTGCGGGGTGACTGCGGTACGTGTTTACGTCGATGGGGTGGATGAGTTTCACTTCGCACCCCCCTTCGCCGCCTGACGAGCGATGCCACGGCGGTTGCGGATCACCCATTGGGCGAGTTCAGGTGGAAGGTCATTGGCAGTCGGGTACGCCTCGGGGTTAGGCCACCAGCTGAGTTCAGTGGCCATGGCGACCAGCTGCTCGTAGGTGAGGCCGATGGAGAACAGTGTGCCCTCAACGGTCTCGACGTTGAACTTTTCCGGAACGGTGGCTTCAGGAACGGCCTGTGCAGGCGTAGCCTCAGGTGCTGGCACCGGCTCAGGCGCGGCGGGCGCGGGTTCAGGCTCCGGTTCTGGTTCGACCTGTACCGGCGCCGGCTCCTGCACGACGACAGCCTCAGGCTCCTTCTTAACCTTGCGCGGCTTCGGCTCGGGCGGCGTCGGGGTCACGTCCATGACGACCGGCTTCACAACCTGCTGGGCGGCTGGAGTGTCGTTGACCTCCTCCGAGGTGTGCATACCCAGCGCGATCTCCGGCGCGTAGGCGCGGGTCCAGAACGCAGCGGCGCGGTACTGGAGCATCTGCTCCGGCATGGTCTTCCACTTAGAACCGTTCTTGGAATACCAACCCTCGGCCTTGGCCATGGCGATCGTCACCAGGGCGCCGACCAGTTCGAGGTTTCCCTCGCGCTCGACGGCGTAGGCGCGGCAGCCCCAGTCGTCGGCGCCTTCCTTGCCGACCCAGCGGAACCGCATCGGTGAGAACCGGCCGCAGCTGTTGACGGTGGCGATCAGGAACGCGGCGCTCCAGGTGGGCTTGCCGTGGATGGGAACCATCGACTGCATCACGGCCATGACTGAGGCGCCGATGCGCTGGCTCAGTTCAAGCGCGATGATGCAGTTACCGAGGTTGGCCTCGCCGCGATAGGAATCGGGAACGAGGGTGCTGGACGCAAGGGCCTTGGCCATGCGTTGGACGGACACGAACGCGTTCTCCGAAGAGAAGGCGCTCAGGGGTTGCGATTGCTGTGTTGCGACTGGTAGGTTGCTCATACGTCAGTCAACGTATGGCAACTAACGCACAACGTCAAGCACTACCGGCGAATCTTTTGCTGAATTTTTTCTCGGGCGTCTGCGCGCATCCGATCAGCGGCTTTGTCGATAACCTCAGCGGCATCATCGGGCTTCATCTTGAGCAAGCGGTCCCCGTTGCGTTCGATCCAAGTGCGGTATCGTTGGCCGACATCCTTCTGGTAGGTGTAGGCTTCGTCGCGGTTCATTCGCCGGCGCTCGCCGTTCTCCTTCACGGTCACCGTGATGTTCGGCGTCGGCATGAAGACGCCCTTGCTGGCAAGCTGGCCCAGCGTGTTCCAGGCTTTGTCCTCTTTGCGGAACTTCAACCAGCGGCTGTACGGGTAACGCTCGACCTGCACCGGCTCGCCCAGGACGTTCAGGATAGGCCCGGGCCCGATGCTCTGTCGGGCGAACGGCACCTGCTGAAGGAAGTATTCCATGCCGAGGTTGCCGGGCTCAGCGCGGTAGATCGACGAATCAATCCAGGCGTCGGCCTCCTTCATAATGTTCGGGATCACGGAGCCGGCCAGGCGCGCCAAGTATTTCGGCGTGGCCTTCTCAATGGTCTGGCTCACGTCGTACTTATAGGCGTTGGCGAATCCTAGGAACTCGGTCAGGGCCGCGATGGCAGAAGAGTCCTTTACGATCAGCGCACCGGAGACAAACCCGTCCATGAGCTTTTCGGGAAAGCTCTGCTTGTTGTACTTCTCGGGGCTGTAAAGTTGCTGGTCGCGCAACTCGCCGATGGCGCCAAGAACTCCGCCGAATCCCAGCTGCCGATAGGAAATGTAGGTGTCGCCAACGCGGATCGAGTACGGCTGCCGACCTTCTGCCAGCAGCTGGTTGCGCTTCTCCGGGCTCAGGCTCTTGAATGACCCGGTGATATCAATGGCACGCTTCTTCTTCTCATCATCATCGCCGAGGAACAAAGCAGCTGCGAATCCAGTCAGCGCAGTGCCGAGTGCCAGCTTTGAAAGTAGCAGATCACGGCGAGCCTCGCTGTACTTCAGGCCGAGTGCGGTGTCCTGGCGGCCGGGCGCCGATTGATACCAGCGCCACAGGGCCACTGGAGCGAAGTAGTTCAGTAGTTCGTTCGCGTAGTTCGATGCAAACCGCACGAAGCTGGTGCCGCTCAGGAACTTTAACCCCGGCAGCTGACGTTCAGCGGCATTCACGCCCTGATAGATCGCGCCAGCCAACCCCTGAGGCGTCTCGGTGAACGTGGACATCTGCCGAATGTCGCGTGCTGTCAGTAGCACTTCGACGGGCAGCGCCTCTTCGATGATCTCCCGGGTCCGGCGATTGACCAGTTCGGGCCGTGTGCCTTCGGCGATGGCGCGAGCGCGAGCATTGGCGACCGTTGTAGCCGATGGAAGCATATAAGCCTCCAGCAGTTTCGGATCCGTCTTGGCCAGCGTGTATGCCTTGGAAGCCGCATCCGACATCAACGCCGTCATGTGATCCAGCGCCTGCATCAAGCGGCTGACGTACTTCAGCTGAGAGATACCGCGCAGGAATAGGTTGCGAGACTCCTGCAATCCTTCGAGGGAATTTCCAGGGACATCCGGATTGAAGCTCACGCTGCGGTAAAGCTCACCCTTCCAGAGGATCGGCCAGAAGTCTTTGATCGCCTCGGAGAGACCTTTGCCAGCCGCCTTCAGAACCTTTCCGCCTTGAGTGCCAGCCATGCCGGCAAACATGGCGGTGTTTAGGGCGCCGTTCGCGATGTTCAGCGCGTTGTCCACCTGGGTTCTCGTTCCAGACAGTACGGCCGCGTACCAGTAATCCCGGAGAATGTCCTTCCAGTTGATGCCACCCTCCTTCTGCATCAGGCGGAACATTTGCTGGACGATCTCGTCGCGATTGATGCCAGCAGCGGATTGAGCTTTCTGAGCCAACGCGGTGAGCTTGCGTGCGGTCGTGCCGTCAATCGCGGCCACACCAAACTGGGGAGCGACAGCGTTGCGGAACGCCTGATCCCACAGCAACCGAGTCTCGGCGCCATCCTTCATCATGGCGATGTTGGAGTAGCGGAGGATGCGCGGGATCGACCGGAAGATTTTCTCGCGGTCGTCCTTCTTCACCGTCGGCAACGGCACCTGCTTGCGGAACTCGTTGCGGAAGATCCGTTCCTGTTCTCGACCCCATGCCTCGGAAAACAGCTTCACGATCTCCGAGATGCCCCGAGGCGGCAGATTGCGGAGGCCGGGTTGCGAGAGGATCTCTTCCAGCAGTCGATACTGCATGGAGCCTTGGCGTTGGTCGCTGGCGGTCAGGATGTCCGCCCAGTTGATATCCTCGCGGCGCAACACGTCTTTGGTTATGCGACGGAACTCGCGGCCGAACGCGTTGTTAGCGTTCTGCATCTGGATGCGAAGCTCTTCGATGGCCTGGCGGCCGGATGCCTGAAGCCACTGACGCACCTGGTCAGAGGTGAATTGCGGGAACGGCAACTGCGCCTGGCGCTCACGAACGAGGTCGCGGAATGCTAGCAGCGGATGCAGATACCAGATGCTGTCGATGGCGGCGGCACGGGCGGCGAATGCCTGACCCAGCTGGGTGCCGGAACTCTTCCAAGTCGATTGAACCCGGCGAAGCAGGTCTTCGGCGCGGGCCAGTTCGATTGGGTTGTTGGCGCGAGCGATTTGGGTGAAGACCCGCTCCATGATCTGTTTGAAGACGAACTCCCGGGCATCGGCGCCCATGTCGGTCGTCGCGGCCCATCGGAACGCCGCTTCCATGTCGGTGCCAAACGAATCAATCACGCGCTTCGATTCGGCCTGCCAGTTGTCTACGGTCTCCGGATTGATCTGGCCAGTGAAGTAGCCACGGGAATCAACGCGCTCCTGGCCGGCGGCGGGTTGCGGCGGGTTGGCCGGAACGCTGCCCGGGACGTTCACGCCCTGGATGAACTCCGAGAAGCCAGCGCGGGTGTCTTCGAGATCGGCGACCTTGACTCGGCTGAAAATCTCTTCGATGCCAGCTTGAGTGGCCTTGGCCCAGTCGCGGGTCTCACGATACACCCTCTGAGCAATCAGCGCGGCGCTCTGGAGAACGGCAGGCGGGATCTCGCGCAGCAGGCGCTTCAACGAATCGCTGGCGCTCGGGCCGCCCGTGAAACCGGCCTTGGGCGTGATGGATTCGATCAGTTGACCGATCGCGTCGCGGACCTCGGCCGTGGCTTCTTCGAGCGTCTGAGGCTTGCCGGTGGGTTCGGGGCCAAGCTCTCGACCCTGGGCTTCGGCGGCGGCAACGGTGCCAGCAGCCTGTTGAGCGGGTGTGCCCTGAGAAACGGTTGGCAGCGGGGCGGCTTCCAGCGGCATGGTCGTCTGAGCCTTGCGCTGGGCTGCGCGGGCCTGGGCGGCCTGGCGGGCAGCTTCTCGGGCACGGGCCTGGCGGGCTTCGATGTCGATGCCTTCCTCGCCGACCAGGCGCAGGTCTTCACGTTGCGTGCTGGCAATCAGGTCGCCCTGAGTCTGACCGGCGCCAAGACGCGGTGTACGGACCGAGGCCGGGGCCGGGGTCGGGGCGGGTGTCTCCTCGGCCATCGGCGTGTATTGATCCACGGCCAAAGCTATGCCAGCAGGGATGTTGATCTCGCCGTACCGCGCACCGCCGTCGGCTGTCGCAGCCATGGTGTCGGGATCGACTGCCGTGATCGTAAGCGGTGAGCCGCCGACAACGATCGTGTCGCCCACAGCAAGACTGTCGCTGCTTAGCTGGACAGGACCACCGGCCTCGATGGCGGCGTCGAACGCCTGCATCTTGCGGTTGGTCTCGGTGCTGGCTGCTAATTCACGCAGCTTCGGCAGGAGCGCAGCACGGTCGGACTCCGAGGTTTTCTGAGAATCACCACCAAGCATCTGGACCAGCCGGCGAACGACCAACGCGACGCCTTGGCGCCGGGCGATGTCGGCTTGGATCATGCCCTTGTCTTTTAGACCACCCTGAAACACCGGGCTGAGAACCGCCGGGTCATCAATCAGGTTAAGGTCGGGCGCGATGTCGATCGCGATGCGGTTGAACTCACGGGCGTCGAGCCGCTGCTGGGATTCCTGACGGGGCTTGCGCGGGGCCTTGGGTTGGGTGGGCGCCGGCTTCTGAACCATTTTCTGCAACCGATTGACCGCCTCCTGGTAGGACGCACGGAGTTCGCGTCCGGTGATGTTTTCGAGGTCGGCAACGATCATCGCAGCAGCTTTGACCGGGTCATTGCCAGCCGCCTGCAACGCGTCTCGGACCACGTTGTCGGGATCTAGTTTGGCCTGAATGACCGGGGGCGGAGTGACGGCAGCTGGAGCCGGAGCGGCCGCCGGAGCCGGAGCCGTGACCGCAGGAGCGGGCGTCGGCACCGGAGCCTGAATGGCCTCCGGAGCCTGTCCAGGCGCCGTCCATCCAGTCGTTTCATCAAACTCAAATCCAGCCTGCTGAAGCTGCCGGACGCGGCCGGCGAGTTCCTCGAAGCGAATTAGTTCCTCATCGGACATGGAGTCCGTACCGAGATCGACGCCCGCGTTGTACTCCTGCGTCTCCTGAATGGTCAGCGGCTGGGTTTCGGCAGGTTGCCCTCCTTGATCTTGGGCAGCTGTGGTTGGTGCAATGCCAACAGTCATGGCCTCACGGAGCGCGAGGCGTTGCCGGTAAGATTCCAGAGTCTGAGCCTGATCCTCCGACAGCATCCCGCTGTCCTCGACAGCAATCAGCTGGTCGAGTTCATCCTGCTCATCGGTGGTCAGGCCGGTCTCGGGGGAGACAGCGGCGGGGGCAGCAGCGGGAGTGGGTTGGGCGGCAGCGACCGGCGCAGGTGCAGGTGCAGGTGCGGGCGTAGGTGCGGGTGCAGCCGGTGCTGGCAGCGGCACACCTTCGGGCAACGGAATTCCGAGTTCGGACTGGCGGCGTAGAACATCCTCCTCGGTGATCTCAGGCTCGATGGCATAACCCTCGGTCGGAGTCGTGTCTTCGATGCCGGTGACGGTCGCATTCGACAGCGGCAGCGGGTTCTTCGGATCGGCGCCGTTGGCAGCCACGACAGAGTTCGCCAGGTTTACGTTGCGCCTTGATCCAATCACACCGCCGACCAGACCACCCGAGGCACCACCGATGAATCCAGCTTCGGCGACGCCGTCCATAATCCCGCGTTCGGGATCGTAGATCGACTTGGCAGCCATGTTTCCAAGCGTCTGCTCAAGCGACTCCTGGAGTCCTTCGCTTACTGTGCCCTCGATGCCGCCGCGAGCCATCTCCTGAGCGCGCTTCGACGCGGTCTGAGGAATCAGGCGCTCGACGAGATTGGCGCTGTACTTGCCCAACGTGCTGCGGCCAGCGGCGCCGGAGCGCATACCTGGGATCTTGCCAGCAACACCCAGCGCGCCCTCGGTAACAGCACCGATCGGGGCCGTGGCAAGGAACGCACGGTTCTTCAGTGTCTCGGCGCGGCTGCGAAGATCCGAGGCGGTGTCGTAATCGCCAACTGCCAATGCCTCGGCGATCCGTTGGTTGATCACACGATCGGCGTCTTCAGCACCGGCCTCACCAGCCTGAAGGCCGTACAGCGCGCCAGCGCCGATGGCGGATCCAATGGTTGCGGCAGCGCCAACAGGTCCCGCAGCCAATCCACCAACCAACGCACCTGGAAGCACTGAGAGCGTGCTCCCGACTCCGCCCATAACCTGAGCGGGAATCGTTTCTTCGGCACCGGGAAGGCTAGGGAATGCCTCGGCGCCAAATTCACGAATCGCCCTGCCAGCTTGCGTAAGTGCCCCGGGACCCTCGGGTTCAACGGTTTGCTGAATCGGCCGACCAGTGAAAGGATTGACCGTCGGAGGAGGGAAAAACTTTGCAGCCCGTTCAGCACCCTGGAGCATAAGCCCAGTGCCTTCGGTGAACGCCCTCGGAAGAGCACCCGCCTGGGCACCGACAGCCTCCAGTGTGCCGACCTCCCCAGCCCGAAACTTCGCAGCCTCCTCGGACTCCGTCTCTGCTGTTAGCTCCTGGCTACGGCGATCGAGCAACCCTTGGCGAATCGCCTGGTAATTCTCACGGACGTAGGACTTGGCCTGCTCGTCCGTAATGTCATCAGGGAACGCGAGCCGGCCAAGCTCGCGTCCGAAATCGATCTCGATCGCCATGGTCTTGAGTGTTATCGGCCCGGAAGCGGAGGCAAACCTTGAATTGACCGGAAGTCGATCACTCGGTTCGTGCCCTGCGGAACGGACGGTGCCGCCATTTCTGTGCGGATTCCACGGCGTTCAGCGCGGCGTTTGCGCTCCAATGCGAGATCGGCTTGAATCTGTTCAGGGGTTCGGCCGATCGCAAAAGCAGTGTCCTCAACAACCTCCAGATCACCCTGATCGTTGCGGCGAAGATTGAAGTCTTCGATACCTTTGTCCTGAAGGCTTTGCAGTTGCTTCTGGGCAGCATCGAGATCGTCAAAAATTCCAGGTTCCTTGGGGCCAGCGCCTCCGGTTCTCGCGACCTCCGCCTGATACTGTTCATCCGTCAGCTGGCGCTTGACCTTCTCTCCAGTCGGAAGCTCGCTCGTAATCGTAACCGTGGGTTTTGTGGTGGCAGCCTTCGGCATCGCCCGCATCCGCGCCAACGGACCCGGCTGGAAGCGCGCTCCATCGACCATTACATCTTGCGACGTGTCACGGGGTTCGCGCAGGAGATCCGGAGCAAGACCGAACGCAGGCGGAGTTTCTTCACCGGTGGGAACGTAACCGGCAGACATCAAGGCTCGCTGGGTAGCGCGCCGCTCGGCCATGCGTTTGCCGAGTGTGGTAGCACGACCTCGGAGAAATTCCGGGGAGGCCAGAATATCGGGCGACAGCGGCCCGGGCGCCTCACCTTCTCCTGCTAGCATACCAGCAGCTTCGGCGAATCGACCGGTCTGCTGGCGCGTCTGAGCGGCCTTGGCAGACGCAGCGTAATCGATCTCACCGTCTGGCCCTAGAATTACATCCTGGCCGAACTGACCAGCAGCGCGCTCGAATCGTGCTTTCCGCGCATCGGCACGCGCCGCTTCGCGTTCAGCGATAATGTCTTGATAATACTGCTGCCGAACACGCGCCTCTTCTTGGCGCGCTACGATCTCGTCGGCGCGACGTTGACGCTCCT
>Ga0105091_10001105_pt1 | contig 11643 bp, 8 predicted proteins | sample PPLLak1March2015_FD_87022 | JGI IMG/M metagenome (GOLD analysis project Ga0105091, IMG submission 87022) | Freshwater sediment microbial communities from Prairie Pothole Lake near Jamestown, North Dakota, USA - PPLs Lake P7 Core (1) Depth... | ecosystem: Environmental > Aquatic > Freshwater >... | reverse complement strand
TATCGATGCAAAATGGCTATCTCCATGCAGGGCAGGCCAGAAACCTGGCGATGTTATCCTGCCAAACAGGAAGGAAATAAATATTAATGAAATGATGAGTGATCCGAAAATACAGGAGATGATGAAACGCCAAAAGTAAAAATTTCACAAGACTAAATGCGGTTTGACAGATTGTTGATCACAAATCTGTGCTTGCCTGAAACACTGCGCTTGATCTCATCAACGTAATTTATTTCCAGCACCATCTTTTCATCGATATCCTTGCGTAAACTATCCTGAATCGCATTGACTGTCTCAATCTCCAGCTTGCCGGCAGAGACAATATTCAGGGTGATTTTATCCGCTTCATTCTGAATGTATTGATATTGTTTGACGTCGGTCTGCCCATAAGACAGACGGTTAAAGTAGGATGGGTAGATGGATTTTCCATTTCTGGCTTTAATCAAATCATTACTGCGGCAGAGGCCAATCTCCATCATGGGGAAAGGCGAACCGCAGTCACAGTCGCCCTCTTTCAGTTTCCCTGAATCACCAATGTCATAGCGGATAAACGGCATGGTCCGGTTGGTCAAAGAGGTGATGATCAAGCTTTCTTCCCCATTGATCTGTTGCGACTCCAGATTAACCATGTCGGTGAATACGTGCTGATTTCCGTGCCTGCATTCACAAGCGATATTGGGAATTTCCCTGCTGCCGTACTGGTTGAATACCCGGCAGCCAAAGGCCTGCTCCATTAACTCGCGCTGCCAGTCATAGAGCACTTCGGCGGTTGAATAGATGCCCAATATTGATTTTGGCATGCTGATTCTATTGTTGATGATATACCGTGCAAGCTCGGCCAGGATGGAGGCGTAGCCCTGAAGCAGAGCGGGTTGCCAGCGGCGGATGGTTTGCATCCATTCATTCAGTTGTGTTTCGGTGTATTCATAGGCGGAGATGGTTTTTTCGGCCGCAATATAGTCCTGATATTTTTTGCTTAGGCTGCTGCCGTGGGAAATATCCTGCCTTGCTCCCCAGAAATTCAGTATTTTTTGTCCGGGTTTCCATCCTGACCACATATAGCTCCTGATCATGCCTGCACGCATCAGTTCGTGTTTGTGCTGGTCATAGTAAAACGATACGGGTTTACCGGTTGAGCCACCGGTGTTACCCAGGCTCAATGTTTGCCTGTCGATATCCCGCGCCAGCATCTCGTCCTTATGCTGCACGACCTCGTCTTTATGCAGGATGGGCAGATTATCTGCAACGAATTCTTGCGCATTCATACCAATAAATGGCGCATATTTTTCATGGTAATAGGGTGTGTTGTTATAGGCATGCAGGATGATGGTGGAAATATCCTGCTGCTGTTTATGTTGAAGCTGCGTTCTGCTTAGCGTCTGGTTGCGCAGCAGTTCATCCAGCATGCGGTATCTTTCGCGTTGCTGCCTTTTGTGCAGGAAATGTTTGATCCGGTAAAACATGTCAAAAAATTAAAAATATTTAATGTTAACTACAGGTTTAATACTGCACTTCCCACCCGGGGTGAGAGTGTGGCGTAAGGGTTTAGTGATTTGACTCTGCCAGTATCTCAGCCCACGATAATCTGTCTTGCGTATAGCATGCAATACCTTCAATAATTCCGGCATGCCGTTTCGCTTTATTGGCAGGAGAGTTAATCAGATCGTAAGCTGCAGAATGATCGCCAAAGTTTTGTTCGATATTGGCCATGAATACTTTGAAATTGTTGTTGGCCTCTGCATTTTCGGTTGACCGGTTCCACCAGTGTTCCTGCGCTTGAAACAGCGTCTTTAAAGTATTCAGCTTTGCTGCGATGAGCAGACGCTTGTCATTGTATTGTTGCAGAATGCTTGCATGGGTAGTTGTCACCGCCTCAGCAATCATTTCATTATTGACCGTTTGCTGCGGATAGCCCATGGCGATAAGTTTTTCAATGCTGAAGAGCATGACGTCACCGAAAAACTGCCGTTCAAACTCGCCTGAAAGATCGATGCTGGCCGTCTCGGCAGCAATACCCGGCCTGAATTCAGACTGTCCCGTTTCGCGCACGGTGCGTTTGTGCAGCATCGGGAGATTGGCCGACACGAACTTATCCTTGAGCTCGGATTGAATCAGTCTGCCCAGTACCGGTCCTGCCATCCTTAGTTTTAATGGCGCAAAGGGGATGAAGTACTTCAGTGCTTCAGGTTTGAACAGATAGTTTCCGGTATAGACAGTGCGGGCAGGGCGGACACTGGCAAGCACATCTTCGTGCTGGTAATAGGTTTTGCGGGTCGGATGTTCACCGTAAAAAAATCGGCTCAGCTTGTTTGAGAATTGGTTGAAACAGCGAGAGTTGTCGTGCTCGCCCTGGATGCTGCAAGAATATTGATAGGGCACTTGGCTGGATTTGAAACCAAACAGTGTAGCCATGTCATGGTAGGACGCTTCGTCACTGTCTCGTTGTCTGTTGCCGTGAAACTGACAGGGCATAGATGGATCGAATGTAGCTATCTGATTTAAAAAACAGATGACATCATCAAGAAAGTTGCCTGCCATCACCGCTGGCGAAACAGGTGGATCGCCTACTACTTTGCCGGTGAGCATGGTGTTATTGGTAGTGGAGAAAATCTGGTCCAGATGATAGAAATAATTGCAGGCATAGAGGTTTTTATCCCCGGCTTCGGTGCTTATTTTTAGCTGAAACTCCTGATCGCTATCGATGAAATAAAACAGAATATTTCCCGTGTCACGGATAATTTTATTCAGCTCAAGGTAGGCGATATTGCGCATGATAGAGGGGCCTTTATGATAAAAGGCATCCTCATTGGTGTTGCCTAACACTCTGGATAGCGCCTTCTTCGCCGCATCGCTCAGCATATCCATCTGGTCGAGCTGTTCGTCCAGTCCAAAATACAGCGTGGTTAAGCCCAGCTTGTTGCATTCGTTGGCAATGGCTTTGTTATTGAGGATGTTGACATCGCCTCTGGAATCGTCGGCGATGATGACCGATACTTTCTGGTATCGCTTCTCGGCATAGCCGCCATAGCCAAAGGTTTCGCACAGATGCAGCAGGCTGTCGAGGCAGCTCTTCAAGTGCTGCGGCCTGTCTGCCACCGGGATGATGATGATGAATTCGTGTCGCGGGTCATCGCCTTGCGTTGCGATGTGTTGTTCCAGTTGTCTGAATGCCGCGTGGTATTGTTCGAGCAAAACTTCATTGGGTTCAGACGCCCATAGTTCGCTTTCAATCGCCTGAATGCGAGATAAGTGGTTATTATATAACTCGTTGATTATATTGATATTTTTATCATAATCTTGAGCCATATCGGTCATCTGCCCGACCTGTAGCTGGGGTAGGCATCTTTATCGATCATGATTTCAATCAGGTTGATTGAGGCGGTGAGATCGCTATTGGCAAACAGTTCATCGAGGTCGTTTTCGTTCACGATCTTCTTGTGCCTGATGCCAAATGACATGGCAAGAAGGTGAAAGTCAGGATTGACGAAATCGCAGTCGATAAAGCGGTTGTTGTAGAGCTGAACCTGATTCTTGCGGATCAGGCTCATGGTGGCATTGTTGAACACCACGATGTTTAACGGGATGCCGTAATTTACCGCCGTCATGATCTCCATGCAGCACATTTGAAAGCCGCCATCTCCGAGGATCGCAAAGGTGGGCTTCTGTGCAAAAAATCTAGCCCCTATAGCCGCAGGAATGGCATGGCCAAGGGATGAAATGCCGGAATTAGGGAAGTAGCTGTTGTCGCTGGACACGTTGAAGTAGCTTTGCGCAAAAATGATATTGTCGTCAAATATCATCGCGTTTTCCGGAAAATGAGTTTCCAGTTTTGCATAAAATTGTTTGACCAGTGCAAATTTTGATTGCAATTCTTTAGCTTGTATATCGGGTGAGTTGTTTTTCAGACTCTCCATATGACTATGGAATTTGGCCAGATTTTTTCTGCCTGCGCCGCAGTCTTCCATTTTCTCCAGCAATGCGTTCAGTGCATGCTTGATATCGCCCTGTATTGCAACATCTGCCTGAAAGACCTTTTCCAATTGCTCGGCGTCATGGTCAATTTGTGCCACTTTCTTGCCGGCCAGCAGTTTGCTATCCCACAAATAGCTGGTGCGTTCATTAAAACCCGCACCCAAAAATATCAGCAGATCAGCATGTTCCAAAATGTAACGGTAGGCATCGCCATTCGAGGTGACACCCAGGCAACCCAAAGATAACTCGGAGTCATCGCCAATGACTCCTTTGCCCTTGAGGCTGGTGGTGACGGGTATACCCATAGACTCGCTCAGTTGCGAGATCTCTGTCTGTGCCACTGCCTTGATACAGCCATATCCGGCAACAATGACAGGGTGCTGCGCCTCGATAATTAGTTGCGTCAGTGCATCCACGGGAAGGCAGTTTTGCTGTGAAGAGGAAAATCTGGCCGCAGTGCTAATGCTGTCCAGCAAACTTGCGTCGACCATCTCTTTTTGAACATTGTAGGGAAAGCTGAGTAATACCGGGCCAGAGTTGGACGATAGCAAAATTTTTGCCGCCTGATTTAATACATGCACCAGATAGTCGGTGCGCTCCACGATCTTGCTGTATTTGGTGATACCTTTGAACAAAGCGGTCTGATCAATACTGCCGCCTTCGCCAGAGCTTTCCTGCAATCCGCCCTTGCCAAAAATATAGGTGGATGTTTCACCTGTGATAATCAGGATGGGTTGTTTGTCTGCATAGGCATTGGCAATACCCGTTACCAGATTGGTGGCGCCTGGCCCCGCTGTGGTAATGCAGGCTGAAATTTTTCCTGAAGCCCGTGCATAGCCACCGGCCATAAATGCCGCGCCTTGTTCATGCTTGACCAGTACAGTTTTAATTTTTGAGTCATACAGACTGTCGTATACCGGTAGAATATGGGCGCCTGGCATGCCAAAGATATACTCAATGCCCAGTCGCTCCAAATACCTTACGATTAATTCACTTACTGCAATTTTCATCTTGTCTCGTTATGGCCGTAAATATTTGGAACGCTGAACTGTTAGCGTGCCCCGAAATTGGAACTCCCATTTTAACCGAAGCTGGGTCCAATAATGAAATATGGGAAAAGCAGAACCAGGTTTAATGAGAACGGGGTAACTCGATCCAGAATGAGCTGCCTATGCCAACAGTGCTTTCGAAGCCGATACGTCCGCCCATCGCTTCGATCACCCGTTTGCAGATGACCAGCCCGATGCCGGTGCCTTCGATCTGCATTCTTTCGGCGCCAAGCCGGTTGAAGGCCTGAAATAAATCTGCCTGACGCTCGGGGCTGATACCGTCACCGGTATCTTTGATGACGAAACGAATGCTGTCAGGTGCAATACTTTCGAAGCTGAGAGTTACGCTGCCACCGGGGCGATTATATTTGAAGGCATTAGACAGCAGATTGAGCAGAACTTGTTTGAGGCGTGTCGTGTCAGCCAGCACAAAAAGGTTTTCATCTTTGGGGAGTTCTGCTTGCAAGCTCACTTGATAGCGTTGCTTGAGCGGCTGCATCATATCAAAACATTCTCTTGCGATTGTCCGGCAATCAATTTTCTCCGGGGAAAAATTCATATGCCCCGACTCAATCTTGGCCAGATCGAGAATTTCATTGATCAGATCGAGAAGGTGCTTGCCACCATTGAGCACTTCATCGACATTATCAAGTTCTTGCTGGGTCAGGTTGGTGCTAAGCCTGAGCAACTGTGAAAACCCCAATATGGCGTTCATTGGTGTGCGCAGCTCGTGGCTCATCGACGAGAGGAATTCAGACTTTGCCTGATTGGCGCGTTCGGCTTCAAGTTTTGCGGCCAGCAGTTCAGCAGTGCGTTCCTCGACTCTTTGCTCGAGCTCCAGATTGAGCTGGTTGATCCGTGCTTCATTCTGCTTTTGTTCACTAATGTCACGGCCTACGCCGGTAATACCTAGCACGCGGCCCTGTTTGTCGTAAACCCGCACACCGTTGAAATGATAATAAACCGGGCCGCTAGAGGTCGTCACGCGGGCTTCAGTCTCGGCATAGCCGGCAGCAAAGCAGGCGCCAATAGCGGCTCGCACCATGGAGCGGTCTTCTTCGATAAATATTTCCTCGCCTGAGAGACCTTTCAGTGTTTCAGCGGGCAGCCCGGTAACTTCCTGCATGCGTTTGTTCCACCAGATCAGCCGGCCAGACTGATCCAACATATAGAGTGTGTCGTGTATGGCCTCGGTGATAGCTTTATTTTCGCCGTAGGCGCGCTGTATCGCTTCACTGCTATGCTTGCGCTCGGTAATATCCTGGAACATGGCGATGTAGTAGCGGATTACATCGTTCTTCCCGCGCACGGCGGATATGTTTTCCAATGCCGCAAATTCTTCGCCATTTTTACGGAGATTCCAAAATTCCCCTTGCCAGAGCCCATCGTGCAACAGGCTGTGCCAGAAAGTTTTGTAGAAGGCTTGGTCATGCCGTCTGGAGCGGAGTATTTTCGGCGTTTTTCCTATTGCTTCTTGTGCAGAATATCCGGTGATTTCGCTGAACATGGGATTGACCCGCAATATCACTCCAGCTGCATCGGTAATCATGACGGCTTGCAGGCCATTCTGGAAAGCGCTGGCAGCGAGCTGCAATTCATCCAGTGATTTTTCGCGTTCAGCCAAACTAATACGGGTTCGTCTGGCCGTAAATATAATGCCGGTCAGGCCGAGCAACCAGATACCACCATGGCTTGCGGAAAGGTTTTGCGCAACACTCCTTGCTTGTTCGAAATACTCATCCAGAGGGACGGAAACTCCCACGGCGCCGAGTACGTCTCCCACCTTGAAACCTGAGTGGCCGTGGCATTTCATGCAATCTTCCATCATCATCATGGGGCGTATCATGCGCAGGTAGGGTTTGCCATCAATCTCGGCGTCTTCGATCATTTCCGTGCTGGTGCCCGCAGAAAAAGCACGTATGGCATTTTCTTCCCAGGGATCGGCGCGATTCATGGGATTAAGCGTCACGATACCCACGATACGGCCTTCAATGCCATAGCTCTCGGCGTAGTCTTCCGTGACCTCGCGCAACATGGAATTCGGGTTCATCAGGGTTAGTTTGCGGCCATCTTTGGCAACAAGATCACGGTCTGGCAGATGCGCCAAATAGGGGCTGGGTTGGGTACGTTGTGAGGGGGAAACGTAAATTCCGCCTTTTTGGCTGGCCCAAAAACGCAAGGACTGATCCTTGAGAAAATTGGTGCGTGCTTCCGTCAGCGCCAATTTCCTGGAATATCTATATTCGTGATAGATGTTCCATAGCAAGGAGGTGCCAATGACGAGCGTCCACACTACACAGGCCGCTACAGTGTAGAACGTAACACGCTTCAGCAAGTCAAGTTTGGAACTGAGTGTCATGGGTAACCCTGATTGAAAAATATTGCACCGCTAAACTATAACTCAAATGCCGGGTTATCGTGGCCTTTAAGAATCGCGATAATATTGATCAGGCCAGCTAAAGTTAAAATTGCAGGTCTGATTCCATTTCTATTTCAATCGAGCATTTTGTAGGTCGGGATTTATCCCGACATAACCAACGTCGGGTTACCCCGCAGGGGTTCTTGTACCCTTTGGGTAAAACCCGACCTACGGATTATTTCCCGTTTGAAATGGAAATGGAATAATGGGTTATCTGGCTTAATCACTACCTACCAGAGCGTAATCCGTTTCATCATAAACTTGCGCAATCTCCACCCCTGCGCCCCTGATAGCCTGCAGCTTGTTTTCTATGGCGATTCGTATGACTCCGTAATCTGCTTGCGGTGGGGGAGTGCCTTGCCATCCTGCCGGGGTATGAGTGTCCAGGCTGTAATATGCATAGGATGAAACATTGCCCTCAATATCTTCGTTTGCGATGGACAACCGGTATCCGCTGAAGCTGTCTTGCTCCTCACTGTGGTGGGGAACGAGACTCTCCGCGAAATCGATATACTGATTGTTGCTAACTTGCATAAAACCAGGCAAAGGCATCAGCAAATTTACGATCTGCTGATGCGTTAATCTTTCCAGCGGCGCACGGGTGGCTTGCAGGTACTCTTCGCGGTTCAAAGCCCAGCGCGCGATGGCAATCTGCCGTTCATTTTCAACCTGACCTGCAAACAAACCGCGAATATTCACCATGTCGGTAATGTTTACGCAAAACATTTCAGGCGTCAGGCCCTTCAGGTCGAATTTGGATAATTCATCCGATGGTAAAACTTCAATATAACCGGCCCGGCCTGTATCATTGCGCGCCAAGCCATGCTTGGCCTGGTAATAAAGGATCAGGGTTCTGCCCTGTATGGTAATCAGTATTTTATTCAAAATAATTTCTTCAGCTATGGGATAGCCTGCTTGCGAATGGGGTTTATTAGGGTAAACGAATAGTGAGAATTAGTATAACAATGACTTGCATTCGGTGCTGCAGATTTCGCAAATTCAGCGCCATCATGTAGGATAGGGTGGCTTACAATGCGGGAAGTAATCGTTAAATATCAGGGTATGCATGTTCCATGCCGGAAAGCCAAAATGAACTGGCAAAAGCGGCCCTGAAGATCACTCTCAAAACAAATTAAATCTAAAATTCAGAAAATAATATGTCACAACTTAATACCATCCTGCAGCGTCACAATGTCGTCGCAGCTACCCATTCAGGTTCTTTCCATGCAGACGATGTGCTGGCTGCAGCAACAATACGTCTTGCCAACCCTGCCGCAACGATATTGCGCTCACGCGACATGGATCAACTCAATGCAGCGGATATTCTATTCGACGTGGGTCGTGTATTTGACCCTGCAACATGCCGCTTTGATCATCACCAACTGGAGTACAAAGAAGCGCGCGAAAATGGCATACCTTACAGCTCATTTGGCCTGGTCTGGAATGAACTGGGCGCCACGCTATGCGGCTCGGCAGATGCAGCAAACAGGGTTGATGCGGCATTGGTGCAAGGAGTGGATGCTATAGATTGCGGTGTAACTTTAAGCAAGGAACCCATGTCTGTGAAGGTGATGTCAATTTCAGCCGTGCTTGGCAGCTTCAATCCGGGCTGGCAGGATGCAGCCTCACATGAGAGGCTGAATGAAGCCTTTGAACAGGCAGTCAGCGTGGCAAAATTAATCCTGCAAAATGCGATACGTGAAGCAAAGGGTTTTGAAAATTCCAAAGCCCTTGTCGAGCAAGGAGCACTGCTGGAAGAGGGGCGCTTGTTGATGCTGGATCAGGGAGTGCCGTGGAAAGAAACAGTGATGGAGTCGCCCAAGTACAATCAACTTTTGTATGTCATTTTTCCCGATGCACAAGCAAAATGGCACGTGAGTTGCGTGCCGGATAAAACCGGCAGTTTTAGTAACCGCAAATCCCTGCCTGCAGCCTGGGCTGGTCTGGATGGGGAAGAACTGGATAAAGTTACCGGTATTAAAGGCTGCGTGTTTTGTCATCGCGCGCGTTTTGTCGGAGGCCACACGACCAAAGAGGGTGCGATCGAGATGGTGAAACTGGCGTTACTGGCTTAGTGCGCTACCGGGTTTTTGGTTTTAACATAACTACTTGATTTTATTGAATATTTTAGTGGCAATCAAATCGGCATATCCAGTGTTTCCATATAATATTTCAGCCTATGGGCGCCCATATGAAACTACCCTGTAGACTTGGCAAATATGAACTTATGATGCAGATCGGTGAGGGTGCCACCGGCAAGGTTTATCTTGCTCATGATACTTTCTCTCATCGTGAAGTTGCCGTGAAAATAATCGATCAGGCAATGTTGGCCGACCCTGAGTTCAGCGAGGAATCTCTCAAGCAATTTATCAATGAAGTCTCGCTTGCAGGGCAGCTGCATCACCCTCATATCGTCGAAATACTCGAAGCTTCCATAACGGATGACTCGGGCTATGTTGCTATGGAATACATACCGGGCGGCAATCTTGTGCGCTATACAAGCGCCGGTTCCTTGCTCCCGATTGCTTCGGTATTGCAGCTGATTTTCAAATGTTGCGGCGCCCTTGATTACGCCTTTCGCCAGGGCATTATCCATCGTGATATCAAGCCCGAGAACCTCATGCTCGGATCGGGCACTGAAATAAAAATTGCAGATTTCGGTGCCTCTATCTTTCACACGGCACAAGTCACCCAGAAAGTCGTTGTCGGCACGCCTTCCTATATGTCGCTGGAACAAATCTCGGGCCATCGTCTGACCCATGCCAGCGATATGTACTCGCTCGGCGTTGTGGCCTATCAACTACTCACCGGTGTACTGCCGTTCCGTGCAAAAAGCATCACCGAGTTGTTTGAAGTCATCGCCAAAAATGCGCCTGAAAAACCCGGCACCTATCGGGCAGAAATTCCGGAAGAATTAAACAGGATTATTCTACGCATGATTGCCAAAAGCGCTGAAGAGCGTTATGACAATTGGGCAGAGCTGGCCCTCGAAATCGCGGCAATAGGAAAATTCAGCTCATCCCAGCAACCAATAAGCGATAGTGAAAAGTTCACCATGCTGCGGGAAAAGTACGAATTAACCGAGTTATCCGATCCGGAAATATGGGAGTTTGTTCATGCCAGCAACTGGAGCAGGGTACCGGCTCATAGTATTATTCTGCGTGAAGATGAACCTGGTAACAGCATGTATATACTGGCCTCCGGATCACTCAAGGTTACCAAGAATGGCCGTCTGCTTAATGTGGTCAAGCCTGGTGAACACTTTGGCGAAATGGCGTATATCCAGCGCGGAACAAAACGTCATGCAACACTGGAGGCAATGTCTGATGCAATCATTGCAGAATTTCCATTCGAGGCTTTGGACAAATTGAGCTATGCATGCCAATTGCAATTGGCAAAAATTTTGTTGCACTCCATGACTGACAGGGTTGTGCTGGCGGGCGACCGCATTGCGCGGATGTATAGTTAATCCAGTCTGTCCAGCAACTTTAGTTTTATGCCACTGCATAATTTCTGCGCCTTGTGGGTGCGCGTAATTAGACAGTACGCATCATAAAATTTCCACCACCCACTTGGTGACCAATGCGGTAGCGTGTGCGCATTTTGTACCGCGTGCATCATCAAATGCCTTGTATTCATCCGCCTTCCACATGTCATAAGTGCGGCCGGTAAATTGCTTCTGCAGGTCTTCGCAGGTGATGCCGCCGAACTCCTGCTGGAATCGTTCCACCAGTTCTTTACTTTTTTTGAAATTATTAATGCCGCGTCCGCTATCCAGCTTGTCGCGCTCACGACCAAACTTCGCGCTAATTGCCATAAGCCCGCCTGTGAGGGCACCGCATGCACCTTGTCCCATCAGGCCGCCTCCACCGGATAAACCGTGACTGGCTTTGATGGTGTTGTCATCCACGTAGCCAACGGTCTCCTGAACCGTTGCAAGCACGCATTGCGGGCAGCAGCCATACTCCAGTTCATATTTCATCGCTGTGTTATATGCCTGTTCTGCGAGTTCTTTTTTTTCTTCCGTAGTCATGGTTTTCTCCCGTACATTAGACAACTCTAATGCAAACTATACACCTGATATTTATTTTGACAAGCGTCATGTTTACCCGTGAAATCTGAACGCGGAAACGACGGTTTCATCAACACCTGACGCTGAACACTGTTATTTTTTCTTTTGATTTCAGAAAGTAATAAAACTTA
>Ga0105091_10001103_pt1 | contig 11646 bp, 9 predicted proteins | sample PPLLak1March2015_FD_87022 | JGI IMG/M metagenome (GOLD analysis project Ga0105091, IMG submission 87022) | Freshwater sediment microbial communities from Prairie Pothole Lake near Jamestown, North Dakota, USA - PPLs Lake P7 Core (1) Depth... | ecosystem: Environmental > Aquatic > Freshwater >... | reverse complement strand
GCCAACCCATCTGACGTGCGCGAAGTGGTGGACTGGATGACGCGCCTCAACCGCACCGCCGGCCTGCTGGCCCTCGAATTTGGCCTTTCCGCCGGGACGGACGTGACCGGTTTCAGCCTGCTCGGACATGGGCTCGAGATGTCCCAGGCATCGGGTGTTGCGCTACATTTTGATTATGCGCAGATTCCATTTGTAAGCGGGGCGCGCAAATATGCGGAGATGTGGGCCTTCCCCGGGGGCGCCTCCGATAACCGCGTTTACTTTGGCCCGCATGTCACTTTCGACCCCTCTATTGACGAAGCGGGACAGATGCTGCTCTTCGATCCGCAGACCAGCGGCGGACTGTTACTAGGCGTACCTCAGGAAAAGTTGGCTGCCTTCCAAGACCGCGCCAGGGAATTGGATCAACCCGCCTGGGTGATTGGCGAAGTCCGTCCGGGAAGCGGAATTGAAGTTCGAAGATAGGAGAAATTTATGGTTCCGCGCATGGGAGTAGTTGAAATCGTAATCAGTTGCCTGGTCGGCTTGCTCGGAATCGGCCTGCCGGTTGCCATGCTGGTCTTTCTTTACATGATTTATAACAAAGTCAAAAGTATAGAAGAATTGCTCAAAAAGGAATAATGTCAGAAATTGGTACTGAAATAATATTTATTATCGTGCTGCTCCTTATAAATGGTGTTCTGGCAATGTCAGAAGCAGCTCTTATTTCGGCGCGCAAGGTTCGTTTACAACAAAGGGCAAACGAAGGTGACAAACGAGCAGGTGCAGCGCTTAAGTTAATGTCCACTCCTAACAAATTCTTATCAACGGTCCAGGTCGGGATCACCCTGGTAGGTGTGTTATCGGGCGCCGTCGGCGGCGCTTCCCTGGTAGATTTCCTTTCACCAATCATCGCAAGAGTGACGGTGCTGGCCCCTTACAGTGAGACGATCAGTTTTGGATTGGTAGTAGTCATAATTACATATGCATCTCTCATCTTAGGTGAATTGGTCCCCAAGCGTTTAGCCTTACAAAATCCGGAAAATATTGCTTCGTCGGTTGCCAAACCGATGGTTGCCATATCCACTCTTTTTTCACCAGTGGTTCGGATCCTGAGCATCTCTACCGACAGCGTATTGCGACTGATTGGCATCCGCGCATCCGACGAACCACCGGTAACCGAGGAAGAAATCCACGTTCTTTTGGATCAAGGCACGCAGGCCGGGATATTCGAGGAAGCCGAGCAGGACATGGTCGCAGGCGTATTCCGCTTGAACGACAGGCGTGTGTATTCCATTATGACCCCGCGCACAGAAATCCATTGGTTGGATGTGCGCGATATGCCCGATGAAATCCTGGAAAAAATATCCGCAGAATCCTTTTCGCGTTATCCGGTCTGCCAGGGCAGTCTGGATAACGTGCTGGGAATTGTCAAAGCGCGCGATTTACTGATCCGCAGCCTGGCAGGACAACCCATCCAGCTAAAAGATAGTCTTTCTCCGGCTGTGTTCATCCCGGAGACCACCTTTGCCTCGCGCGCGCTGGAAATCTTCAAAGAAGGTAAGAAGGAATATTTGTTGGTGATCGACGAATTCGGCGGTGTAACCGGCCTATTAACCATCAACGACGTGCTGGAAGAAATTGTCGGTGACATCGAGACCGGTGAACCACAGGTTACCCAGCGGCAGGACGGTTCCTGGCTGCTGGATGGCATGCTGGATATAGACGAATTCAAGGATATATTCAACCTGGGAGCATTGCCGAACGAAGGTGATTATGAAACCCTGGCCGGTTTTGTGATGGCATCTATGGGTAGAATCCCGCGAGCAGCCGACCAGTTCGAATGGGAAGGCTTGCGCTTCGAGGTGGTGGACATGGATGCCCGCCGTGTTGACAAAGTTCTGGTCACTACGCTGCCAGCTCGTCCCATTGCAAGTTAGCTTGAGCTCCATATAAATCCGAATACCAGAGGACTCTATGACATCGCTGAAACTCAACCTCGCACCCAGTGACGCCAGGCGGCTGATTTTCTTTTCGATTTTATTCCTTGGCTCCGGTGCTGCAGGCCTGATCTACCAGATCGTCTGGGAACGGTTGCTGGAGCTGTATTTCGGCGTAACGCTGACCGCAATCACGCTCATTGTGGCTGCTTATATGGCCGGTCTCGGGTTGGGATCGTTGTATGGCGGCCGCATCGCTGAAAAACAAAAGCACGCGCTTCTGCTCTACGGTCTGCTGGAGTTGGGGATAGGTATTTTCGGCTTCTTCAGCCCGACCCTGATCCTAAATATTGGACAGGCAACCGCAGGCAGCCCATATTGGTTGGTATTCATTCTAAGCTTCCTGCTGCTTCTGATCCCTACTTTCCTGATGGGCATGACCTTGCCTTTACTGTCACAGGCCTTCATCCATCGCGTGGAGACCTCCGGTCAGATCATTGGCATCTTGTATGGAATCAACACGATTGGAGCCGCCGTAGGAACGTTGGCCGCGGGGTTCATCCTGATCGGCGCTTTCGGATTTGATGGAAGCATCAACTTTGCGTTTGCATTAAACTCTGTCATCGGGTTGTTAGCGGTGCTTGCCTCCAGGCGAAAAGTAGAAACATTCTCGGCACCCGAAGGGAAGTCCGCTTTGCAGCAAAAGTTCGATTCAAGGTGGGGATATCTTCGTATCCTGTCCGCCTCCTTTTTGGTCGGGTTTATTGGTCTGGGTTACGAAATGCTCTGGATCAGGGTGCTCAGCATTGTCAATAAAAACACCGTCTATAGCTTTCCCAGCATCCTGTTTGTGTTCCTGGTCGGACTTTCGGTCGGCGGATATGTCTGGGGGCGGCAAGCAGACCGATCGCCCAGGATCGAGCGCTTGTTCTGGAAGGTGGAAATCGGTGTAGGGCTGATTGCATCGCTCACGTTTTTCCTTTTCTGGCTCTCGCTCCGCCAAAATTGGTCCTTCAACTGGCTGGGGGATTTCTGGCAAATGCAAAAGCCCCTGCCGCCCATGGTGGACGTTGACGGTTCCTTGGTGTTTTCCAGGCGCGTGTTACTGAACAGCCTGGCGCATTATTTTTTACCTATCCTGGTCCTGGTGCTCCCGTCCAGCTTTTTGATGGGAGGTGGCCTGCCTATCCTGGACCGAATTGCAATCAACAGCCCGGAAGTCGCTGGCCGACGGATCGGTGATATCCATCTGGCAAATATCATCGGTTCGGTCTTCGGCAGCCTGACAATCAGTTTTTTGCTGTTACCCACGATCGGCTCCGAGCTGACGCTTAAAGTCCTCGTTCTGTTAAGTTTTGTTTTTCCGTTGCTTTTCTTGAAACAGGCTTTCGAGCAAAGATCCCAACCTAGGGCAATAGCTTATTCAACTTTTTTGATTGCCGCTTCAGGTTTGCTTTTATTCGTCACCCCAGGCAAAGGCCAGTTTTATACACAACTCTTCGAAACAGGGACTGGTAAGGAGACCCTGGTTAACGAATCGGGCGATACCGTCCTGGCTTTGACGCTCGACGCAGGATCAAACCAGCCCGACTGGCTATGGATCAGCGGGGAAACGAACAGTTTTTACCCGACTGATGGCACGTACGAAAGCCGCGCACTGCTTTGTGCTGGCGCCAGCCATCCCAGTCGAATTCTGGTGATTGGCATGGGCGGCGGCATTACTGCCCATTTTTTCCAGAGCATTCCGGGCATAGAGAAAGTCGTTATCGTAGAGTTGATGGATGAACTTGGAAGCTTTCTCTATGAGAACGTTGGGTTCAATCAAATAACCATTGACAACCCGCTGGTCGAGTATATTGTTGACGATGGCCGGCGTTATCTGCATGCCAACCCTGAAGAGAAGTTTGATCTCATTTACGCCGATCCTTTGCGCTGGTATTCCGCCGGGCACAACAATCTCTATTCTTTCGAGGCGATGCAACTTTACCAGGCGCACCTGTCGGACAATGGCGTTTTCTGCGCATATGTGGACCAGCCAAACGTGATCCCGAAAACCATTACTGGAGTGTTCCCACATGTAGACCAGTTCCGTTTTCGGACAGTGGTGGCCAGCGATCATCCAATTATATATGATCTGGTTTACATGCAAACTCTGGCAACCAACTACGCTGCAGTTGCAGACAAATACATCAATGCAGAAACCGCTGAAACCATCCAGCCCAGCAAATTGCTGGCACAGTTTTCGCGTTCTCACGAGCAGGTGTTATCCGACGAAAAAAGTTTTCATTTTTTGACCGATACAAACCCGTGGTTGGAATATTACCTCTTCAATATGCCGCAACGGAGTCCGGTCTGGCCCAAGGGCGATACACGTCAAAAATTCATTGACCGCATCATACAATGCGATTCTGCCTGCCAGGCAACTTTCATTAACCAAACGAATCAGGAAACAGAAGAGCAACCGTAGAGGAAGCGCATTTCTGTTCAATGGTATAATACCTGCCCGTATGAGCTCAGAAAACCCTTCTCAAAAGACTCAGGTCTGTCCGACCTGTGGTACACGCTTGAGTGACAACGCGACTCGCTGCCTGGTCTGCGGGGCAGACCTGTCCAAGAAAGCGGCAGAAGAACAAAAGTCCGCGAAAAAAGTCGAAAAATCTGTACAGGCCAGCCGCATGCCGGAAATAACGCTCGGTTTGCCTGCGGCGTTAGGGCTGATGGCGATCATCTTGCTGACTGGCGCTGGCGTGGTGTATGGCGCCTTGAACGTAGGCGGGCGCGTGATCACACCGACCCCTGTCTTCACACCGACTGATACTCCCCTCCCTTCACAGACAGCCACTTCAACCTCCACCACCACACCGGTTCCTACCCCCACGGAACTTCCGCCCTTCGATTACACCGTTGCTGCCGGGGATACTTGTTCCCTGATCGCGCTCAACTTTGGTATCTCCGTCAATAGCCTGATCATTCTCAACAATCTGCCGGTCTCCTGCAACAACCTGTACATCGGTCAGGTGGTCAAGGTACCGTACCCCACTGCCACACCTGCCCCCTTGCCAACCAATACTCTTCCTCCAGAGGAAGCAGCCAAGGCAGAATGTGAAAAAGTACCCATTACTGTTCAAGAAAATGACACGCTCTCCAGCATCGCCCTTAACTATGCTGTCTCAATGGACGCCATAAAGGAATATAACGGTCTATCCACAGATAATGTATTTATCGGACAAACGCTTTTGATCCCTCTCTGCGAACGCGCTACTCCGGAGGGACAGGCTACTCGTACGCCAACCCCACCGCCTCCTTACCCGGCCGCGAACCTGCTCCTGCCTGCGGACGGCGGCGCCTTCACCCTGGCCAACGATGTGGTCACTCTGCAGTGGTCATCCATCGGAACGCTGCGCGATAACGAATTCTATCGCGTGACCGTGGAAGACATCACCGAAGGACAGGCTCGCCGGATCACAGACTATGTAACAGATACAAAGTACATCGTCCCGACCACTTTCCGCCCAAGGGATAATGTTGCGCATGTTATCCGCTGGTGGATCAGCCCTGTCCGCCAGACAGGATCGGACGAACAGGGCGAGCCGATCTATTCATCCGCCGGAGCCGAAAGCCAGAAGTGGGTGTTCACCTGGGTCGGTTCTGCGCCCCAGGAAACACCAGCACCGTAAGCAATTTGCCAATTCAGCAATCAGTCCCCGTCAACTTGACGGGGATTTTGATTCCCGAGGTTCCAACCGAGGTCTGTAAAACCCTTGACAAATTATTCGCAATTCTGTATACTAAAAATAGTTATTCAATATTATGAATAATACGAATAATTCAATCTTGAAACATGGAGAATAAAGATGCCCTTACCAGCTAACATCGAACAACCAGTCCGTGAGGCAAACCGCGTATCCCTCGAACCGGTTCGCAACGCCATCGCCAGCATGATGCTTATTGCAAAAGATCATGAAATGCCAGGCACTGGAGCCTGGGTGGCACAAATGCGCGAAAAACTTACCGCAGACGAATTGTTCACGCATAAGCTGGTCATTATCGGGTTCTTCCACGCTATCCTGCCCGAAAACGACTTTGCATCATTCCCTGATTATCTGAATGACCTGGAAAGGAGCGACCCCGTTGTTCTGCGGGACAAAATGCTCATGACCTATGCTGAGATCTGCATCGGCTGCGACGAAAAAGTCAAAGCAGCAGGCGTAAATTGGGACAATGTGCTAGGTTCGCCTGAAGCGTACGTAAGTTTTTTGATCGAACGGTTTGGGGCAGACCTGGTCGATCCAGACCTGGAAACCAAAGCTTACGAGTATACGACCGACCCGCCAGCCATGCGAAAGCTGATCGTGGATTATCTACGCTGGTTCTGGGAGGAGCACCTGTCACAAGAGTGGGCGCGGACCGAACCCATGCTGCGCGAATCTGTCAAAGCATTCCAGAACGCGAACCTTGACAATATGAGCCGTCTCGAAATGGTCCGCTACGTTACCGGCCAGGATCTTAACGAAGACCACTGGGGCAAAATGTTGACCGGGATAGCACGGATCGTATTTATACCGAACCCGCACATCGGTCCGTATGTGACGCGTTTTCACTTCAGAGACGCTCTCGGTGTGATCTTTGGCGCGCGCCAGCCGGAAGACGCCAGGATCCGCATCCCCGAACTGGACCGTGCTGAGATTGTCGCCCGGATGTCGGCGCTTGCCGATGATACCCGCCTGCGCATCCTGCAAATGATATCGGAAAGCGGCGAGATGCGCTCGCAGGATATCATCGAAGCGGTTGGTCTGAGCCAGCCCAGCGTCTCTCGTTACCTGACCCAACTTACAGTAACCGGCTTCCTGCAAGAACGGAGAGTCAACGGCGCCAAGGCCTACGCTCTCAATCGCGATCGAATTGAAAAAACACTTAATGCTATCCGGAAATTCCTACTTGGAGCTAAATAGTTTAAACCGAAGGAGGTTTATCATGCAACACTGGCTAACTGAAAGATTGGTTGAAACTTGGCGCGACGACTTTCGCCATGAAATCGAGCAGCTTAATCTGGTACGCGAAGCAGGCAGTGCCTATGAGGCCCGCCAGGGCTGGGTAAAGATACAGTTACATAATCTCGGCCACTGGATGATAGCAACCGGCGAACGACTACACAAACGCTACCATGCTCCGGAGCCCCTGCCCCGCTCGTACCAGGGCTACACGCTGGCCCGCTAAGCTCACGTTCTTATGCGTCTCCTCATTGAACCTTCCGGCCAAGCTCCCAGACAACTACGGCCGGAAGGTTCAACTTAGGAAGAAGATATGCAAAATCAACTTACTAAAATTAAAGGAACATACGCAGAATATCCAAAAACCTTTTGGACCCTGGTAGTAGTCACCTTCATTGACAAACTGGGTAGTTTCCTACTATTCCCTTTCTTCGCCCTGTACATTACCAGGAAGTTTAACGTCGGCATGACCGAAGTCGGTATCCTGTTCGCCCTGTTCGCCGGGTCCAGTTTTATCGGCAGCTTCCTCGGCGGCGCATTGACCGACCGGCTGGGCCGTCGCAGCATGATCATCTTCAGCCTGTTGACGTCCGCGTTCAGCACATTGGCAATGGGCTTCGTTGACTCGCTGCAGGCCTTTTACATCATCGCCATGGTCTCCGGTATTTTCACGGACACAGGCGGTCCGGCTTACAACGCCATCGTCGGTGACCTGCTCCCCGAGGAAAAACGCGCCCAAGGATTTGGCGTCCTGCGCGTGGCGCTGAATGTCTCGGCTGTGATAGGCCCGGCCATCGGTGGCTTTTTGGCTGCGCGCTCTTACCTGGCTCTCTTCGTCATCGACGCGATCATCAGTACCATCGTAGCGGTCATCGTCTACTTCACCATCCCGGAGACAAAACCCGAATTACAACCAGGCAAACGGCCGGAGAGCATGGCGCAATCCTTCAGCGGCTATTTTAAGGTCTTCCGTGACGGCGCTTTCCTGTTCTTCATCCTCGCCTGTACTCTTGCCTGGATGACCTACATGAACATGAACACAACAATGGGCGTTTTCCTGCGCGATGTGCACGGTATTCCTGAATCAGGCTACGGCTACATCATCAGCCTCAACGCGATCATTGTCGTCCTGTTCCAGTTCTGGACAACGCGCCGCCTGGAAAAATACCCGCCCATGCTCGTCATGGCGCTGGGGACGCTGCTTTTCGCAGCCGGCTTCGTAATGTACGGGCTTTTCTCCAGTTACATCTGGTTCCTGCTAGCCATGGTCATCATCACGATTGGCGAAATGGTCGCCATCCCGGTCGCCAGTGCCGAAGTGATCAACTTTGCCCCCGAAGATATGCGCGGCCGTTACGGCGCAGTCTATGGCATCTCCTGGATGCTGCCCTTCGCCGTCGGTCCTTATCTCGCTGGCCTGCTGATGGACAACTACGATCCAAACCTGCTCTGGTATGCTTGCGGTGCCTGCGGTATGCTGGCTACCGTGGGCTTCCTGATCCTGCATCGCATCCGCACGCCAGAAAAATCCGAGATACCAGCCGCGGAACAACCCGCGTAGGTATAAAACATCCGGAGGAGCGGAGCCTCCGGATGTTTGCATTTAAGCGCACTTCTTGGGTAGAATCCACACCAGGAGCCATTTTATGGACATACGCGCTTACAACCGCAATGCCTGGAACCGATACGTTGACGGGGGAAAGAGCCTGTGGACTCAACCGGTCAGCCCTGAGATCATCGCCAGGGCCCGTAAAGGTGATTTCTCCGTCCTATTGACAGAACAGAAGCCGGTACCGCGCGAGTGGTTTCCCCCGTTATCCGGTCTGGATGTGCTCTGCCTGGCCTGTGGCGGCGGTCAACAGGGACCTGTACTGGCTGCCGCTGGCGCAAATGTGACCGTGTTCGACAACTCACCCCGCCAACTCGACCAGGACAGGTTCGTGGCGGAGCGTGAAGGGCTGACGGACCTGAAAACCATCGAAGGTGACATGCGCGATCTGTCCGTGTTCGCAGATAAGTCTTTTGACTTCATCTTCCATCCCGTTTCGAACTTGTTCATCCACGAAATACGCCCGATGTGGCGCGAAGCCTATCGTGTGCTGCGCCACGGCGGGACACTGCTGGCTGGTTTCATGAACCCGGTTTTCTATATGTTCGATCTCGAAAAAGCGGATAACGGCATTCTGGAAGTGAAACATAAACTACCTTACGCTGATAGCGAGCATCCAGAAATAGCAGAGAAACTGATCGTTGCGGGCGATGCGCTCGAACATAGCCACTCGCTCACCGACCAACTCGGTGGGCAGATGGACGCTGGTTTCCAGATCACCGGCTTGTATGAAGATCACCATATTGGATCCGCTGTCAGCGAGTACACACCTACGTATATTGCCACACGAGCTATAAAACTATGATGTCATTGCGAGGAGGGTGCTCTCCCCGACGAAGCAATCTTATGGAACATAAAACATGAGATTGCTTCGTCGCCGCTCCGCGGCTCCTCGCAATGACAATAATCTAGGAGCAAACTATGTCCCACAAACTGATTGACTTGAGCCATACCGTCGAGGATGGCATGATCACCTACAAGGGCCTGCCTGCGCCCATTATTTGTGACTATCTGAGCCGTGGAGCCTCCCGCGAGCACTACACAGGCGGGACCGAGTTCAACATTGGCAAGATCGAGATGGTTGCCAACACCGGCACATACGTGGACAGTCCCTTCCATCGCTTCGCAGAAGGTATCGATCTTTCGGAACTTCCGCTCGAATCGCTGGCAGATCTGCCTGGGATCCTGGTGCGGGCCACGGAAGCAGGACGAGCCATCACTGAAAGTGCATTCCGCGGGTTGGGCGTGAAAGGCAAGGCGGTGCTCATCCATACCGGCTGGGCGCGTCACTGGCGTACGGACCAGTATTTCGAGGGACACAGCTTCCTTACGGGCGAGGCAGCGGCTTATTTAGTGGAAGCAGGCGCGAGCTTCGTCGGAATCGATTCGTTAAACATCGATGACACGAACGATGGTTCTCGTCCCGTCCATACGCAATTGCTGCGCGCCAATATCCCCATCTGCGAGCACATGTGCAAACTGGAGCGACTACCAGATACCGGATTCCGTTTCCATGCTGTGCCGGTCAAGGTAAAGGCCTTTGGAACCTTCCCGGTACGGGCGTATGCAGTAATAACTTTGTAACGAATTCTGTGCAATTTTTGAAGATAATACAATATAATAGATACTGGTTTTGAGGTGGTGGTTTTTGCAGAGTTTTCAGTATACGCCCTACGCTAGCATGCTTGCACTTGCCGCCCTGATTTCGGCTTTGCTTGCGATTCATATTTGGAACCGTCGCTTTGTGCCCGGCGCGAGACTCGCTGCAGCGCTTCTAGTGGCGGTCTTCGTGTGGAGCGCGGGCTATATGCTGCAATTTATGGGGATAGAACTCGAGACCAAAGTAGTTTGGGCCAAAATCCAATATTTTGGCATGGCAAGTTTGCCAGTAGCCCTCTATTTGTTTGCTCTCGCTTTTTCCAGCCGCGATAGCTGGATGACAACCCGAAAGTTTTCAGCCCTGGCGGTCATACCATTCATTACGATTATTTTGGTTCTATCGAACGAATGGCACCGGCTGATCTGGTCTGATTGGTCGTTAGCATCCATGGGGAATAATATAGCGATGTTGCGCGTGGAACACGGCCCGGCCTTTTGGGTATTTGCTATCTACGCTCACAGCCTGGTAGTTGCCAGTACTGTATCGATCATCCAGGCGCTTAAACGCCGCCCAAGGGAATATCGCGGACAGACCATAAGCATCTTGCTGGGGATCGCGATTCCCTGGATTACAAACCTGGTCTCGAACCTGGTCTACCAGGTAGACCTGACACCCTTTGCGTTTACCATATCCGGCCTTGCAATCGCCTGGAGCATCTACAAATATCACTTGTTTGAAAGAGCACCAAATGCCTTCGAGACTGTTATCGCGAGTATGAACGATGCGGTTTTCATCCTGGATATGCGGAATAGAATCGTCAACGTCAACCCGGCGGGACAGCAGATGCTCTCCCTTTCCAGCGCTGAGATTTTAGGTCACTATACGAGTGACGTGTTCAAAAACCAGGCGGATCTCCTGAATGGCTATCAGCACGCCCTGAATATCCGTGAGGAAATTACTGTCGAAGAAGAGGCAAGAAAACGACACTACGAACTTTCGATTTCACCCCTCACGGACCGCTTCGATAAAATTCTCGGAAGAGCAGTTATCCTGCACGATATTTCAGACCGCAAACAAGCCGAAAATGCGATGGCAATCGCGCGAGACCGGGCGCTGGAATCCAGCCGCGTTAAAAGTGAGTTTCTCGCCAGGGTAAGCCATGAACTGCGCACTCCACTGGGCGTCATCCGGGGCTACGCAGACCTGTTGTCTGAGCCCGTTTACGGGACGCTCTCAGAGCTGCAGGGAAAAGCTGTAAGCGAAATCATCGACAGCACCCAGCGTATTTCCGATATGGTGGGCGAACTGTTGGACGAAGCACGTCTCGCCGCCGGCGCAGTACAGCTTGAGACCAAGCCCTTCAGTCCCGCTGAAATATTGGATGACGTCAAAGAAAAATTATCCGTTTTGGCCGACCAAAAGAAACTGGCGCTTACCGCGGAAATTGACCCCGGCTTACCGGCGCAGCTTGTCGGCGACCCAACCCGCATCAACCAGATGGTCACCAACCTGACCAGCAATTCGATC
>Ga0105091_10001102_pt1 | contig 11649 bp, 17 predicted proteins | sample PPLLak1March2015_FD_87022 | JGI IMG/M metagenome (GOLD analysis project Ga0105091, IMG submission 87022) | Freshwater sediment microbial communities from Prairie Pothole Lake near Jamestown, North Dakota, USA - PPLs Lake P7 Core (1) Depth... | ecosystem: Environmental > Aquatic > Freshwater >... | reverse complement strand
CTCACGAAGCGGGTGATGTCGCGTCGTATAGGTTCATCCGCAAAATGCTTCTGGGATATCATCCTGAGGATTTCGCCTCCCCGGCAGATCATGATCTCGGTATCGAAGGGAAGCCTGCGCGCCATTTCGGTGCGCAGCCGAGCCTGCGTCACGGGCTTCCGGACTACGAAGGTGCCCGCCGCCCCGATGTTGACGACATCGAGGTTCGCCAGTTCTTTCACGAGCGCCGTGGGTCGGAAGGTCCTGTGACCTCCGACGTTGACCCCCCTCAGAAAGACCACGAGTGCCATTACCGACCTCTCACAGACGTCCCTCCCAAGACCCCTCTTCCTCCCCTTGTCCGCCGAACGCCGTGCTTCCGCGGCGCCCGTGTGCGGGCGCTCGCTGGAAGACAAGCAGTCGCGCCAGGCGCCTGACGTGGGGTCGGCACTCGGGATCGTGGTGAACGCCGCTTCGCCATGACTCCGCCTACCGCTGCCACAGACCCATTTGGACATCGCCAAGAAAGTAAATCGCCCAGGCGCCGGTGTCGCCTTGTCGGGTGGGACCGTACGCGAACACTGCACCGGCTGTCTCGAGCTCCCTGACCGCTTTCGCCATGTCTTCGACTTCCAGATACGTCCGGGTTATCGGTTGTTCGTGCTCGGCCAGCGGTGCGCGCACTCCGATCCGGCTTCCGTTTGGAGCCTCCGCGACCCGGGCCTGTCCGAGATCGGCCACCGCCGGACCGAAGGACAACCCGTGCACCCGCTCCAATGCCGCGCACTGCGCAGCCACGTCGCGACACACGATCTCCAGATAATGAATCCGCATGGTCGGCTGTCCTTCCCGCGTTGGCTTCTCCGGCACGTGGCAACCGCTGAGCAGAACGAGCGCTCCCGTCACGAGGAAGCCCCGCACTGTGTGTCTTCTCATCGCTCCTCTCCCTCTCGGCCCACTCATACCCCTCCCTCTCCCACCGAGACCACGAACGTCTCAAACGACGTGCGGCGCGGCGGCGGCTTGTGGAGCTGAAGGACTCCCTCCCAGGCGAGCCCACCTCAGATTCCAGCCCCGGCCGCCGCATGATGCACGCACGTCTCGTTCACGGGATCTAAGTAGGCGCCGACCGACTTGGCGATCACCAGGGCGACGGGGATTCCAGCAAGGCTTGCGAAGAGTCCGAACACCAGGGTTACCGCAACCAGGCACAAGAGAAGACCTGCCCGTATGCAGAGTATCCAGACGATGATGGAGTACGTCTTCCAATATCTGTCTTCCTTCACCTCGATATCCGACTTGCTCACCATCGCCCGGCTGAAAGGCGCGAGCAAGAACTTCGCGTACTGCAAGAGCCCGAGTCCAACTCGGGGTCCATCCGCCCGACGTCTCCGCATCCGCTGCACTCCACGCGGCGCGGCCCTTACCCGGCAAGGGCCATGAACCGCACCCTACCGGCCGCACGAGCTCGTTACGCGCCGCCGGGGATTTTGGATGCCATCATCTTCCTTCGGTCGAGCTTCCGACCATCGACAATAAACGTTCCATCGCCGACGGCGTGGACTACGCGCTTCTCCTTGCGGGCAACATCCCTGTACGCCGCCACAGCTCTTAACACGACGATATTGTGCTCTTTTACGAAGTCGATGACCTTGCATTCGATGTTGGCAAAACACTCCTTGACCAACGGCGGCCTGACGAACTTGGCTTTCACCGGAGTGAGATTGAACTTCACGAACTTGTCCGTATTCTCTCCCGAGCACGTCCCTATGCCGACGATCTTGTCCAACATGTCGACCGTGGGAATCGCGATGACGCACTCTCTGGTCTTTCGCAGCGCCGCGAATGAGTAGTTCCATGCCCCTGTGGTCATGGCAAACGCCGGGGTGAAGTCCACGACCATGGTCCACGAGATGGTCATGATGTTCTCTCTTTGCCCATCATGAGTAGTCACGAGGACGACGGGTCCCGATTCCATGAGAGTGAATGCCTTGCTCAGTCTTAGCCGACGCACGAGTTCGCCTCCGATAGCCGTGTATCCGCTCGGCCTGAGGGCCGAGGCGCCTAACGCTGCTGCCTGCCCCCGCAAGCAACGCGCCCGCTTGTTTCCCCGAGGGGGCTGGGTCCTCGGGCGCGGTCGCCTGCAGCGGCTGGTCGGGCCGCGGCCGCTGCTACTCTCCCCCTCCAGGTGTCTTCTGCCCCGTGACGGACGCGCCTTCCTCGAGGGCGAAACTCCCTGTGATCCCGCTCGTGACATCCACCACTGTGTGGAGCGCGATCGGCACCCAGAGCGTCCCGGTGAGTCGGTAGGCCACGGCGAGGACTAGACCCACAATCGTGGCCCGAATCACCCCGACCCCCCATCCGAGGTAGAGATGCGCTACCCCGAAGACAACCGCTGAGGCCACCACGGCGGCTCCCTCTGGAAGCCACAGCATCGAATACCAGATCAAGAACCCGCGATAGAGGACTTCCTCACAGAATCCGGCCGTGAGGCTCAGACCCGTCCACATTCGGCGTTCGCGGTTGTCGCGGGGTACCATCAGCCCGGCGACACCTTGGAACTGCTTCCGCACCTGTGCTCGCGCTTCAGCCGAAGAACGAACCACCCCTACCTGATATCCAAGAACCGCCCCAAGCGCGATAACCACGATCACTCCGCTCCAGAAGGCCCAGCCGCCTGGGACCCCGAGGCCGACCCCCGTTACTGCTCGCCCCGACCACAGCCACCACGAGAGAACGACCGGCGTCAGAACCCACAGCTCGATCATGCTCCGGCGGTAGAAGCGCAACCGCGAGTCACTTCCATCCGCCTCCAACTGAGGGCGCAGCCTCCGATACCAGTCCAGCGTGAAGTAGAGGGGATACGCCGCACCGATCAGCAACACGAGCAAATGGTCACCAAGATTGGGCAGCATCTCTCAACCTGTTGCGTTCAGCAACCCAAGACTGCGGCTCGCCTGCCACGCCCCATCGCAACGCATCAACGCCTTCTCCGAAGGGGCGGGGCCCGGGGCGCGGTCTGTTGCAGCAACTTGCAGGCCGCACAAAACGCGCCAATGGCTAGTAGACGAACGGAATCAGCTTCCGGACTCGTTTCTGGTAGCCTCGATACTCCGGAAACCGGGCCACCAACCACTTCTCCTCGCGCCGCGACTTCAGATCAAGGAACCCGAACAACAACAACACGTACCCGACCGTTAACCAACTCCGAGCCACCAGGGCCCAGCCTGCGGCGAGGACAAGACCACCCCCGTACATCGGGTGTCGCACGAGAGCATATGGCCCCGTCTGCACCAGAACCGATCGCTCCCTCGGAGAGGGCAGCGGACTGAGGCCTCGGCCCAATCGGACCAAGCCCGCGACGAGAAGCGCGCCCCCAACTACCATGAGAACTGCCCCAACTACGAGACTCCCCCGTCTGAATGGGAACGACCCGGAGGGGTACCCCGATACAGTCCGGGGACCGAGGAAGACCACCGCCATCAGGATCACCTGGATCACGACCAGCCACTCGCCGCGCTTGCCATCTCGCCAAGCCATCGCTCTCTCCGAAGTTGACTACAAGGAACGATTCGTCCGGGCATGTCTGGGGCAACGCTCAGCATCTGCGGGCGGTCCGAAAGCCCCGCCGGCCCCATGCCGTTGTTAGGTAGCGTCGTCCTTCCTCGGGAACTCTGGGGGGGGGCGCCGCCTCTTGGTGCTCCTCGCTCTCACGGCTATCGCTAGTACCAGCCAAAACGCTCCCAGAGCTCCCCAACCCGGTCTTCCTGAAAGCAGGCCAACCGAGATCCAAACCAGGGCCACTAGCATGAAGGCAAGGCCTGACTCAAAGAATCTCCTCATGATTCCCCCCTCCGCTGATTCTGCTTTTCCCTTGGCCGCCCAACGCTGCCGCTCAGCTGCCGAGCACCAGTGAATCGCGCCTCCGAAACCCCGAATGGCCGGGGCCCGGGGCGCGTCCTGCTGCGGCCGCCGGTTAGAGGGCCCCGCCTCTCTCTCGCCACCTCCTATATTGGTTGATGTCGGTCTTTACCAGGGCAAGACAGGCCGCAATCAGCGTAGCGTCGTCGACATATCCCACGCCGGGAATGAAGTCGGGGATCAGATCCAGCGGATTCATGACATAGAGCAAGGCGACTACGATGGCTGTGATGGTCCAGAACGGCACGTGTGGATACCGTCGTTTGGACCAGTCCCTGACGAGCGACAGCAGGAGGTAGAAGTCCTGCAGGAACTTGTTGAGAGGGCCCGCGCTCTTGAACTTGCTCTCCAGCTCGTCTGCCTTCCTGATGACCTCCTCAACATCTTCGGGCTTTACTCGTTTGGCCTGGGCCGCGATCAGTTCTTGTGCGTCGCCGCGACTGAGCTTCGTGGGCTTACCGGTGGGGGCGCTGCCCGGGGTAGGCTTCTTGACGGAACGACGCGGGGTGCTCCTCTCCGAACCAACCTGAGCTCTCTTCTGCGGCGCCACTGGTCGTCTCCTTTCCTCCGGAGTACCGGCGTCCCCCTAACGCGCGCGCCCACCCTCGCCCGCAGCTTCCCAGCGAAACTCGACGGGTCGCGCCTCAGCGCGGGCAGTCGGGCGCCGCGCGGTGCTGGGCGGCTAGCCCATCACTTCTCGACGATCTTCCAGTAGGAGTCTTTCTTGATCACCTTGCCATCGCGAAACTCCAGAAGATCGACGCCTCGAACACGGATCTGCTCGCCGGTCTTTGTCGTGCCCGCAAGCAACCAAGTTGAGATGCCAAGGTTGCCGGTCACCCAGTGGTCGTCGTCGCCATAGTGGACGTCGGGGATGCCCGCAAACCGGGTGGCGAGGCCCTCTCGTACACCCGGTTTCCCGACGTAGCGGGTGCCCCAGGGCTCCCTGCCTCGGGGCATGTAGAACACGCAGTCCTCGGAGAAGAACTCCATGATCGCATCGAGATCGTGCGCGTTGAAGGCAGCGAGGAATTCCTTCAGGGTCTCGATCGTGACGGCCCTGGGGGCTCCCGGCTGTCCACACTGGGACAGGTCGAAGTCAGCGGCCATTCGCCAAACCAAGCAGCGCTCTCATAAGCGCGTTCACCGTCGGCATCGCGTCACCTCTCCCCCAATGTCCGCCCAGCGCCAGCCCTCACCCGCGGCCCGGGCGCGCCGGGCCAAACTCGACGGGTCGCGCCTCCGCGCGGGTCGTCGGCGCAGCGCGTTCTTCGGCAGCAGTCCCGCTCGTCAGGAAGCGCTCAGGTGGCCTTCTGAACTCGGAAATTCACCGTCGCGCTGGCGTTCGTATACGTCAGACGAATCGTCCACGAACCAGGGACCCCGGCAGAACTCACGAAGGTACCGTTCTCCGCCAAGGAGCGGGAATACACCTGAGTACCATCGTGGTCCAGAACCACCAAAGTCAGGCTGCCGCCGGTAATCGTCGTGGACTGGTTGACATTCGCAACGCCACCGGTGTTCTGCCAGGTATAGTTGTCCTCATGCGTGTAGCTCCGTACATCCGTCACCTGGTACTGGAAGTCGTCAGTCGCGTTCGTCACCTCCAGTCCGGTGCCCGGACTCGTGGGGCTATCACTGCTGCATCCTCCGACCAGAAGTACCGCGAGGAGCCAAGGCCAGCTTCGAAGGCCCTCGTGCACGTGCATTCAACCCTCCCTCATCTATCGCGCTACGATCCGTCCCCCTCTCACTTAGAGGATACGACGATTGCGGCATGAAAGCCGCCGAACGCTGCCGCTCAGCGTTCGCGCTCAGGGGCGGGCGGCGCACGCACGCACCGGGAGTGTGCTTCTGTTCGTCGTCGCTCGACCACTGGAGCGCGATGCTGGGCGACTTGTGCATGCAGGGGACGCTCCGACAAGCGACCCCTGCCGCAATGTGACGTCCTCGACGTCATCGCAGACTTTCCGGAACATAGGAGAACCTACCCCTCCTCCGGCTGCTGGAAGACGAGCTTACAGGCATCGCAGGAAGGCGACCAGTTCCCGCTTCTCCTCCGCGGTCAGCCGGAGCTGTTGGACGAGGTTGAAATACTCCACCGTGTCCTCCAAGGTGAAGCAACGCCCATCGTGTATGTAAGGCGGAGAATCTTTGATGCCCCGGAGTGGGAACGTCTTTATCGGGCCGTCGTGGGCCATCATCATACCGTTCACGAGTTCCTGCTTGTAGAAGCGCTCGGCCATGAGATTGTGCATGGTGTTGTCGGTGTAGTAGGGACTCGGGTGGCACTTGACACACTTGGCCTTGCCGTTGAAGAGCGCCTCCCCCCGGAGGGCCGCGGGTGTGGCTCTGGCCGCATCCAGCTCGCCATAGATGTTCAGCTCGGGCGCGGGCGGAAAGTCCAGGATTTCCAGGAACTCCGTCATGAAGTGGACCTGCGAGCCTCGCTCCAGTACATTGACGCCCTTCTTGGCGGCCATGCAGATGTCACCATCGAAATAGGCAGCCCTTTGCTCGAACTCCGCAAAGTCCTCCACCGTCTTGAGCGCCCGCTGGGACCCAAAGAGGCGCTGGATGTTCATGCCGCGCAGAGACGGTGTGTTGATGCGATGGCGAAACTCTTGAGGCCGGATGTCGCCCACCAGGTGGGTGGCGTCGTTGGTATGCCCGTTCACGTGGCAGTCGAAGCAAGTCACGCCGAGCATGCCGTCGGGCCGGTCAGTCCGGCGATCTTCCGTGGCGTTGAACTGCTGCTGGGGAAACTGGGTAAGCAAGAGGCGGAGCCCTTCGAGCTGCTTCGGGTTGAGAATTCCGTTGAAGATCTCGTAGTAGTTGTTGATTGTCACAAGGCGGCCCATGGCCACGTCCCCCAGATCGGGCCGTGTCGTGAGATAGATGGCCGGGGCCGGATCGGGCAGGACCTGTTCGGGCAGGTCGAAGTCCAGATCGAAGCGGGTCAGCCTGGGCAGGGCCTTCAGGGTCATCTCGGGGAAGAGCATGCCGCCCTCGGCCTGGTCAGGGAAGGGCAGGGGCTTGTAGGGGAAGAGCCCCCTCTCCTTGATTTCCCCCGGCGCCATCTCGCCAAGTTGCTCCCAAGTGATGCCCACGAGTTTCGCGGTTGGCCCCACAGGAACGGGCTTTCCGCCCGACATCTTCACGGCTGGGTCGGTCTTGACTTCGAGGTTGTACCGCGCGTTGAGGGCGTCCGTGTGTGCTCTTGCTCTCTCGGCCTTGACGGCCAGGCGGGCGGCCTTGATCTGCGCGAAAGTCACGGTCTGATTGGTCGGACCATAGCTCGACGAAACTGATTCCTGTTGAGCGTGCACAGCGATGGCAATGGCCGTCACAAGCAGAAGAGATATTCCCGCTACCAGGACGCCGCGACGTGCCTGCAGTCTCATCGTGAGATCCTCCTCTGTTAGGTTCTTGGTCTCCCCCTCCTGGCCCTCACTTGCGAACGGTCTTCCTTCCCAGAACCACTTCCCTTCAGGTCGCCCAACGATGCCGGCCAGCGGCGGCGCCCCACAAGCAACGCGTCTCCCTCGGCACCCGATGGGGCGCGGCCCGGGGCGCGGTCTGCTGCAGCGGCTTCTTGGACCGGTCTTCCAAGTCAGCTAGAACAGTCTGGTCTTGATGATGGTCCATTGGACTGTTCCGGAAGGAAGAACCTCATACTCGAAGAGGACTACCCCCCCGTAATGACCGTCGTCAAACTCGGCGTAGACCCAGCGGCGATTAAGAAGAACGATCCTGCCAAACGCCATAGTCCCGCCGACCTTGCCCTTGAACGGAAGCATATCGACGTGGGCGCGCAGGTCTTCTTGAAGCTGCGAAACGGGGTCGGAAAGGCCGGCCTTCTGCAACTGCTCGATCTCGTAGTCTTCGAGCAACATCCCACGGCCGTCCCGAGCCAGCTGCAGATCTTCCCGCCATGCGTCCTCAGCCGAGCGCCGCTCGGCGCGAAGGCTGTCGCATGCCAGCTCGAGCCGGGCTTCCTCAACCAGGACCACCCGGCGAGCCTCCCGCAGGTCGCGGTTTTGACGCACGGTAGCTCCGGTCACCCCGACAGCAAGGATCATCAGCCCCGCGAACACCCATCGTGCCATGTCCGTCGACCCTCATGCGTTTTCCAACCTCGGTCCCACGAACGCGCTTCAGCCACGGCCGGCGCCCGCGCGACATGTGCTCCCACCCTTCAGACGGCCTGACGGCGTCGTGCCGTCGGCTGCAAACGCCAGTTAGACGGCAGGCCCCGGATTCAGTCGCCACAGCGCGAAGTTCAGGCAAGATGCAAACCCCACCCAAGCGAGATACGGCAACATCACCGCCCCAGCACGCCAATCCTCGCGCCAGAACAGCACCGCCACGATCAGGATTGCAATCCACAGGGCCACGATGTCCAAGAACGCCAGGTCGGGCCGGTGAAGCCCAAAGAAGAGGAACGACCACAGGGCGTTCAAGCCCAGCTGAGCAAGGAACAAGACCAGCGCGGGACTAGCGCCACTGAAGCCGGCACGCCGCCATACGAGCCACGCGCCCACGCCCATGAGCACATAGAGCACGGTCCACACAGGAGCGAACACCGCAGCCGGCGGGTTCCATGCAGGTTTGGCCAGCGACTCGTACCATGCCCCCGGCGCGAACCGGGAGCCGACCCAGCCGGCGGCCAGTGAGAGCACCAGCCACCCCAGAAGACCGAGAGTGCCTCTCGCGGTGCCCAACGTTCCTCCTGCGGTCTAACGCTCGGGTTCAGCGGCGGGCCGCGCAGCGGACGGTCCGCTGCAACCGGTCGTCAGGCGCCCTTCGCGACAAGCGCGGGACTCGGCCTGTCGTCTTTACAGGTATGCGCCGAAACCCAAGTCATTCCGTCGTCTTGCCGTCGAAGTGTTCGGTGTCAGCCTCCGCATCCCCGCGGGTATGGTGGACAACGCCGTCTCGGTGATTGGGCGGAGCGTAGATTGTGTAGAGCTTGAGTGGGATACTGCCAGTGTTGATTATGTTGTGTTTCGCCCCAGCCGGGACGATGACCGCGAAACCCGCCTGGATCGCCGTCCGCGCACCGTCAAGAATCGCTTCACCGATCCCTTCCTCCACGCGAAAGAACTGATCCAGCGTATGAACTTCCGCCCCGATCTCCTCCTTGGGTTTCAACACCATGACGACGAGCTGGCAGTTCTTCGCCGTGTACAGCACCCGGCGGAACTCCTCGTTCTTCACGGCAATGCTCTCGATGTCCTTTACGAACCCTTTCATCGTGTTTCTCCTTGGCGCTGAACAACCCTATGCGGCAACACTTCGCATGCCTCATTGGCGCCTAACGCTGCCGCTCAGCTGCCGCGCCCCATGAGAAACACGCCCGACTCATTCCCCGAAGGGGCGGGGGCCCGGGGCGCGGTCTGCTGCAGCGGCTTGTTGGGCAGAGAACCTCGAACGAAATCTACGCCGCGTGAAGCGGCGCTAGGTCGGCCCGCTTGAGCGGAGGGAAGCCAAGCTCGCGGAGAACACGGTTCAGCGTGATGAGGGAAATCTTGGTGGGTGCCGTGATCTCGATCCCGAGTGGCTGGCCGCCCCGACCGTAGTCGATCACAAGGCCCGGCTCAACCCGCCGCGTCCGATAGCTCCGCTGACCCGGCCGACGCGGCAGATAGAAATAGGCCGCGACCGCCCGACCGTGCCGAAACGTCACCTCCAGATACGGTTCTCTCATAGTCTTCGCCTATTCCACAGGATACGCCGTCACGACGACCAGAAGCTGGGCGCCCCGGTCCGGCTCCACGATGACTTCCCAGACATGCCGTCGGTGGCGGCAGGTCACGACCCACCGCCCCTCGACAATGTCCCGCCGAAGACCGGTCGCTCCGTCAAGCATAGCGCGAAGGTCGACTTCCGTAAAGCGGCGATCCACCATCCGCTTCAACAGATGCGCGCTCAGCTCAAGCTCCCAGCCCCACCACGGCGGCCATGCACCCCGCTTCAGTTTCAGTCCCCCCTCCTGCCAGAATACTCGCCGAGTTCCCGGCCGTCTCCTGCCCAACGATGCCGCTCAGCTGCCGCGCCCCCACTTGCCGACCTCCGACTCCTTCCCCGAGGGGGGTGAGGTCGGGGGCGCGGTCAGCTGAAGCGGCTTGTTGGGCTGCCATTTCCGGAATAGGACTTGACACTATGTCGGATCGGACATATCTTCGAACTATGAGCCCCGAGGACAAGCCCCTTGTCTGGCTCGAGGGAGAGGTCAAGAGCCCGCCCTTCTCTCCCGAAGGTAGGATCGAAGCCGGGTTTCTCCTCCGACGGCTCCAGCGAGGGGAGGGCCTGGGTCTCCCCCACTCGCGCCCTCTGGCCTCGATCGGCCGGCGGTGTCACGAGCTCAGAATCCAGGACAGGGATGCGACTTGGCGTATCGTGTACCGAACCGACGCCGACGCCATCGTGATTGCGGAGGTCTTCAGCAAGAAGAGCACCAAAACCCCAACCTCCGTCGTGGAAACATGCCGCAGGCGGCTCCAGGAGTATGATCGTGCGTGAAGCAAAGAAGAAGCGCCTTGCAGCCAAGGGTTGGAGAGTCGGCACGGCCCGTGAGTTCCTCGGGCTCACCGCCCAGGAGGAAGCGCTCCTCGACCTGAAACTCCAGCTCGCCGCCACTCTCCGGCAACGCCGCATTCGCCGTCGTCTGACCCAGAGCGACCTAGCGAAGATTCTGAAGTCGAGCCAGTCCCGGGTCGCGAAGATGGAATCCGGTGATCCGTCCGTCTCCCTCGACCTCCTGGCGCGGTCTCTCATCGCCTTGGGTGCCTCCCCACGCGAACTCGCGCGAGCCATACCCTGACCGGACTCCTCGCCAGCCCAACGCTGCCGCTCAGCTGCCGCGCCCCACAAGCATCGCGCCGACTCACTCCCCCGGGGTTGGGTCCCGGGGCGCGGTCTGCTGCAGCGGCTTGTTAGACGCCTTCCCGAAGCCCCTTCTTGAGCACGTCCCAACTGTCCCGATACTCCTTCAACATCGCCGGCCTGATACCCATGTGGAACGAGTCGTACTTCCTCGGTCGGACACCTCCGTGGCTCGCAAGGTACCGGCGATGAGTGGAGACGGCGAGCCTCTGCAGTTCCCTCCAACTGAGGACATAGAACTCGTCTGCTCCGTAGCGCTGCAGCCGAACAAGCACGCAAAGTAAGCCGGGGTACGGGCTAGGGGTTAGCCGACCCATGACCTGCTGCTTTCCTTTGAGCTTGATCTCTGCGAAGACACGGGAGTCGAACTGCCAGGATCCGCCGTTGATCGTCTTCACCTGTATCGCCTGGTGCCTCCCGGTGGTGTTCGACGCAATTATGTCATAGTGCGGGACATTTCCTGTGAAGGTCGTGGCAATGAAGCCGCGCCGGCAAACTTCGGCGGCGACGAGGTACTCGCCGACCTGCTTCGTCAGCTGCATGTCACGGCCAGATGCCATGTCTCCTCCCAGGGCGTCTAACGCTGCCGCTCAGCTGCCGCGCCCCACAAGAAACACGCCCGACTCGATCCCCCGGGGTTGGGGGCCGGGGCGCGGTCAGCTGCAGCGGCTTGTTGGACACTCCGAGCGCCCGTACATCGCCTATGGCCCGCCGCCGACAAGGAACGCCCTGGTCGTGTCAACGTCTCCAGGCCGCCCTCGGACGCAACCTCCGCTTCGCGCATATCGGCCACCGACTTGGACAACCCCCACGCGGGATTGCCGCCGATGCGCGGGTGCCGGAGCGCCCCAAGCGGGT
>Ga0105091_10001101_pt1 | contig 11662 bp, 8 predicted proteins | sample PPLLak1March2015_FD_87022 | JGI IMG/M metagenome (GOLD analysis project Ga0105091, IMG submission 87022) | Freshwater sediment microbial communities from Prairie Pothole Lake near Jamestown, North Dakota, USA - PPLs Lake P7 Core (1) Depth... | ecosystem: Environmental > Aquatic > Freshwater >... | reverse complement strand
GCTTCCCTCTTGAGGCTGATCGTTGGCGATATTTCTGGCGGCGCAACGGTGGGGTCATTGACCCTTACTGCGCCATTGATGGCTACGCTGGTAGAAGTTATTCTGACCTTTTTCCTGGTTAACACAATTTTGCATACAGCCGTAGCCGGCAAAGGAAAAGATTTCGCCGGTTGGGCGATTGGCCTTACACTCGCCTTTGCCATCCTGGCAGGTGGTCCTTTGACAGGAGCCTCACTCAATCCGGCGCGCACCTTTGGCCCGGCTATTTTTGCAGCACCCAGTTTTGCAAACCCGATGAGTTATGTTATCTACATAATTGGCCCATTACTTGGGTCTGTGCTGGCAGTCTATCTGTATAAATTTTTAGAAGGCTAATTTGCCTTGCTAAGCCGGGGGTTGCCCCGGCTATTTGTTTATTTGCGAAAACTGTCACGTTACAAACGAAACCTACTTTATTGTTTCATACGCTGTGATGATCTTATCCCAGAGTTGGTTGGCTTCGTGATCAATCGTCTGGCGAGCGGAGTCGGCTTCGAACCAGGCCAGCGCCCTGCGGATTCCTTCTTTCCACGGGACTTCACACTCGAACTCAGGCACAAAACGCTTGATCTTGTTATTGTCAAAGACAACGCTGTTGACTTTGTCCCCGATCAGGCTGCCGAGCTTGTGACTGTCAAAAGCGGCGATCAAATCCGATGAGATGTGAACAATTTGCAATTCCACACCGAGAGCGCGGCCAACTTCTTCATAGGCCTGGTTCCAAGTTAGCACTTCGTCGGATGTGATGTGGAAAGCCTCGCCAAGCGCAGCCCTATTTCCTAACAAACCAAGAAACCCTTTGGCAAAATCTTCGTTCCAGGTAAAAACCCATAGCGAGGTGCCATCGCCAGGGACAATGACCTTCTGCCCGCGCTTCATTCTGTTAACGATCGTATATGGATGCCCCCAGCTCCCCATGCAAAGCGGGATTTGCGACAGACCGTAGGTCAGCGAGGGGCGGACGATGGTAACCGGGAAGTCGTCCTGATAATAAACTTGCATCAGGCGTTTTTCGCAAGCGATCTTGTTCTGCGAGTAGTCCCAGAAGGGGTTTTCGAGCGGAGTCTCTTCCGTAATGATGTAATGTTGCGGGGGCTTTTGGTACGCGCTGGCGGAACTGATAAACACGAACTGGTCAGTCTTCCCGCTGAACATGCGAATGTCACGTTCGATGTCTTCAGGTTTGAACGCAACCCAGTCCACGACAGCATCGAAGTGGTGTGCTGCGAGTAAACCAGCTACTCCGGTTTCATCTTGGTACACATCGCCCTGCAGCAGGGTTGCGCCCTTCGGAACCGGATGCTTCTTTGATACACCCCGATTGAGAATGAACAATTCCATGCCGTGTTTGAGGGCCAGATCCGAACAGGCCGAGCTGATCAAGCCTGTGCCGCCGATGAAGAGGATTTTCATATGGTCTCCTATTGAAGAAAGTATATTTGTAACAGAAGTTACGCGAAATCTTTTAGTTTGGTAAACCGGGCGTGTAAGCCAATCTCCAATAAAAGACGACATAGACATGAATGTCGCGTTACTTAACGGAAAGCAAAACTACCATCTCGCTGAGGTCATCTGGTTTGCCAGTGAGGGAGGGGTGGAATTCGGGAGCCTGGAATCCGGCCTGTAAGAGCATTTTTGCCAATTCTTCGTTTTCATAAGCCTGGGTGCTGGCTGCATAACGAGTCACCTCGCCGCTGGCAACATCCACTATGAAATAACGTTCCGTTGCGACAGCACCCTCTTCGTCCCAGAAGGATTCCATCAGACATAAATGCGGCGCGTCAGCAAAGAGCTCGTTTTCGGCAGAGTACCATGTTGCAGGCTGGTTGCCCAACTCGTAGACGGCATCGAAGGTAGAAACTTCGAGCAGCAATTTCCCACCGGGGTTAAGGGCAATGCATGCTTTATTTAAAATCAACCTGGCATCTTCAGGTTTGAAGACGTTGAACTCGCCAAAGATGAGCATGACCAGATCATAGCCGGAGCTAAAGTCTGTGGTGCGGATGTCACCGAGGGTGTAGGTGCTGCCTTCGAGGGCGTGTTTAACGGCGTATTCGATGGAGGCGGGAGAAAAGTCGATTCCGTAGCAGGCATGCCCGAGCGCGGTAAGACGCGTGGTGTAAAGGCCGGGACCGCACCCCAGGTCAAGGATATGGGACGGCTTACCGTCCAAGATAAAGCTGTGAATCCAGTCCACATGCTTTTTGATCGTGCCCATGCGGCGGCTGGCAGCGTCATGCCTCTGGGAAAGATGCTCCTTGAGCATGCGCTGGCTGAAGGCGGGATCATGCCAGGGAATTTTCTCTCCCTCAGTCCAGGGCGCCGGCATCCCGTTGCGGTGGAAAATATCCAGCAAGTTCATTTCTTATAGGCCAGGATGATCCCATCCCTGACAGGCATGAGCGAGACGATCCAATCGGGGTCGCTGGTGATGAGCTGCGTGAACTCGCGAACGCCTCGGGTGGAGGCGGATTTGTCGGACTCGTCAAAGACGCGGCCGCTCCACAAGATGTTGTCGACGATCAGCACGCCACCTGACTTCAGTTTGCGCTTGATGGGCGGTAAAGAGGCGGGGTAAGCTTCTTTCTCTATGTCGTTGAAGATAAGATCAAACGGACCGGGCATGTCCTGGAGCGTTTCCACCGCTTCAGCGACGTGATATTCGATCAGCCCGTCGAACCCTAACCTGGACAAGTGGCCTGCTGCCATTTTGGAAAGCTTTGCATCCCAGACAGTGTGATGCACAACCCCAGAGTCGCTTCCTTCTTCAGCACAGGTTTCCCGGACCGCCCTGGCAAACCAGGCGGTGGAATATCCATAGCCGGAACCCATTTCAAAGATGGACTTAGCACGGATCATGCGCGCGATCTGGTAACAACTGTACCCGGCAGCCGGGCCGATGATTGGAAAACCGTGTTCTTCAGCATATTTCTCCATGATCTGCATTTCAGATTCTCGCGCCGGGACAAGCTCGTTCAAGAATTCCTGTACAAGAGGGTAATTCAGTTTTTCAAACATTAAAGCTCCTTACTCTTAAAGTTCATTCTCATAAGGCAGGATCGGTCTTTCTCTAACCGGTATCCTCTATTGAGGACGTAGCCACAAAGCCTATGCTGAGCGAAGTCGAAGTGAACACCAAGGATCTTCATACGACACCAAGTTTCTTGGCGACTTTGTCAACTACTTGGCGAACTTGGCGGTTCAAAAGTGTTAGTCTTTAATGAAATTATAGTCCAACAAAAAGAGCGCTTTCGCGCTCCTGTCACTCCGGCAATCCGAGGCGATAATATCCTCCTTCTTCCATTAACAATATAAACGCATCGACGATCGAAGGATCGAACTGGAGATCTGCCTTCTCCCGGATATATCGAAATGCTTTTTGATGTGACCAGGCTTTACGATAAGGGCGGTCGGAGATCAGCGCATCCCAAACGTCAACCACGGCAAAGACACGGGCCGCCAATGGGATCTCGAGTCCCTTCAATCCATTTGGATACCCGTTGCCATCCCAGTGTTCATGGTGACGATAGGGGATATCCAGAGCGGGGCGCAAATATGCAATCGGATACAGCAAGTTATAAGCATGAACTGGATGCTGCTTCATAATCTCCCATTCAGCCTCATTCAAGGGACCATCTTTTAGCAAGATGTGGTCCGGAACGCCCAGTTTCCCGATATCATGCAGCAAGGCTCCACGACGGATGTGGACTAAATCTTCGCCCTTAATGGCCAGCATCTCAGCCAGCTTTCTCGTCAGCTCTGTTACCCTCTGTGTATGGCCTTCGGTTTCCTTGTCACGCAAATCCAGAGCCCGTGACCAGCCTTCCAGGGTCGTATCATAGGTCAGGGTCAGTCCGTAGTTGGCCTGACGTAACTCTGAAAAGAGGCTGGTCGTTTCAATCGCAATGGCGGCCTGTCCTGCCAGGGTTTCTAACAACCCTATCCACTCAGGGTCGTCAAATTTCTTCTCCCTGCTGAACACTTCGAGCACACCGCGTGTCCGACCTTTGGCTACCATCGGCGCCCCGCAGTAAACCTTCAATCCCTCATTTATTACAATCGGCCTGATCCAGGATTTTTCCTGAGAGAGATCTTCAATGCAGATCGTGCGCTGTTCCAAAGCAACTCTGCCGATAACACCCTCCCCCAGGCGGATATTCGTTCTCGAGAAGGTAGCCAGGTCAATCCCCTGGCTTTCATAGTATTCCAGCATGAGCGTGGTTTCATTGATCAGATACACGCTTGCCGCTTCCACCGATAAACGAGAGACGGCTTGCGCCAGAAGAACCTGCAAAATATGACGTAAATCCAGGCTGCTGGCGATGGCGGAATCGATCATGCGCATGCCGTGCAGATTTTCCAAGCGTATTTTTGCTTTCGAATACAGGCTGGCATTCTTGATAGCCGTGGAAGCCTGATCAGCCAGACCTTTCATGAGCAAGGTGTCATTTTCGGTAAATACGCGAGATTCATCTTTGGAAAAGGCAATGAGTGAGCCGAAGAATTCGTCCTGTTCAAACATGTTGGCCACTGCAATGGCATGGATACCCAGATCCCTGAAAAGATCGATATTAAAAATATCGGAAGCTTCAGGCAAATCCGGCAGAAACGTGACCGGATCAAATTTATTGGCGTTTCCGATATACCTTTCGGTAGAGACAGGTTTAATAAGATCTTGCTTGCTTTCCGGTAAGCCAAAATTTGCCGCCGGCAAGATCAGGTTTCTCTTCTGATCATACAATGCCACCATTGTCGCTCGAACATCCAACGCTTTTGCCATCTCTTCACAAATAGATTCGAGCACGAGCGATAGATCGAGATTGGCGTTAATTCTGGCCGCAATTTCTGCCAGGGCATTCGCACGCGCCAGGTGACGCCGGATCTTCCTTTCTGCTTTTTCGCGTTCGCTTACATCTCGCAGGATAACCGTAAAAACCAGACCACCATTTTCTCTATATTTGGTAGCGGTCGCCTCTGCAATAAATTCCTCCCCGTTCTTGCGGTGAGCGGCAATGGTACGCATAATTATGGAGGTTTCATCAGATTCTGCAAACTTCCTGACATGCTCTCGATGCGACAAAACAAAGCGCTCAGGCAGCAAGACATCTAACGGTTGTCCCAAAACTTCGCCTGGCTCATAACCAAAAATCGATTCCGCCCCTTTGTTGAAGTAGGTGATACGCTGTTCGTGATTAATATTGATGATTGCATCCGTAGATTCAGCTAACAAGTTCGAAAAGCGCGTTCCAACCGCTGCTCTCTCGGCTTCAACCTGCTGGATCTTTCTCAGTTGAGAGCGCATACTGAAAAACAATAATGTCCCTGTAACAGTAACAAACAGCAAGCCTTTTATCGTTTGCCAGTGAACATAGGTTTCAACGAAAGGTGCTAAAGGTTGCAGGATACGATCAGACAAAATGATCCACAAGCCAGCCACAACCACATACAGGATGGATGTACGCAGCGCCAACTTAACGGATAGTTTTTTTGATCGGTTCTTATCCCGCTCGGGATGATCTGGTTGCATCGATGATTTCGCGTTCCTTTTTATGTTTATAAACTGGGTTTATCTGTAATAATAAGGCAAAATCCACTTCAAAGCAAATCGATAAAAGCTGACTGAACAGGTTTTAAAGAGGGGATTCATTACCTCAACGATGTTTTTATCCTTAGCAATGCCTGTTCCAGCAGGCTGCGCGGGCAACCAAAATTCAGGCGCACAGTTCCTTCCCCGCCGGGACCAAATTGGGAGCCGTCGACTAGTGCAACTTTGGCTTTTTCCAACAAGAAATTAAATGGGGAGCCTGTGATCTTACCAGATTCAAGCAACGGGTTGCAATCCAGCAGGTTCATGTAGGTTGCCTCGGGCACTGTCAGGCGCATGTCGGGAATGTTCTCCTGCACAAATTTGACCACAAAATCACGGTTAGCAGTCAGATAGACGAGAACTTCTTCAAGCCAGTCATCGCATGCGCCGGAGAAAGCTGCCAGGGCCGCGACCTGCCCCAGGCTGCTGACGTGCAAGGTCATCTGCTCGACGGCTTTCTTGTAACGCTCACACAGGTCTGGATTCGTGATGATGGCAAAGCCACAGAACAAGCCAGCCGTATTGAAGGTCTTACTGGGTGCAATGAGCGTGATGGTTTTTTCCGCGATCTCCGGAGAAAGCGCGGCAATCGGGGTATGTTGCGTGCCACCAAGCAACAACTCGCTGTGGATTTCATCCGCGCATATAACGACATCCTGGCGTAGGCAAGTCTCAGACAGACAGGACAATTGCTCGCCTGTAAAGGCGTTGCCGGTCGGGTTATGGGGATTGCATAACAGGAACATATGCGTCCGCGCTTCGCCCGATCCTATCGCTGCTTCAAAGGAATCGAAGTCGATCTCATACCGGATGATGTTCCCGTCCGTCATCTTGGCGAGCGGCGCGAACTGGCGTGTGAGTCCGATATTCTCGTGGACGGCCAAAAATGGGAAATAAACCGGCGGCTGCATGAGAATGCCCTCGCCCGGAGCGCAAACTGCCCGCGCGGCGGCATTAAATCCGCTGACGATGCCCGGGGTAGCAACCACCATCTCGGGATCGATTTTCCAGCCGTATAGCGCCTCCATGCGGGCGGCAACGGATTCAAACAAAGGGCGGGATGGGATATCATAACCCAACACCCCATGCTCGAGGGCGGCATGCAGCGCATCCAGGATGGGCTGCGGGGTCAAAAAGTCCATATCCGCTACCCAGAGCGGCAACACGTCTTCAGGATATTGAGTCCACTTGATGGAATTGGTGGAACGACGATCAATGATGGTATCAAAGTTATATGACATAGGGCCCTCCGCAAGTGTACAGGAGTATACAACAGAAGGATTAAAAAAAACAAAAAGCAGCCTGATGGTCCCAGGCTGCTTTTACAAAAAGGAGGAGAAAGGACTAAAACAACTTGACTTTCCACCACAGAGACGGTATGCGCCTGATCTTCTCCCACGTGCCTATACTGGCGCGTTTGTTGAACACATCATAATCGTTGGCTTCGATCGCATCCAGGATGCCTTGGTAAAAAACAGCGGCTGCGCCGATCGCCAGTTGTCCCTCGCGTTCGAGCATCTTGACACCTGGCCAGGCTTCTTCATACAGCTTACGAGTGCGCTCGATCTGGAATTTCATGAACAGACGCCAGGCATCTGTCACGTTGCCGGTGGCGATGTCCGCTTCGCGGATGCCGTACAGCGCCAGCTCATCCCTCGGGAGATAGACCCGTCCGTTACGGAAGTCCTCGCCCACATCGCGCAGGATATTGGTCATTTGCAAGGCTACACCGAGTTTGATCGCGTAAGGAACGGCCTCGTTGGATTCGAACCCAACGATGTACATGCTCATCAGCCCCACCGTGGAGGCGACACCATAGCAATACATGGCCAGTTCTTCAAAGGTCTGGTAGCGGGTTTGGGTCATGTCGCGGTTGACGCCGTCGATCAGTTGCAGGGCATAGTGGCGCGGGATATGGTAACGGGCCAGGGTATCGGTCCATGCGGCGGCGATCAGGTCAGCGTCCGAGAACGAAGCGGACTGTACTACACCTCGCCAGTAGTCAAGATGAGTATCCCGTTCATTCATGGTATCTTCGTCCACGATGTCGTCCACAATCCGGCAAAAGGCATATAGGGCGCGGACAGCGGAGCGTTTTTCTTCGGGCAGCATTTGCGAAGCCAGGTAGAAGGATTTGCTATGCTCCCTGGTGACTTCCCGCGCGTGAGCGTATGCTTTGCGCAGAGAAGCGTCCCCGGCCCAATAGGAAAAGAACGGGCGGGTCGAGGGGTGCGGAACGTTTCCGGCCAGCGCGAGCAATTGGTTTTCCCAGCGAGCATGCATTTGCATAAGCTACCTCCAAAGGTTTTGATGGGGTAAGTATACAGGTTTTGTCCAGTTTGTCAAGGTATTGTTTATATTTATGTTGACAATATATAGACAATGTGTATAATAGAGCTATCTTAATTGACACACAACCTGATCTCACCCCCTGCCCCTCTCCTAGAAGGAGAAGGGTGTTGAAGGAGAAATATGCAACAAAAACCAACCGCAATTGTGATCGGCGCCGGCATCGGCGGGATAGCTACAGCCGCCAGGCTGGCAAAAAATGGATACTGCGTGACTGTGCTCGAAAAGAACCAGACCCCCGGCGGGCGCTGCAACCAGATCGTGCAGGATGGCCATCGCTTCGATATTGGCCCGACCCTGTTCCTGATGCCCGAAGTCTGGGAAGAGACCTTCGCTTCATTGGGCGAAAAGCTGAGCGACTACCTCGACCTGCGGCGCATCGACCCGACCTACAAGGTCCACTTCGACGATGGACTGCAATTGGAACTGACTTCTAATATTGGCGATATGCAAATCCAACTTGAAGCCATAGAAATAACCGCTTTTACGGGTTTCCTGAACTACATCGCCGAGGGCGCGAAACACTACAAGATTTCGCTCGAAAAATTCGTGGGGCGAAATTTCTTTAGCCTCTTCGATTATTTCAGCCTGAAGAATCTGCCGCTGATCTTCAAATTGAAAGCGTTGGGCAAGCATTACCGCAATACAGGCCGCTTCTTCAAGGACGAGCGGCTAAAAGCTGCTTTCACTTTCCAGAACATGTATTTGGGACTCAGTCCCTACGATGCTCCGGCTACCTACTCCTTGTTGCAATACACTGAACTGGCAGAAGGCGTCTGGTATCCGCTGGGCGGGATGTACGCAGGTATACAGGCTTTAGTAAAAGTTGCTGAAAAGCTGGGTGTGAAATTCATCTACAACATGCCAGTGAAAGAGATACTAGCAAAAAGGAATCAGGTGACAGGCGTGGTCACCGAGGATAACCGTGTGTTCACCGCGGATATTTTCGTTGGCAATGCCGACCTGCCTTATATCTACAAAGAACTTCTGCCCGATCCTGTCGCAGCCAAAAAACTGGATGAAAAGCTCTACACCTGCTCCACCATTATGTTCTACTGGGGCGTGGACAAGCAATACCCGCAGATCTCCCATCACAACGTTTTTCTGGCAGGCGATTACAAGGCCTCCTTCGATCAGATTTTCCAGGACCACAATCTGCCGGACGAGCCTAGCTTCTACGTCCACGCACCTGCCCGCACCGATTCTGCCGCTGCGCCCGCAGATCAGGACACTCTCTACGTGCTGGTCCCGGTCGGTCACCTGGACATGGCTTCCGAACAGGATTGGGACGAACGCGTCAGCAGAGCGCGGCAAACCGTCTTCGAGCGCCTGTCTAAAGAGATGGGCATCACAGACCTCGAGAGTCATATCAAGTTCGAGATCGTGTACCAGCCCAAGGTCTGGAAAGAACGATTCAACCTCGAAAGAGGAGCAGCCTTTGGCCTCAGTCACAACTTTTGGCAGGTCGGCTATCTACGCCCGCAGAACCGCCATAAGAAATACAAAAATTTGTACTTTGCCGGCGCTTCCACGCATCCTGGCACAGGCCTGCCCATCGTGCTGCTGTCTGCCAAATTAACGGCAGAGCGGATTCTGCTGGGAAAGGGTACAATATCTGTACAAAATATGGTCAATGCAGTTGCAGCTGCGACAGATTAGCTCTTTTCCGGAGGAAAGATGTCCATCAGCACCATACCTACCTTTAACTTGAAAGTTGTCTTAAAAGAGACAGGCCTCGCCGCCGACACCCTGCGCGCCTGGGAACGCCGTTACGGACTGCCCATGCCCGAACGCACGCCTGGCGGTCACCGCCTGTACTCTCAACGCGATATCGAAATCATCAAATGGCTGATGGCAAAGCAAAGAGAAGGCTTGAGCATCTCCCGCGCGGTGGATCTGTGGAACGAGCTGACCGCATCAGGCCAGGACCCGCTGCCTGCTCCCGCTAAACAAGTAGTATCTACCCCCAGCGCCAACCTGGATGCTGTCCGCCAGGCCTGGCTGGGCGCCTGTCTGGCATTCAATGAAAACAGTGCAGAACATGCTCTCAACCAGGCCTTTGCCACGCACCTCCTGGAGACGGTCTGTGTGGAAGTCATGCAGCGTGGCCTGCAGGAAATCGGTGAAATGTGGTACCACAATGAAGCCACTGTTCAACAGGAGCATTTCACCTCCGCCCTGGCGCACCGCAGGCTGGATGCCATGATCGCCGCTTCACCGCCCCCTACCCGTCCATACACCGCCTTGATTGGCTGCACAGCAGGCGAACAGCACGTTTTCGGCCCGTTGCTGCTTACGTTGTTTCTGCGCCGTCGCGGGCTCAACGTCGTTTACCTCGGAGCCAACGTTCCAACTATGCGCTTTAATGAAACACTCCGGGCCATCAGGCCTCATCTCGTCATCCTTTCCGCACAACTGTTACAAACCGCCAACGAACTGCGAGTAACGGCAGAGCAATTACGGTCCAGCGGTGCGCGCGTTGCTTACGGTGGACGCATCTTCAACCTGATGCCGGAACTGCGCAAGCGTATTCCGGCCCACTTCCTGGGTGAATCCATACACGAAGCGTTAGCGTCAATTGAGACCTTGTTAACCACAGATATCCCGCTTCACGAAGTCGAACCGGTAAGCACGCTTGAATCCAACCTGACCAAGGCTTTTCTGAGCAATCGTCCAATGATCGACGTACAGGTTCTGGCAAAAGCCAGAAATTTGGAAATCCCAACAGAATTTGTATTGCTCGCGATCCAGGAGCTCGGCAGCAACCTGGTCTCGGCCCTTGCCTTGGGCAACCTGGAAGCAGTGCGCGCCGAAATGGAATGGATCCAGGGATTGCTGCACGAATACAACCAAGACCACAACAGCCTGCAAAATTTCATTCGCATCTATGCGCAATCGATCGATGCGACCATGGGTGAAGAAGGGCAGCCTCTTTCAAGCTGGCTGAAAGATCAGTCTACTTGACCAACAGGCCAATCCTAACAGCATAAGAAAATGTTCTTGTCTTTTCTCACTCTTTGGCTTGTTTGTGGCGCGATTATCCTCGGCCTGATGACACTGCTCTGGCTGCTCAGCCTGGCTCTTCGAGATTCCAGCATTGTGGACATCTTTTGGGGAGCAGGATTTGTGATCGTCTTCTGGACGGCCACCTTTCTCGTCCACGGTCCGCTGGCAGCGCGCCACATTCTGCTCGGGACAGTTGCTACCGTTTGGGGGCTACGTCTATCACTTTACATTTTTTCCCGCAACGCCGGCAAAGGCGAAGACTTCCGCTATGCCGCCTGGCGGCAGGAAGCAGGGTCATCCTGGTGGTGGCGCAGTTTCTTCAAAGTCTTTTTCCTGCAAGGCTTCCTGATGTGGATCATCGCTACCCCATTGATCGCGGCTCAGACCGGCGACACAACCAGTCCGCTCAAATGCCTCGATTACACGGGGGCAGCCCTCTGGCTGGTCGGCTTTATCTTCGAAGCCGGCGGTGACTGGCAACTGGCGCGGTTCAAATCTAATCTGGAAAACAAAGGCAAATTGCTAATTACGGGTCTATGGAGCCTGACCCGCCACCCTAACTATTTCGGTGATGCCGCCCAGTGGTGGGGCTTCTATCTGATCGCCGCTTCTGCCGACGCCTTTTGGACAATCTTCAGTCCGATCCTCATGACCTTTTTGTTGATGAGGGTTTCCGGCGTG
>Ga0105091_10001099_pt1 | contig 11683 bp, 13 predicted proteins | sample PPLLak1March2015_FD_87022 | JGI IMG/M metagenome (GOLD analysis project Ga0105091, IMG submission 87022) | Freshwater sediment microbial communities from Prairie Pothole Lake near Jamestown, North Dakota, USA - PPLs Lake P7 Core (1) Depth... | ecosystem: Environmental > Aquatic > Freshwater >... | reverse complement strand
TGCCCTGAGCGACTTGGATTCCCTTACCAGGGTCCCTGAGTCCAGTCGAAATACCAGCGAGTCCAGCAGCCAGACGGTCCCACTTGGTCGGTGCGTAGTCAGCCTGATTGGGCGACTGAGTGAGATATTTGCGATACGTGTCGAGCGCAGGAGTCTTCCCGTAAGCTCCTTGGAGGCTATCCATGAAGCCTTGCATCGGGTCCCGTCGAGGCTCCATTGCCTCAGCTTGACCCTGCCAGTCGGTCAACGAAGGCTGACCGTAGTCGTCCTGAGCGCCGAAGTTGATCGATCCAAATCCCTCCTCGTCTACCCGACTTCTACGCCTCGGGAAGAACGAGTCCTGCTCATAGTATTGTGGCATGGCTATTCTCCTACGTATCCGCCACTGTTGTAGTAGCCACCACCAGCACTACCCTTCTTCTTGGGCATCCCGACGCCGAGTGCCCCGAGTCCTGTCATGCCTCCTGCAGCGGCTCCTACGAGGCCACCGACAGTGGACATCCAATCACGTTGTGGATTGTTGGCCATATTCTGGTTTACGGCCTGACCACCTTCGTTCATGGCCATCCCGCGATTCCCGAGAAGTGCCTGATTCCACATGTTGACTTCGCCTGGCGTGGAGCGATAGAGGTCGGTCATACCACCTCCAGCATCCATCGTGTTGCCAGCCTCGAAGTTCGCAAGCCACTGGAGGCCTGCTCTCTGTTGTGCGTTGCTTGCCGAACGAGATGCAGCACCTGCCCGAGCGGCCGCGGCCTCTCTGTCAGCAACGCCTTGCAGTCCTGTGGTCCCGAACTGGCGACCTTCCTGAATGAGGCCACCGAGTCCCACCTCGCCCTGTGTCCAGCCCTGTGAGGCAGCAGTCTGATTCTGAGCGATGCTATTGAGCATACCGCCACGAGTATCCGCTGCACCTCGCTGGCCTTGAATCATGTTGCCAGTTCGCAGGTTCTGAAGCGCACCCTCGGCCTGAGCACCACCTTCAGCACCCCACTGACGACCTGTGCGAATCTGCTCGTTCAGGCCCAATTCAGTATCAAGGCTCTGCTCGCGCATCCCCTTCGCCTGCTCCCGAGCCAGTCGAGCAGCCATCGCTGCCGATGCAGCAGGATTGCCTCCCTGAATGCTCGCCATACGATTTTGTCCTTCTCGGACTTGGTCGTAGAAGGCCGGGAGAGTCGAGTTGGAGCGCGCACGGAGGTCAGAGATTTGCTCTGGTGTGTAGCCGCCTGTCTTCTGGAATTCCTCGAAGACACCGCCTCCACGCATCCGAGCCATGTCCTCAGCAGACAAGCCACCCGTGCGGCCCATCTCTTCCATCTGCGCGATGAGGGCATTCTGCTTCGCTCGGTCCTCAGGTGACCAACCACCCGAACCTGCAACAGAGCGCATCCCTGCCATCGCCGCTCTGATGGGGGCTGCATCGACTCCGCCTGTCTTGCTGGCGAATTCGTTGTAGAGGCCCTTGACCCCACCGTAAGTGCTTGGCTTGACACCGCCACCACCTCCACCACCGCCACCACCAGTGTTCGTCCCTCCGGGGCCGACACCGATGTTGTTCAGGTAAGCAGTGCGAATGGCCGGGTCGATCCAACCGGCTCCCTGACCAACTCGATTGAAGTTGTCAAAGGCCGCCTGCTGAATGTTGTTTGCAGCATTGACTGCTTGCTGCTGTTGCGGTTGAGCAATAGCGTTGTAAGCGTTGGCACCCTGCCTCGCCCACGCGTTATTCTCCTGAATCATCTTGTTCGTTTGCTTCTTTGCAGCTCCACCGCTTCCCATTACTCCACCTCTTTGACGAGATGTTCGCCGAGAACGTCCCGGAATCCGTAGTGTTTCCGCATTACGACACCGAAATCCGGATCCTGAGTAACAGCATGGATTTCATGAATCCCTGCACGTTGCGCTCCCATGATTGCCACTGGCATTATCTCACGGAACGCTTTGGCCCTGATTCTAGCCGACCTGTCGTGGTCCATTACCATGACGGTCTCGGCATAAACCTTGAGATTACCAAACGCTACGATTCCTTTGTCATCCGAGATAACACAGTCGATGATTGACGGTGTCAGCCTTGGCAACGAGAACGCCGCTGAATGATGTTTCTTCCACAAGTCATCAATCTTCGCCAGATCGCTCGGAACGTATCGCCTGACTACCAGTCCACTCGTTCCGCGGAGTTCGCTCCGATGAGGAGGTCCGGAGTTCGGCCTATAGCTTTCCATCCGTCCATCTCCCCGTATGAGTAGAAGACCGTAGCCTTCGTCCATCTCTTAAGCATACTCAGCAAATACTCACGATTCGGTGCCTCCATGAACCTCTGGACAGAGATGAAAGCGACGTCATACTTCCTGTCGAAAACGCGAGGGTCAAAAATGTTCATACAGCGAACATTCGCAATCAGCTTCGCTTTTCGGTAGGCTTCGTCGTTCGACTCAATACCGTGCAGTTCAGAAGCAATACCTCTGTAAATCTTCAGCAGCTCGCCAGTGCCGCATCCGAGGTCGATAATTGACTGGCCTCGACAATCCTTGGCTGCTGCTAGGACGAGATTGTGAGCCTGACACATGGCCTCGTAGCTCCCGAAACCATTCAGAGTCCACGTATCTTTGGTCAGAAACTTGACCTTCTTCGTAGCGTTTCTGAAGGGGAACTCGTTACCTCGTGCACCTTCATCAGGATACAGCGACCCCTGCTGAAGGATGGTGTTCTTGGTATATGTCGCATCGGTTCTTGAAATGATACGGCAGACTGGCGTCACTATCTCAGCGATACCATGTAACGCCGTCCACTTCACAGGCCACTGTAGAGCCTCACTGAGGGTTCGATATTCCTCGAAGAAGTTTGCCCTGATGAGTTTGGATGCGCCTTCGACGTATTCTCTTGTCGCTCGGCACTTGAAGCTGCAGGGCAAATGGGACACCCAGCGCAGTCCAAGGTGACGCAAGGTGACGTTGCAAGCCGGGTCGGGATTGATGGAAATGACATCGCTTGGTTCAGACTCCACAGTGCCTAGAGCCTGCATCCAAGTAGTGTCTATCATTTCCTTCGCCACCCAGGTATCTTTGAAGAATCGACGACAGCATTCAGGATATCCCAAGAGGACACCGATTTCGTTGTCGTCGGAATTGGCCCACGCTGTAACCCAGAGATTAGAGACGTTGGCTTTGCAGATGGCAACTCGATAGTTGAACGGACCACCAGGGACAAACGGTTCGGTGGAGGATGCATAAATCTGCTCACTCCTTCCCTGTTGTGCCAAAACAAGTGCCACAAGCCCATGGGTGCTGGCCAGACGGGATACGTCAGCCATCCGTTCTGGAGGGACGACGAGCAGTGCACCAGCCTTGAAACCAGCACCCACGAGTTCAATCTCGATGTTCTGCCATGACTGGGATACCCGCTGGAAGCGAGGCTCCCAGACGATACGGGCGCTAGGTGCCCACTGCATCCGAGTAAAGTCTTCCAACTTGAACGGAGCCGTTTCCATTACGTCCTCACCTCTGCGATTGCCTGAACACGAGTATCGATATGGTCGCCATGCGAATCACCGTGGGGAGAGTCACCGTGAGCAACACTCTGCTTTTGTCCGCCGAGAAACAACAGTTCTCGCTTTTCTCGGTCAGGATGCAGTGATGCAGGAACTTCCCCGAGTTCTAGCATCAAGTTCTCGTAGTGCTCGAAGATAGCCATGATAACCGAGCAATGCTCAGTTCGATTACGCCAGTCTCCATCGAGTCCGGTTCCGGGACACTCACCCTTACACATGAGGAAGAAGCGGCATCCCTTACAGCCGCCATGTGCGTAGGGAGTGTTGTAGAGGGCGTGTTGTCTCTCGATACCACTCACATCAGCCTTGGTCCAATCGACTCCCATCTTGTTCGTGCGATTGCAATTCGTCTTCTGGCCCTGCCCGTTGATGCCCTGAACTGCAGGAGTTGTCATCACGTCACAGGCATGCCAGACGCAATTCGTATCCTCAGTTCGGCCCTTCAGGAGCGTTCGATACTGCCTGAAGTTATCAAACTTGAGGTGAGTGAACTGCCTTTCGAGGGACATGAGTTGCTTCATTCGGTCGATAAGGAGCGGCATATCGACGCGGAGTTTCGAAGCTTTAACCCCGTCAACCTCCAGATAATGCAAGTTCACCCACCTCAACCCAAGCTTGTCCAATCTCGTGAACCATTCGCAGAGCATCCGAAACGACTCCTCGTCGCAGTTGCCCTTCCAGAGAGTCGTGATGATGGAGACTTGAATCCCCTCGCGCATGAGCCGTTCGATGATTTCGGTAGTCTTTAGGGTAGCCGCTCTAGTCTCCTCCAACGTGCCAGCAGCTCGTGCATCGGAGCATCGTTCCGGCCCATCGCAGCTAATCCCGATGTGGGTGTTGCAGCGCTTGAACAGGTCGATGTGGGCATCGGTAATCAGCGTCCCGTTGGTCTGTGCTCCTGTGTGTCCATGACGCTTGAATCCATACTCCAGCGCCATCTTGACTCTGTTGAATGGTGCGAGAAAAGGCTCTCCACCGTGCAGGGAGAAAGCTCCTTCCTTGTCCAGAGCGGCGCGCACTTTCTCCCAGTCCCATGGGACGTTGACGTTCTTCGCGTCACGCATGGGATTCTCGTAGCAATACACGCAGCCGATATTGCAAGCGACGCCGGACGGATTCAGCTCGACGCTCATGGCCTGGTGATTCGAATGGTCGCAGTGCCACCGTTAACACGGATAAACCCAGCAGACACGAAGTCACCGGCTGCAAGGAATGGACCTGCAGCAGCCAGCACGTTCTTCGGACCAGTCATCGCCAGGTCGTTGGCCAAGTCGATGGACGTAGCCGCACCTGATACGAACATGCGACCACCACCGGCTGGGAGTGCCCTGACAGCATTGTCAGGAATGATGTTCGAGATACCGTAAACGAGAGCTTCTGTTGGCATGTCAATTACTCCACAAACTCGGGTTGCGCCTGAGACGGTGTATCTCCGTGGTCATCATGTCCTGTGTCGACATGGTCCACGTCAATATGAGCTACATCGTTGAATGGTGTATCACCATGACCATCCTTGTGATCATTATGAGTTATGTCGCTGTGAGCAGTATCCTTATGAGCCGTGTCGTCGTGGTCGTTATCCGTATGATCAGAGTGTGCCCGATCAGAATGTGCTACGTCCGAATGTGGCGTATCAGCATGTGGAGTATCACCATGAGAATCCCCATGAGGGAAGTCTGTGTGAGTGTAATAGTCCACATGTGCGCCATCTACATGGTCACCATGTCCACCAGTGTGGTCTGCATCGCCATGTCCGTAATCTTCATGGGCTGCATCAGCATGAGCAGTATCCTTGTGAGATACGTCCGTATGCGTGTCTAAGTGCGAGAGATCATTATGTTGGTTGTCGGTATGGTCAACGTGAGTTACATCAGAGTGAGCAACGTCGCTATGAGTATTATCAGTATGATCTTGATGCGAGGAGTCAGAATGCGCAATGTCTGTATGAACTAAATCACCGTGCCCGGTATCCGAGTGAGTTGCATCATTGTGGTCCACATGAGCCACATCGGTATGGCCCTGTCTGTGTCCTCTGTCAGATGCTAACCACGAGAGGCGCTTCTGGTTGTCAATCCAGATGCTACCCGCGATACCCGTAGTCGTCTTGATGAACTGCTCAATGATTCGTCGTTCACCGCCACCGGCATCGATATAGTAGAAATAGTCTCCCTCAACCCATATCGAGCCAGAAAGTCCTGCACTACCCGGTGTAACGAGTGTGCCTACATATCTCCACTCCTCGCCATTCTCAGCGATGAAATGCAGATTTGTAGACTCAACCCAAATGCTTCCAGGGACTTTAGCCATTAGCTCGTTACGAACTTATCGACGCCAACAGGAACTACCAGACCAGACCGAACGTAGACGGTCGATGGTCGATTGACATTGGTTCCGATCTTACTGGCATTGTCTGCTACAAACGAGATGTCACCAATCATGGCTAGACCAGTGATACCTGTAAGAGAGCCTCCTGTAATGTTGACCGCCACAGCGTTCTGGATGGACATTGTCCCGAGGTTAAGATTCGCCAGAATCCCACCGGGCGTGGTCGCTCCTGTTCCACCACCGGCAATCGAGATAACTTTGTCAACCCACTGTGCGCCGTCCCACTCCTGAAACGTGTTGGTCGACCGGAAGTAACGGATGGACCCGACCGGCTGGTTGGTTGGCCCGCCAGAGAACATCGTAGCTGCGTCGTCAAGGCGAGCGCTGACCTCCGCCACGAAGTCGGTGTAAAGACTAGCGATTGTCGGCAGTGCCTAGTTAGCCATTACTTGACCTCGCGCAATGCCCCTTGAACCAGCTTGTCCTCAAGTTGCGCTCTGAGAACTTGATTTTCTTCCTGGAGCTTGTTGAACTCCTGCGCGACCTGTTCTGATTGGGCACGAAGTTGCTCAAGTTCTAGAGTCTTCAGACCCAATAACATGAGGGCTTGATTTACGTCGACGTTCAACGGCATCGGTGGCTCCTATCCCCGGACGAGTGCGTAGACGGCCTTGCGAACAGAGATGACAATCTGCTCGTCGCTCGCCGAACTGTCAATCTGCGAGTCGGCGGCGATAAGTGGAAACGCGCGCTCGGAGTAGTGTGGGACGTTGTGGAGAATTTCCTGTGCGAGATACTTTCGAGCCTGCCCCTCGTCCGTCTGGGTATTCTCGTCCACAATCTTCCGACACACGAATGCAAGGGCGAGTGTCACCTTACCTCTGAATTCAGGGTCGCACGAAAGCTGATATGCAGACTGAAGCGACATAACGTCTCCTTAGTTAATTCCGAGCACTATCTGTCCAATCACGTAGGCAGTATCTGTCTGGACGGCCCAGTTTGTAGCGTCTTGGATAGCAAACTGAATTACCTGTGAGCCGTTGCTGGATGTGAATGCAATCCCAGTCTTCCTTACACCAGCGTTTAGGACTCTTACCTGATTTTCGTAATAACCGTTGGCCGTGAAGCCACCGGGAATGAGAACCCTCAAATCGCTGTTAGCCACGGTGACAGTTGATGTCCCAAAGTAAAACGTGATAATCATCGTTTTACCAATGAGAGTATACTGGAACATGATTTGGTCGCCAGCGGTTAGCGTCCAGAGTCCAGCTTGAGCAGAGAAGTTTGATGCGAGGAATCCGACTGGTATCCAGTCCCCCATCGCGTTGTTACGGCCACGCTCAACAACAACTCCTGAGAACACGACGTTCCCAAGAGAATTGAGGGTCATTCTAGTTACGTTTGCTACTCTGAAAGTGATTGGTGATGCACTATATGAGCAGAGGTTAATCCCACCGACACCTTGACTGAAAAGATTGAGTCCGTCCGCGACGAAAGCGGGATTTGTGTTTCCAGCAGATGTGATAACTATGTGTGCTCTATAGTTACCTACGTCGTTTCTGAAGTTGATACCAGCATTAGCTGATACTCCAGCATTGATGTTAGCAAGACTAATGAAGAAGTTGGTGTTAGTGTCACCAGAGAAAACGTGATCTCCTGCTCCTATGGCGTTTACACTCAGGACTCCACTTCTATTTATAGATAGAAGATTGATTGGAGTCGCGTAGGCATCGTCTAGTGTCCGGATGCTTAGATTTCCAGCATTGACACCAATGTCCCAGTTCTTGAGATTGACTACTGCATCGGTCTCATTGAATCTGAGTGCTGGTGCAGCATTGGAAATTGTGTTGAGGCCGGTGAAGATATTATCGCCACCGCCTGAAGGCAGACCGGGAGGAAGGCGAGCAGGGTTGATAGTTCCCTGCGTGAGGATGCTCGCGTCCAGTGGGAGCGGGTTGAAGGTTACGCCATCCGTCGAGTATTCGAAGATGTGCGTCCCTTCGTTCCACTTCATCCAGCGAGTTGCCATTAGACTATTCCTCGAGCTTTCCAGCTACAAACACAGTTGACTCGTGTGCCAATGCTATCATAGACAAGCACCTTAAACTCCGTAGGGTTCGGCACGTCTATGAACTCGTAGATAGCATTGAGAGGCTCCGGAGCCTTTGTTGGAGACACCGTTATCGAGTCTACATCCTTGAAGTCCTTGTTGAACACGACCTGAGTTCCACCCACGTCGGCTGCCAAGGCATTGACGAATCCCGAATCAAGCTCCTTTTTGACATCGAGGGATATCGTCAGGTCCGAGAAGATTGCTAGAGCCTTACCGTTACTTGACACGAAATTGAAAGTCAGTCGCGCATAACGAAAGATCTCAACGAAAACCGATGAGCCAATTATCGGAGGCTCCCACACGAGGCCATCAACTGAGGTTTCGACAGTGCATGTCACACTCACAATGCCAAGATTCGTCAACTGCTGAAGGAGCCAGCTGATGTTCATAATGACGTTGTTGAACACGCCTCCGTAGTCGATGGTCTCTCGATATAGAGCAGTCAGAGCACCCGGCTGGATATAGATTGGAAATCCAGCAGCCGTCTGGTCTGAGGGCTGGTCCCACCCGTCTTCCGTGAAGTGCGATTGCCATGTGTCATCCTCGTCTACGCAGACAAGGAGCTTGCCAGTGTTGCCAGCGAACCAGACATACTCCTCAGTCGCCCAACCTTGCGCATCGGTGTAGTCCCATCCAAGTTCAGGATCGCCGTAGATTAGAGCATTAACACGATAACCAGCAAGCAGCGAATGACGAATATCTTCCAGCTCAAAATCGGGAGGCTGTCTGACGTCGACGCTAACCGATGCTCTTGGACTTCGGTTCCCGGCAATGTCAACAGCCTCAACACCATACGTGAACGTCCCTGCGGACGATTCAAACCAGACGAAGAACTCACCCGATATGGAACCGATAACCGAGTTGTTTCGGTAGACATCATAGTGATTGATTCTCCACGTCGAGTTCGGTCGAGAGTAGCGCAGAAGGACATTGTTGTCGATGACCTGCGCATTGATCATCGGTGCCGGAATTGCAGGAATCGTAACGAGGACTGCTAGGAACGCTGTAGAGTAGGCTCCGAGTCCATTACGAGACCTGACCAGATACGTATGATTACCCACCAGAATCGGATCAAGTCGAACTTCCGTTTGGGGAGTAGCAGCGACGAAAAATGCAGTCTCCCAGACTGTTCCCTTGCGAACTTCGTATGACGCAGCATTTGTTGCACCGGACCAGAAAATCCTCAGGACTGACTGCTGGAGAATTTCGTAACCGATAGTCGTGGGAGAGGTTGGGATTGCACCAATCGTCCCTTCGGTATCGGTGATGATGCGAGTAAGTGGTGCTACCTCCGCTTGCAGCTCACCAATGCTCAAGACGAACGCCTGCAATATCTGATACAGCTTTGGATCAGTATGCTGGTATCCTTCAACCAGCGAGGCGAACGTGGTGATTCGTGTGACAGCCATTAGACGTTCACACGGCCAGTCCAGAGCAGGGTAGCATAGAGCTTCAATCGAGTCAGCTGGAAGTAGTCTTCCGCGCCGTTCGTCTGAAGCTTCACCGAGGCACGCTCATCTTGGAAGTTCAACATCCTCTCAAGCGTCCGGCCAGGCTGAGCACTCAGAGCGATACCGGCTGGCTGTGCAGAGCGCGCCCGATCGATTCCGGAGATGGTCAGGTTGAGCGCCCCGTTGCCCTTTGCTCGAAGCTGCAAGTGGCCGAACTGATAGATGACGGGGTCAGCTTCGGGTGCATCGGGAGGCAAGAGAGCAGTCTCGATGAAGCTCTCGATTGCCATGCCGAAGTCATCCCGCGCAGCCTCATCGTAGCTGTAGATGTCGTCGTCCCTCGACCCAAATCGGAATTGAGTCCGCTTGCTGATTGAGTTCAGGTCCACGACTATCGAGGTAGCACGCTTCGGGAACGTCCAAGTCGTCCACCGAATGTTCTCCGGGTCGATGCCATCGTCTACATCCCCCACAAGAAGATGAGTAGGAGTAGTAGCGCTATCGAGAGGCACAGCACAGTAGATAAGTGCTTTAATCGGGTCATAGACGATTTCGACCTGATTGAGCGCCAGACGATTGACACGACGCCAGATATCCGAGATTTTCCTGGAAAGTTCATTGTTGCTGAACGTCCCATTAAAGAGGTAGAGCCCAGACCTATCGGCCGAGAAGAAATTGTCCAGCGCTGCACCGTTCTGGTCCAGCACCTTGGCGATAGAGTGGCACTCCGCTCCGATACTCAGGTCGACGTTGGTGACTTCCCAGAAGGCAGGGGAGTCTCCAATTTCGCTGGTGACGTAGGTCTTTCCTCCTCCCTTGAGGAGGTAGTATTGGGAGCGGAACTCGACACAGTTCTTAACGCCTCCCGACGCATCACCAGGAAATGCAAGAACAAATCCTTCTGTGGCCGAGAACGACTCAGGTTGACCCGGCTCAGAAAGGTAGACCGCAGATTCATTGGTATCAGTGCCCCATACGGCGAGACGGCTCTTGTAGACTCCAATACCCACGCCTGCAGGAATCTCCACGAGCTGGTCCAGCAAATAGTCGACTCCGGCCTGAAGGTCAGCATCGAAGAAGTCGACAGTCAAGACCGTCGTTACATTGTCTCCGATACGTCCGTTCGGGATAGAGAAGAACTCCTGATTCTTTTCGTCACCTGCGTAGTTGGTCGCGAGCTTCTTTGTTGCCAAGAGAACGCGCGCGACGGTGCCGGCAGGTCCAATCGGAATGTTGCTAAGGTTGACCTTCTTCGCTCCGGGCGCATCGTAGAGAGTGAACGTCGCTGGACCGGGCTGAGTCAGGTATCCCGAGATGGTCTCGTAGGCTACTGCAAAGAGGTGCTTTCCAATTTCAACACTTCCAGCAGTCGTTGAGGTAGCAGCAACAATCGGCGGACCAATAGGTGCAGGACCGGCTGCAGGACGAGCAGTGCCTGATCCTTCGTAAACGTAGACCTTCTGGCCGGGCAGTCCCTTGTTGCTGTTGTGTGGCGTGATGTATGCCCTGTTGTAAAGCGACACCATACCGAAATCGGTCATGCCAGCGATGGTGAGGATTGGCACGGCCAGACTGGTTGAATCCCAGATGCGTCCAACGCTGTCCAGAATGAGCAACCGATCTGCCTCGCCAATCCTCTTGTAGGATGCTATCCTGTAGATATCGGGGACTGAGAGATGCGCGACGAACCCCTTCCGAGTCTCGACACCATGCTCCGTGAATACGACGTTCAGCGAGTCGAGGAAGTGGTCTCCCGGGCAGACGTCATCCTCGCCCCGGTCGAACGTGCCCCGGAACTGGTCTACGGTAATCGGAACGTGGTCCTTCTGCATCTTAGACCGCCGCTATCGAGGGATACCACTTGTTCTGCGACTTGCTGTAGGTCAGGTCCTGTGCGCGATTCTGGACCAGAGCAACAGCAACCGCAATGTTTCCGGCAGCGGTGAACGTCAGACCCGCGGCCAGAGGAATGATGGTGACCTTCTGACTTGCCACTCCGAACGTCTTGGGCAAGATGTTGACGATTGCCACCGCGCCGCTGACAACGAGAATGTCCGCGTTGGCCTCGAGAGTCGCTGCCGATGCAACGAGCTTCTCGGTCCGCTTGCTGATGAATCCCTGAAACATCTGACTTCTCCTTAGTTAGGAACTCTGTAGCGAGTTCGCCGACGACGTGTAGGCAATCCTTGGCTCTGTCGGATTGCTGTCACGATCAGCCTATCCAAGGCTCTACCTGTCTCCGAG
>Ga0105091_10001098_pt1 | contig 11685 bp, 12 predicted proteins | sample PPLLak1March2015_FD_87022 | JGI IMG/M metagenome (GOLD analysis project Ga0105091, IMG submission 87022) | Freshwater sediment microbial communities from Prairie Pothole Lake near Jamestown, North Dakota, USA - PPLs Lake P7 Core (1) Depth... | ecosystem: Environmental > Aquatic > Freshwater >... | reverse complement strand
TGCACGCGTGACAAGTGGATAAAAGAGAATCAAATATGCGTCTGAGTAGCGACCTGCCTGCAGTGATCAAACAGGAAACCGAACCTTGTTTCGGTGCCAGGATTGAGCGCGGCTTCACGATGACCGAGTTGATTACGGTCATCGTCATAGTTGGCATTTTGGGCGCGATGGTTGCGCCGCGTTTTTTTGATAAAGGCACTTTCGATAGTCGCGGCTTTTATGATCAGACTATTTCTACCTTGCGTTATGCACAGAAAGCGGCTATTGCGCAACGCAGGCTGGTGTGTGTGACGTTTCCCAGCGCAGGTAGGATAGTGCTTGATACTACAGCCAATTTTGCAGATGTGGACTGCACTGCTAACCGACGTGATTTGCAAAATCCCGGCGGTTCATATCCGGCAGGGCAGACCACCTATACGATAGATGCGCCGAGCGGTGTAGTATTGGGAGGAACGGCATTCAATTTTGATGCACTGGGTCGCACCAACAATACTGTTGCAATCACGGTGGATAGCTATACCATCAACATCGATCGGGAAACGGGCTATGTGCACTAAGCCATTCTCTTTAGTGAAAGAACGCGGCGTCAGCATGATAGAGCTGATCATGTTTATCGTGATCATCAGCATTGCCTTGGCGGGCATCTTGCTGGTGATGAACAGGGTGACCGGAAGCAGTGCCGATACACTGGTACGCAAGCAGGCGCTGGCCATTGCCGAATCGTTGCTGGAAGAAATCGAGCTGCAAAGCATGTCTGGTGTTGGATGTGTGGGAACCTTGGGGAGCAATGCTGCGCGTGCCACAGCAACTACCGTGTGTGATTACAGCGGTTATAGCACCACGGGAGGTATTCGGGATTTTTCCACTAATGTCGCCGTCCCCGGTTTGACTGGCTACAACGTGAATCCGGCGGTTGCCGTTGTACCTACCACTGCAGCCTGGGGCGCAATTCCTGCAGGCAGCGCAGTCGTCATTACGGTCAGTGTAACCGGGCCTGGCGGCCAGATAGACCTGACCGGATACAGGGCGAATTACTGATGAGTTTACAGGCAAAAATTCAACACGGCTTTACGCTGGTCGAGATGATCGTGGTGATGGTGATCACCGGCATTATCGGCGGCATGGTGGCGATTTTTATCAAGGCGCCGGTGCAGGGTTATGTGGATAGCGCGCGCCGAGCCGAGCTGACCGATATTGCCGATACCGCACTGCGGCGGCTGGCGCGCGACATACGCACGGCGGTGCCAAACAGCGTGCGCGTGGCGAATTGCGGCGGCACACCAATTTGTGTGGAATTTTTACCAACCAAGAATGGCGGACGTTATCGTGCTGATACGGGGGGTACAAATAATGTGCTGGATTTTGGTGTTGCCGATAACAGCTTCGAAATTATCGGTACAGGAATTAATTTTGCGACTAATGATTACATTGTGGTCGGAAGCACACAGTCCGATGGTAACCCGCCTTACAACACAGCGGCGGGCGGTATTCTTCGGCTATATAGCGGTGCGGTCGGTTCACCACAAACAGTAGTCAACTTCAATAATCCGTCAGGTCTGCCGGTATGGGCAGAAGTGCAGGGGCAGCGCTTCGATGTGGTGGACGGTACGCAACAGGCGGTGACTTACGCGTGTATTGGTACGCTGGGTGCGCTAGATCCCAATACTCAAGATGGGCAGGCGCGTCTCATGCGTTATTGGCATTACGGTTTTAATACCCCTGCACAAATTGCACCGCCGCTTGCGGGAGCGGGTTCAGGAAGTGCGATCCTCGCAGACAGAGTAAGCGATTGTGTGATCACCTATGATCCCATCAACCAGCGTAATGGTCTGGTGGCGATACGCTTGGGCATTACCCGCGGTGGCGAAAGCGTCAGCCTGTACCATACCGTCCACGTCAATAATGTGCCGTGAAAAATATGATGAAGTTGCACGCTAAATTGCAAAAAGGATTCAGCCTGGTCACGGCCATTTTTCTGCTGGTGGTGCTGAGTGCGCTGGGCACCATGATGGTGACCTTTTTTACCGCGCAACAGCAAAGCTCGGCGCTGGATGTGATGGGCTCGCGCGCCTATCAGGCCGCGCGGGCGGGGGTGGAGTGGGCGGCGTATAACGTTGCGCAACCCGCTGCGCCATGGCCGGGTTGCGCAACGTATGCTGCTGCCACGCCCCTGTTTGTCGCAGGCACAGCCACTGCGCTGGGCGGAACTCTTTCACCCTTTACTGTATCCCTGACTTGTAGCTCGGTCATGGCGACCGAAGGAGGTGCTACGATATACGTGTATGACCTCACCTCCACCGCAACCTATGGCGGAACACCGGGCAACCCGGATTATGTCGAGCGCGTAATCAGCGTGAAACTGGGTGGATAGCGTAACATGTTGATTATATTATATAAATTAATATATAATGGCGTGAGCTTTGCTCGGGTAAATCAGCATGCAACAGTGCTGTTAAGGAATTGATATGAACGCGATAAATTCACTGTTGGGCAGCGTATTGTGCAAAGTTTTTTCATTGCATCTATTTCGATGGAGTCTGACCCCATTGATTGTGCCATTGATTTTGAAATTTTTTAATCAGAGCCTGCCTGGGTTGTTTTTTCTGTTCACATTTTTAACGGCAACTGTGACATATGCAGCGTGCTCGAGTCATCAAGGCAAGGTTGTGATCAATGAATATAACTACATTGATAATTGGATAGAGTTAAAAATTCTGGATACGAGCGTAATCGCTGCGACGACACAGTTTGCCGACTGGAAGTTGTGGGTGTTCAGGCAATCACCCGCAAAGTCGCAGTCGCAGCCGGTGGGTTCCATGTACAGCAATCCTGCTGACAATACCTGTGGTACGGCGTCAACTCAATATTACATCCGTATTCCTTTTAGCGCGGCTGATCTGGATAACGACGTTAACGTTGTGCTGGCGGATAAAGATAACAATATTGTGAATGTACTCAGGGTTGATCAAACAGATCCCATGTCCTCTTACTTTACAGGTTTTAATTCTTGCACCGTGACGTACAGTAACTTGACTGATGCCCCGGCCACGGGATCTGCTGGCAATAAAGATATTGCCAGACTGCCCGATGGAACAGGCCCTTGGGTAGTTTCAAATGGAACCGGTGCGAATAGTCAGCAAACATTATGCGGTAGTAATGATGCGTTATTTAGATTAAGCAAAACACCCAGCACTGCTGCCATAGGGATAGGGTCAGGTAGTACTTTTACGTGGACAATCACAGCTCAGAATGGCGGGTCCAGAGGTGATCTGAATAGTGTTACGCTGAGCGACACGATGCCTGCCAATATGTTTTTGTCAGCTTGCCCTGCAGGTGCAACATGCACAGGTTCAGCGGGTGCCTATACAGGGTTTTCTGCAAACCTCGGAACACTTCAGCCTATTGGTTCCACACCCAATACCGCAACAGTTACGGCAACAGCTTATGTGACTGCAGCGGGAACCTATACCAATACAGCACGGGTAACCGCAACAGAGGTTTCCCCGGGATATGTCGAGGCAATCGGCACAGTGACGACATCCACTGCGCCGGGCAGCTTTAATGCTTTTGAGAGTGCTGCGGCAGCGAATGCAATTACAGGATTGATCTACACCAAGCTTGCCGGCACTGCTTTTAGCCTCGATGTGGTTTCCATTACGGCAGGTGTACAGTCAGGTTTCGGCGGTAATGTAAGAGTTGAACTGCTGGCGAACACCGGCACAGTGGGCAGCGGTTATGGAGCGGATAATTGTCCGACGAGTAATGCCGTTATCCAGACGATTGCCTCAGCGGCGATTGCGGGTGGCCGCTCCACGATTAATTTTTCTGCGCTAGCCTCTGCCTATCGAGATGTGCGGGTGCGTATCAGTTATCCAACGACGTCGCCCACCGTAACGAGTTGTTCAACAGACAGCTTTGCCATTCGCCCGGCTTCATTCACTGTCACCTCAACGAATGCAACGAATAATGCGGCTTCGGGAGCCCCGGTATTTAAGGCGGGAGCGAACTTTAATCTTACCGCGACAGCGCTGGCGGGTTATGGTGGCACACCGGGTATTGATAACACCAGAGTTGTAGGCACGACGACAGCGGGCACCTTAGGGGGGGGGTTTTCTGCGGCCAATAGTGCAACAGGCGTCGCAACAGCTAATAGTTTTACCTATAGCGAGGTTGGAAATTTTGGCCTTAACGCTAATGCCGTTTTTGACTCCAGCTTTACCAGTATTGATCAGGCCAGTGATTGCACAAGCGATTTTTCCAATAGCTTGGTCAGCGGCCGGTACGGCTGCAATATCGGTAGTATTGCAGTCGCGCAGACCATGGGCAGCAGTGGTTTTGGCCGGTTTATCCCGGATCATTTTGACACCATAGTGACTGCGCCCATGACCTGCACGGGATTGACGTTTACACCCGCTTGCCCAGGCAATAATCTGGTGTATTCCAGCCAACCCTTTACTGTTCAGGTAATAGCCAGAAATCTTGCAGGAGCAACTATCACGAACTATGCCGGTTCTTATGCGCACGACGTTACACTCAGTGCCTGGGATGCCTTGGGCAGCACCACTACCAATAACCCATCAAGTGGTACTTTGGGGATCGCTGCCGCAGCCGTAGGCACATTCATAGCAGGAGTATCAAGCACAGCTACGCAGACCTATGCGATCCCCCCGACTACTGCGCCAACGAATATTTTCTTGAGAGCGATAGAGACCGCTGCAGACAGTGTGTCTTCTTTAAGAGCGGTTCCCACAAGCTCAGTGGAAGGCGGCGTCAAAGTGGTGAGCGGGCGCATCAAAGTCAGCAATGCCTATGGTTCCGAACTGTTGCCGCTGAACGTGGTTGCAAGTGCCCAGTATTATGGTGGTAGTGGCTGGTTAACTAATGTGGCAGATACGGTGACGACATTGACCTTTCCAGCAACTTTTGCCGTTGGGACGGGTACCACTGCCGTGACATTGGCGCCTGTGTCCGGTGTCTTGTCGGGTGGTGTGTTGACCGTGAAATTGGGCAAGCCCACTAATGGTGCTGGCATCGCAGCAGTATCTCCGTCGGGCGTGCCCTCCTACCTGACGGTGATCCCGGGTACGGCAACTTTTGGAATTTACAAAGGCAATAACAATTTTATCTATCAGCGCGAGAGTTATTGATGGCTTGTTGCCACCATGCTTGTCTTGCTGATGTGGGTAAATTTGAAGAGTGCGATCCTGTTGTAATTATTTCAGCGGGATTTTTTTATGATTATCGAATCAAAGCTGAGAAGCATAGAAAATCAATTGACAACAATGGGTTGTTGAATTATCTTCATGTTAATTATGAAAATTCCGTTATTGTCCAATTTTTTCAAGCGCACAAAGCGTGCTGAAGCTGATTTTGTAATCACGCTGAGTGGCAATGGTGTGCATTTTGCACGGGTGCAGCTCGTGGCTGGCCGGCCGCGTGTGGCGATTTACGCTTTTCATGCGGTGACCGGCATGAAATCTTCCGGTATCACCCCGGCCTTGCTCGAAAAAATCCGCAAAGGCATGCATATCGGCGAGTTTCGCTTTTCCACCCTGTTGTCCCCCGGCGAATACCAGTTGCTGCAGGTTGAAGCGCCCAATGTGCCGGATGAAGAGCTGAAGGCTGCGCTGCGCTGGAGTGTGAAAGATATGCTCAGCTACCATGTGGACGATGCCACGCTGGATGTGTTGCGCATCCCGGCAAACAAGGATGGCGTTGATCGCAAAAAGTCCGTGTATGTGGTGACAGCGGCTAACGAAGTGATCAAAAGGCGCACCGAGTTGTTCGAGCGTGCGCATATCAATCTTGGCGTCATCGATATACCCGAAATGGCGCAGCGCAATATTGCCGCGCTGTTTGAGCACGAGGGGCGTGCGCTGGCGCTGCTGGCGTTTGATGAAAGCGGCGGCATGCTGACTTTTAGCAGCGACGGTGAATTGTATCTGGCGCGCAGGATAGAAATTTCCGCAGGACAACTGGAAGATGCGAATGATGCCTTGCGTCAGCAGGCATTTGACCGCCTTGAACTGGAGCTACAGCGCTCAATCGACCACTTTGACCGTCAGTATTCGCACCTGCCGTTGCGCCGCTTGCTGGTGTCTGCGCCCGAAAATTCAGGCCTGGTGCAGAAGCTGGCCGATAGCCTGGATCTGCCGGTGGAGAAACTTGATTTAAGCGAAGTGATGGATTTGAGTGCGGCACCGGATTTGTCCGGCGATGAAGCCAGGGTGTATGCGCTGCATGCGCTGGGCGCCTCATTGCGCCGCGAAGGGCAAGCGCCATGAGCCAGCAGATCAATCTTTTTAATGCAGAGCTGCGCAAGTCAGGCAAGGTATTTTCCCTGCTCAATATGCTGCAGGGCCTGGCTGCGGTTCTGTGCGTTGCGCTGCTGTTTTATGCCTATGCCAATTATCAGAGCGCGCAGCTGGAACAGCAGTTGCAAGAGGCGGGCAAAAATCTGGCCACTGAGCAAAGCAGACTGGCCCAGTTGGCGGCGGACTACGCGCGGCAACGTGCAGGACTGAGCCTTGAGCAAGAACTGAAAAATCTGGCAGCAGAAGAGGCGGCACAGCGCTCAATCATCTCTGCCCTGAAAAACGGTGTCATCGGCAACACCAGGGGGTATTCAGCCTACATGCAGGCTTTTGCCAGGCAGTCGGTTAATGGCTTATGGCTGACCGGCTTCAATATCGAGGGTGATGCGACGCAAATGAGCATCAGCGGTGCGGCGCTGAGCCCGGACTTGGTGCCTGGCTATATCCTGCGTCTGAATAATGAGGCCGTGATGCGCGGCAAGACCTTCGATTCGCTGAGCATGCAGTTGCCCAAAGTGGATGCCGGCAAGCAGGCGCCTGCGTATTATCTGGAATTTGTGTTGCAGTCTGTCGCAAGCGGCGATGGCGAAAATGGCGGGGCAGACAAACAATGAAGCAGCAGTGGGAAATGATCAGCGCAAAACTGGAAGCGATGTCGCTGCGCGAACGGGTTTTTATCTTTGCCGCGCTTGCCGCACTTTTGTTGGTCTTAATAAATACGCTGCTGCTTGAGCCGCTGTTCGCGCGGCAAAAATCGTTGCGCAGCCAGGTGGCTCAACAGCAGCAGATGCTAAGCGCAGTCCAGTCGCAGATCGCCGCAATGCAGCAGGAAAATTCAGCCGATGCAAATTCGCCGCAACGCAATCAAATCAGGCAGCTCAAGCAGCAAATTGCCGAGGGCAATGCCTTTCTGCAAAGCAGCCGCGAGCACCTGGTTCAGCCGGAAAAAATGGCTGCACATTTAAGGCAATTATTAAATAAGAACAATCGGTTGCAGATCGTCGCGCTGCAGACATTGCCGGCCACCCCGCTGATCGAGCAGCCGGATGTCAGCGGCAATGTGCAGGCTGCTTCACAGGAAAAGCAGGTTTTCAAGCACGGCGTGCAATTGACCCTGCGCGGGAACTATCTGGACTTGCTGCAATATTTAAGCGCGCTCGAAAAATTGCCGCAGCAGATGTACTGGGCCAAGGCGAAGATGAGCGTGGTGGAATACCCCGCGTCCGAGCTGACGCTGACTTTGTATACCTTGAGTCTGGATAAAAAATGGCTGCAAATCTGATGAAATATCGCGCTGCCTTCGTATTTGTCATATTGAACGCGGTCATGCTATCGGCATGGGGTCAGGTTTTGTCGGACCCGACACGCCCCCCCCTGGGTATCGGCGATGCAGCATCGGTTTCAGCCCAGGCTACATATCCCAGGGTAAGGGGTTTGCAGTCTGTCATTGTGTCGGCGCGTCATTGTGCCGCGATCATAGACGGTAAAACTGTTGCGCTGGGCACTATGCACGGCAATGAAAGGCTGGTTGAAGTCAACCAGCGCGGCGTGGTGCTGCAGGGGGAACGCGGGCGGCGTGTGCTTACGCTGTTTCCCGCTGTGGACGTGACAATGAAGCAGGCCTTGCCGCCGGAAAATGCGGCAGCAAGGTGCCAGTGGAATCAGCAAAAAAATAATAAAAATCCCGCTAAACAGTCGGGACAGAAGGAGGAAAAATGAAGCGAATTATATTGTTGCCGGCATTACTGGCGCTGTCGGCCTGTTCCACGCCCCCCGGGCGCAATATCACGGCTGATGCGATTAAGCGTGAAATGGATGGTGTGGTGCAGGAGCGCGAGCAGAAGGCAGTTGCGCAAAAGCCGAGCGCAGTGGACGATGCCTTGCTGCCGCCGCTGGCTGGCTCCATGCCTGCAGTGGATGCCAAACCGGTGGAGAACAAGTTTGATCTGTCCGTGAACAATACGCCGGCCAGCCAGGTATTCACTGCCATTGTATCCGGCACCCGTTACAGCATCGTGGTGCCGCCCGACGTAACGGGATATATCACTCTCAACCTGAAAAATGTGACGGTGTTTGAAGCGCTGGAAGCCATACGTGAAGTGTATGGCTATGAATACAAGGTGGATGGTTCGCACATCTACATGCAGGGTATTTCGATGCAGACGCGCATTTTCCAGGTGAATTATCTGACCGGGCAGCGCAAGGGAAGCTCGTCCCTGCGCGTGGCTTCCAGCTCGATTGCGGACTCATCCGGTGGCAGTGCGACACCCGGCGCAGCGCCACCGCCAGGATCAACTCAATCACAAGAAAGCAGCAAAGTCAGCATGACTTCCAGCGCGGATTTCTGGGATGAGCTGAGCAAGGCGCTGATAGCGATTGTAGGCAATGAAAAAGGACGCAGTGTGGTGATCAGCCCGATGTCGGGTGTGATCGTGGTGCGCGCGATGCCCGATGAATTACGAAATGTGGCGACCTATCTCAGGGCTTCGCAAATTTCCATTGAACGCCAGGTGATACTGGAGGCTAAGATTATCGAGGTGTCGTTGAGTGACAGGCTGCAGTCCGGCGTGAACTGGGCCTCGTTCACCGGTGGCGGGGGCAACTTCAACTCTGCCGGGCAGCTTGCTGCCGGTACCGCCCTTAGCCCCACGGCAGGTGGGGCCGCAACTGCGCTGACGGGCAGTGCGATCTCGGGTACGCCGGGTTCAAGTTTGAGCGCTACTGCGACCAATCCGGGCAGCCTGTTCGGCCTGGCATTTCAAAGCAGTAATTTTGCCGCGATGCTGAGCTTCCTCGAGTCGCAGGGTAGCGTGCATGTGCTGTCCAGTCCGCGCATTGCCACCTTGAATAACCAGAAGGCAGTGCTGAAGGTGGGCACGGATGAATTTTTTGTCACTGGCATAACCACGACCACGACAGCGGTGGGCACAACCGCGACGACCACGCCCAGCGTTACGCTGCAGCCGTTTTTCTCCGGCATCTCGCTGGATGTGACGCCGCGCATAGACGATAACAACGATATTATTCTGCACGTGCATCCGTCTGTGGGGCAGGTAACAACGGTGAATAAAGTCCTGAATCTGGGTGCAGCAGCAGGAACCTACACCCTGCCGCTGGCCTCCAGCTCGGTATCGGAAACCGACAGCATAGTGCGTGCGCGCGACGGCCAGATTGTGGCGATAGGCGGCCTGATGCGCCAGGCTACGGTAGAGTCGGATTCGGGCCTGCCCGGTTTGGCAAAAAGCATATTCGGGCAAACCAGTAGAGTTACAGAAAAACGTGAATTGATTATTCTGATCAAACCTACCGTGGTGAATAGCGACAAGGACTGGTCTGCCGACATATTGCAAAGTCGTGACCGTATCAATGGAATGAAATACTAAATGAGCATTTGCGAAGTGCCTGGCGCTCCCTGCAGATTCTCACATAAGTTTCTTCAACAGCGAAACTCAGAATCGGCACTATGTATTTAGCCCATTTTGGCCTGCGCGAGCAGCCTTTTTCACTCACCCCGGACACCAGTTTTTTCTTTGCCTGTTCCAGCTATCAGGAAGCGCTGAATACCCTGCTGGTCGCCGCGCGTAACGGCGAGGGATTTATCAAGATTGTGGGCGAGGTGGGCAATGGCAAAACGCTGCTGTGCCGCAAGTTTTTGTCCACGCTGAATAATGACAACAGCGGTGCGACCACAGCCATTGGCACCCAGGACGAAACGGAAGCAGGCAATCGTGCCAAAAGCAAATTTGTAACCGCCTATATCCCCAACCCCTATCTTGAGCCGCGCAGCCTGTTGCTGGCGCTGGCGGGCGAATTTCGCATAGAGGTTGACCCCGGCGTGGATCAACATTTGCTGCTGAAAGAACTGACCCTGGCCTTGCTTAATTTTGCCCGCGAGGGCAAGCGCGTGCTGGTGTGTCTGGATGAGGCGCAGGCGATGCCGCTGGAAAGCCTGGAAGTATTGCGTTTGATCACCAATCTCGAAACTGAGAAACGCAAGCTGCTGCAGGTCGTGCTGTTTGGCCAGCCGGAGCTGGATGAACGCCTGAAACAGAATTCGATACGCCAGCTGCGCCAGCGCATCAGTTTCCAATATCAGCTGAAAGGCTTGCGCCGCGACGAGATCGACCGTTACCTGCGCCACCGCATGCGAATAGCGGGCTTTGCCGGAGAAACAATGTTCAACCACGGCGCGGTGGCACTCATGCATCGCATCACTTCGGGCACGCCGCGCCTGGTCAATATTGTTGCGCACAAGGCGCTAATGCTTGCTTATGGCGAGGGGCGCCAGAATGTAACGAGCAGCCATGTGCGGCGCGCGGCAAACGATACACCGGAAGCACGGGGCGACTGGATGAGGTGGGTATGGCTGGGGCTCGCTGTTGCGCTGCTCGCAATTGCAGGCATGTATTGGACTGACTGGGTTGTGCTTTCATGAGCCTGATCAATCAGGTGCTGAACGATCTGGAAAAGCGCGGTGCGAGCACGCGTCTCGGCGAGGCTACCGTGCGCGTCGTTCCGCTACGGCAGGGGCATGGAAAAAGCTGGCTGATTGCTGCAGCGGTGTCCGTGGCGGTATTGGCCGCAACTATTGTCTGGCTGAAGTGGGATGTTGAAATCCGTTTTAATGCGCCATCCAGCCATAGTGCAAATGTGCCTGTTTCCGCCGTGCAACAGCCGCCGGTTATGGCTGTTGCAGCGGCAGAAGTAGTGGCCATATCATCGCCGGCAAGCAGTAATTTGATCGATGACCCGGGTGCATTGGCTTCTGCCACAAAACCGCTGGCAATTAAGGCTCCTGCCATCACTGCAGTGAACCCGAATCCTGCAATCAGTCTTGGGGTGCCGCAAACCGTGACGATTAATGGCGGCCATTTTTCGAAAGACGCAAAGGTAAATTTGCGCACACCCACAGCCAGGGTGTATGCGAATCGCCAGATCGTGATGCAGAATTCATCGCAGATTGTTATCAATCCCAACTTCGGTGATCTTGCCGGAACGTGGAGTGTGGAAGTAGAAAATGGCAGTGGCCATTCTTCCGGCCAATTTGCATTTACGGTGCAAATTTCTCCCGAAGTTGCAAAAGTTCAGGCACCAAACAAACCGGTTTCTTCGAAAAAAATTGAACCGATGGCAGAAAAAAAATCGCCTTCAGAAATTGAGGCTGTTGCTACACCAGCGGGTGGTATAAGCAAGAAGCCGACGCAAATAACGCTGCAACAGCAGGCTGAAAATGAATTTCGCAAAGCCTATGGGTTGATGCAACAAGGGCAGGTGACTGCAGCGATCAGCGGCTTTGAGGCAAGTGTAAAACTTGATGCTGGCCACCTGGTGGCGCGTCAGACATTGGTTCGCCTGCTGCTGGAGAATAGGC
>Ga0105091_10001096_pt1 | contig 11692 bp, 11 predicted proteins | sample PPLLak1March2015_FD_87022 | JGI IMG/M metagenome (GOLD analysis project Ga0105091, IMG submission 87022) | Freshwater sediment microbial communities from Prairie Pothole Lake near Jamestown, North Dakota, USA - PPLs Lake P7 Core (1) Depth... | ecosystem: Environmental > Aquatic > Freshwater >... | reverse complement strand
GCTGTAGCTTTGACCAAGCCACCGTTGGTACCGACAGCTGCTGCTTGTGCACCGTTCATCAGATCGCTGGATGCGATCGAACCGGCACAAGTGATGGCTTTGGTAACCGTACCGGAGAACGGCACTTCGTCGTTGTTGTAAACGTTACCGTTGTTGGTGAACGAAGCACCAGCTTTCCAGTCACGGCCAGCAATGATGTCTGCGCTCATGTCGCCGGTGACAACACCGTACCAGGACGTGGTAACCAAGGCGCCTGGCATGGTGGCCAGCGCGAAGTCCACGTCAGCGATGGCAGCGAAGTTGCCTTCGTTAGCAGCAGGAACGTTGGTCGCCAAAGCGTTGTCGATACCGGCGTAGGAAACTACCAGGCCAGTTGCTGGGTCGATAACAGCCATGCTGCCACGCAGGGAGGTGGTTGCAGTCGTTCTGGTAGTCACAACCAGGAAACCGGTCTGGTTAGCCAGCGGGAAGTAAACCGGGGTGGAAGTGTCAGTACCAACTACCTTGCCGAAGCCACCAGCGGTTGTCGCAGCAACGGAGTGCGACAGGATGTCGTTGGCAGTGATCGAACCGGAAGCGTCGTAGTGGGTGCAAGCCGTGCCGTAGTTGTACACGTAGTGGATAGCTTCAGTAGCTGCACCAGGGTTGGCCAGGCTCAGAACGCTTTGGGCGCCGGAGTTGGTGGTGAAGTAAGGGAACAGCAGCGAGTTAGCGCTGGCAGTGCCGATGGCACCCAACATTACCGAAGCTACGGATGCAGCGATCAGACTTTTCTTGATTGACTTGTTCATGCTTGAATCTCCTATTTTGGCCAAAATAAAACTAATACACTTTTACACTAAACTACTTATATGAGCTTGACCTGATTTACCTCCCTCAAGCCAGCACAATATTTTTAAACAAAATCCATGATACATGGATGGTGCTGTACCGGTCAACCAAAAGAAAACTTTATTGCCGGATGCGCCACTTGAATCTGACACACGGCGCTAACTTATAAAATAACAGAAGCATCGTCAAGCGAATTCAAACCAGCTCGCGCAACAGTGTTGCATTATCACAACACCACGGCAGAATATCCGTCTTTTTCATCTTCCGCTGTTTCAGGATCGTGTCTCTTTTCGCCCTTGACGCCCCGGTCGCCGGGTTGATCCTGCGCATGCCGGACGGCTTCTTGCGCAAACGCGAATATGATGATCGGTTTGCCGCGCCCTTGCCTCGTGCTGTGCGGGGGTGTTGGTGCTGGTGGATATTTTACCCCTCTCCCCAACCCTCACTTCGACAGGCTCAGCGCATCGCTCCCGCAAGGGGAGAGGGGGCGGACACTCTGGATGCGTTGAGCCAGCCCTCACTTCGACAGGCTCAGCGCATCGCTCCCGCAAGAAAGAGGGGGCGGACTCAGCCACTGCGCTTGATACTCCCCTCTCCCCTTCCGTTGCCTGAGCGCAGCCGAAGGCAGGGAGAGGGGCCGGGGGAGAGGGGGAATTATTTACCCACGGATGTAGATTCAGCCACTGCCGCCATGACGGCCGCCAACACCTCTTCCAGGTTACTCGTGATGTCGTTATTCCAGAACCGCATCACCTTGAACCCCTGCGCACGCAACCATGCATCCCGTCTTTCATCATGGAGCGCGCCGTTGTGTTGGCCGCCATCCGCCTCCACGATCAGGCGTGCGCCAAAATGCACGAAGTCGACTATATAAGGGCCAATCGGTTGCTGGCGCCTGAATTTTTCGCCATTCAGCCGGTGTGCGCGCAAATGCCGCCACAGGCTGTTCTCGCTGCCGGTCATCCGGCTGCGCAAGTGTTTGGCGAATTCTCGTTGTTGCATTGGCGCTTTCTCCCCCTCTCCCCCGGCCCTCACTTCGACAGGCTCAGCGCATCGCTCCCGCGAGGGGAGAGGGGAGAAAATCCTTTCGCCTCACCGATCAACCCCCTCCCGCGAGAGGTGAGTGGAGAAAATCCATTCGCCTCACCGATCAACCCCCTCTCCCCTTGCGGGAGCGATGCGCTGAGCCTGTCGAAGTGAGGGCTGGGGAGAGGGGTTTATAGCCCCTCAGTTCTTCACCGCAGCAGGCTCCTCCACTTTGGCGATACCCGCCGCAGCCGGGTTGATCCTGCTCATGCCGGAGAGCTTTTTGCGGAATTCGGCGGTCACGTCGCGTGCCTGCTGGTTGTCGTTCACCACGCGCGGGGTGATGGTGATGATCAGTTCGCGGCGCGTGTCGCTTTCGGTCTTGGCGCCGAACAATGCGCCGAACAGCGGGATCTCCGACAACACCGGCAGGCCCGAGGAGCCGTTGTTCTTGTCGTCCTTGATCAGGCCGCCGAGCACCATGGTGTCGCCCGATTGCACCGCCACCGTGGTTTGCGCCGAGCGCTTGTTGATGGTGGGGGAATTGAGCCCGGTGGTGGTCACGCCGGCTTGCACGTCGCTCACTTCCTGGCTGATTTCCATGGTCACCAGCCCGCCCGAATTGATGTGCGGGCGCACCGACAGCAGCACGCCGGTATCGACATACTGCACCGAGGTGGTGATGGCCGTGGCGGCGGTGACGCCGGTAATGGTGCTCTGCCCCTGCACCGGGACGCTGGAGCCGACGCTGATCTTGGCGACCTGGTTGTCGGTGACCATGATATGCGGCGAGGAGATCACGTTGACCTTGGTATTGTTGGCGAGCGCGCTCAGGACGGCCTTGATGTTGCCGCCGGGGCCATGCCACACGGCGGAGAAGGGCAGCCGCGGCGTGACCGCACCGCTCGGGTCGGAGGGCAGGGCGCGCACATTGGTGTCGGAATTGAACAGCATGCCGGTGACGTTGTTGGAATTGTTGAAGAACCACTCCAGCCCGTAGCTGAGCGCGCCGGTCAGCGTGACCTCGGCGATGGTGACTTCCACCAGCACCTGGCGCGGCACCACGTCGAGCTTCTTCACCGCTTCCTCGATTTTTTCATATTCCGCCGCGTTGGCCAGGATCAGCAAGGCGTTGTTGTCGTTGTCCGCGATCACCTTGATGGCGCTGCCGGCGCCCAGGCCGAGCGCCTCGCCGGTGCCCGCGGCAACCGCGCCCGGGGCGGTCGCCACGGCGTTCGGCAACGCGCCGGCCGCCATGCCGCCTGAGGACGGGGAAGCGGAGAACGCGCTCGAACCCGCGCCGCCTGCCGACTGCAGCGATGTGCCGGTCAAACCCGGCGCCACCGCGGCCTGTGGCGTCGCACTGGCCGGCTTGCCGCCGATGACCTGGCTCAGCAGCGCGGCGATTTTGTCTGCCTTGCCGTTCTGCACCGGGTAGACGAACAGGCGCGTGCCGCTTTTGCCGCCGTTGCGGTCGAGGCGCTCCACCCAAATGCGGGCCTGCTCCAGGTACTGCGGCCGCGCGGTGACGACGAACACGGCATTCATGCGCTCGATGGGGATGATGCGTACCATGCCGGCCAGCGGCCCCTTGGATTTCTCGCCGAACAATATTTCCAGCTCCGGCAGGATGCTTTTGACATCGACGCTTTGCAGGCTGAACAGGCCGACCGACATGCCGGCCAGCCAGTCGAGGTCGAACACGCTGACCGTTTCCAGGGCGTGGCGCATCTCGCCTTCCGCGCCGGCCAGCATCAGCAGGTTGCGCGTTTCGTCGACGCGGATGATGCTGCCCTCGGGCAGCAGGGGTTCGAGGATTTTCGACATTTCGCGCGCGGCGATGAATTGCAGCGGCACCACCTGGACGCTGTAGCCGGGCGGGAGATTGCCGACCTGCGGCGTGGCGGATCGCGCCGCGCTGGCAAGCGGGACGATCCGGTATGCGCCATTCTCGCGCACCATTGCCGCGCCATTCATGCGCAGCACGGTTTCCAGTATGGGCGTGACCGCAGCCTTGGTCAGCGCCTGGCTGGTATGGATGGTCACCGTGCCGTTCACTTTCGGATCGATGGTGTAGTTTTCATGCAACATCTCGCCCAGCACCACGCGCACCACTTCCCGCAGGTCGGCGCCTTCGAAATTCAGCACCACGTCCTGCGGGCCGGCCGCTACGGCCTGTGGGGTGGCTGGCCGGACAAAAACGCCATTGCCGGGGATGAGCTGCATGCCGCTGGCGGCGCCACTTTTCCTGGCGCCGTCCTGGCTTTCCTTTTTCGTCTCGCCAGGGGCTTCCGCGCTCGGGGCCGGCGCTTCGGCCACTGGCATGGCCGCCGCCACCGGGTCCACCGCCTGTGTCGCACAGCCCAGGAAAGCCACCGGCCAGCAATAAATCACTGCCATCACCAGTTGCTTGTAGATAGGTTTTGTCATTTAGGTTCCTTGGTTTTCCAGTCATGGCCGGCATCTGGCCGGTGATTGAAGGTTGGTTATTTCTGGCTAGCCTTGTTTTGTTTGTCGGGCCGGGCCGGTTCGGACGATGGCTGCGCTTTCGGCGGCTCCGCTGCCGGCTTAACCTGCTGCAACGACAAGATGGCGGGGGTCGGCTCAGCAGCGGGGGGCGGCGGCTTGGCGCCGGTCTGCACCTTGAGCGGCAGTTCCTCGCTCTCGGCTCCCATGCGCAACACCACCTTGCCAGCCTCCACCTCGCCCAGCGTAACGCCCATGATCTGCGCGCCCATGGCCACGGTTTCCGTCTTGCCGCTTTCGACATTGCGCAGCAGGGCTGACTTCTGCTGCGGCGTGATCACTACGCCGACCAGGGCAAACTGGCCCTTTTTCATGGCACCCGACGCGCCTTGACCGGCCGAGGCCATTGGGCGCCGGCCAGCGAAAAATATCGGCCGGGCCAGCAATTCCGGGAAACCGGTTTCCATGTCGGGCAGACTGAATTCCGTTTGGATTTTCAATGGCGGAACGGCAGTTACCGGCAGCTTGCGCATTTTCACATATTCGCGTTCCAGTTGACGCCCTTGCTCCCACTCCCACGCCAGCACACCGCCGAGCAGCAGTGCCAGCACTGCCGCCGCGACCGTAAAGCGGCGCTCGAACCCCCACGCCGCCTTCATTGCGCGCCCTTCAGGGCGTAGCCCGTCAAGTCGAACTGGATGATCAGTTCCGGCTCGACTGCCGGGGTATTGCGGGGCGAGTAAGCCATGGTAGAACGCACCGAAAAATTGTCCATGAACAGATAAGGACGCGAGGATTCCAGGGAGTAGAGCATTTTTTTCATTGCCGTCAGGGGAGCTGTCAGCTGCAGGGCAACGGGAACCTGGCGGTACAGGCCGTCGTCCTTGTGGGGAAGAATCTGCATGCTGTTGAGTTTCCCCCCGTTCGCTTCGACGATGTTCTTCGCCAGCTCCTGAATCTCGGCTGCGGCAAGCGCAGGGCTGGAACTTTTGAGGAAATGCCCGGCCGAACCCAGCGCCCTGACCTCGACGATCTTCTTTTGCAGCCCCTCGCGCATGCCGGCGATCCTGGCGTAACGCTGCAAGCGCGTGGTGGCGTCCTCGATGGCGAGATCATAGTGGCGATGCAGCATCCACAAGGGTAGCGCGATGGCTCCCAGCACCATCGCCAGCGCAACCGCCAGGAGCGCCAGCGCGGCCAACCTGCTTTGCCTGGGCTTGAGCTGGATCATGGTTTTTTCTCCATCGCCGGGGCGGGCGTTTTGCTTTCCGGTTTCACCGTAGCGGCACCTTCAGCGGCCACTTGTGGCGCTGCGGATGGCGCGCCGGGTTGCGCCTGTGGCAGCGGCCGGATTTCCAGCGCCAGGTGGTAGCGTTCCGTGCCGGCGCCCTGCCCCTTGGTGAGGGGTGAGCGGAAGCTCGCGTCATGGAACATCGCGGATTGTTCGAACAGGCTGACCAGGCGGGAGGAGGAGCCGGTTTCGCCCTGGATCTGGAGTTCCTTGCCCTTGACGTCCATCTGCTGCACCCAGGTGTCGTCGGGCAGGACGCGGCTCAGCTCTTCCAGCACGATGATGACCGGGGGCTGCATGCGCTTCTTTTCCGGCAGGTAATTATGTTGCTCCACCCTGGTTTCCAGTTCGCGGCGCAGGGCGTCGGTTGCTTCGGCGGCGACCTTGCCTTTTTCCACCCAGGGATTCAATTGCAGGATTGCCTCGCGCTTGATCACCAGCGGCACGATCAGGGTCGCCAGCGCCAGCAGCAGGACCAGGGCCGCCAGCCACGGATTGGCCCCGCGCAGCAGCGTCGACGGGGCCCTGCCCTGGACGGCGGGGCGCAGGTTGACGGCCTGCCCGTTTGCCAGCATGTCCTCGGCCACCACCGCCCGCACCCGCGCGCCCCAGCCGGCCAGCGTTTTGACCGCTTCGTCCACGGCATCGCGCGGGGTGGCGGCGAACTCGACCGTCAACTGGCCGCTCCCGAAATCGCGCCCTGCCAGCCGGTGGCCGAAATAGACCTGGGCCGGGGTGAAGGGGGTGTGCTGCTCCATCTGGAATTCCAGCACCTGGCGCAGGTTTTCCTCGGTCGCCAGGGGCAGGGCCAGCGTTTTGCGCAGGACGCGCCCGGGCGGCAGCACCAGCGCCACGTCGCGCCGGCCGGCTTGCAGCTTGTCAAGCGCGGCAATGAATGCGGTGCGCTGGCCCGCGGCATCGGCGGATTTCACGGGCAGGCGGCATTCGTCCCCGGCCTTGCCGCCTTGCTGCGGGCGCACGACCAGGTCGGCGCCGTGCATTCCCACCAGCGCGTAATCGCCCATCCCGGGGCCGGCTTGCCGCAGCCGGCCCGGCACCATGCTCGCCAGTTCGCCCGTCCACCAGCGCAGGAAACGGCTGGCGACAAGCTGTTTGGTCAGCTTCGCCAGTCTTTCCGTGTAGTTCTCCATCGGCTTGTCCATCGCTACTCTGTCAATGACTCTGTATTTCATTAATCGACGCCGGGGGCGCTGCTTCGCCCTCGTTCCATGCCAACACGACGACCGGCCGCTTCGGGTCCGGACTCAAGCGCGCCACGGCCTCGCGGGTGAACACGGTGCCGTTGGCCAGCGTGGCCTCGCTACGCACGGAATAAGTCCCTGCCCCCGAGGACATGCTGAAAAAAGCGCCCGCACCGGCAAATGGGGGCGCTTTCCGGCCTGCGGCAAGCGCCTCGCGCCGCTGCTGCAAAAATTGCTCCACCAGCTCCTTGTTCACGCCCGGAATGGCCAGCAGCACCTCGCGCGGGGCAATGGCCGCATTCATCCCCGCCTGCCTGGAGTAGACCGTCAGCGCCGGCGCCAGCTTGCGGTAAAGCGCGGGATTCATGCCCAGCACCTGTTGCAATTCGTCCACGGTTTCGAAGGGCGCGTTGGAAGGCACGAAAGCTTTGCCAGCCGCCCGATAATCTTCTTCTTCCGCGCCGTGGAGCCGTCTCAGCGCATCCCGGTCGCGCCAGTCCAGAACCGCATCCAGCAGCGCGGCGCTGGCTTCCTCGCTCAGCCCGGCGAATGTGAACAAACCCTTCAGCAACGCATCGGGAGCCATATTCAGGTCGATTTTACCAGACTCGTCGAGTATGGTGATCCGCACCACGGCCTCACCCAGCACCAGTTCGTGCAGGGCGCCATCTCCTTGCCAGCGCAGCGGGTCTGCCGGCGGCTTCATCAATTCGAGCCAGGCCAGGTGCACGCCGGCATCGGCCGCGCCCCGGGCCTGGGCCGCGCTCAGGTGGTTGTGTGCGATGCGCGCCTCGGCGCGCATGCTGAACGCAAAGTTGCCGGCAATCACCGCCAGCAGGGTGATCACCCACAGCACCAGGATCAGCGCAACGCCGTCCTGCCGTGGCCTCATGGTGCCACCGCCGAGGCCAGCATCGGCGCCACCACGAATTCGGGCCATTCCTCGCCGCCCCTCAGCCTGACCTGCACCCGGATCAGTTGCGGCAGGCGGCTGGCATGCTCCCAGCGATCCATCCAGCGAGGCTCGGCACCATCCTTTTCCTGGCCAAAGTAGCTCAGCCAGGCTTCCTCGACGTCGCGCAACTCGGTAGAAGCCAGCGCCATGCCGCTGACCTCCTCCAGGGCGGAAAAGTCCTGCATCTGTACACTCACGGGCAGGTGTTTCCACACGATGTGCTTTCCATTCCCGTCGTCTTCCACCGTCACGGACATCAGGTATAACCCGCCAGCGCCGATACGCGACGGCAGTGGCGCCACGAAGCTCAGCTTGTCGCGCTCGCCGAGGAAGGCCATGCGCTGGCCGGCCCCGCTTTTCCAGCGATAGGGATAGGCCCGCCCCATTTCCCGGCGCAGAAACCCTTCCACCGCACGCACCGTGTTCATGGTGTCGACACTTGCCTGCGCCGCGTCCCAACTGCGCACGCCCAACCGCAAGCCGCCAAACAGCAGCACCAGGATCAGCCCCAGCAGGGTGATGGCGATCAGCAGTTCGAGCAGGGTGAATCCCGCCTGCCGCATGGGGCGAATCATGGCTTCGGCCCCAGCCGCAAGGTGGCGAGCTCGATCCGGCGCTCCCGACCATCCTCGTTCCCGTCGACCCGCACCCGCACCTCGTACAGGCGAACGGGAAGCATCAGGCGCTCGGCTTCCCCGCCATCGGCATGGGGGGTAATCGCCACGCGCCAATTCAGGCCCCCGCCCAACCGCCCGCTTTCCTCTCCCGCGGCAAGCGCATGCTCCACCCCCACGGCATCGAGCCGGGATTCCGCCAGGAACAGCGCGCGGCTGTAGCTGCCGGCCAGCCTGGCGTTACGCATGCCGCCGGAAAATATCTGCATGATCACGGCGAGCGTCAAGGACAGCACCACGAATGCTACCAGCACTTCTATCAGGGTCATGCCGCGGCAATTTTTCCGCATGGTCAGTCGAGGATGGCAACCTGGCCGGTCAGCCAGTTGACGTCCACCGCATACTTGCGCTCGCGCGCCGAAACCGTGATGCGCCCGCCGGTCGATCCGCCGTCGGGATAGAAGCGGATTGATCCGGCATTTTCGTTAACCAGTTCCGATTGGGCGGTGAACAGGTCGATCTCGATGTCCTTCGGCAGCCGGTAAACACGCGAGTCGCCGGTCAGCTCGAAACGCCGCCCTGCCACATCCAGCGTCAGCGCGGTTTCATGCCGGCGTGCAACCGCCTCGCTGCGCGCCTTGCGCAGCCCGGCCGCCAACTGGCGCGCCGAGGCCTTGAGTTCGGCGCCGCCCGCCCCGCTGGACACCATCGGCGCGGCCAGCGCGTAGGCCATCACCATGATCACGGACACCACCAGTAGCTCGATCAGGGTAAATCCAGACGCCGCAGCCGGGTTTACTTTTTGCTGTTTTCGCAAATTGTTTTATTACTCCTCCAACTCGTTGTACTAAAAGACTTTGAAGGGCTGCTGAAAGTCAGTCAAAATCCATATGTGACAAGGCGCCTGACTGCCATGCCACTTCCTTAAACCTTCGTCATGCATGAGACGCCACGGCCCTCCGCGCTCAAACCCCTCCCGGCCTCCCCTTATCAGGGGAGGAGACAACCCCCGCTTCCCCCTGAGAAGGGGAGGAGACAACCTGCTTCCCCCCTGACAAGGGGGGACTGAGGGGGGTTGAACTCCCATGCAGAATACTTAAGCAAGTGGCATGGACATCCGGCTATTAAAATGTCACCAACACAATTTGCGAAAACAGCCCTACTTTTTGCTGTCTTCCCAGCTATTGATGTCCCTGTTATCACCCTCGCCGCCTTCCTTGTTGTCCGCGCCCAGGGAGATGATGTCGTAGTTGCCGTGCTGGCCGGGCGAAACATAACGGTATTCGTTGCCCCAGGGGTCCTTGGGGATCGATTTCTTTTTCAGGTAGGGGCCGTTCCAGCCAGCCACGCCGGACGGTTGTTGCACCAGGGCCTGCAGGCCTTCCTGCGAACTGGGGTAACGCCCGGTTTCGAGTTTGTAAAGGTCGAGGGTGGCGCCGAATTCCTCGATCTGCAATCTGGCCGTGTCGGATTTGGCACCGCCCAGGTAATTCATGACCTTGGGTCCGGCCACGCTGGCCAGCAGGCCCAGAATCACCAGCACCACCAGCAGTTCGATCAGGGTGAAGCCCTGATGCCGTTTGCCCAATTGTTTTCTTTCCATGTGCTTGTTCTCCAAAAAATGCTTAAAACGGCTTACATCGCCAAATCATTTACCGACAGTATCGCCACCAGGATGGACATGATGATGCCGCCAATCACCAACCCCAGGCCCAGGATCAGCACCGGCTCCATGAGCGAGAGCATGCGCTTGACGGCGCTGTGCACCTCGCGGTCGTAGACATCGGCGATGCGGATGAGCATTTCCTGCAGCTTGCCGGTTTCCTCGCCCACCATCACCATGTGCACCGCCAGCCGGGGAAAGAGTCCAGTTTCCATGAGCGGCTTGCCCAGTCCCTTGCCTTCCTTGAGCTGCGCGGCAACGACACCGATCCCTTCTGACATCACACTGTTGCTCAAGGTTTCCTTGACGATGGAAAGCGCGGTGAGCAGGGACACGCCGTTACCGATCAGGGTTCCCAGGGTACGGGCAAAACGCGCCACTTCCAGCTTGGCCACCAGATCGCCCAGCAGCGGCAGGGAAAGGAAACGCTTGTCCCACTTGTAACGGCTTGCGGGCTGCCGCATCTGGCGCGAGAACCAGGAATACAGGCCGATTCCGCCCAGGATCAGCGCCCACCAGTAAAGGCGGAAAAAGTCGCCCCCGGCAATGACGATCTGGGTTGGCAGCGGCAGCGCCTTGCCGGATTCCTCGAACATCATGGAGAACTGCGGCACCACCCAGACCAGCAGGACCACTACCGACAACACCGCGACGCCGACCAGGATGGCGGGATAAATGAGGGCTGACTTGACGGTTTCCTTGAGTTCCCTGGAGCGCTCCATGAACTCGGTCAGGCGCTGCAGCACCACGTCCAGCGCCCCGCCCGCCTCGCCGGCACGCAGCATGTTGAGATAAAAACGCGAAAACACGCCGCTCTGCGCTTCCATCGCCGCCGACAGCGCCGCGCCGCCGCGCACGTCTTCGCGCACCTGGGTCATGAGCTGGCGCACCGGCTCGTTGGCGGACAACTCTATGAGGATTTCCAGGCAGCGGTCGAGCGGCAGCCCGGCACGCAACAGGGTGGCGATTTCCTGCGTGAACACGGCGATGTCGTTGTGGCTGATGCGGCTCTTGCGGAACAGTCCTGGCGCAGCATTGGCGCCGCCGGTTTTGGCGGACGCTTCGTCCACCCGGATCGGGATCAATCCCATGGCTTGCAGGCGCTCCACCAAAGCAGCCTGGTCCTGCCCCTCCATGTCGCCTTCCTGGGTTTCTCCCGCAGGCGTTACCGCCTTGTAGCGATACAGCGGCAAGGCTATTCCTCCCGCGTCACGCGCAGCACTTCCTCGATGGTGGTCATGCCCGCCACCGCCTTGTGCAGCCCGTTTTCATACATGGTCTGCATGCCGTCCGCGATCGCCTGCTGGCGGATTTCGCCCGCCGTGACGTGGCGCATCACCAGGCTGCGGATGGCGTCCGACATGACCATCAACTCGACGATGCTGAGCCGACCCTTGTAGCCGGTACCACCGCACTGCTCGCAACCGACCGGGCGGTAGAGCATCACCGGATCGGCTTTGGTATAGCGTCCGAGCTGCATTTCCTCGACCACCTCGGGCAACGCCGCATGCGCCTCGCGGCAATGGCTGCACAGGGTGCGCACCAGGCGCTGCGCCAGGATGCCGTTGACGGTGGAGGTCAGCAGATAATCGTCCATGCCCATGTCGAGCAGGCGGTTGATGGTGCTCGCGGCATCGTTGGTGT
>Ga0105091_10001094_pt1 | contig 11700 bp, 12 predicted proteins | sample PPLLak1March2015_FD_87022 | JGI IMG/M metagenome (GOLD analysis project Ga0105091, IMG submission 87022) | Freshwater sediment microbial communities from Prairie Pothole Lake near Jamestown, North Dakota, USA - PPLs Lake P7 Core (1) Depth... | ecosystem: Environmental > Aquatic > Freshwater >... | reverse complement strand
TCGACAATTTTGATCGTCTTAGTCATTCTTTGGGCTCTGGGGCTGTTCGCGTTCCATGCCGGAGGGCTGATCCACGTTCTTCTGGTCATCGCCGCGATTATTCTGATCGTACGACTATTGCAGGGCAAGAAGATCCTGTGACGGGGAAGTCGTCCCAATGATCCGGCCGCAGGTCCGCGCCTCGAGACGTCTGGGGGGGATCCTCGCCCTCGTGGGGTTGATCACCCCCTGTCTCTTTTCCGCCCAGGTTTTCAAATACGAGGGGGCCAAGCCAGAAAGAGGATACCTGATCCAGACGGTTCCCTTCGAAAAATGGCTGGAAAGAAATTATTGCGGCCCGGCCTGCCTGGCGATGGTCCTCAACTACTGGGACGAAGCGCGATCCTTCAACCAACGGAAGATCACGGATGAGATCTACGATTCCGAGAGCCAAGCGACCTATAACTCCGAGCTGGTCTTGTATCCTCGCACTCAAGGGTTCGAGAGCTACTCTTTCCAGGGAAACCTGGGGATCCTGAAGGAGGTGGTCGGGAAAGATATTCCGGTGATCGTCCTGACCAAGACCATAAAACAGCTTGCCAAGGGACATTACCGGGTGGTCATAGGGTTCGATGAGGACAGGGATCAGATCATCTTTCACGACCCCTTTTTCGGAGGTCGTCACGCTATGAAAGCCAAGGATTTCATGAAGGTCTGGGAGCTGGGGAAGGGGCGGAACCAGTTCCGGTGGATGATGGCCGTCGTCCCCGATCCAAGCGCGTTTCCTTTTCCTGCCCTGCAAAACGACCCCCTGACCCCCATCAATCTGGCTACGGCCTATTACCGGAGGTCGGAATTCGAAAGATCGAAGGAGCATTGGGAAAAAGCGAGAGCGTCACTGAATGACGATCCCTACCCTCTGTACAGCCTGGCTATGGTCAGTCTGAAAGAGGGCAACGCCGGGGAAGCCGAAGAGTATGCTCTCGAAGCCCTCAGCCTGGACGCCAAAAGCGCCTATGCGCATGACGTCCTGGGACTGGCTTACGCCAGCCAGGACAGGATGGGCCAAGCTTTGCAGTCCCTGGGTCAGGCTTATCGGCTGGCTCCCGGCGAGGAATTCATCCAAAAGCATTATCTTCAGGTCAGGGCTCTCTACATCGAAGGGGCCCGACTTGAAAACATTCAACAAAAGGAGAACCCGAATGAAGAAACAGATTAAGATCTGGAGCGTCCTGTTGATGCTTGTGCTGGTCTCTTCCTATGCCGTCGCCCTTCAAAAACCGGCGCTTCAACAGGCGGGGACGTCCGGTCAACTGGTGCTCAACGGGCAGGACGTGATCACGGCTTCCGATGCCGGGGGAGGCTATCTCTCCACGCGCGATATCCTTCTCATCGTGCTCATCATTTTCGCGATCATCGGCCTGATCTTCGTTCTTTAGCCTGAGCGTTTCCGGCGGAACCTTTCTACCGGAGGCCCTGAAGGGGGCGTCCTCTCATGAGGGAGGACGCCCGTCCTTGTGCGACTCCGGGCGTTTGGCAACTTGACGGTGGCGAAAAGGGAAATATCCATGAAACTCGCTGGCATTATTTTCCTCGTTCTTGGAGTCCTGGCACTGGTTTATCAGGGGATCCGCTATACGACTCAGGAAAAGCTGATCGATATCGGACCCCTCAAGGTCACGTCAAAGGAGAAGAAAACCATCCCGCTGCCTCCGATCGTCGGCGGGGTCGCGGTCGTCGCGGGGATCGCAATGATCCTTGCGGACCGGAAAAAGAAATAACGGAGTTCTCGCGGAGTCCGTTCCCGGCCGACCGGCAAGGCCGGGCTTGACAGCCTTCATCTTCTTTTTTATAATTCATTCCTTTGTAATATCTAACATATTCCGATGGCTACAATTCTGATCATCGACGATGATAAGCTCATTTGCGAGTGGATCGCGAATGTCGTCACCCGGTTAGGGCATCACCCCGAGTCGGCGCACCTGATCCGGGAGGGGCTCAGGAAGGCCCATTCCGAGCCGTACGACATCGTTTTTGTGGACGTCCAGATGCCCGACGGGAACGGCCTGGAAATCATCCCGGATCTCAAAGCCGTCCGATCATCCCCGGAGGTCATCGTGATCACCGGACTGGGCGATCCCGACGAGGCCGAATTGGCCATCAAATGCGGCGCGTGGGATTACCTGGAGAAGCCGGCGTCGTTCGATGCCATCAAACTCCCCATTCTCCGGGCTTTGGAATACCGGGCGGAACGGAAGCCGGGAAAGTCGTTGACCGTTCTGAAAAGGAACGGCATCATCGGAGATTCGAAAAAGATCACGTCCTGCCTGGAACTCCTGGTCCAGGCCGCGGGCAGCGACGCCAATGTCCTCATCACCGGGGAAACCGGCACCGGAAAGGAGCTTTTCGCAAAGTTTGTCCATTATAACAGCAGCCGGGCCAAAGGAAATTTTGTAGTCGTCGATTGCACGGCCCTTCCCGAGACGCTCGTGGAGAGCGTTCTTTTCGGCCATGCCCGGGGAGCTTTTACCGGGGCCGAGACCAGTGAGGAGGGTTTGATCAAGCAGGCCGACGGGGGAACCCTGTTCCTGGATGAGATCGGGGAGCTGCCGTCATTGATACAAAAGAAATTCCTGCGGGTCATTCAAGAGCATCGTTTTCGGCCGGTCGGAGGACGCCGGGAGATCGAGAGCGATTTCAGGCTTGTGGCGGCCACCAACCGGGATCTGGAGATCATGGTCCGGCAGGGGCGATTCCGGGAAGATCTGTTCTTTCGGCTCCGGACCCTGGCGATCGAATCCCCCCCGCTGAGGGAAATCCCCGAAGACATAAAAAAATTGACGTCCTTTTATATTCACGACCTATGCGAACGGTTCGGCATAGTGGAAAAACGGGCTTCGCCCGAATTCTGGGAGATCGTGGCCGAATATAAGTGGCCCGGCAACGTGCGGGAACTGATCCAGGCCCTGGAGAAAGCGCTTCTTTCGGCAAAAGATGAGCCCATGCTGTTCCCCAAGCACCTCCCGACCCATATTCGCATCCAGGTCGCGCGCAACTCCTTCCCCCTGAAGCCGGAAAGCAAGACCAAGCCTGAGGTGCGCTCGAGCGTTCCTAAAGCGCCGCCCAAATTGAAAGAGGTCAGAGCAGCGGCTGTTGTGGAGGCCGAGCGACTGTATCTGAAGGACCTGATCTCTTTTACCGGCGGAAATAGCGGCAAAGCCTGTCGGATCTCCGGCTTATCTCGCTCGAGATTCTATACGCTTCTCAGGAAACACCGGCCGGACGGCGGGTCTTGACCGGAATGAGTGCTCATTTGTTGGAATGAGTACCATTTAAGAGAACAAATCACCGCTGATTCCGGGTGTTCCGGGCCCGGACAATTTTCTCGCCCCTGGTCCACGACACTCCGTCCGCCATTCTGAATTTGGCATGTTTCTTGAATTATAACGTAAGGCGTTATGGGTTTTGCGCTGATGCCTCTCGCTTAGCAAACCGGAGCGCTTGGGGTAAGGAACATAAAGACCATGCAACTGCTCTTTTATTCAAGTCGGGACGATCAAAATAGCCGGAGACTCACAATCGCCGTCCATAAGGTGATCCCGGAAAGTCAAATAGAGCTCTTCAACAGACTGGAGGACTTCAGGGAGAGACTCCGGACGCCGATAGAGCCTGATTCAATCGCGCTGCTCTCGGCTTCGAGCTTGAAAGAACTTCGGCGGCTGCAGGTGCTCCGCGGGCTGCTCACGGAGGTATTTGTCGTCCTCGTGATCCCGGACCGAAAAGCCGGCACCATCAGACTCGCCCATCTCCTTTTGCCTCGATTCTTGAGCCAAAAAGATGACGATTTCCTGGATCTCAGCAAGGTCCTTGATAAAATGGTCCGGACCTCTCACTGATCCCGCGGAGGGGCTTTCCGGCCGGTGTCACGGCATTCTTCGAGGGGCCTTGGTCTGTATCGCAGCCTTGTTTTGCAGCGGATCGCCCGCGTCCGGGCGCCCATTATCCGAGAACAACGTTCCTCCGCGACCCGGAGCGCCTCAGTCCTCCCAAGCCTACTCTGCGAATTTCTATTTGTCCGCTTTTCAGGCCAACACCAGCACCGCAAACGGAAGCGGCCCCGGGCCTCTGCCCTTTTTCCTCCAGCAGCAGCCGTTCAGCGAAGCGTCAGTAGGGCTGCGCAATGACGACCCCGCCTATAACTCAAAATCTCCTCTGTGGGCGGTCGCGCTCAGGGTCGTCTCAACGAATGCTTTCGTCTGGGCGGTCGATAGGTTCATTTTCAATTATTCTTGGGCGCACATAGGGCTTGAGAGCTGGAAACACAATCTGAAGGGGGGATGGGAATGGGATAGGGACAGGCTGGGCGTGAATTTCTTCCTTCATCCCTATTCCGGGGCAGCCTTTTTCAATTCCGCCCGCGCGAACGGATATCGCTACTTCGAATCCGTGCCTTTTGTCTTATTTGGCAGTTTGATGTGGGAGTATTTCGGCGAAACGGAACGGCCGGCGTACAACGATATCATCAACACCACCGTCAGCGGCGCCCTCTTTGGAGAGATACTCTACCGATTGACTTCGAATATCCTGGATGATCGAACGACCGGGGTGGAGAGATTTTTCCGGGAATTCGGGGCTTCGATCCTCAGCCCCGGGAGGGCTTTCGGAAGGCTTTTACAGGGGAAGATGTCACGGGTCACTCCGAAAGAGGTCTATCAGAAAGAACCGCTCAATATCACCTTGGCCACCGGGGCCCATTGGTTCAATCAGGAAACGAGCTTTGGGACGGGCAGCCTGAGCGCATTTTTCGATGTCAATCTCGATTATGGGAATCCGTTCGAAATCCGACCCCGAAAGCCTTTAGATGTCTTCAAGCTCCGGGTCAACCTGAGCTACGGAAAAAACGTAGGAAAGAAGATCCTGGACAATGTCGTCGGATACGGCCTTTTGTTCGGAAAGACGCTCCATACCGGAAAACTGGAAATGTTGCTCGGGGCTTTTCAACATTATAATTACTGGGACAGCAGGATCATCCAAGTCAGCGCCCTGAGCTTCGGCGGAGGGGTCCTCGCGAAGTGGCAGCTGCCCGGGAATTCCAATTTACAATCCGCATTCCACCTCGGGGTCGTGCCTCTCGGGGCCAGCAATTCGCCATATATTGATATCGTGGAGGCCGGGATCCCCGGGCGCAATTATGATTATTCAGGCGGGGGCGAAGTCCAGTTCGAAGGCACTCTCAATCTTGCGAATGTTGGACAGGTGACCGCGGTCTATTACCTTTACCGGCTTCATACATATATCGGACCGGCCGGGCACAATGTCATCGGCGTCTTCAAGCCCAGGATTGCCGTCAGGCTTTTCAGCAACCTCAGCCTTGGGTTTGAATATTTGTATTACCACAAGGACAACATCCTCCGGGATTTTCCGCATGTCCACAGGAGGAACAGCGAGCAGAAACTTTATGTGATGCTGTACTTCTAGGTTGAGACTTGTATAAGATAGATTGCGGGAAAGCTTATTGACAAGGGAGGCCCTAACAAAATGAACATTCTATTCGTACAAGAAACGGCGAATTTGAAACCTCTGAACGAGATCCTTCACAAGATCCTCACCTTCATCTATTTTCTTGCCCATCAAATCGGTTTTGGGATCGTCAATCTCCTTCAGCCGGTATTCCCGCGCGGTCATTTCCCCGATAGTATCGTCGATCCCCTCGGCTTCCTGATCATATTGACCTTGTTCATGTTTCTTGTCACCGTCGCCAAGAAGATTGCCTGGATCATTGTTTGCGCAGGCTGGCTTCTGTTATTGATCAGAATTCTTATGATCATTTTTAAGCTCGGATAGGCTGGGCTAAAGATCCGTTCCTAAGGGAGTATAAAACCAAGCCCCGTCCCTGACTTGATCCGGCGGACGGAACGGCCCATGGATCTGCGCACCATGATCATGGGCACCCATCAATCGATCATCCGATATTCCTTTTCATGAATAAGCCTCGAACAGGCATCCGAAACTTCAGGGTCATAGAGGATCCCTCTGTTCTTTGAAATCTCATTCAATGCCGCATCCATGCCCAGAGAAGCCCTGTAGGGACGGTTGGAAGCCATGGCCTCCGCGACGTCCGCAACCGCCAGGATCCGCGATTCCATGAGAATGTTGTCACCCGCCAAGCCGTTTGGGTATCCGGAGCCATTCATCCTTTCATGGTGCTCGAGGACGATCCTGGCAACGGGCCAGGGGAAATCGATGTCCTTCAATATTTCGTAACCGCATTGAGAATGGGTTTTGATAAGCATGAATTCGATGCTCGTCAGTGGAGTCGGCTTGCTGAGGAGCTCGGCCGGAACGGAGATCTTGCCGATATCGTGGATTGCGGCGGCTGTGCGGATCCCGTCGATCATATCGACGGGAAGGCTCATCTCCACGGCTATCGCGCGAGCCATGTCAGCTACCCGCCGCTGATGGCCGGCCGTGTAGGGGTCCCTCGTCTCGACCGTCACGGCAATGGCCTGGACGGTCGCGTCCAAAGCCTTTCTGATCCGCTGGTCCGCCGCTCGGCGCTCGGAGATGTCACGGGTCACGCCGGTAATGCCCACCAGTCGCCGGTTTTCATCCCGGATAGAAGAGAACTTCACCTCCGTCCATACGGTGGTCCCGTCCTTTCGTCCCATTTCCAGCTCAAGCGTCCGGCGCACGGGATTTTCTCCACCTCCTGATCTTTCCTGGTCCCTGATATCGGAGAAGGTCCGGATGGCCAGGTCCCTGGAAGAAGGCATCAACATCTCGATCGACGATTGTTTCAACAACTCTTCCGGTTCATATCCCCTCAGGGTCTTCACCGAAGGGCTGATATAAGAATAATTCAGATTCATATCCAAGACGAAAATAACGTCTTCGGCATTGTCGGCCAGCAGGCGATAATTCTTTTCACTTTCCTTCAAAGCCATCTCTGCCAGCTTGCGCTCGGTGATGTCTTGAATCACGGTCAGCAGGCATTGTTCGCCCTGGATCTCCAGAAGCTCCGCTGATAGAGCAGCCGTGCGCAACGCGCCTGATTTCTGCCGGATTTGGAGCTCGAAATCGCGCACAAAGCCCTGCTCATGAAGCAAAGCCGCGGTACGTTGGCGATCGGCTGGATCAGCATATAGGTTGAGGGCGAGTGAACTCTTCCCAATGACCTCCTCACGGCTGTAACCAAATACCTTATCCCAATTATTGTTGACTTCGATGATCTTCCCATCTTCCAGGCGGCTGATGACCAACGCATCCGGGATGGATCGAAAAGCTTTGGTAATGCGCTCCTCGCTCTCCCGCAGCGCCGCCTCCGCGATCTTACGCTCTTTTCTTGATTCTGACTCCCTGAGCTCTCTCTGAACAGCAGGAACAAGGCGGGGAAGATTATTCTTCATCACATAATCATGGGCACCCATGACCATGATATGGGCCGCAGCTTCTTCGCCGATGGTGCCTGATACGATGATGAAGGGGATATCCAGCCCTATCTCTTTGAAGAGCTCAAGCGCAGCTAGACCGCTGAAATGGGGCATATTATTATCGGATATGACAATGTCCCATGTCTCTCTTTCGAGGGCCTCTCTCATAGCTTCGGCGGTATCCACCCGTTCATGGGCCAGATCGAAACCGCCTTTTTGAAGAACCCGGATCACAAGGAGCGCATCGTTTTCATCATCTTCGATGATCAGTGTCCGAAGAGGAATTCCCATGAGACATCTCCTTCCGAGTATCCCGTTCCTCTTATCTCATCTTCTTCCGCTCAACGAGGACGAGGGCGTCTCATTCCAGAGGGTCCAATAGAGTCCGAGGAGCTTGACGGCCTCTATGAACTGTTCGAAATCGACAGGCTTTCGGATATAACTGTTGGCTCCGAGCCTATACCCTTCAACCACATCTTTCTGCTCCGCGGATGAGGTGAGGATGACCACGGGGATCAAGGCCGTCAACTCATCCTGTCGTATCTTCCTCAGGACCTCCAACCCGTCTAATTTGGGCAGGTTCAGATCCAACATGACAACGGCCGGCAGCTCCTTCGTCTCCCGTCCGGAATATTGACCCGTTCCATGGAGATAATCAAGGGCGTCCAGGCCATCTTTCGCAACAATAACCCGATTCGAGATGTTGCTTTTCTTGAATGCCCGAAGGGTCAGGGCCACATCATCGGGGTTGTCCTCTATCAAAAGGATAATTTGCTTTTCCATGGTCAAAACCCCCTAATGAGTTTCCGGGAACAGGGTGCTGGGGAGCCCCCTTACCCTGGCAATGTGAAATAAAATGTCGCTCCTTTTCCCACTTCGCCTTCCGCCCAGACCTCTCCGCCATGACGGTTAATGATCCGCTGGACCGTCGCCAGACCGATCCCGGCCCCCGGGAACTCAAGAGTCGTATGGAGGCGCTGGAAGGCGCCAAACAGCTTGTTGACATAGGCCATATCAAATCCCGCACCGTTGTCCCGGATGAAACAGGCCGCCTTCCCTTCTTTGATGGTCATGCCGAATTCCAACTGCGGCCGCTCCGCTTTGCCTGTGAACTTCCAGGCATTGTTGACCAAGTTCTCGAGGGCGATCTTAAGTAATGCTGGGTCGCCGCTGACGATAACACCCTCCCGGATGATCACGTCGACCGTTCGGGTACGGTCATCCTCCCTCAGTTTCTCCGAAACTCCTCTGACTATAGCGCTCAGATCGACGGATTCATGGCGGAATTCAGACCTGGTCACCCTTGACAGTTTCAGCAGTTCGTCTATCAAGCGGCCCATATACTGCGTCGCCTTCCGCACCCGGTTCAGGTAAGACTTCGCCGTGTCGTCGAGTTTTTCCCCATAATCTTCCAGCAGGGCATGGCTGAAGCCGTCGATGCTCCTGAGCGGTGTCCGCAAGTCATGGGAAACAGAATAGCTGAATGCCTCCAGTTCCTTGTTGGCAGCTTCAGCGACATCCCTTGCCTTCACCACCGCTCTTTCCAAATCCTTTTTCTCGGTGATATCGTCAATGGCCAGGAGGATGATCCGCTCGTTCCCCAACGCTCTTTGAACTTGTCGGGCGTTCAGAAGCATGATGCGCCTGCCGATGGCGGCGAAATCGTGTTCGACTTCATAGTCATCAAAGGTCGCCTTCTGGGGAAGGATGGTTTCCAGTAGTTCCCTCAGCTTGGGGATATCCCACTGTTTGTTGCCCAGGTCATAAATAAGCTGTCGCACAGTCTCGCCAGGTTCTACCTTGAAGGCTTCGTAGAAGGAACGGTTGGCGGTGACGATTCTTAGATCCTGGTCTAGAACGATCAGGGGTTCACGTACGGTGTTGAGGATGCTCTCGGCATATTCGCGGGCTTCATCTCCAACTATTTTATTAAACAACAATTCCAAACGGGCTTTTTCAAGCCCTTTTTCTATCTCCCTTCGCTCGGTGATGTCCTCAACGGCCAGCAGGATGACCCGTTCTTTTCCCAACACTCTTTGAACTTGTCGGGCGTTCAGAAGCATGATGCGCTTGCCAATGACGTCAAAATCGTGTTCGACCTCATAATCATCAAAGGATGCTTTTTGGGGTAGGATAGTTTCCAGGAGTTCCCTCAGCTTGGGGATGTCCCACTGTTTGTTACCCAGATCATAGACAAGCCGTCCTAAGGTCTCTTCAGGCTTTGCTTTGAAAGCTTCATAGAAGGAACGGCTGGCAGTGACGACCCTAAGATCTTGATCCAATACGATCAGGGGTTCACGTACGGTGTTGATGATGCTCTCTGAGTATTCCTGGGATCTTGTTCCGGCGCTTTTCCGGGCCACTTTACGTCTCCGAGCGTTCGCCAATGCCTTACTTACGCTGCATATGGATAGAATTCATCACGAATGGGATTGTGCTTTCTCGTTAGTTCCCGGCTCTTTCAGCTTTTCTTGTCCAGCGTACGAAGAAGAAGGCCATCGTGGACTATGGGTCGCCGGAAAAACCCTCTGCAAGAAGCCCCCTACTTCCCTAAAACCTTCTTGACCTGTCCGATCTTCTCCTGGACTTTACCGGCTATCTTTTCGCCGGCGCCTTCGGATTCCAGCTTGGGATCGTCGCTCAGTTTCCCGGCGATCTCCTTGAGCTTGCCCTTGACCTTGTGAAATTTGCCTTCCGCCTGGTCCGTCGCTCCGGATTTCATGGCATGGCTCCTTTTTCGCGCCGCATGCTTCCGCAGGCATAAGGTTTGGAATGGATGAGCTCCCTTCTTGCCATGATGATATCACCGGCCGCCGGCCATCGTCAAGAACTCGGAAAAGCTCAGAATCCTGCCATTCGCCCGTTCCAGATGACCGGTCCCGCATGGGGCTTTCTTCCTCTGCGGTGACGCCGAGCGCAGGGGACCGGCGGAATCCCTGCTCACGTCCTATAGGCGATCTTGGATCGTTCCGGCCCGCTACTTGCGGCCGACCGAATAATATTCGAAGCCGAGCTTGCGGACGGGCGCCGGATCGAACATGTTCCGGCCGTCGACGATGATGGGGTTGGCCATCAGCTCCCGAACGCGGGCCAGGTCGAGGGCCCGAAACTCCTCCCACTCGGTCACGACGAGGATGGCGTTCGCGTCCTGGACCGCCTGGTAGGGCTCCATGCAATAATCGACCTGGGGGGACGGCGGGAAGATCTCTTTCATGTTTTCCATGGCCTTGGGATCGTAGAGCCGGAGGGTCGCGCCTTCCTTGACGAGCTCCCGGATGATCCGGATGCTCGAAGCCTCGCGGATGTCGTCGGTCTCGGGCTTGAACGCCAGGCCTAGGACGGCGATCCTCTTGTTCTTGAGGATCCAGAGGGCCTTCTTGACCTTGTCCAGGAACAGCCCCGTCCGGGCGCGATTGACCCCGTCGGCTTCCCGAAGCAGGCCCACGTCCACCCCCAGGTCCTCGCCGATCTTCATGAGGGCCTGGATGTCTTTGGGGAAACAGGACCCGCCGTAGCCCAGGCCCGCTTTGAGGAACTGCCTCCCGATCCTCGGATCGAGCCCCATGCCCTGGGCGACCTTTTCCACATCCGCGTCCGTCCTGTCGCAGAGGTCCGCGATCATGTTGATGTAGGAGATCTTGAGGGCGAGGAACGAGTTCGAGGCGTGCTTGATGAGCTCGGCCGTGTCGATGTTGGTGACGAGGATGCGGTCCCGGAATTTCTCGTAGATCTTGACCAGCGTATCCCGCGCCCGGTCCGTTTCGACACCAACGATGATGCGGTCCGGCTCGAGGAAATCCGGGACCGCGGACCCTTCCCGCAGGAACTCCGGATTGGAGGCGACGTCGAAGGGCGTGTCGCCCCTCCGGTAGAGGCCGATGACGCGCTTGATCCACTCCGAGGTTTTGACGGGGACCGTGCTCTTCTCGACGACGACCTTGTAGCCGTTAAGGTTCCGGGCGATCGAGCGGGCGACCCCCTCGATCTGGGACATGTCCGCCCGGCCGTTCTCGTCCTGGGGGGTTCCGACACAGACAAAGATGACGCCCGCCTCGCGGATGGCCGCGTCAACGTCGGAGGTGAACGACAGGTTCCCGCCGGCTAGATTCTTCTTCAGGAGGTCGTCCAGCTCGGGCTCATAGATCGGCGAGCTCCCCCTGGATATCAGGTCGATCTTGGCGGTGTCCTTATCGGTGCCGATGACGGTGTGGCCGAACTCGGCGAGCCCGGCCGCCGTGACCAGCCCGACATATCCGGTCCCGATAACGGCGATCTTCATGCGTCTCTCCTC
>Ga0105091_10001093_pt1 | contig 11708 bp, 11 predicted proteins | sample PPLLak1March2015_FD_87022 | JGI IMG/M metagenome (GOLD analysis project Ga0105091, IMG submission 87022) | Freshwater sediment microbial communities from Prairie Pothole Lake near Jamestown, North Dakota, USA - PPLs Lake P7 Core (1) Depth... | ecosystem: Environmental > Aquatic > Freshwater >... | reverse complement strand
GCCGGTTGTGGGACGGCGAAACACTGACACGGGTCACCCAACATCTGTGCGCTTCCCTAGGAATTCGCCCGTGGATTCTTCCCTGCACGGACGATCTGCTGCGGACGATCGTCGAGACGGCCGAGGGTGATCTGGAATTCCAGGAATATTTCGTGCGCCGCAAATGCGAACCGGCCGTGCGCGGGTTTATCCTGCGCGGGAAGGACGCCGCCCTGCCGACGCCCGAGTTCCTCGCCGCGCTGGACGAAGCCGATGCGGTCGTGTTTTGCCCGTCCAATCCATTGGTCAGCCTGGGGCCGATTCTCGCGCTCCCGGGCGTGCGTGAAAAAGTCTCGGGGAGGAATTCCGTCGCGGTCTCGCCGATCATCGGCGGGCGGGCGGTAAAGGGACCGCTGGCGAAGATGTTCCTCGAACTGGGCCGCGAATCCTCCGCCGTGGAGGCGGCGCGCGAATACCGCTCGCTGCTGCGCGGTTTTATTCTCGACCGGGAGGATGCTTCCCGGGCGGGGGAGATTGAAGCGTTGGGCATGCGGGTTGAAGTCACCGACACGCTGATGCGCGACGAGCCCGGCCGGCGGGAATTGGCCGCGCGGGTTTTGCGGTTCGCGCGGATCCTTGCCGCAGGATGAACTGCTGGGCGATTGTCCCGGTGAAACGGCTCGCGGCGGCAAAATCCCGCCTCGCGCCGGTCCTCACGCTCCGCCAGCGGAGGGAATTGGTGTGCGCGCTGCTGGCGCATTCCTTAATCCAACTGAAAGGAATAAAGGGGCTCCGGGGAAAAATTGTCGTGGGCAGGGACCGCGCCGTGGAGCGCATCGCCGTCAATCACGGCGCGCTTTTTGTTTCGGAGGGGGCGCACGACGGATTGAACCGGGCGCTTGCCCGCGCGGTGAAGGCGGCGGTCCGGCGCGGGGCGGATGCGGTCCTGATAATTCCGGCCGATCTCCCGTTATTGAAAAAGGGGGATATTGTCAGCGCCTTGAAGCGGACCGGCAAACCGCCGCTCTTGAGGATCGCGCCGGACCGGGCAGGGAGCGGAACGAATTTATTATTGGTGGCGCCGCCCGGATTAATCCGCTTTGCGTTCGGGGACCGGTCCTACCGCCGGCATGTCGCCGCCGCGCGGCGCGCGGGCGCGAGGGTATCGGAGGTCCGCCGCATATCGCTGGCCGAGGATCTCGATTGTCCGGAAGACCTGTTGGAACTCAACAGTGTGCTAATAAAATAATCCACGAAGCGCACGAAAAAAACCTGAAGTACACGAAGTAGAATTTCGATTCTTCTTTGCGTTCTTCAGGTTTCCCTTCGTGTCCTTCGAGGATTCAAATGCCCAGCAATCCCGACAACAGAAAAACGAAGATCGAGCCGGAGATCAGCCCCATCGCGACATAATGCTGGTGGCCGTGTTCGCGGGCGATGGGGATCAGTTCGTCCAGGGTGATGAACATCATCACCCCGCCGGCGAAGGCGAGCGAACCGGGGATGAGGAAGTCGAATTTACCGAGGAAGGAAGCCGCGGCCAGTGCGCCGACCGGCTCGGCCAGCCCCGATAACAAAGCGACCAAAAACGCGTCCCGCCGGCGCAATCCCCCCTGGCAAAGCGGGAGCGCGGTGGCAATCCCTTCCGGAATATTGTGCAGCATGATTGCCAGCGCAATGAAGAACCCGAACTCCGGCAGGTGCATGTATCCGGCTCCCACCGCGATCCCTTCCGGCAGGTTATGAATCGTTATCCCGATCGCCAGCAGCATGCCGCTTTTGAGGAGAACCGGATTCATCTTCCGGGGGGTGTCGGGCCCGCGCCCGTTGCGGCGCCGGTGCCTTCCCCATCCTCCGCCGCGGATTAATCCATGCCCGCGTTCCGGAAGATGATCCTCCCCGGTGGATTCGCAGTCGCGTTCCGCCGCTCTTGTATTATCTTTGGATCCGTTCAAGACGGCGGGTTCCCGCTCGCCGAAGCGGATATGCGGGAGGAGGATATCCAGCGCGAACATGAGAATCGCGCCGGCGCTAAACCCGATTGTGGCGGTGAGGTATCCCTGCAGCCTCCAGGCTTCGCTCACCAGTTCGAGGAAGGAAAGCGAGATCATCACCCCGGCCGTGATTCCCATCAAAAAGCCGAAAGCCCGCCGGCCGGGCCGGCGGATGATCGCGATCAATCCGCCCAAGCCGGTTCCCAAACCGGCTATAAGGCTTAGCAGTGCGGCTATCCAAATGGGATTTATGTCCATGGCGATCCTTTGTCACAAATCGAGGTGGGGAAAACCAGCCGGCGCGTGGATTACACCGGGCGGCAGGCCGCGCAGTACCCCGTCACTTCCAGCCGCACATCGGCGATCTGCAGACCCTCGCGTTTGCCGAATGCGCGCGCGGCTTCGAGCACCTGGGGCGAGCGGAACTCAACCACCTTACCGCATTTCAGGCAGGTGAAATGATGGTGCAGGGAGCCGCCGACCGGCTCGAAATGGGAGTGACTTTCCCCCAGCCGATGCTCCTGGATCAGATTGGCATCCCGCAGGAGCGCGAGCGACCGGTACACAGTCGCCAGGCTGATCTTGGAATTCCGGGCTTTGGCCTTGCGGTAGAGCGTATCCGCGTCCAGGTGGCTCTTGGCTTCGCGGAGGATATCAAGCACCAGCCGGCGCTGGCGGGTGAGGTGAACGGTATGGCTTTGCCCTGTTTTCATGCGCATTCCCCAGTAATGAGAATGAGAAGCATTCTCATTTTATAAGTGCCGGGTCTCCATGTCAAGGCCGTCCTTGCCGGATGACCCGCCGAATGGAAACCCGCGCGGCTATAACCTCGAGGATACCGGAAAAACCGCTTTTCCCGTATGGCCCTCCCGAAAGGGCCGCGCATTCCCTTGGGATTGCGGATATTGTTAGTTTCCCCGCATCCGCCTTTCGCCAATGTGATGTCGGTATAATGGGGTGATTTTATTCGGGAGAAAAAATTCAGGAGGGATTGCCGTAAATGTCGAATCACCCGCCCCATGCCGATCGTGAGAAGCAACCCAATTCCAGAATGTGTTTTGTCTGCGGCTTGCAGAATGAGGCCGGCCTGCATGTGAAATTTTATACCGAGACGCCCGGCAACGTGCGGGTGGATTGGACGGCGACGGAAAAATATCAGGGGTACCCGGGTCATCTGCACGGGGGAATCGCCGCCGCGTTGCTGGACGAGGTCGCCGGCCGCACCGTCCTGGGGGCGACTACGTTCCGTTTCTTTGTGACGATGAAGATGGAATTGCGTTACCGAAAGCCTGTCCCGATCGGGGTGCCGCTGGTAATCCGCGGAAAGCTGGTCAAGGACCGGGGGCGGATCGCCGAGACCCGCGCGGCCATTCATCTGCCCGACGGATCCGTCGCGGTCGAGGCCGAGGTGTTGGTGGCTGAGGCGCCTTTGCAGATTGCGGAAGGGACGGATCTGGATAAGATCGGTTGGCGGGTGTATCCGGATTGACGAAACGATCGTCATACCTGCGATTACACGGCATTCATCCACAAATCCCGTCTGGAAGAAGACTCCCATAAGGTTCGTCATGCCGGCGTGTCCATAGCCGGCATCCAGTGGTTTTCGCCCGGATGTGAAGGATAGATTTGGAGTTCAAGATGGATCCCGGCTAGGTTCACGCCGGGATGACGATTTCCCTTTCACGCCGGGATGAAAAATCAGATCCAGCGGTCCTTATTGTATAGCCCTCGATCCCCGTTAAAAAAGCGCGGGGATGACGAACAATAATCCATGGCTATGTGCGTGTAAAAAGCATCCAGTTTTTTTTATAAAGGGAGTAAAATCCGGGTACGGTGGCCGCCTTTTTACAGGAGGACGGCCACCCCGGAGACAGTATTCGTGGGGCGTCCGAAGCTTGTTTTCGATTTACTGATGAAGTTCTGGCCTTTGAGCAAGCTGGCCAACCGGATCGGAAACCAACCGGTGGTCGGATATTTGGTCCGTCCCCTCTTCAGCACCAACGAAAATGAATCGATCATCCTCCCGGTCCATGAGGTTGTCCGTTCCGAGGAGAGCGTCGTTCTTCCGTGGGAACTGCTCCAACCATTGATTGCCAAGTCGGATGCGCGCGTCGTGCTGCACCGCTGCATCTGCCGCCACGCCGAACACTGCGCCACCTACCCGGAAAGCATCGGCTGTCTGTTCCTGGGGCAGGGGGCCACCCGGATTCACCCTTCGATGGGCAGGGCCATTCAGACGGAGGAGGCGCTTGCCCACGCCCGCACGGCGATGGAGAAGGGGCTGGTGCCGCTGGTGGTGCATGCCACCTTCGATGCGATCGCCCTGGGGATTCCGTACCGGCGGATGCTGGCCGTCTGTTTTTGCTGCGATTGCTGCTGCACGATCCGCCATGGGCTGCGGCTCGGGCCCCATGCCTTCTGGGATACGGTCACGCGCGTTCCGGGATTGACCGTCGAGATCGATGAATCCTGCGTCGGCTGCGGACGCTGCGTGGACGTCTGCTATGTGAAGGCCATCAAGGTGGAATACGGGCACGCCCGGATCGGCGACCGCTGCAAAGGCTGCGGCCGGTGCGCGGATATCTGCCCCGTTCAAGCTATCTCGCTGAAACTGCACAAGGATGTGGATGTGGTCGAGGAATTTCTCCAGCGTGTGGAGCGCCGGACCGATATCGGCAAGCTGGATGGAAAACCCCGCCGCACTCCCCCCGCGTAAGTGTGCGTCTTCCCTGATCCGGCCGGTTACTCATCGCACTTTGCTTGCGGAAATCCCCGCGGAGATCGTCCATCAGCACCACGAGCGGCTTAACGGCAAAGGGTATCCCCTAAAAATAAAAGGCGACGCGATCTGCCTCGAGGCGAGGATCCTGGCCGTGGCGGATGTGGTCGAGGCCATGTCGTCCCATCGGCCGTACCGCGAAGCCCTCGGGATTGAAAAGGCGCTCGGGAAATCAATAGCCATAAAGGCGCCCTGTACGATCCAATAGTGGTGGATATATGCACCGAATTATTCCGGGTCAAGGGGTATAAATTCCGGACGACGGATTATTTTTCCGACCCCCCACAAACCGTAGCCGGGGTTATCGGTTTTCCGCAGCCTTTTTAAAAAAATGCATCTACTTAGGTCGGATAAAAAAGTACACCGAAACACCGAGAAAATCCGAAAACACCGAGCATTCATAATTTATTAGGGATAATGACAGTTGATAGGTTTAAAGATAACAAAATGCTTTTCGGTGTGATCGGCTCTTCTCGGTGCCTGCCCCGTGAGCGGAATATGCGAACGGGGTAATCCGTGTACAAAGAAGGAAGCCCGGCTGAGTAGGTGCAAAATTATTTTTACGTTCCACTCCGGATAATTCCCCGCTGTTTCGCCGGTTCGAATCCGTCTGGTATTGAAATCCCTCTTCCGGTTACCCGCGGGTAATAAAATCCCCCGGGAAGCCAGCCACCTTCGTAACCAATTTCTTGCAAGTAGCCGGTGCCACCCTCCCTGGCTCCCAAAATGTACCTTGAAGGGTCAATTGGATTAAACAGGCGGAAAGTACCTTTTGCTACTTGCCTTGGTGGGTGGATTGGTATATACTGTGGGCAATTGTGGGTCAAAATGGAATATAGTGGTTTGAACTGCCGGTCTGCAACCGGCAACTGTTTTTAAAAGGAAAAGAAGAACAAATGTTCTTGGGTGAGTTCTCCCACACGCTCGACGATAAAGGCCGGATCACCATCCCGGCCAAGTTGCGCGCCGGTTTCGCGAGCGGGCTGGTGATCACCCGCGGTTTCGAACCCTGCCTGATGATCTATCCGGTCGAAACGTTCCGCGTCCTGGAACAGAAAGCCCACTCCCTAAGTTTAACCAATCCGGCCAACAGGTCAATCTTCCGGCTGCTGTTCGGCGGCGCCTCCGATGCGACCCTCGACAACCTCGGGCGCGTGGTCGTTCCGGAATACCTGCGCACCTTTGCCGGGCTGCAAACCCAGGTTGCCGTCGTCGGAGCCGGCCAATACCTCGAAGTCTGGGACGTTCAGAAGTGGGGCGAGCAGTTGACCCAGCTGAACGACTCCGAAACCAACGCCCGCCGGTTCTCCGAACTCGATCTTGCCACCGGGCCGTGATGACTGCCGCTCAGGCAGACGCCGGCCCGACAGAGCACATCCCTGTTCTTTACCAATCGGTTTTGGAATGGCTCGAGCCCCGTCCCGGACGGCGCTACCTGGATGGAACGGTCGGGGGCGGGGGGCACGCGGAGGGGATCCTCCGGCTGGGCGCCGAACTTCTGGGGTTGGACCGCGATGACGATGCCCTGCGCGCGGCCGCGCAACGCCTGGGCCCTTTTGCCGGACGCATGATCCTGCGCCGGGCATCCTACAGCCGGGGCGCGGCAATCCTCGCGGAGATCGGCTGGCGGAAGGTGTCGGGGATCCTGCTTGACCTCGGCCTGTCCTCCCTGCAGTTGGCCGACCCGCAACGCGGATTTGCCTTCCGCCAGGACGGGCCGCTGGATATGCGCTTCGACCGCTCGGGCGGGGAATCGGCGGCGGACCTGGTGAACACGCTGCCTGAGGAGGAGATCGCCGAGATCCTCTTCCGCTACGGGGAAGAACGCCGGGCGCGCCGGATCGTAAAAGCGATCGTCCGCAACCGGCCGATCCGCACCACCCGGCAGCTGGCCGATGTGATCGCCGCTGCGGCCGGATTTTCGGCAGGCGGAAGAAACCGGGTGCACCCGGCGACTCGCGCGTTTCAAGCGCTGCGGATCGCCGTCAACCGCGAGTTGGACGAATTGGCGGAAGCCCTCCCGGCCTTGATGGAATGCCTGGAGGACGGGGGAAGGCTGGCCGTGATTTCGTTTCACTCCCTGGAAGACCGGATCGTCAAGCAGACGTTCCGGAAGGCGGCGGGGAAACCGCTCAAGGGCCAGCGCAGCGGCCCCGGTCCGGAGCAGGAACCCCGCTTCCGCGAGCTGACGAAAAAACCGGTCCAGCCGGATGCGGAGGAACTTGCGGGAAATCCGCGGTCGCGCAGCGCGAAATTGCGCGTCCTCGAAAAAATCGGCTCCGCTGACGATCCGGCCGGCGGAAAAAAATCGGGATACTGATGCAAAACGAACCGATCCTGAAGCCTTCATCGACCAAGATCCGCGCTTATAAACTGGCTCCGTGGCGCGAACAGACCCGCCTGCTGGCGATCGGCCTGGCGTCGGTATTCGGCCTGATGGCGATGCTGGCGCTTTTCATTTTCACCGGCGCGCAGGCGGCCGAAGCCGGGCTGCGGGTCCAAAGCCTGATCCGCGAACGGGACCGGCAGCTCCGGCAGCTCGAGGCGCAGGAAGCGGCGCTCTCCCAATTACAAAACGAGGAATGGATGCGGGCGCGGGCGGCGGAGCTGGGATTCACGCCGGCCGCAGCCGGCGACATCGATTACCTCGTCGTCGCGGAAGTTCCCGCGAACGTGACCATCCCTCCCAGCCCGACCAGCCTGCTCTACATCGAAGAGGATATCGCCCTGTCCCCCGCCTACCGGGAGACGCTGCTGGAATGGGTTCTGCGCGCGATCCTGCGCGAGGGTGGACCCTAAATGGACCGATCGCTGCACCGGCGCGTCCGGTTCGCCCAGCTCGGCCTGCTGATTCCCCTGGCGCTGGTCTTCCTCCAGCTTTCGCGTTTCCAAATCCTGCCCACCGAGGACCGCCGGGCGCTGGACGAGGCGCCGTATCCGCTGAACCAGCACATCGAAACGCCGCGCGGGCGGATCATGGACCGCAGCGGTCATCTGCTGGCCGGCAATTCCAGCAAGTACCGTGTCTACGTGGATAACTGCCAGATTTACCTGTACCGGGAACAATTCGGAGGGCTGGCCGAAGGCGCGGATCCTTCGCTGAGCGACGTGATTGCGGCGGTGGCCCGCGCTTCCGGAGCGGAGCTCGACACGCGCGAAGTGGTGGCCATGCTGCAGGATGTCGATGCGGCAATGCAGGCTGAGTATGGCCTTCCGCTCTCCACCTGCACGCTGATGGCCGGCGTGCGGACCGGTGCCGACGGCCAGAAGCTGGCCATCCCGCTGTGGCTGACCGAGGAGCAGAACGCCGGTTTGGAAGTGGCGCAGGGCATCCGCCCGGATTCCTCCGGAAAGTATCACAACGCGAGCGACCTTCTCTATAACATCCGCACCGAAGCCTGGTTCTCCCGGAATTATCCCGAGGGCCGCCTGGCCTCGGAAGTCGTCGGCTACAGCCGCCAGGAAGGTTCGGGGCAGGGGCGTTACGAAGACGGCGTCATCCGTTTCTACCGCGAGATCGGCGATTGGGGCGTGGAGCGTTTCTACAACGATATTCTGCAGGGCGCCCGCGAAGACGTATCCTGGTCGGTCGTCCCGGTGGAGATCACCAGCAACCTGGACCGGGCGCAGCCGCCCGCGGATGTCGTCCTGACGATCGACCGGGAGATCCAGGCCGAAACCGAAGCGGCGCTGCGCGAGGGAATTCTCGCCGGGGAAGGCTCGCGCGGTTCGATCATTGTCCTTAATCCGCAAACCGGCGAGATCCTCGCCATGGCGGATTTCCCGTCCGTCGACCTCCAGGACCCGGACGGTTTTCTGGATACCTTCAAGATCAAGGGAAGTTTGCCGATGGACCCGGAAGGGCAGGTGGTCTCCCTCAACGTCGCCGCCCCGTACGAGCCCGGATCGACCTTCAAGGTGCTCACCATGGCGGCCGCGCTGGATTCCGGCGCGGTCCTGCCGGGCACCTGGTTCATGGACTCCGGCCGGATCGAAATCGGCGGGGTGGTGATCCATAACTGGCAGCGGCGCGGATTCGGCCTGCAGGATATGACCGGCTGCATGCGCCATTCGATCAACACGTGCCTGGCCTGGGTGGCCACCCAGCTCGGCCCCGGGCCCTTCTATGAGTATATGGACCGCTTCCGGATCGGCCGCCTGACCGGCGTGGACATGTCCCCGGAGGTCAGCGGCATCCTGCGCCGGCCCGGGGATCAATCCTGGACCGATTCCACCCTCGCCACCAACGCGTACGGCCAGGGCGTTTCCGCCACGACGCTGCAGCTGGCGGTCGCCGTCTCGGCGGTGGCCAACGGCGGGGTGATGATGACGCCGCACGTCGTCCGCCAGATCATCCTCCCGGACGGGCGGGTGCACACGGTGACCCCGGTGCCGCTCGGCCAGCCGATCAGCGCCGCCACGGCCGAGACGCTCGAGGAGATGCTGGCCGTCTCGCTCGAACTGGAAGGTTCGAAAGCCCTGGTGGAGGGGTATCGGGTCGCCGGAAAAACAGGGACGGCCGATATTCCCCCGTATGTGACGACCAAAACCGTGGCTTCCTTCGTTGGATGGGGGCCGGTGGACGATCCGCAGATCCTGGTCTACATCCGCATCGACGAACCGACCGCGGATGACGACCGGCAGTACGGTTCGATCACCGCCGCGCCGGTTTTCGGCCGGCTGGCGCCGCGGATTTTCGCATTGCTTGGCATTCCTCCGGATTCAATCCGGTGGACGCTCTCGAATAACGGGTAACGGAAAACCGATGCTGACACTGGGCGTGGTTTTTGAGGCATTGACGGGAAGCGGGGCGGGGACGTACGACGCCCTGCCGCTCTCCCGCCGGGTGATCACGGATGCGGTGATCGATTCGCGCCTGACCATCCCCGGCTGCCTGTTTGTCGCGCTTCCAGGCGAGAAAGTCGACGGGCATGCGTTCGTTGCGGATGCGTTCCGGCGCGGCGCGGCGGTCGCGCTCGTGGACAAAGAGGTCCCGGGATTCGATGCCGTCGATCTGCGGGCGGGCAAACTTGATCCAGCCGGGCTCCCTTCCGGCGACCCGAAGCAGCCGCTGCACCTCTGCGTGCGCACGGCGAATTCCCTCAAGGCGCTGCAGACGATCGCCGCCGCCTGGCGCGCGCGCTTGAGCGGCCTGCGCGTGATCGGGATCACCGGTTCGGTGGGGAAATCCACCACCAAGGAACTCACCGCCAACGTTCTGGCGGCGCGCTATCCGACGCTCGCCAACGAGAGCAACCTGAACAATGAAATCGGCCTGCCCCTGACGATCCTCAAGATCACCGAGGCGCACCGCTGCGTGGTGCTGGAAATGGGTTTCTACGTCCCGGGCGATATCGCCTTTCTGTGCGGGATTGCCAAGCCGCAGGTGGGCGTTTTGACGATGGTTGGACCGGTTCACCTCGAGCGGGCCGGCAGCCTCGAGGCGATCATCAACGGCAAAGCGGAATTGGTGGAAGCGCTGCCCGCGGACGGGACGGCGATTCTCAATGCCGACGACGAGCATGTGCGCGCGATGGCTTCGCGCACGAAGGCGAAAGTCTTCACGTACGGGCTCGATCCCCAGGCCGATTTGTGGTCCGACAACATCGAGGGGCTGGGGCTGGAGGGTGTGAGTTTCAACATGCATTACGCCGGCGAGGATCTCCACGTGCATCTCCCGCTCCTCGGGCAGCATTCGGTCCATACGGCGATGCGGGCGTCGGCGGCCGGCCTGGTGGAGGGCCTGAACTGGCAGGAGATCATCGGCGGGTTGCTGACCCCCTCGACCCAGCTGCGGCTGGTCGCGGTCACCGGCCCGCGCAATTCGCTCCTGATCGACGACACCTACAACGCCTCGCCGGATTCGATGATCGCCGCGCTCAACCTGCTGGGAGAGCTGGACGGCCGGAAGGTGGCGGTGCTGGGCGACATGCTGGAACTGGGCGAGTTCGAGGAAAAGGGGCATCGGATGGTCGGCGCGCGCGCCGTCGAGATCGTGGATCTGCTCCTGGTGGTGGGCGCGAAGGCGGGCTGGATCGCCGATGAAGCGCAAGCCCAGGGGATTCCCGCGGAGAAGATCGCGCGCTTCGCGACCGCCGCGGAGGCGGGTGTTTACTTGAAAAACACGATCGGCGAAGGGGACGTCGTCCTGGTGAAGGGATCGCGGGCGCTGCATTTGGATGAAATCGTCCTTTCGCTGGAGGTGCCGGAATGATGGGCTCCGTTCCGATGGCGCTGAGCCTGGGCGCGATCGCATTCGCATTGACGGTCATCTGGGGCACGCCGCTCCTGCGCATCCTGCGCTCCCTGGGTGTGGGAAAGCAGATCCGGGTCGAGGGCCCGCAGCGTCACCAGCTGAAGATGGGCACGCCCACCATGGGCGGGCTCCTGATCGTCATCCCGGTCGTGGCGATGACCCTGCTCCTGAACACGGTGCCGATCCTCGGCCGGACCCTGCTCGGCCGGTCGGTCCTCATGCCGCTCGCCGTGCTGGTCGCTTTCGCCGGTCTGGGTGCGATCGACGATCTGCTTGGCCTCAAGGGGAGGCCGATGCGGGCGCGGGTTAAGTTCCCGATGCAAATCCTGGTCTCGATCCTCGTGGCGATCGGATTGAAATACGTGCTGGACGTGCCGAACATGTTCCTGCCCGGCGTGCCGACCGAGGTGGACCTTGGAATTTGGTACGTGCCGATCGCGGCGTTTGTCATTTTAAGTTCGACCAACGCGGTCAACATCACCGACGGGCTGGATGGGCTGGCCGGGATCATTGCCGCCACCGCCTTCGCCGCGTACGGGATGATCGCCGCGCTGCAGGACCAGGTTGTCTTGATGCCGTTCTGTTTCACGATGGTCGGCGTGCTGTTTGCCTTCCTGTGGTTCAACGCGCATCCGGCCGAATTATTCATGGGCGACACCGGTTCGCTGGCGGTGGGCGCCGTGCTCGGCGTGGTGGCGCT